>Ga0070753_1000155_pt1 | contig 42930 bp, 56 predicted proteins | sample VirMetDEL_Aug_31_FD_77441 | JGI IMG/M metagenome (GOLD analysis project Ga0070753, IMG submission 77441) | Aqueous microbial communities from the Delaware River and Bay under freshwater to marine salinity gradient to study organic matter... | ecosystem: Environmental > Aquatic > Marine > Coastal... | reverse complement strand
TATGATGATGTTTTGGGTGTAGAGGATTGGTTTAAAAAGTATACTATGACTGTTGAGCAAGGTGAGGAATTTAAAAAATGGGGTAAGAAATACCTTATGAAGGAACTTAGAATGTATGCTAAACGAGCAGAAAATGAAATGTTGTGGTTTAATCTACAGTGGGGTTTAACTTATTCTAATTGGGAAGAATATCATAAAATAAAAAATAATTAATATGAAAAAAACAGAAAAAATAATTACAGTATTAGTGGCTGTGGGACTTATTGCTTTAACAATTATAATTGAGACAAGACATTATAAACAAGATAAATTTTATGATCGTATTGATTCAACAATGGTAAAAGCAGATTCAGCATTAGTTAAAGCTCATCAATCTATTAAAACTACAGATAGTATAACTCAACTAATAAGAATGGAAAACCAAGAAATGATGGACGATATAAAATATAACCGTAAACTAAACAACATTGACTAATTTAAAGGATTTTATAACAGGGTTAATAGTTGGTATTATTGTTCAGATAGTAACATTCTTTCAACTTCAAGGACCTATTAAATGGTTGAGTTGGAATAAATACTACTGGCTATTAGTCCTCGCTGGAATTCCTGTTTCAATGGTTTGGATGTATTATGCTAAAATAATGACATCTGCGTTTGGAGGAACAATATGGCCCCAAAGACTAATTGGCTTTGCTATAGGTGCTATTGTTTTCGCTATTGGAAGCTGGTTAGTGTTTAAGGAACCATTAACTATAAAAACTATAATTTGTTTAATAATGGCTTTAGGTATTGTGGCCATACAAATATTTTGGAAATGACAAAAGAAGAATTTGAAAAACATAGACTTGAATGGTTGAAAGATTGGTCAACTAAATATAGACTAATGGATATTGATTTTGAAATGTATATGCTTATGAAAGGTGTCTCACCTGATGAGTATAAGCGTTTGAATGAGATGCCTGATGGAGATCTTAATAGTGATGATTGTATGATTAATAAGAGGTAACCTCTTGTTTGGCCTTGCAGGTCATGTATGTTATATTTATATTATAATAAAAAATAAAGGTTATGAATATTCAAGTTAAAGCAATCGAAAATTTAGTTAACAGTTTCAACGCAGGTAAAATTAATGAGGAAGATTTTTTCCGCGCAGTGAACAATTCAGTAAGAGTAGGATTGGATGATGTCCGTCGTATGAAAGCATTTAATGTTAAAAACGAAATCATGGTTGGTGACATGGTTAAAGTAAATCACAAGAAAGTAGTTGGTCGTTCGTTCCGTGTTAGAGAAATCAAACGTGTAAAAGCAATTTTAGTTAACCCAATCAACGAGCGTGAGAGTTTTAATGTGCCACTTAGTTTAATTGAAAAAATTTAAGTCATGGATAAGTTTAGAGTAAATCAAGATAATTTCACTACAGGGTTCCAAATGGACTTTGATAATGGAGTTACTGTAAGTGTCCAATTTGGTAAGTTAAATGCTTCTGATGGTGGTAAAACAACTGCTGAGGTGGCTGTATGGAATAATGATAATTGGTTTGTGATGGATAAAATGAATCAATTAATTCCAGTTGAATTAAGCAGTGATGTAATGCCACGTTGCGCACCTGAGGAAGTAGCTGAAATAATTAATCAAGCAAGTAAATTATAAAATAATATGAGTACAACATTTGCAATAGCATACGGAGATGAGGTAATAACAGTAGCAAGACGAGTGGGAGCAGGTGATGGTAAAGTAGAAATAACATTCACAAACCCACTCGCCGAATTGTTACCACCTAATACACCTGTGATGCCAACAGATAATACAGCGCAAGGTGTTAGAACAATAGGTGATCTAATATTTTTAAAACAATACGGAACATTTAAAAGCAAAGGATATTAAATAAGTTATGAATGAAAAACAAACACCAGTAGAGGCATTTGCCATAGCACTTTATGAAGGTGGTTATTTGCAAGGCAATGGAGATGAGATTCAAAAAATACTTAAACAATATAAATCAATAGAAAATAGCATATTTTTTTATTGGTTTCATAAAGGTGAAAACCATAATGATGAAAATAAAACATTTGATGAATATTATAACGAAACATACGGAGGTAACAAAGAACAAATAAAACAACAAGATGGAGAATAATGATAAAAAAGAATTGATATACACACTATTATATTTTATAGGTGTGGTGGTAATGAGTGCATTGTTTATATGGTAAAATGGACTGGAGAGAAATAATGATATGGATATCCAGGTATTGGATCGGGGGGATGATAACGTTGATGTTTCTTGATACGGTAAATTGGATCACGGTGAAGGCAAATACGGGTAACGAACGGTATGAAAACTCACATCGGATAGTAATATTCCTATTTTGGCCGATAATGCTACTGGTGTTTATAATGAGTTGGATTAAACAGAAACTAAATAAATAAATAGATATGTTAGGATTAAGTATTTTTACAATTATTGTTTTGTTGGTGATGATTTATAGTGAGGTAAAACGCCCGACGGACAATAATAAAAACAACCGCATGGGGAGGAGATAATCCCTAATGCATGTGTGACAAGCACATATCATATGGATATCCAAATATTGATAGATAAGTATGGTATGTGGAACGAGTGTGATGTGGTGTATGGGACGAGTGTTAAGGCACATTAACCCCTTTTCCCCGCGAGGCCAAACTCTACACTATATAAAGAGAGATATACTTTTTTTAACAAGGGTTTGGCTCCCCGCGATGGGGATGTTATATTTAGATATAATAAGGAATTAAGGTTATGAAAAACATTATCATTGCACAACGAAACAGAGATTTGACCGTATTACAATTTGGAACCAATTTTGAAGCTGGTGAGGGTACTTACCGAGTAATTACTAAAGCTAGAGCTGGATACATGGTATCAAGTGATGTTAAAGCTAAAAGTGCAATTGATGCGTTCCGCAGGTTCAAGCCTAAGGCGATCCAATCGATTGCGTTTATAAGTGAAAACAATTTCCCCATCACAGTATTTGCTCGTACCGGTAAGAAAATATTTGCGAGCGAATGTTTTTTGAGCCAAGTTAAAGTAGGAGACATCAACCAGGAACTTTACAATACAGCATTATACAATTCGTTCCAATACCAGGCTGTCAATGCTAAGTCTTGGGACAGTTTTGCTTACGTGATGAATGAGGAGGTTAAATAAGGTTTGGCCTCCCAAATCATAGATGTTATATTTAGATATATTAGAAATTAAGGTTATGTTTAAAAAATTAGATAAAGAAATGTTAGAGGCACTTGGCGGCGCGGTTGCCATAGTTGCGATGGGTTATTTGTGTTACTTTATTTTATATGTGTTTGGGTAATGGATAGTACACTTTTAGAATCAATGCTAAACCAATCCTCGGCCCTAGGAAGCCTGAGAGGAACAATAATTGGTGTTATGAAATCAGATGTTATCGATCCGATAGCGTTTAAAGTATTATATATGGGATTAGAGCGATCATATGCGTTAGAGAGCAAACCGATGAATCAAAACGACGTTGAAACGCTAAAACCGTTTGCTGAGAAGCTTGGCGTAGAAATTTAAAACCTTTATTTCCTTATTTATTATAGCGGTGGTACACCTTACGGTGTACTGCCTGCGTACGTACGTACCGAGTACGGTGTTAATACACACTATATACCACGTGCGTTGTTATCACTATACGTTTGGATATATGGGAAAAAGGACTTAGATTGATTTTTAGATCGTAAATAACTATAAACCCTCGACAAGTATATACTTATATCCCCACAATCAAATCCCAATTTCCATATAGGCAAATTTTTTAAAAATCCAAAGAAACCAAAAAGAAGAGAAAAAAAGAAGTTTGGCTATCGAAGAATATATACGTATATTTAGGTATATTAGAAATTAAGGTTATGAACAATTTAGAAAGCAAACTAATTCAGATTTTTTTAAGAATAGTATTTGTAGTAACTATTTTATTACTTATCACTTTCCCATTTGCAATAATTCCATTTTGGGAAGGATGTATTGTATTTTTAGGCATTATGTTCATAATCCAGTTTTTCTTATCATGTATTAAAGATGGAATTTTACTTATTTTTGACATCTTTAAATCATTGTTTGGCTCTCGAAAATAAGATTATTATATTTAGGTATATTAAAAGATAAAGGTTATGAACATTAAAAATTTAAACATTATTGGTATTTGTTTGTTAGGTTTGGCAATTTTTAGTTTGTCAAAAGGTTTAGGTGATGCTTTTTTAGTATTTTTGTTTCTCAGCTCTAGCATGTTTGGTGCAGCTCGTATGAAATCATTGATAGAAAAAGACATCAATATTAAAAAGTCAAATCTTAAGTTGGCTATCTTAGGAATTCTTTTCGGAGTAGTTTCAATGTTCACTTCAGGTGTGATTGAGCTTGTATGTAGTTTTGCTTTCGGTTCTTGTTTCGGATTGATTGGTGTTGCTCTAATGTTTGAAAAACGCAATGGATAAGAAAATCAAAGAACTATTGGATAGGAGAGATATTCTTTCAGAGATAGCAGAACAGCTATACGGTGACTTTTGGGTCACAAATGAAAAGTTTTATAACTCACCTACCGAGCTAGAGATGAGAGAAATTAGTTTTCAACTAATGGACTTAGGGTATAAAAATCCCGATATAAATGAAGACACAAAAGCCCTCGGACAAATTATTTTTGATGAACTTTACAATAAAGGAATTATTGATGAAGATGATATTCCTAATTGGTGGGAAGAAGATGATGAAGATAATGATAATTGGTTTGTATAAAAAGTTTCAACACTAACAAATTCCGCGTATGAGTAGATACCTCCCACCCGACCAAATTCTAAATAATCCAGAGTTTATCCAAATTGAAATCAAGCCGGATGGACTCGGGGGCAGCCGCTTAGGACAAGTAACACATTACACTCGTGTCCCCAGTACCAATCCCAATTTGCCTCCCGTTAGTGAGGGTAGTACCGGTTGGGAAGATGTTCTTTATTTCCGCCATATAGGGTCTCATAACGACGATGAGTCACGCAAGAATGGACTTGGCGGATATGTTTATGTCCTCATTAATGAACAGTATCCTGGAAAGTCTAAAATTGGTTTCACTACTAATCATCCTATCAAACGTCTCCAACAAATTAACAATGCTGGTGTAGTTGTTGATTGGAACTTAGCTTATCATTTTAAGTGTGCTCGCCCTTATGACTTTGAGCAAGCACTTCATGCTAAACTTGATTATTGCCGAACCCGTAATGATAGGGAATTTTTTGATATTCCAAGTGGAGAAGCAATTTTTCTAATTGAAGATATGGAGCCTATGTTTGGTCCATTATGATCGTATATACGGATAGATGTATATTGAAAGTTCGAGCTAACCTTTTTAAGAACTGGCTTGGCTTCTGAATGATAAAATATTATATTAACACTAATTAAGGTTATGAAAGAAAATAAAACTTACGGTATTTACACTTTAAAGTACAAAAACGGAAACACTCATCAAACAGGTATTGTTGAGACTAAAGATCATTGGGACAATATTAAGCTATATGTTTTAAGTAAAGCCACTATAGACCTTATAGAACACTTTAGTTTGAGTTACATGGTAAATGGCATAATTAAAAAAGAAACAGTTATATGAAGAAAGATCTTATTTCCATCAATGTTAAAGAATTAAAAGATTTTTTAACACACATTATTGAAAACAATCGTTTTTTACAAGAACAAGGTAAGTCACCTGTCACTATTGAGGTAATTGGTGAGAGTGGTATTGGTAAAACTTCTGCTATTATTCAAATGGCTAAAGAACAAAACTTAAACTTTGTTAAATTGAATCTTGCTCAAATTGAGGAAATTGGTGACTTGGTTGGTTTTCCAATTAGACAATTTGAAGTTGAACTTAACAATGAAAAAACTTGGGTTGATGAGCATGCTTTTGATGAGTATTTAAAACTTGGTTATCATTCAACAGGTTTGAATCGTATGAGTTACTGTCCACCTGAATGGATTTCTGGAAAAGAAGATGGTGGTATTTTGCTTTTAGATGATTGGAATAGAGCTGATGTTAGGTTTATTCAAGCTGTTATGGAGCTGATTGACCGTCAACAATACATTAGTTGGACTTTACCTAAAAATTGGCATATTGTTTTGACTGCTAATCCTGACAATGGAGATTATTTAGTTAATAGTATTGACAATGCTCAAAAAACTCGATTCATTAGTGTCCAGCTTAAGTTTGATACTGATTGTTGGGCTAAATGGGCTGAAGAAAATGACATTGATGGTCGTTGTATAAACTTTTTGCTTATGAATCCTGAACTAGTTACTACTGATGTTAATAGTAGAAGTATATCAATGTTTTTTAACAGTATTAGTTCAATTAAATCTTTTGAAGAAAGTTTGCCTTTGATTCAAATGATTGGTGAGGGTTCAGTTGGACCTGAGTTTAGTAGTTTGTTTACTATGTTTATCAATAATAAGTTAGATAAGATTATTTCTCCTGAAAATATATTTGAACAGGATGAAAAATATGTTATGGGTACTTTGAAATCGATTGTTGGTAAAGATGATAAATACAGAGCAGATATTGCCTCAACTTTATCTACTCGAATTGTTAACTATTTAGATGTTTATGCTAGCAAAAATAAAGTTGAAAAATCAACCATTGATAGAATTTCTAAAATAGTTAAAGAAGAAATTTTTACAACAGACATTTGTTATAACATGGTTAGGTCAATTTATAATAATAATATTACTAAATTCAAAACTATGATTATGGATAAAGAATTAGTTAAATTTATAATGAAATAAAATATGAATAAGTTTTTTAAGTTAAATTACCAGTATAATAATTACCACCAAAACCATATATTTAATCTTTCATGGATTGCTAATCAGGGTTTAGAGTATAAAGAAATTGATATTTTAGAACAAAGAATACAGGATGTAAAAGAACTTCTTAGACTGCCGGGTGTTGATGTGAATGGAGAAATAATATATGCTGGTAAAGGTTCTAATATTCCTAGACATAAACTAAAATCATATATTGAAGAAAATAGTTTGAAAAAAACATCTCGTGTTCAAACAGCAAATACTATTATTTTTGATAAAAACGAAATTGAGGATGTTTTAGCGTATTATAATAGAGCAAGTAAAGATGAGTATGCTTTTATTGAATTTACTAAAGAGATCTATAATATTGTTTTAAATTACTCTAATTCAAATAGAGATAGATATTCACATTTTGATAGGGAAATTAAAAGTAAAATAGGAAAAACATGGGTTATTGAAAAAGATAGGTATTATGCTCTACCTTCAGATCTAAAGAAAATAATAAACTGTACAGAGTTTAAAGAATGTTATGAGATGGCTAATTATAGAACTCAAAAGATTTTAGATATTTGTAGTGTTATTGATGTTTATTTAGAGGATAAAGATACTAAAAGTATTGTTTGGGATGATTATATGTTAGAAATTCTAAACTCAGATGGTATTGAGTTAGACGCAGAATATCTAGAAACATTTCATAGTATGTTAAAAAGTAATGAACCATCAGATATCCAATTAGCTTTAGAAATGTTAACTAATATTAATCTTGAAAAAGATGGTTTAACAGTTGCTCTTCTTTTAAATGAATATAAAGATAAATTTAGTTGGGGTACAGGAAATCAAAGCCAAGCATATAAAACCTTGAACAAGTATTTTGAAAGTAAAGAAATTTATTGGAAACATGATTTTAGAGGTTTCTCAGCGGGGTTATGGAATTATTACTCTAATAATAATAAGGCTAAAGAAATTATTAGTGGATTTATTCAAAACAATATTAACAAATATTTGAGCCATACAGTTGATGGGTTTGTTCTTCAAATTGATAGTTTTAATCTTAGTTTATATAAAAGGAAAAAATAATGTTTAACATTTACGAAGAAATAACTAAATATTCTAAGCATTTGATGCTTAAAGAACCATTTTATGGTTTGGTTTTGATTGGATTGAATAAAGAATTAGATAAAAACATTCCAACCGCTTGTGTTACTCCAGATAATATTAATATTAAATTAAAAGTTAATCCTGAGTTTTGGAGTACATTAGATGACAGAACTAAATTAGGTGTTTTAAAGCATGAGCTTCTTCATATATGTTTTTTCCACCTTACCAATTGGGATAGATTTGATAATAAGAAAGTCTATAATATGGCTGCTGATTTGGAAATCAATCAGTACATTGGTTCTGATATGAAAGGTGAGGCTTGGGATGGATTGGAAATCAATGGTCCTAATTTTGCTCATCTTAATCTTGAAGAGAAAAAAGGAACAGGATATTATTATGCTGCCCTAATGAAAGAGATTGAAGATAATCCAGATGGACAAATTGCTCAGATGGCTAATGATTTTGAATTTGATATTCAAGATGGTGAAGGATTAAGTGACGCAGAAAAGAAATTGATTGCTAAACAAATAGATCACCAATTAAAAGAGGTAGCAGAAACACTTAAAAAAAGTAATAAAGGTCGTGGTACTATACCTTCAGAAATGAAGGACTATATTGATAGTTTATTTGAAGTTGTTGAACCTGTTATTGATTGGAAGTCATATCTAAGACGCTTTAGTAGCATGTCTACTATGGTCTATACTAAAAAGACTCGTAGGAAGCCAAATAGACGTTTCAATGAGGGACCTGCACTTAAAATAAAACAAAAGAAAAGAACATTAGTTGCTATTGATACTTCAGGTTCAGTTAATATTAAAGAATTAGAAGAGTTCTTTAATGAAATTTACCACATGTACAAATCAGGTACTTATATTGATGTTATTGAATGTGATGCCGACATTCAGAGAGTGTATGAATATAAAGGGGTACTTGAAAATATTGAGGTACAAGGTAGAGGTGGCACTGACTTCGAACCGGTAATGCGTTATTTATCCCAACATAAAAACGCCTATGCCAACTTAATATACTTGACTGACGGAGAATGTAGCCCTCCATCAACCCAACCTATAAAACCAATTTTGTGGGTTCATAGTTCTCAAAGTAAAATCAATGAAGAACTACCAGGATCTAAAATTAAAATACAAAGGTAACATATTTATAATATATGGCAAAGATTGTACTTTTAAGTTGTACCAAATCTAAATTAGATAAACCATGTCCTGCTAAAGATATGTACTCTCCTTCTCCTATGTTTCAGAAAACAAAGGCATATGGAGAAGCACTTAAACCTGATAAAATGTTTATTTTGTCTGCTAAATATGGTTTGTTACCTATGGATAAACAGATTGAACCTTATGATTTAACTCTCAAAAATATGAAAGCTGATGAGAAAGATAAATGGGGCGATATGGTAAAAGGACAGATGGGCAAAATGGGAGTATCTCCTGAGTCTGATAAGTTTGTTTTCTTAACAGGAAGTGAATATATGAAACCATTAAAAAAATTCATTCCAGATGAAAACACTGAAAGTCCAATGGATGGAAAGAGAATGGGAGAAAGATTATCTTGGTTAAATAAACAAGTTGAAAAAGTACAAGAATTTATTAAACATATTAAAAAAGTAATTTATGAAATTGTCAAAAGGTGAGTTAAATAAGTATATTGACTTATATTTAAGTGATTCTTATGATTATGATAGTGATGATGCCTACATAATCAATGAGAACGTACTTAAACCCGTCAAAAAACTTATATTAGAGTCTAAAACAGATGGAATGACGCTCTTGTCAGAAGTTTACTCCCGTGCTAATACACGTGATAAGGCAGTTATAGACGACTTTATTTTATATTTAAAAAACGCTTAAAAACCTCTTTTGGGAGAGGGTTGATGAAGGTTTGGCTTACCAGGAACCTTATGCTATATTTATAGTATAATAATAAAAAATAAGAGTTATGTTAGACATTAAAAACAATCAGTTCCTAAACAAAGACGAAATTCGCACTCGCGCCAATTCAATTTTCACTACTAAAGGCGCTCCAGAAACAAGTGAAAAGTATTCACACATTCCAACTGAAAAAATTATTGATGACATGGCTGCTCTTGGTTGGGGAGTAGTTGATGCTAAACAAGTTAAAGCTCGTAAAAACGAAGGTTTCCAAAAACACCTTATTGTGTTCCGAAACAATGACATTCAAATTACCGCTGAAGATGGTGATAATGTTTTTCCTCAAATTTTGTTGACTAATTCACATGATGGAAAAAATGCCTTTACTTTCACAGCTGGTTTGTTCCGTATGGTTTGTGAAAACGGTTTGGTTATTTCAACCACTGAATTTGGTAAAATGAAAATCCGCCATATGGGTTATGATTTTAATGAGTTGCAAAACACAATTAAGTCAATGGTTGAGAAATTGCCTTTGACAGTTGAGTCACTTAACAAGTTCCGTGAGGTTGAATTGAACCAAGAACAAGCACTTAAGTTCGCTGAAGATGCTTTGAAATGTCGTTTCAATGAAGATGAAGTAGAACGTATTGAGGTTGATTTGAATGATTTGTTGACTGCAAAACGTAAAGAAGATCAAGGATCTGATTTGTGGTCAATTTATAATGTAATTCAAGAAAAATTGATTCATGGTGAGTTCAGTTACAAATACGGTACTAAGACTCGTAAAGCTCGTAAAATTAAAAACTTTAATAAAGATCTAGAATTGAATGAGAAGTTGTATGATTTGGCACTTGAGTTTGTTTCTTAAGAGCCAGATCATTATATTAACGACATATGGATGAAGGTATGAATATCATGAATGAACAAGCACTCCAAGAAGCAATCGTAAACGATAAATGTGATAAGATCTTAGCTCGAGCAGATTTTTATAATTTGCAGCTTGAAGTCATATATTCAGCCTTCAAACATAAAGAGGAATTTCCAAAAGCATCACTTCTAGAATGTCTACAAGTAGGAGCAGATGAATGGGATGTTGCTCTATAAAAATATGCTGTTGTGGTGGAATAGGTAGACACGCGGGACTTAAAATCCCGTGACCCGAAAAGGTCGTGCCGGTTCGATCCCGGCCAGCAGTACTAGGAGACTCACGTAGTTCGTTCTTTAATTTATTAAATTACCAATGTTCGGGATGTAGCGCAGTCCGGTAGCGCATCTGGTTTGGGACCAGAGGGTCCGAGGTTCGAATCCTCGTATCCCGACAAAAATAAGCCACAATAGCTCAGTTGGTAGAGCTTCTGATTTGTAATCAGATGGTCGGCGGTTCGAGTCCGTCTTGTGGCTCACAGGAGAGATGGCAGAGCGGTCGAATGCGCCAGTCTTGAAAACTGATGACTGTAACAGGTCCGGGGGTTCGAATCCCTCTCTCTCCGCGCCACTGAAGACAGAAAAAGATATGTTTAGGTTCCCATGCAAAGCGACCCACCTAAGCATAAAAAAACCCGAGTGAAAGCTCGGGTTTCTTTTTTGTATATTATAGTTTAAGGAGCTAACCAGTTATATGATTGCCATCCTGCGGTATCTATTCTAGTTTGACACTCAGAGACAGTAGTACATCCTGCTGGATTAATAGCTTCATAGGTACCAGGATCAACAGGATTGCCAGATGTGCTATAATTTTTTAATATATAATCACATATGTTTATAAAAGCAGCATCATTTTTTTGAGGAGCACCTGTTAATGGATTAACTGATTGCCAAAATTGAGGAGCATCTAAACCACTCCATGGGCTAGAAGGAGATGGACTTGGATTAGGTAAAGCGATTATGTAAGCTGATGTATCATTTGGACTTGCACAGAATAAAGTATTAGTAGTACTTTGAGGTACTGTTTGATTCCAAGGTCCAGCTGCTAAAGCTCCTATACGGAAACTTCCTGTTCTGCTTGTATTTACTGGTTCTGATCCTCCATTATAGTTTGGAGCGTAAGTAATTGCGTATTGAGCCATAGTTAATATTTTATTATACATATTTGGCTTTTTAAAGAAAGTAATTTATATTAATAACATGATCTCATAGCTCAATTGGATAGAGCAGCTGCCTTCTAAGCAGCAGGTTACAGGTTCGACCCCTGTTGGGATCACAAAGGAGTTCTTTGACATATTAAAAAGAAAGGAAAAAATTATGGAAATTATTTTAGCTTTTGGTTTAGGTATTATGTTGGTCAGTACAATCGTATTGGTTTATGTGGTACTTAAGTCAGCAAAACAAGTTAGCAAATGCGTAGAACAAATACGTGAAGTTGAACGAAGTATTGATAATCTTCAAAGAGATCTAAATGATAGAGAATATGACTTTCATAGAAACATTGATGATGTAAATCGTAAAATAGATTCTCGAGTAGATAAATTAAATGATGTTTTATTTAAGGAATTAGATGAAATAAATCGCAAAGTAGACTTTTTAAAGAAATCACTTGGAAAGGAATACTTTTAATTAAATTAAGTTAAACCCGTTAATGAACTCCTTTATTTAGGACCTTTAGCTCAGTTGGTCAGAGCAGCGCACTCATAATGCGAAGGTCATAGGTTCAAGCCCTATAAGGTCCACCGCAGTCAGATGTTGTAGCTATGGCAAGGGGATTTGTGAGTGAAATCACAGATCCCCCTTTCTTTTTATATTTATTATCACATTAAAATTATTAATTATGAAAAAAGCATTAGATTTTATTAAAAAAATTTACCTAGTTTGCAAAACCTGGGTCGTAAAAAATGGTGTTGAGGGTATAGCTGGTTTAATCGCCGGTTTATTCTTATGGGCTTTTGGTTATAAGATTTGGGCTGGATTCTCATTTGGAGTATTTGCTACTCGTAACTGGGATATCTTTAAAGCATGGGTTAAATCTTTAATCAAAAAATAATATCAAAAAAATGAGTAAATGTAATTGTATAATATGCGGGTGCAGTACATCATGTAGCTGCCCTTGCTGTGCTTGTTAAATTAAAAAATAAACTATGAACTTTTTAAAAGCCATGTTTGCTAATAACGAAGGTACCTCGCACAAACGTGTGCTTGGTACCATTGGTTTCATTTCATTAGTAATATTTTTATTTACGTGTAAAGAAACTCATAAAGAAGAGGCAATCGCAGCTGTAGAATATTTAACAATAGCAACTGTATTTGGTACTGTTGTTGAAAAATTTGTTCCAAAATCTAAAAACGAAGAATAATGTTACTCAAATTAGGTTTACAAGGTAAAGAAGTTAAGGAACTTCAAGAATTTTTAGGAATTAGTGCTGATGGTGATTTTGGCCCAAAAACAGAAGCCGCTGTTAAAAAATGGCAATTAGCAAATGGTTTAATAGTTGATGGTATTGTAGGTCCTAAAACTTGGGATGCTATGGGATTAGCCACTACAGATGCTTCTGAGAAAGTTTATACTACAGATAATGGTTTAGTAATTAATAGACACTTTTTACCTGTAGGTGAATATAAACAAGGTCCTATTAAAGCTGAATGGGTATTCTTACACCACACAGCAGGTTGGCATAATCCATACCAAACAATTGATAATTGGGGTAAGGATACTAGAGGTGCTATTGCTACTGAATTTGTATTAGGTGGTCCTTCAATTAAAGGAAATGATGACAAATACGATGGAGAAATGGTTCAAGCATTTCCCCAAGGAAATTATGGTTGGCATTTAGGAGCAAATGGCTCCCAAAAAATGCATATAAATTCAGTTGGTATTGAAGTATGTAACTTTGGATATGTTGTTAACGGAAAAGCATACCAAGGAACCCCAGTTGTTGAATCCCAAACAGTAACACTAGCTAAAGAGTTTAGAGGACATAAAATTTGGCATCGTTACTCAGATGCTCAAATTGAAGCTTTACATAAGTGGATTTTATGGATTGCCGAAAGAGACAATATTGATGTAAGAGCAGGTTTACCTGATTTGGTTAAAGAAAAAGGTGCTGAAGCATTCGAATGGAATGCTGATGCTTACTATGGTAAAGTAAAAGGTTTGTGGACACATACTAATACTAGAAAAGACAAAGTTGATATGTTTCCTCAACCAGAACTTATTGATATGTTACTTGGTCTATAACCTCCTAAAATAACTTTTCGTACAATTTATCGACCCTCGTAGGGTAGTTTAATATAGGCGCTATATAACTTTTTTATGGCGCCTATATGTATGGATATATGGACATAAATAAGATATTTAACTTATTTGACTCCGGTTCTGAAAATAAAATAAAAGAAGATACACAAATTGTATTTGTTGATTTTAAAGAACATCCTGCTTACTGGTTAGGCATGTTTAAAAAATTAATACAAAATCATAAGCTATTTAAAAGGAAAATAGTTTCATTCCTAGAAAAGTCAGACCCAGAATTAGAATTAGGAGATTTAGACCTGGTAGGTGATGATCTTGCTTATGAAAGAGCTTGGTACTATGCTTCAAAATTTGATCCTAACTTGGATACTCATAAAGAATCAATTAATTTCATATTAGATACTACTCTAGAAAAATCTTTAAAAGAGACTATTTCATACTTTCAGGAAAAAGAAGAATATGAAAAATGCGCTCATTTGAAGAAAATTTTAGATGAAGTAAAGAAAATTCAAGGATAATTTGGCCTCCAAAAAAGTTTTTATTATTATTCGATATGTGGGGTTTTGAGACTGAGGAAAGATGGATGAGAGACAGGGGATAAGATGGGGGATGAATAAGGGGGACAAATGATAGACATATATGAAAAATAGGAATATTATAATGAGACGTTTGGAGAAAGCTGAGGGACAGATTGAGAAACTGTATTTCTTCCTCCAACGTGGTGGTAGTCAAGAAGATGTAAAGGAAGTATTAGTTACTTTACGTGAAGCTATTGATGACGCTAAAGTTTTTTTAAATCAAGAACCATTAGGATCAAATGAAATTAACAGCTGAGGAAATACAAAGTAACTGGATGCAGTTACTAGGTTTTATTGAAGATCATATCTCTGAACCTCGTAAAACTAAATTAATTGAATTTTATGAAAAGTATGCTGAAAGAATTATGCTTATGCCTGCTGCTCATAAAAAAGAATATCATAATGCCTTCCCAGGAGGTTATGTAGAACATGTTAATAGAGTTATCACTTGTGCTCTTCATCTTCATGACTTATGGGCTCAAATGGGAGCTGATATTAGTACTTATACTAAAGAAGAACTTGTATTCTCTGCCCTTAATCATGACTTAGGTAAATTAGGAGATGAAAATCATGACTCTTATATCCCCCAGACTGATAATTGGAGACGAGAAAAATTAGGGGAAGATTATAAATTTAATGATGCTTTAGCATTTGCTTCTGTTCCTGATAGAGGTCTTTATTTACTTCAGTCTCATGATATTAAATATACTTTCAATGAAATGGTAGCTATTCAGACCCATGATGGTTTATATGATAAAGCTAATGAAAAATATTTAATGACATATATGCCAGAGACTAAACCCAGAACATCTTTACCTTACATTGTTCATCAGGCTGATTTAATGGCTGCTCGTATTGAATTTGAACGTGAATGGTTACCTAAATTGCAAGGTAACTTGGATACCTCAAAGAAATCATTTACATTGGAGACTAATAAAAAATCACAACCTGCAACATCAGGTACTAAGTCTAAAGCTTTAAGTAATTTAAAAAGTGAAGGACTTAAAAATATGTTAGATAGTTTATGATATTAATAATTACAATTCTTTCAATAATGGTCGTGGTCTTAGGATACACGACCTTTAACCTTCTTAAAAAAAATGAAAGACAAGAAGACATTCTTGCTTCTTATTTAACTTACCTAAATAAAATTTCAGATATTATTGATATATCTGATAAAAAGTTAAAAGAAGTTGATGATAAAGGGTTATTTGAAGCTGATGATGAAATTGGTTGGTTTTTTGTACAAGTAAAAATGATTCAAGATGTTTTGAATCAATTTAAAATCAAAAACTTATGACCCTTGTAATGGCTAAAAAGAAAAAAGGAGTACAATACTTTACCCAAGACACAGAAGACGCAATTGTAGCTTACAATAATGCTACTACTTTTGAAGAAAAAAACAAAATTTATCATGAGCGTATCCATTATGCTTTTTTTAAATTAACAGAAAATATTATTCATACTTTTAAATTCTATTATACAGAAGTAGATAATATTGAAGACTTACAATTTGAATGTATTTCATTTCTTTTAAGCAAAATCCATTTATTTAATCCTGATAAGGGAGCTAAAGCTTATTCTTATTTTGGTACTATTGTAAAACGTTATTTAATTCTTTCAAACCAGAAAAATTATAAAAAACGAATTGAAACCGCCCCTGTGTCTGTAATTGAAGAAGATGAAACACATTCTTACTCAATAGATGATTCACCTCAAATAGAAAAACTTTCAGACTTTATAGACATTTATACAGCTTATTGTACAAAACATATTTTTGAATTATTTCCAAAAGGTGAAGATGCTCAAATAGCAGACGCCATCTTAGAATTATTTAGAAAAAGAGAAGATATAGATATTTTTAATAAAAAAGCACTTTACATTTATATCCGTGAAATGGTTGATGCTAAAACTCCTAAAATAACTAAAATAGCTAATCAACTTTATGATATTTTTAAAGAAGAATATGTATTTTATCTAGAACACGGATATACAAGGTTTTGATTTCAATATTTATAATCAAAACTTATGAGTGGATTAGATTCTAAAATATTTAAAAATAAAAAATTCTCTGACATTTTAGAAGAAATTTATGAGAATCAAAAGAAAAAAGAAGCTCAAATTTCTGCCTTAATTGGAGAATTAAAACCCCTTATTAATGACATTGGAGATGCTACTTTAGTAGTACCTTTAATTAAAGAATATATGGAAATTGGAGTCAAAAATGATGAACAACTCATCAAAATGGCCACCATTGTTCAGCGTGCTTTACAAGTACAAGCCCAAAACGGATCTAATGAATTAGCTTTCTCAGATGAAGAAAAAGCTCAATTATTTGATTTAGCTAAAAATGTTGGAGAGAAAAAATAATGTCTGATGGATTTAGTAATATATTCGGTAGAATAAACCCTGTAGGAGGTAATAGAAAATCTACTGCTGGTTCTCCTATATTTACCGCCCGAGTCAATAGTATTATTTTATGTTCTGAAGATGAAGGATATGATGAAAATGGACAAGACGCTTCTATTGGTTTTATATTCTTTAGTAACCCAACATCAAATTCTCCTTCACAAAAAAACTTAGCTAGACCTTTATTTCCTTTTCAAAAATATTACCCATTAATTAATGAGTTAGTATATTTAATAGGTTTACCATCAACAGATATAAATGATAAACCTGCTGCTTTAACTTATTATTATTTTGCTCCTATTAATGTTTGGGGTAGTAATCATCATAACGCTATCCCTGATGAAATTTTTACAGACCAATCTCCAGACTATCAAAAACAAGATTATGTTACTGTAGGAAGTGGTGTAGCAAGACATGTAACAGATGGTAGTACAGAAATTGATTTAGGATATACTTTTCAAGAAAGATTAGACCTTAGAACACTCCAACCTTATGAAGGTGATTATATTCTAGAAGGTAGATGGGGCAATAGTATTAGATTTGGTTCTACAGTTCTTAATGGTATACCATCAAATAATTGGTCTGATTCTGGTGTTAATGGAGATCCTATTACTATTATAAGAAATGGTCAATACAAACAAGAAGGAGTTGACCCATGGGTTCCAATTGTAGAAGATATTAATCAAGATTCAGGTTCTATTTACCTAACATCAACTCAAAAAATTAGTATAACCCCACCTACAGTGTCTTATAACAGCTACTCTACTCAGCCAACCGCAATTAATGAGTATGTAGAGCCTCAAGTTATAATAAACTCAGGTAGGTTAGTATTTAATTCTTTTCAAGACCATGTCTTATTATCTTCTAAAAAATCAGTTGGATTAAACGCTGTAGAAAGTGTTAATATTGACACACCTAAAACTGTAATACAATCAAAAGAAGTTTATTTAGGAGGTAAAGAAGCAACTGAACCTGTTTTGAAAGGAGACGCTACAATAGCTGAACTTTCAGACTTAGTTCAAGAATTAATTTCTTTAGGATTAGCTATGCAATTTGTTGTTCACCCTGCTTTTGCTCCTGTGACAACTATTTTACCTGATTTTATAATTAAATTAAACCAAATTAACGCTAACTTGTTAACCAAAACCAAATCAACATATAGTAAAACATTATAATGGCTTCAGGAATTGATATATTTGAATTATACAACAGTTTACCTGATGAATATAAAGAAAAAGGTAAAGATAAAGTAAAATCTACTTTAAATAAAAGAGTTATTACTCCTTTAAAATACAAATACCAACCTAAAATAGAAGAATATATTACTGTTCAAATTAATGGTTCTAATCTTCCTGACAGTGTTAAACCTGAAATTATTGATTTAGCTATAAACCAAGTTAATAATCCTCGTTCAACACCAGATGCTAGGGCATTAGCTATTGAAAAAGCAAAACAAAGAGTTGATGAAGAAGCTCAAAAAAATCTTTCAAACCTTTGTTTATCTCCCGCCAATACTCAGAAACTTCTTGATGTAAGAAATAAACTAGTTAATGATTTAAATAAATTAAAAAAAGTTGTTGACCCTATAAACCAAGTTATTAATGCTTCAGCATTTTTTGTAAACATTGGTATAGGAACAGCTAAAGTACTTAGAGGTACTAAAATAACAGTTGATGCTATAGTGGCAGCCTATGGTATATCAGGTATAGCCACACCAGGATTAGTGGCCAAATCTCAAACTCTTATTAACTATGCTAACACAGGTTTAGATTTATTAAGATTTGATGAAAAAGCTAATTCTAAATTAAATAAGGTAAGTGAATTTTTAGATTCTGTAGCTATTCCTATAGGTGTTTTTGGTTCCTCTATAACTAAAGTAGTAAACTTATTAAGTATTTTAGATTTACTTATAGTAAAATGTGATCCAAAAGCAGAACTTAGTGATGTAGACTCTTTATTTGTAGGTATAGCAACTGCTCAAAACAATGCTGATAAAGATCAAAAACAACCTATTGATACTTTTTATAAAGGATTTAATCTATCAATTGAAGAAGAACCATCAACGACATACGGTACAGTAAAAAGAAGAAGAGCTGTAGCTAAAAACTCACAAGGTATAACCTTAGCTTTTACTCCTTATTCATTCACAACTAATGACCAAACCTTAATTCAAGAAATAAAAACTATAATAGATGGATTAGGAATAGGTAATACTCAACAATTATAAAAAACTAATTAAATTAATATTTATAACTAATGAAACCGACAGAATTTAAAAAATTAATCAAGGAAGCTGTAAAAGAAGCTATCCAAGAAGAATTAAAAGAAATTCTTTTAGAAGCAGTTCGTGCCCCAAAACAAGTTATGACTGAATCAAAAGACACTTATGCTCAACCTTACATTGAAAAACCAAAACAACTATCAGCTCAAGAACGTAGAGACATGTTTGCTGGTATGTTAGGTGAAATGCAGAATGGAGGCGCAGCTAACACAGCATATGCTGGAAACTTTAACCCAGGAAATGCTGACACAGTTAATGGAGCCTTACCAGAAGGACAAGTTTCTTTAGACCAAATAATGGGATTAATGACTAAATAATGGCATTTGGAGTAATACAAAAATACCCTATTGAAGTAACTAGTTCTTTAAGACCTCAAAGAGCAGTAGGGGTGAGTATTCCTTTTAATGCTGATGCTGTTTTTAGATCAACATATACAACAGCAGAACAAATTAAGTCTAACTTAATTAATTACTTTTTAACCAATAAAGGAGAAAGAGTATTTAATCCTTCTTTTGGATCAAGTTTAAGAGAATATGTTTTTGAACAATTAACTAATCAAACTTATAGTAGTTTAGAACAAGTTATTCAAAATGATGTTCAACAATTTTTCCCTAATGTAACAATAGAAAATTTAAACATATATGGTTTTGAAGATAGTAATGAAATGCAAATAGAATTAACATATTCTGTTAAAAACTTTGGAATAAATGATACAATAACCCTTACATTATAATGGCTAACGTTAATAGAAATATAAATTATTTAAATAGGGACTTTACAAGTTTCAGAAATACTTTAATTGAGTATTCTAAGACTTATTATCCTAATACTTACAATGACTTTACTCCAGCATCACCAGGAATGATGTTTATGGAGATGGCTGCTTATGTAGGTGATGTTTTATCATTTTATTTAGATAACCAAGTACAAGAAACTTTCTTACAATATTCAAGACAAGTCACTAACATTTTTGACTTAGCTTATATGTTAGGTTATAAACCTAAAGCAACTAATGTATCTGTAGTTGATGTTGATTTTTATCAACAAGTACCAGCTATTGGTTCAGGAGTTAATAATGTTCCTGATTATAATTACTCTTTAACATTACCTTCAAACACACAAGTTTCTACAGGAGGTACTACTTTTATTATTGAGGATCCTATTAACTTTGCAAGAAGTAGTTCATTAGACCCTACAGAAGTTTCAATATATGAAATTTCAGGAGGTGAGCCATTATTTTATCTTTTAAAGAAAACTAGACAAGCATATTCTGCTACTATTAAAACAACAGAATTTACTTTTGGAAATTATCAAGCTTTTCCAACTGTTTTAATTGATGATTCTAATATTGTAGGAATTTTAGATATAACAGATAGTGAAGGTAATGTTTGGTATGAAGTAGATTATGTTGGACAAGAAATGGTTATGGATTCTATTAAGAATACTAACCAAAATAATCCTAACTATTCAGCTGGAGATAATGCTCCTTATCTTTTACAACTTAAAAAAGTTCAAAGAAGATTTGCTACTCGTTTATTAGACGCTACTACTTTACAAATACAGTTTGGAGCAGGTAATCCTTCTGACACAGATGAAGTTATAACTCCAAACCCAAACAATGTAGGTATAGGTTTACCATTTGGAAAAGATAGTTTAACTGTAGCTTATTCTCCAACTAACTTTTTATATACAGATACTTATGGTATTGCACCTGTTAATACTACTTTAACTGTAAGATATTTAACAGGAGGAGGAGTTAATTCAAATGTAGCTGCAAACAATATTAATAGATTAATAACAACAGCTACTTTTTTAAATAATAATTTAACAACAGCTGTAGCTAATAACATTTTAGCTTCATTAACAGTTAATAACCCAACTGCTGCTTCTGGTGGAAAATCAGGAGATACAGCTAATGAAATTAGACAAAATACTTTAGTTAATTATCAAGCTCAATTACGTAACATTACCCTAGATGATTATCTAGTTAGAGCTTTATCTATGCCTTCAAAATATGGTGGAGTTGCTAAAGCTTATATTGAACCAACTAAAGCTCAAAATGTTAATGTTGGTGAAAAAATAACAACTTTAGACTTATACGTTTTAGGATATAATAACTTATCCCAATTAACTACTACATCAGATACTGTTAAATCTAATTTAATTAATTATTTATCTCAATATAGAGCAGTTAATGATTCTGTAAGAATTAAAGATGCCTTTATTATAAACATTGGTGTTAATTTTGAAATTATTACTTTACCTAATTTTAATAATAATGATGTCTTAATTAAATGTGTAACAGCTTTACAAAACTTTTTTAATATTCAAAACCAACAAATAAACCAGCCTATTGGTTTAAGAGATTTATACATCTTATTAGATAGAATACAAGGTGTACAAACAGTAAAAAATATTAGTATTGTTAACAAAACAGGATTAAGTTTAGGATATAGTAATTACGCTTATGATATTGCTGGAGCAACAAATAATAATACTATATATCCTTCACTTGATCCAATGATTTTTGAAGTTAAATACCCTAACACTGATATTCAAGGAAAAGTAGTACCTCTATAATAAAATAAAATGGCAGTATATAAAATATTCCCTACTAAAGACGCGACAATATATTCTTTATTCCCTAACATGAATACAGGGTTAGATGAGATGATTGAATCAACTCTTACTACTTTTGCTTATTCAACAGTTAACCCTCAAGCTAGCAGATTTTTAGTAGCTTTTGATGCTGCTACTATTGAAAATATTATAGAATCAACTACTTACTTAGGTATTAGTGGCTCAGAACAATTATTAGATACAGGATCTTGGACAGCAAATTTAAGATGTTTTGTATCTACAGCTACAGGTTTAGATATTAGTCCAACAGGAACCTTATTAGAAGTATACCCAGTTTCAGGTTCTTGGTCTATGGGAACAGGAAAATACTTAGATGACCCTATCTCAGTAGACGGTACAAGTTGGTATTGGAGAGATTATTCAGGTAGCAATGCTTGGACAACTATCAATTCTTCTTATAATCCTTATTCTACAGGTTCATATACAGGTTCATCTGATAATAGAAATATTAATGGATATGCTGGAGGAGGTACTTGGTTTACAGGTTCAACTGTATCTTATTTCAATACAGATACTTATCCTTTAAGAGCTACTCAATCATTCTCTTACTCAAGTGATAAAGATTTAAATGTAGATGTATCTAATGTAATTAGAGCTTGGTATACAGGAGCTATCCCAAATGATGTTTTTGATGGATTTATTGTAAAACAAATTCCTGAATTTACAAATAATGTAAATTTTCAACCTGAATTAAAGTATTATTCTTTAGATACAAATACTATTTATCCTCCACAATTAGAGTTTAAATGGAATGATTTTACTTATAATACTTCCTCAGCCATAAGTGAAATATCTGCTACACCTGTAACAGTTACTTTAGAACAGAATCCAGGAACATTTACTTTGGATAGTGTTAATACTTTTAGAGTAAATTCAAGACCAACATACCCTCCTAGAGTATGGCAAACAGCTTCTCTTTATACTACAAACTATTACTTACCAACAGCCTCTTATTATGCTGTAAAAGATTTAGACACAGATGAGTTTGTAATTGATTTTGATACAACTTATACTAAAATAAGTGCTGACTCAACAGGTAACTATTTCAAATTATTCATGTCTGGTTTAGAACCTGAAAGATATTATAAAATATTAATTAAAAGTACTATAGGTAACTCAACTATTGTTTTTGATGATAACTATTATTTTAAAATAATTAATGGCTAATATTAATTTAAATAAAGAAGTATATACTAGAACCCAATTTAAAAGGGTAGTAAACACTAATTTTACTCAATTAGTAGACACTACACCTCAGGTCACTTCCTCAGCCACAGATGCTTTAGATCAAAATCTTATCAATGCTAGGATAGTTCAATTCTTTGATTCTTATAATTCTTTATTTTTTGATATACCTCAATTTGGAGAAACAAATTCTCATGAGTACCTTATAAAAACTAGTAGTGAATACATAGGAACTTCAACTTTCCCAGATGATTTAGTTGATGCGCTTATAGCAGAAGTAGATTCATTGCGAGAAGAAAACCAACAATTACAACAACAAATAATATCAGGTAGTTTATAATGGCTGAAAATTATACTATAAATCAAATACCATACACTTTAGTAGTACCTTCTTATCCTACTTTGTCAGGAGAAGATAGTGGTTTAATTGGTTCCACAGAAGAAACAGGGTTTATATCCACATCAGGTAGCAGTGTTGAATTTGGTGTTTATGATTTAAATAATAATCTTTTATATTATAATTCTTCTTATAATAATTGGTCTTCAACAGGTTTAGGAAACAATGTTCAAGACAATACCTTAAGTACTATTGATATTAACCCAGCAAATGATGTTATTAATGCTGGTTATGATACAGGTCAGGTTTATACTACTTATGCTTTTTATAATAATGAGTTAGGATCATCTGATGCTAACAGATATTATATAAGTGAAATTTCATCTAATAGAACAGAAATTAGAATAGATAATACTAATATTTCTAATGAAAGTTTAGAAATTTTATATGATGAATTTTACGCTCAATTTAATTTAGATGCTACTTATGATTACTTCTATTTAAATTTTGGTAGTGGTAATGTTGTAATAGCTACTAATGTTTATTTAGATAAAAGTTCCTCAGATTATAGTATTTTAATTAAACTATACCAGCCTTTACCTAACAGGTATAATTTAAAAACTACTTGTTATGTAAGTTCTAATGCTGCTGACCCTATAGCTTATGATATAAGTTTTACTCAAGATTTTGGTCCTGTTGATGATATTGTTAGTTTACAAGGACCAAATACTAATTTAAATATTAACTCATTAGTTAATAACTCTACAACTTATCAAAACTATAATACTTTAACAAGTACTGTTAGTACAAGTTCTTTAAACCAATTACAAAGTTTACTAGAAGAAAGAGGAGTAGAAATTAATATAGATTATACTGATTATTCTAATTTTGTATTTTTCTCTTCCGCTAAATCTAGATTACAAAACTTTTATACTAAAGCAAAACAAATTGAGGATTACAATAATGAAATAGCTGCTTTAGATGCTTTAACTCAAACATCTAGTTCAAGTGGAAGTTTAGTAATCCTACAAAAATATATTTCAGACATCATAACTAACTTTGATGGTTATGAATATTATTTATATTTTGAGTCTGGAAGTAAAGCCTGGCCTAAAACTAATTCAGAACCACCTTACACTTTAGCATCAACAGGAAGTGCTGCTGTTTTAAATTGGTACGGTACTGATGTTTATGGAGCTCCCTATTATGGGGGTCAATTATACTCAGCATCTCTATATGATGATGATAACCAAGATATACTAACAAACTCAATTCCTGATTATTTACAAGATTATGATAGTGACCAATATTTAACTTTTGTTAAAATGGCTGGTCAATCTTTTGATAACATTTGGGTGTATATCAAAAGTATAAGTGATAAAACAAACACAGATAACCGTCTAGACTACGGTGCCCCTTCAGGTATAATAGCTGATATTTTAAGATCATTTGGTGTTAATATATACACTAATAATTTTTCAGTAGACAATACTTACCCATCATTATTAGGTGTAGGAGCAGATGGTCAATTATACCCTACAGGAAGTGAAGTAATTAATACTTTTGTTAGTGCTTCTTATATTCCTATTACTTTAGATGATGTTAATAAGTTAACATATAAAAGATTATACCATAACTTACCATACATTCTTAAAAAGAAAGGTACAGTAGAAGGTTTAAGAGCCTTAATTACCTTGTTTGGTATTCCTGATACTATTTTAAGAATTAATGAGTTTGGAGGTAAAGATAAAAATTTTGAAACATGGGATAACTGGCAGAATGAATTTAATTATGCTTTTTATACTAGTGGTTCTTCTTATATATCTTCAAGTTGGGAATTAAACACTAATTGGAACGCTGTTGATGATGTACCTCAAGCTGTAGAATTTAGATTTAAAACTGATGGTTTACCTCAAAACACAGCTAGTATTGTTACTGAAAGCTTATGGTCCTTAGATACAGGAGATATAATTAGATTAAGATATACAGGCTCAGGATATACTACTTCATCTTTGATTTCAAGTAGTGCTGACCCAGTAGATCCTTATTATCAATACGCTTTATTAGAATATATCCCTGATATTTCAGCTTACCCTAATGAATCAGCTAGTATTTATTTACCATTCTATGATGGTGGATGGTGGTCAGTTTTATTAACTAAAAACTCTACCTTAGAATATTATGATTTATATGCCGCTAATAAAGAGTATATAGGAGAAAGTAGTAATACTATATATTTCCAAGCATCTTCATCATTAACTTCTTCAGACTCAAACCATTGGGTAGATGCTACAACTTCTTATTTTGGATCTTCATCACTTTCTTCTAAAATATTTACAGGTTCATTCCAAGAAATAAGATATTACACTGTTGCTTTATCTAAGAGTCATTTTGATGCTTATGTAATGAATCCCTACTCAATAGAAGGATCAGATTATTTAGCATTTAGAGCAACTTTAGGAGGTGAATTATATACAGGATCAACTTCTGTTCACCCTAAAGTAACTGGTTCTTGGGTAGCTACTTCATCATTTGCTTCTAATAGCACTTTTTATATAAGTGGTAGTAATGAATATGTCACTAATAAAGAACATATTTATTTTGATCAAGTACCAGCAGGTATACAAACTCCTATTTCTAATAAAATAAGGACTAAAAATACTTTACTACCTTATACAGGAAGTGAAGCTAATGTTCCTAATGCTGATGTATTGTCACCTTTTATTTCTATTCAACAAAATGAATCTATAAGTGGAAGTTATACAGCGGATACAAACTATGTTGAGATAGCATTTTCACCTCAAAATGAAATAAATGAAGATATTAATTCAACTTTAGGTTACTTTAATATTGGAGAATATATTGGTGATCCAAGACAAGTATCTTCATCATCTGAGTCATACCCTGAGTTAGATATTTTAAGAGAAGCATACTTTGAAAAATATAAAGCAAATTATGATTGGTGGGATTTTATAAGATTAATTAAATATTATGATAACTCATTATTTAAAATTCTTAAAGACTATACACCAGCAAGAGCAGGATTAAGTACAGGTATTGTTATTAAACAACATTTATTAGAAAGAAATAAATATCCTGTACCTCAGTTAGATACTCAAACAACTACTTCTTTTTCAGGAAGCAATTCAGGATGGAATGAACCAGGAGTATATCAAGATTTAACATTAACAGGTTCTATTGAAATAGAAGAAACCATAGGATCAAATGGTGGTGCTTTTATAGATTATGTTCCTACTATAGCTACTTCAGCTTCTTTCTTAATAGAACCAGGACAAGTTGGTAGAATATTTTTATCACAATCAGGACTTCATAACGTAAGTTTTGCTATGTCTTCCTCATATGGCGGAGGATCTCCTGCTACTACCGCTTTAAAAGTATATGATAGTGCTAGTTTACCTTCTAGTTACTTTTTAAGAAATACAACTACTATTGTTACTTCCTCTTTATTAAGTGGTTATTATGAAGAAACCTTTAACTTTAATTATGACTTCAAATCAGGGTATCTTTTAATAGCTAATGATAATTACTCAAGCTCAGCTGATATAACAATTACAAGTGTTACAGCCTCTTCTATAAATGGATTCTCAGAAACAACCCAAACACCTTCAGGTTCAGTTGAAAAATATTATACTAATGAATATGAATTTAATGGTGAGTTAAAAGGATCTGAATATGTTGTTACAGATGGAAACCTATCAAACAATACTATTAATTTTGTTGAAGTATTTCAAACTCCTTTACTACCTGTAGCATATACTTATCCTGCACCATTCTTTGCTCCTGGTGTATATAAGGGATGGCCTAGAGTAACAGCAAGTGCCGCTAATTTAATTGATTATAATTTTGAAGAAGATAAAACATATTATTTAAGTTTTACAGCCACAGGAAATCCTAATGCTAAACTTGCTGTAGTAAATTCAAATAGAACATTTGCTAATGGAGTTACAGAGAAATCCACATCTCCATATTATGAAGATATAGGTTTAATAACTTTAACTACTAGTCCACAAGTTATTGATAAATTTGAGGTTAAAGGAATGAATCCTAAAGTATATCTTTTAAATATTATTGGTGGTGCAACTGTTGATCCTATTAATTTAAGTAATTTTACAGTATTTGAAGCACTCCCTGAAGATATAAATAATGATCCTATAATTAATTTTGTAGACACTTATAGACCAAGTGTAAACTTATTTGATGTTGATTACTCCCAAGGCACAACAATTCCAGTTAATCAACAGGTGTTATTAAGTGGAAGCGCTACAAAAGCTACTGTTCCTGATTCTAATTATACTATGGCTAGAAGTGCGAACCCAAGATATTTTGGTAGTAGATCTACATCACCTGGATTTAACCAAATACCTATCACAGGTAGTGGAATAGGTCAACTTCCAAATGTTGAACAAACAATCCCTTATTTTATATACACCCCAGGAGGAAGAGGAGGAACATTAGCAGAGTTATCAGGTAGTGGAAATTATAGGATAGGATTTGTAGCTGATGAAGATGGAAAAGTATATAAGCCTAATACAACAGAAGGAAATGTTTATTCAACAGTAATATATAATAATTTTAGTACAAATGACCAAGTTGTACTTAGTAATATAAGTAGTTCTAATTTTCTTAATGCTACCCAATCTTATTCTATATATAAACCTTTAGTAAACTCCCAGAATATTCTTCATTCAGACACAGGTTCTGTAGGTCAAAATTATTTAGTTAATGGTTATTATGATAATATTTCTATGAGTTTAGCTCCTGGAGTAAATACATCTATAAAAGCTAAAGCAATTGGACCTTATGAGTATAACTTACCAAAAAATACAGAAACAACAGCTAGTTTTAATACCCCTACTATTAATCAAGCTAATGCTTTAACCGCATCTACTGGACTTTATATATATCCTCAAGGTTATACTCCTTTAAGAGGTTCTATAACAGCGTCAATGAGTTATGATGTAAATGATCCTGGTGTTGGACCTCCAGATACTGCAGATGTAGTTTTAAAAATTTATAAAAATGGTACTGAAATAGCTAGTGCGTCTAAAACCTCAGATACAGGTTCTATAAATAACCAACATGGTATATCTTCCAGTATTTATTTATCTCCAGGAGACACTTTTTACGTGACATTAAATTCACTTTCTAACGATCTAGATAGATATGATTTTAATAATTATGAAGTTAACCCATTTACAGGTTCTAATAGTAATTATTCTATTGATATTGGTTCTTATTATTTTACTACAGGATCTAATAGTCAATACATATTAACAGCCTCAGCTGATATGTCTTATTTTTATGGTGGTTTTTTTCAACAAGAAGAGCTCACATCAAATAATACATCTAGTGGATTTGGCAATCCTCAACCTTTTGTAATTAATCCTTTAGATGAAATAAGGTTTGAAGGAGATGAATCAAAAGTATATGTTATTAATTCTGTTGAATATGATGGTATAAATAGTATTCTTTATTTATATTTAAATAGTCCTATTGCCTCTAATATTTCAATTAATTTAGATTATTTCTCTATTAGAAGATGGGCATTTAGCTCAGATAATTTAATTATTGAATCAGGTAACACTTTAGTAGGACCCGGTTTAATATTACCTCTTTATCCAACCCAAAAATTAAAAGATAATTTAGATAATATAATTAATCAATACCAAACTAATAATCTAATATAATAAAAAACAAAAAATTAATATATTTATAATAAAACTACACAATAATGGGATATTTAAATAATTCAGTAGTAACAGTTGATGCTATTTTAACTACAAAAGGAAGAGAATTATTAGCTCAAGGTAATTTTAATATTACACAATTTGCCTTAGCTGATGATGAAATTGATTATACTCTTTACAATCCAACACACCCTTCAGGTTCTGCTTTCTATGGTGAGGCAATTCAAAATATGCCTTTGTTAGAAGCATTCCCTCAAGAAACTCAAGTGATGAAGTATAAATTAACTACTTTACCTCGTGGTACAGCTAAAATGCCAATTCTTGAAACAGTATCAATTGTTAATATTAAACAAGGTCAATCACAAGTTATTGATCCTGAAACAGCTAACTACTTTAGCAGAAAAGAAAGTTCAGGATATACCTTTACAATTGCTGATGCTAGATTAATGTCAACTTTTGAAGGTGTAGGTATTAACACAGATCAAGCTACTACTCTTAACCAAACAACAACTGTTGGAACTAATGTATCTAAGACAGTAATTGGTACAACTTTAAGTTTAAGAGGTACTACTGTTAATACATTATTTGGAACTACAACTACTACTTTGTATACTACATTAACAATTGTAGGTAGAGATAGTGGAGCTAGAGTAACTATTCCTGTTCAAGTAAATAAAGTATCTTAATATATAGAATATGTCATTTAAAAGATTAGAAGCTGATGATTTCGTAATAAGTGCTGACTCTGTTGTTGCCCCAATGTGGTCAACAGGTAATGCTGAGTTAACTCAATTTTACTCTTCTTCAGTACAAGAAGCTGGTGCCTCTGGAGATTTTTATCTAAATGTATACCAAACAGGATCTGATTTATCAGGTTCAGCAGTTCAATTTGGAATTGCTTATGGTAACAAATATGGTAGCGGTAGTAGAGTATATAACTTAGCAGTTGATGGAAAATCACCTTCATCTACTGTTTATGGTCAATACCAAAACTTAGTAATTGGAGATGAAAATACAGACTTTGTATTTGGTAATGTTACCCAATCCCAATTCCACGCTATTACTTTTGAAAGAGCTAGATATAAAGAATCATTACTCCCAGGTTCATTAACCTTAAAAATTTCAGGAAGTGCTGGAAATATATCTTTAACAGACAATAGTCAATATATTGTAGCTGAAACTTTTAATGAAGCAGGAAGAGTATACCAATTAATTTCTGGTTCAGCAGGTACTAAAATAACCAACGATGGAACTACTTCAGATGGTTATTCTGCTAAGTCAGGTTCATATGGTTGGTTCTTACCAGACATTGGAACTATTCTATTAAACTCAACAGCCTTAGCTCAACCAGCTATTAGTGGAGGTATTGCTTTTGGATATAGTGGTTCAACAGATTCAGGAAACGCAGGTACAGGTTCAGCCTTACCAGGAATTACTCCTATGTCTTCTATGTATAAAGCTATTTCAGGTTCAGCAGGAGCTGCTAGTTTCACTATTAATTCAGATGAAACTATTACTGCTGATTATATCTTTGTAAGACCAAGAAGTTCAGAGTTTAACTATTCAGAAAACCCAAGTTTTATATCAGGTTCAACAGGTGAAGTATTATATAGTTCATTTATTAATAATCCTGTTACTTATATAACAACTGTAGGAATGTATAATGACAATAACGAATTATTAGCAGTTGCTAAACTTTCTAGACCTTTAACTAAAGACTTTACAAAAGAAGCTTTGATTAGAGTTAAGTTAGATTTCTAAAATGAATGAGCGCGTACAAACAGTTTCTAGCGTCAGATATAATTGTTACACCATTTGAGGTTAACAAGAGATTCTCCTTTGAAGGGGCGGCTGCTTTAACTGGTTCTACTGTTGGTATTGATCGTTATTTAGGAAAAAATATAAATTTAATCCCTTTCCTATCAGGATCAAATCCTACTACGGGTCAGATAACTCCTCAAGACCAACAATTGGTTTATGAGTCTATAAAATTACTTTATTACTCTAACTACTTAAATACTACAAGTAGTTTTGGAGCCCAACCTACTACCTCTAGTTTAATACCTGGATATGATGTTGAAGGAGATGTTATAGTAGGACCTACTTCTTCTCAAGGTAGATATTATAATTATTTACAAACAGATATAACTTTCCAAAAATATTTTCCAACAGGTTCTGATTCAACCATAGGTGTTATATCTATACCAACAGGAGTGTTTGGAAATTATATTCAACCTAATTCTTTTTCTTGGATTGCTCCTAGTGGTTCTATAACCGATGATGGAGAAGGTAATTTAATCTTTACTAGTACAGGACAAATATGTGGTAATATATTTTATAGCCACGGTATAGCAGTAATTACTAGTGATTCATCACCCCAAGGAGATACTTATGGAACAGCTAGATATGGTTCATCTCTTTATGGAGTATCAGATTCTGTTATAGTTGAAAATTTTGTAACATCTTCTAATGTAACTTGTTCATTCTCATCTTCATTAACTATTTATGAAACTCAATATAAATGTACTATTAATGAAAATGAGTATAATTTCACTTTAAACCCATCTGTTTCTTCAGGCAGTGTACCTTATTCAAGTTCAATAGGTACATTCTATACTCCTGGACAATATTTAAATAGTTGGGCTACAGGATCTGATTTTAGTCCTTATATTACAACAGTAGGTTTATATGATAATGATCAAAACTTATTAGCAGTTGGTAAATTATCTCAACCATTACTTACAAGTCCAACTACAGACACAACAATCCTTATAAACATGGATAGATAAATTTTATGAATAATTGGTTTTCAAAAACAGAAACAGATTGGGGAACAAAAATAAAAAAAGAATATCTTACAATTGAAGATTTCCCAGAAGATACTTATGGTTTTATTTACATTGTAACTCATAGACCTACAGGAATATGTTACCTTGGTAAAAAAGTTCTTTACCATAACGTAAAGAAAAAACTAACAAAAAAGGAACTAGCAGAACAAACAGGCCCAGGTAGAAAATCAGCTACAAAAGTAGTAACAAAAGAATCAGACTGGAAAACCTATTATGGCTCTGCTAAACCAATTTTAGAATACATAAAGGATGGTAAACAAGAGGAATTTACCCGTGAAATTTTACAATTGGTTCCTAATAAAAAACTTTTAACTTACTATGAATGTAAGTTTTTATTTAAATATGGTGTGTTAGAACACCCAGAAGGATATTTTAATGATAATATTTTAGGAAAGTTTTTCACCAAAGACTTTGCTTCTTAATTATCTCTTATTATATTAAGACTATGCTCAATCAGCCTTTGATTGCATTAGTTAACTCTGTCCTAGGAACAGGCAAACAAACAGCAAGTGGTAACTATGCTTACCATTGTCCTTTTTGTAATCACCATAAGCCTAAGTTAGAAGTCAATATGAAAGAAAATGCTAAAGGAGAAAATCCTTGGCATTGTTGGGTGTGTGATAGAAAAGGTAAAAAAGTATATCAATTATTTAAGGCAGTTGAAGCTCATCCTGATAAAATAACAGAGTTAAACTCTATTGTAAAATATACAGGTCCTGAAAAAATAGTTGAGACTGTTAATAAGTTAACTTTACCTAAAGAATTTAAAGCATTTAAAGACATTCCTAAATCAGATATTGAAGGAAGACATGCTTTAGCTTATCTAAAGTCTAGAGGAATAACAGAAGAAGATATTTTAAAATATAATATTGGATATTGCACTTCAGGCCCTTATAAAAAAATGATTGTTATTCCATCATATGATGCTGAAGGAAAACTAAATTATTTTACTGCTAGAAACTTTGATAAAAACTCTACTTTAAAATATAAGAATCCATCTGTATCGCGCGACATCATACCATTTGAGTTGTTTATAAACTGGAATATACCGCTTATATTATGCGAAGGACCATTTGACGCTATATCTATCAAAAGGAATGTAGTCCCGCTTTTAGGAAAAAATATTCAAACAAAATTAATGAAGAAGATAGTAATGTCTTCTGTAGATAAAATATATATTGCCCTTGATAAAGACGCTCAAAAACAAGCTTTACAATTCTGTGAGCGTTTATTAAATGAAGGAAAAGAAGTTTATTTAGTAGATATGAAAGATAAAGACCCAAGTGAAATGGGTTTTGAAAACTTTACTAAATTAATTCAAGAAACTTATCCATTAACATTCTCTGAGTTAATGGGAAAAAAACTATTTTTATGAGTAAAAAAAACATTAAAAAATCTTACGATAGAATATTACAAATTTCTGAAGATGCAAAACAAATCACTATGCCAGACTCACGTTACTATAGACGTAACGGAGAGTATTATCCTTCAGTAACTTATGTTTTATCATATTACCCCAAAGGAAAATTCTTTGAAGACTGGTTAAAAAAAGTAGGTTATTCATCTGAATATATTGTTAAAAAAGCAGGTGAAGAAGGTACTCAAGTACATGAAATGATTGAGGCTTTCCTTAATGGAGAAGAATTAAACTTTTTAGGTCCTCATGGTGGTCCATTATATCACCCGGATGTATGGCAAATGTTTTTACGTTTTGTTGATTGGTGGGAAGAATATAACCCAACATTAATTGAGACTGAGGTACATTTATTTTCAGACGAGCTTAAGGTAGCAGGTACATGTGATATGGTTTGTGAAATTGATGGTCAACTTTGGATTGTAGACTTTAAAACATCTAATAATTTACAAACAACTTATGATTTACAAACTGCTGTTTATGGTAAGTGTTATGAAGAATGTTATGGTAAAGTACCTGACCGTTATGGTATTCTTTGGTTAAAATCTTCTAAGCGTAAGGGCGCAAGTGGTAAAATGCAAGGCAAAGGATGGGAAATGTATGAGTCATCTCGCACCCAAGAAGAAAATCTAGATATCTTTAAAACAGTTAAAAAATTATTTGATTTAGAAAACCCCAAGCATTCTCCAATATTTACTGAGTTTAAAACTCAAGTAAAAAGAAAGTTATAATATTTATGATAAAATCAATAAAATGAAAGACATTATAAGAATGAGTCAATTAGCAGGTATTATCACTGAAGGTCAAGCTAAAAAAATGATGGAAGTATTAAACGAAGAAGATGGATCTGTTTTAACTCAAGACGATTTTGATACTTTAGAAAATAAAGGATTTGAAATAAATTTTGTTAATCCTGAACATCACCTTTTTTATATTGAAAGACAATATAGATTACCCAAAGCAGATTGGAGATATTTAAATAATCTTTTACAAAAGAAAAACATCCCATTTGAAGTTAAATTTTGGAGAGGTGATGGCGATAAAGGTCAAAGTAAACAAATATGGATTGATACCAAATACACAGATGTTCCTAACCCACTTGGTTAATAAAAATTCTTAAAAAATATTAAAAGAAAGGGCTTGGTTATCCAAGCCTTTTTTATAATATTTATGACAAACCCTATCTATGATTGGACTGGTATCTTTATTGATAGAAATGCAAGGAAATCCAAAAGCAATAATTTTGGCAGGCTCTCCAGGGGCAGGCAAAGGGTCAATAACAGGTGACTTAGACTTATCTGGACTTAAAACATTAAATTTAGACGATACTATAGCAGCTTTATCAAAGGCTGATGGTTTTACTTTAAACCAAAAAGCTACAGATGCTGAAAATAGGAGTGCTTTTATGAAAGCTATGGCTGCGGCTACTAAAAAGCTTAAAGACGAAGACATTCCTAATACTATAGCTAATAAAAATTCATTCATACTAGACGGCACTTCAGCCTCATCTAAACAAACTATAAACTTATATAATCAATTAAAAGACAATGGTTACGATGTTATGATGCTTTATGTTTACACTGATTTAGAAACGGCTCTAGACAGAAATGAAAAGCGCTTTGAAAAATCAGGAGGTGAAGATAGAAGTTTAATGCCATCTGCTGTTTACAGAACTTGGTTACAAGTTTATAAAAACTTTGATGAATATAAACAATTGTTTGGAGATAATTTTGTTTCTGTAGCCAATACAGGTAAAAGTGAGACAATGAAAGATGTAGAAAAAATTCTACAAAAATATATTGACCCATATAAACCAACAGACGCTAAACCTAAAACAGAAAAAGAACAGGCTAAAGCAGAAAAATTAAATAAGGAATTAAACCAACAAATGGAAGAGTTTTTAAACTCTGATAAAATAAAAAATATTATAGACAATTCAGTCTCAAAAGAACAAGCACAACAAAAAATCACTAACTTTATAAACAAATGAAATTATTAGACTTATTAAATGAAGTAGAAGAAGCTGAAAAAGCAGTTAAAGAAACATCCCCAATTACCGAAGCTGAAAAAATTCCAGTAGATGAAGTAGGTAAATTCTTTGTAGTTGAAAAACCAAAACAAAATTCAGAAATAGAAGATGTTGTATGGGAATGTGACCTTCCAATGTTTGCTCTTCAAGTTAAAGGTGGATTAAAAATTGAAGATATTTTAGGTGTTTACAAACAAAAATCTGATGCTCGTAGAGTAGGTACTGAAGCTTTAAAAGCATTTCAAGACCAGCTTAAAGAAATGGAAGATGCTATGAATGAATTTCGTGAAGCTAAAAAATCCATCGAGGAAAAAAGAAAATCAGCTGCTGAAAAAGTTAAAGCTTTAAAATAAATGAATCAACTAACTAAATTCCTTATTGGAGAACTGTTAGATGAAACAAAAACAGTGGCTATTTATGGGGGTGGGTTTAAACCACCAACCAAAGGTCACTTTAATGTTGCTAAACAAGCTTTAGAAGAACTTCCTGACATAAATGAATTAAAAATATTTGTTGGTAGTGGAGTTAGAGATGGTATTACACAGGAAGAATCTTTAGCTATTTGGAACATTTATAAAAATTATCTTTCTGATAAAGTAGATGTTGAGGCATCTATTGCCCCTGTTAAATCTGTTTTAGGATATGCTAAAGAACATCCTGAAGAAAAAGTTTATTGGGTTTTAGGAGCTAGAGAAGGTGATGAAGATGATTTAGCTGATATTGCTAACCGAACTAAATCCATTAGTAAATACCCTAACCTTGAGGTTAAAGTGATTACCTCTAAAGGTGGTGTTAGTGGAACTAAAACTAGAAAAGCAATAGCCGATAATAATAAAGAACAATTCCTTCACATGATCCCAGACGTTGAAGAAAAAGAACAAATTTGGGATATGGTTAAAAACTTAAAAGAAGCTGTAACACCTGATGAGTTAAAACAAGCTGATACTTATGCTGATAAACAATTAGGAATTGATATTGATTTAACTTCTTCTCATTTATTAGACAGACTAACTGACAGAGAATCAGATGTTACTTTAGCTCAATTAATAGGATTTTTTAAACGTTTAGGTAAAAAGAAAGAAGAATTTATAGACTTTTTTACTAAGTTTAAAGAAATTGTAGCTACAGATAAAAGAACAGATTTAAATATTCCTTTTCTTAATAAAGTTAATAAAGCAATTGCTAAAACAATTATGCGAAAAGATGATTTTGATACAACTAATCCTAAATTAGTATTTGAAGGTCGTTATGATACTATAACAAGTACAGTTGTTAGAGACATAATGGATGAATGGAAGTCTCAATATGATGGAGGTACAGGTAAATTTGAGTTAGAGGAAGATTATGATACTGTTAACTCTAAAGGTCAACCTATTAAATTTGAATTATATGCTGTATTAACAGTTAGAAAAACTAAATATGGTATCTATAGAGTAGATGGAGGAGCTGATCCTACAAGAAAATTACCTTATTTAGAAGTTAAATTTCAAGTAGATCCTAGAGACTTACCTCAAAAATGGGAAGAAATTTACATGGATTTAATTGATGTTGTTAGACATGAAATAGAACATATGACTCAGCAAGGGCCTAATGTTGTTGCCTCTACTACTACTTACAAAAATAAAAAAGGAGAAGAAGTAACAAGGTTTGATTCTAAAGAAATGGCTGATGACCAATTGTTAAGAAATCTTATTAAATTAAAATTCCTCCCAAAATCAGAATACTTTAAACTAGAACAAGAAGTAGACGCTATGCTTCAAGGTATGTACCTAAAAGCTAAAAAGTCAAGAACACCTTTTAAAGATGTAATTAATAATTACTTTGATAAAGCTAGAGTATCTAAAAAAGATAGAGAAGATATTTTAGACTTATGGAAAAAAAGAGCTAAAGCTTTATCTTTACCTTTAAATGAAGTAGGTGAAGCAAATCTTCAACCATATAAATGGACTGAAGAGGAATATGATGATATAGGTATTGAGGTAAGTTTTGAAACTGATAAAGGTGTTGAATATAGTGTTCAATTACAACGTAATGTTTATAAATTTATTCCTGTATTAGATGTAGAATTTGCAGCTGGTGTAATAGATCCTAATTTTGGAGGAGGTATGTCTTCTAAAATAACTATTAATAAAGGGGAACTATTCAAAGTAATGTCTACTATTGTAGATATTATAAAATATTATCTAAATCAAACAGAGGCTCAAGGTATTGTATATGCTCCTTCTAAAAAATCAGGCGAAGAAGATACAGGTAATCAAAGAGATAATTTGTATAGAGCTTTTATAAGTAAAGCAATTCCAGGAGCAAAAATTATTCAAAAAGGACCAATGATAGTAGCTTTACTTCCTGGACATGATACATTAGATGAAGGAAAAGAACCAGCTAAAGGCACAGGTAAAAAACCTAAAGGTTCTAGTCGTAGATTATACACAGATGAAGACCCAAAAGACACTGTAGGTATATCTTTTAAAACTAAACAAGATATAATAGATACTTTAAATAAAGCTTCATTTAAATCAAAGTCTCATGCTCGTCAATCTCAGATTATTAATGTAATACATCAACGAGTAAGAGCAGCTTATGGTAGAGCAAAAGATCCTGAGGTTAAAAAACGTTTAAAAACAGCTTTAGATTATGCTGAAAAACGTAAAGAAGCATCTAAAAAGAAAACAGAACGCTTACGTAAAATGAAAGAAGCAGCTGACCCACAAGCAGGAACAGCTTTACCTTATGGTTCAGGTTTCGCTCCTATAAAAGAAATTTACCAATTTAAAGTTTCAGACAAAAACTATGATGAAGAAGATAATTCTTTAATTTCAGTTGACTATAAATTTTCTACTCCTGACAATGATTACAGAGTTGAATTTCATTCAGGCGAATACAACCCAGAAGCTAAAACATTTGATGTTTCTTTTGGAATAGACCAATATAGTTCTAAACTTGATACCTTCCAAATGACAGGTGAAGGCAATGCTTTAAGTATCCTTAAAACTATTGTTGATATTATTAAAGATTTTACAAATCGCTTTGAAGTAAATAAGTTAATTATTAACCCAACAAGTGAAAAACGTGGAAAAGTTTATTCAATGGTATTAAAAGCTTTACCCCAAGATATTTTAAATAAAGTAAAACTTATAAAGGAAAACGATCAAGAATTAGATAAACAAATAAATTCTGTTTTACAAGACTGGATTATATCTTCTTTAGATGATAAAGAAAAAAGATCATCTGCTTTACAAAAATTATTACAATTAAATATTCCTAAGGAATATAAACAAGTTCCTTCTAATACTATGTTTAGAATAATTAGAGCAGAACCTGGATTAACTAAAATTAATTTAGATAAAACTCCTTATTCCTCATATGCTTATGATTATAAAGGTGTGAAAAAAATTCTTAATTGGTATAAAAAAGATTATAATGATAATTTAGTATCATATTTAGTTGAAGTTCCTGTTCAAGATGTTGTTATATCTATTCCTACTTTTTATAAAAAAACAAAAATATGGAATGGGAAATATTTTGACCAATTGGTAAAAACAGAATATGAAGTTATAGCAAAAAACCCTTTAGGAGAATATGAAACTGAAATTATCTCAGAAATAAAATCAGATCCTTTTGGTTTAAATGAATTAGCAAAAGATTTTGTAAATGAAGTTTTTGAAGAGGCTTGGAATCCCAAAGAAACATTCTTATCTTTAGCTGTATTTATGAAAGACAATGGAATGAATGTGACCCCATTGCCTAAAATTAAGGTTATTTCAGACGATAAAGAAAACGCGTCTCGTCTTTTGGGCAGAACAGCTTATTACAACCCAGTAGAAAAGTCAATAACTCTTTACACCTTTGGAAGGCACCCAAAAGACGTATTACGTTCTTTCGCCCACGAAATGGTTCATCACCATCAAAACCTTGAAGGTACATTAGGAAATATAAATACAACTAATACAAATGAAGATGGTCATTTGGATGAATTAGAAAGAGAAGCATATGAAAAAGGTAATATTATGTTACGTAATTGGGAGGATAGTATAAAAAATGTATAAATTAAAATTAACTGATGTATATAAGCAGCTTAAAGAGGAAGAAAACCAAGCTGAAGAACAAAGATACAAAATCTATTGTGACATGGATGGCGTACTTTGTGACTTTGATAAGCGTTTTACTTCTCTAAACCCTGAAAAATTATCACCAACTCAATATGATGCCAAATACGGTTCAGAAAAGTTTTGGAACTTTATTGATAAAGAAAACGGTGTTAAGTTTTGGGTAGGTATTCCATGGATGAAGGATGGTAAAGAATTATGGGATTATATTTCAAAATATAACCCAACATTATTATCAGCTCCTTCAAGAGAAAATGAATCACGTTTAGGAAAACGTTTATGGGTTAAAAATAACATCCCAGGAACTAAACTTATTTTAGCGAGAGCTTCTAAAAAACAAAATTACTCTGGTAGAGATAAAATACTTATCGATGATCGCCCAGATAATATAGAACAATGGAGAAGTCAAGGTGGTATTGGTATTTTACATACTAGTGCTGCAGACACAATTAAACAATTACAAAATATAGGACTATGAGTTTACCAGTAACATATAAAAGACTAGTATTATCTGGAGATAAAGCTAAAGAATCAGCTAAAGAAGCAAAAGATAAATTTTCTAAAGAATGGAAAAAAGATTATTCTGATGCTAAATTAGATATTAAAGACGGAGTTGAAGGAAAAGTAGTTATTGATATCACTACTAAAGACTCTTCAGCTGCTGCTTTAGCTTCTAAAATTAAAGATGTAGCTACTAAAAATAAAGTAACAGTAGTTACTAAAGATAAACCATCCTTAAAAGCAGTTAAAGAATTAAAATTAACTAGTGTTTTAAGAGACATTATAAAATAAATGAAAAACGATTCAGTTTTAAAAAAAGAATTTAAACAAAAAGACGTTCAACGTCTCCGTAACTTGGTTCAAGGCAAGTATGGAGAAAAGTCTACTGTTGGAATTGGTTATAGTAAAGCAAAAGAATTCCATTCCGAAGGAGATGTTTGGGAAGAAGATGGTCGAACATGGACTATCAAAAACGGAATTAAACAAAATATTACTAAATTAGATAAGGCAAAAGAAGGTATTGTATTACCTGTTTTTTGCCCTTCTTGTTCTCATACTATGAAACCTCATCTAGATAAAAGATGGTATGTAATGTATGGCCATTGCTTTAACTGTCAGGTAAACCATGAGGCTGAATTAAGAAAACAAGGTAAATTAGAAGAAGTAGAAAAACAGGTTGTTAATGACCAAGTAGAAGGTTTAACTAAAGATTTTGAAGTTTGGTTTGATGAAATGATAAACTCTAAAAATTCTTTTGTCACTGAAGCAGGTGATGTAGAAAAATGGGATGGTTCTGGTAAAGAACAATTACTTAAACAAAAAGAAGAAGCACTAAAATACTTAAATTCACTTAAAAAATAATGGAACCACTAACTATGTTGACGACTGTACTTGTTGCCCTAATCACTGCTGTGTTTGGACCAATTGCTGTCGCTTGGGCTAAAAAGAAATTCGATTCATCTATTCCAGTTAACCCAGTAGATGAAGCCATTGAAATGAATTCCTTAATTGATGAGCAATTAGAGACATTATTAGAAGAAATGGAAGCTGATAGAGTATGGATAGCTCAATTCCATAATGGAGGACATTTTTACCCAACAGGTAAATCAATCCAGAAATTTTCTGTGTTTTATGAAAAATTAGGCTTTGATGTAAAATCAATTCAACATACGTTCCAAAACATTCCTGTTTCTTTATTTCCTAAAGCAATGGCTGAATTATATAAAGAAGGAGAAATCACAATTCCAACATTTGAAGAAGGTAAAAACTATGATTTAGAGTCTTTTTCAAGACCTTTTGGTACAAAATCAATTTATATGATAGCACTTTCCGATTTACATGACCGTTTTATTGGTGTTTTAGCTATATCATATAATAATGAGTATAAATTTACAAAAGAAGATTGGATATTTATACGACAGAAAGCAGGCGTAATTGGTACGCTTTTAGATGATTATTTAAATAAAAAGAAATAATATGAGAAAGTTCATAACAATGGCTAAGATGACTAGAGACACGACTGTTAATCAGTCTTCTCCTGTTCCTCCTCAACCAGAAGAAAAAGTTATAGAGGAAAAAGTTGTAGAAAAACCTATAGAAAAACCTATTTCTAAAAAAACAACAAATAAAAAAATAAATGAAAGACCTTCATAAAATACAAGAATTCTTTTCTAAACCTTTAAAAGAAAATACATTAAAAGTAGGAGACAAAGTATCTAAAAAATACGCTTCAACAGAAGATGATTATACTAAAGAATTTGAAATAATTTCTATTGAAAAAGATCGTGCTAAATTAAAAGATTTAAAAACAGGAAAGACAACAGGAATGTCTTTATCTGATTTAACAAAAGAATCTTTAAAAGAAGATATGTTTAGTGATCCACTAGACCAAATCTTTAGACAATACGCTGGTAAAACTATCGAAATGGATTTTACAGACCCTGAATCAGACTGGTCTGAAATGTTAGGCGAATTAGGTGAATATCTCCCAGACGACCAATTATCTGATTTTATGTCAAGTGAAGAACTTGATTCATACTTAGATGATTATAATATTAGATTAATAGATCCTATTGTTGATAAAGAAATAGATAGAGATATACTTAAAAAAGCAAAAGCTAAATACGATATAGACACTATGAGAAAAGCAGCTAACATGCCCCCACTAGATAGTATTGCCTCATTAAATGAGGAAAAATCATTTTCAGACTATTCAAACAATGAATTAGCTGCCTATTGTAAAAACAATCCAACTGATAAAAAAGCGGCTGTTGAACTTCATAAACGTTCTCAAGCACTTAAAAATTTAACTAGAACAGATGAAGCTAAAGATAATATCAAAGTAGGTGATATGGTTAAAGTTGATGGTGGAGGTACTTACAAAAGAGTAGAAGGTACTGTCGGTGGTTATCCCGCTTTTGTTCGAGTTGAAAATGGTAAAGAAGGTAAACAGAAAACCGGCTTAGTTGGTTTCGTTAAAATCACTAAAGTAGAAGAAGCTATTGATGTAAATGATCCTGTTCTTATGAAAATGAGATCTGCTTTGTCTAAATCTAAAGAATTATCAAAAAGGAAAACAGATAATATTAGTGGTGATCCTAACGACCGTTTCTTTAAGAAGAATATGGATAGACTAAAAAAGTTAGATGCTTTAAAGAAAAAACGCGCTCAAATTATGCGTGATATGGAACAAGAAGCTGAACCCGAAGGTGGTCCAATTGCTGACAGATACGGACGTGAATTAAATAAAATTGATACTGCTATTGCTAAGCTCTCACCTCAGAAAAAAGGGGATGAATATATGTCTAAGGATGAAATTGAAAGACGAGCAGCAATGATTCAAGATCCTTACGCTAATTATATATCACAAACAAATGCTATGTTTGGTTTAGAAG
>Ga0070753_1000152_pt1 | contig 43510 bp, 46 predicted proteins | sample VirMetDEL_Aug_31_FD_77441 | JGI IMG/M metagenome (GOLD analysis project Ga0070753, IMG submission 77441) | Aqueous microbial communities from the Delaware River and Bay under freshwater to marine salinity gradient to study organic matter... | ecosystem: Environmental > Aquatic > Marine > Coastal... | reverse complement strand
TCCGCAGGTACCTTGAGGCGACACTGGGTATACTCCTGCGTCGTGTCGTCGAAGTCGAACGTGGGCAGGGCGACATCGTTGGTGGCCAGTTCAACGAAGCCGGGGGCCGCGCCGTTGGTGACCGGAGCATACCACGCGCCGCTGTCCAACTGGATGGGTTGTGGGCTGACACCGCTACCGCCGCCGCCGCCTCCAGTCTGATTGGTGACCTGGGTCTCGCTGCCGCCGTCGGCGTAGAAATACAACTCACCGTCGGTCTTTGCGTAAAGGTGGGAGGTGCCTCCGCCGGGGGCACTCGGTGCCGAGGCAATCAGGTCGAGGATGTGGTGCGACGAGACCTGCGTCGTCGGGCCAGCGATGTTGCCATAGAAAGTAGCGTCCTGCACACTGTCCAGATGCAGGACTGCCGACCCTCCGACGTAAAACTCCCACTCGGTGCTGCTCAGGTCAGCGTAGGTGGTGCTGTCCAACGTCGCGCCGAACAGGTTGGCGTAGACGTTGTATTCGCCGTAGTCGAAGTTGTTGGTCACTTCCAACTGGCTGGCATCGATGGTCTTGTTGGTCAGCGTGTCATTAGATGACGCTGTGATGTATCCCTGCCCCGAGTGGTCCCCCCAACTAAATGCCGTGTCCCAGTTTGTTGCATTAGCCAGGACTTGGTCAAGCCCATATAGGTGAGCTGCTAGGTCATCAACATTGGCTGCCTCAGCGGGTGTTGTGGCTGGTGTATAGTTAGTCGGCGTGAAGTCGATATCAAGATGATCGCCATCAATCTCGTCACTGCCACCGCGTTCGTGATCAGTGGCATGAGCGCCTCCGCCGCCTGAGCTTGGTACATTAAAATCGATCATATTAACCTGCTTGCTGTGTTCTTACATCAACGGTACCTGATGCTGCAATGCCATAAACAGGGCCTAAATAAGCATTAGGCCCATTGTTGTGGATGATTAGTGAAGCACCTGCAGCCAATGGAAAACCTGCTGCTGTGGTAGCTGCGCTGGTTCCATCAAAAGCCAAATATACGGTGGAAGCACCGTTGTTGTACAAGGCAAAGAATTTGCGAGATTTTGCGTGGGCAAGAATCTCCGTGCTTGAGGTTGTAACTGTTACTGATGTCATAAGCTGAGTGTGTAGCCGCAGATTTCTAAGCGGGGGTTGTGGCTAGTCGTGGCTTTATAATAGAAGTCCTGTGATTCTACTAGTTGGATTTCAAACGGGCTAGCGTAGTAATCAAAGCCGCCATACGCACCGTTGTTTGCATCATTGTGCACAAACACAATCTCACCTAAGCCAGCTGAGGTAGAAGCTAGGGCTCCAAGAAAACTTGTGTTGTTACTGACTTTTCCATACGTGCCCCTGGCTTTGATGGCTATTGGAGGGAGAACATCTTCAATATCGTTTGTGCTAGTAACTGATTGAATTGATGTGTAAGAAGTGTTGTTCTGGTTTGAAAAGATCTCCAGGGCTCCGATGGCTACTTCGTTGCCTTGCTGGTGAAACGTCTCAAACTGGGCTGAACCGTTGGTTCTTACCACACCAACCATGCGAACAAAAATATCATTGCTAGAGTCTGCCCATGTAACAGAACCAGCCGCACTAGCTGTAGAGAGAATGGCGTAACTGGTCCCGTCACTGTTATCAAGTGCCAACCAAATATAGTACCAGGTGTCTGCTGCAAGAGAACCTGTGTCCAAACCATTTTGTCCAGTACCCGTTGCATCGATGGTAAAATTAACAGCATGCAATGACCACAAGACGTTAGCAAAAGCGCCTGTTCGCCCAATTAGATCGACACTGTCAGCATCAACATCTAGCTGTGTGGTAGGAGTAGCTGTGTTTCGCTTACACACAAGATTACGAAACCCTGGAGTTCCTTTGTAAAGTGGGTTTGCTGGGTTAAGTAACTGGTGCTCAGTCGCTGATTTTGTATAGATCAACGCTTGTTCACCTGTAACAACATCACCGGGCAGTAATGGGACACCTCCCGGTCTAGTGAGATCTTTTTCACCATCGCCGTAGTTGAACTTAACTGCTGAGTGTGTATTAGTGGCCGCAATGTTCACCATGAACAAGCGGTCTGTATCATAAGCATTACTACCAGATGTATTAATGAGAATGGAGTTCGCTGAACCATCATCATCATCAATGAAAACTGATTCTTCTGTAGACTGAATAAGCGGCGGTGTAAGAAGTCGCCACATATAGTTTTGCCAGTCAAACACAACTACAACCAGGTAACCAACGTTCAAGCTTGCGGGCTTTAATTGATTGAGGCGCCAGCGAACAGGCACAGCTCCTAAACCGTCGAGGTTGAGTGTAACGTTGCCTGTGTTAGCTGCAGCTGCTCTAAACGATACAATCATGCCACCTTTGTTGGTGTATGACGAAACACTTTTACCTGAGGTAACTGAGAGTGTGTTGGTTCCACTTGACACCCCACAGTAAAAGTGGTTATCAATCATGGTCTTACCGGCAGTAACACTATCATTAACCAAATCAGCGGTATCAACAGTTGTCGGAGCAACCAGTTCAAGGGCAGCAAGATCAACGGACGAAAGAATAAGGTTACCTGAAGCATCGAAACCGAGATATTTGTTCGTTCGATTTGGCTTTGTGCTGATCTTGTCGACAAGCCCAGAAGGCGGTTCCCCGTCTGGATACTTGATAGCGAGATCGATTTGACGCTGCAACTCTTGCACCATCAAAGTCAGCTTGTCTAAAGCTGCTTCGTGTGTTTCAGCTGGGAAATCTCCGTTGGCTGTGTAATCAGTTTCTTGATCCCTATCAGTACTGCGATAGATAGTCAGTGTTTGACCGGATGCTGGAGCAGTAACCATTGTCACGGTTACGGAGCCCGTTCCCACACCTGTTATGGTGTATTGACTATTAATGGCTTGAACAGATTCAACACCGGCTGAGGTCTCAAGAAGCACAACCAAGTCTGCTTCCTCTAAAAGCATGTATGGCCAAGAAAAACCGGTGGTAGAACCATCCCCTGCAAATTGCTCCCTCTCTGTGGTTGCTGTAATCATTTTCCGAGGTAAGATTCAGACGGTTCGATAAAGTAATCTTGATGGCTATATTTTCTAACAGAATCTTCTGTTCGTTTCAATGAACCTGGGTCCATCATTTCTTGAAGATTCCATAGAACAAGATAATTCAAAATTGGACGGATGTAAAACAAATTTATGCCGGGAATATTATCTCGTGTTAATTTCTCGATCTCCCGACCTGGAAACTCACCGTCACCGAAAGCTGCATCCTTACCTTTTTGAAAAGCATCGAATACATCTGGAATCTGTCCACCAATAGGTCCAGCAAAAATCGACAAGGCATTGTTATATGACTTATCGTATTCTTGAAACAGCAAGTCGCCAAAAATACCTAACCCGCCACCCCTCATTGCTGCGTCAGTCAGCACGTCAGTATTGATCTTGCCATCGCTGACCAGGGCTTTTGGAGTTTTACCTTTGAGCGCATCTTTAACTACGCCAGACAAATAGCCCCCGATAGTTGTCATCGCGACTAGCTGAGCAATGCGGATTTTCCCTTGGTGGTTACTCTGCAAAAACGCTTTGGCCGCTGACCATGGGTCTGGCGCTGCTGACACAGCTGCATCATTGAAGAAATCGCGACCAAGTATTTTACCAAACACTGTGATCGGGAACATTTTGAACAACGTGAACATCCTTACTGCTTCACCAAGTGGTGTGCCTGCCTGTGTCCCAAGCACTGCCAGTTTCTTTTCAGAAGCACCTGGAGTGGGAACAGCGTGGTTAACTCGATCAGACAGATAGGTGCGGTATTTTAAATCGAGCTCCCTTCTAGCTCGTTTACGATTTGCATCAGTCAGCTTCAGGTTGTCTCGCTGAAGCATTTTGTCTATGACTGCATCTGGAATCTTCTCAAACTCGTCAGGTACCAAATAAGCGGTTCCCTCTTCGTTCTTGTAAACGTGAGCTCTCATTGCGTCCCAGTCGGTCTCGTCGATGTTATAGAGCTCCAAGGCTGAGCGAGTGCGTTCGTCCATTGCCTTCCAACCTGTATCAGCTAAATCGCCAAGATGGTGGGACATCAGTTCACCTGCAGATGCTTTCATCCGATCGTTCCACCAATTCATAAAGTTCCAGTCGAAGAACTTCTGTTGCGTTTTATGAATGCCACTGGCAATAGTGTCGTGTATAGCAAAACGAGATAGTGTGTTACCATGGATTCCATCAAGAGCCACACCCATCATGCTCAACATCTTTTGACCTTCAGGTGATCTCTCCGCCATGCCAGTGATTTGCTTACCCAGCGTGTCTAATTGATCGATACCCTGGAAAGCCATTTCAGCTTGCAAGAATGCTTTATCGCCCAGTGACGATAGAACGACACCGCCCATTTTCGCCATAAGTGAAATCGCTCGTGCACCAGCACCAAGCTTGGCTATGGTCAAATTCTCAGGGTGATCGAACTTACCTGTTACTTGGTCAAAAGCTCCTTGGACTCGGCGATCATTTAATGAGTCGATTTCCTTTGCATCGCCGAGGTCTCTGGCTTCATCTTTTAACTGGCGAACGATTGCATTAAAGGTTTCTTCTGGATTTGGACCGAATGACTCCATCAGCACGATGTTGCGCGAACGAAAGAACAAGTCACTGAACACTGAGTCGCTCATTTTACGCAGCCCGAAAAGCTGGTTGTAGTTATAAGCTGCTTCTGCATCCTTAAAATGCAGAACACGTGAGGCACTTGCTTTCTTGGCTAGATTCATCGTGGCAGTAAACCCGTGGATCTCAGCTGGGTTGTCTGGAGCGCCGTGATGCCCAGAATACAGGCTATTGAATATCTTGCGAAGTCGAGCTTTAACTGTTCCTGGATCTTTGGTGTCGAATGTTTTCTCCAAATCGAGAAGAGGAAGCGTATCTTCAAACCACACATCAAACGCCTCTTCTTTAGTTTTACCTAAACCACGAAGAGCTATTCTATCGTGTGTTTGTCGGATAATGTATCCTGGCAGGCGTTTGATGTACGCGCCAACAGAGTTTTGGTGTGAGATGATTTCATCATACAGGGTGTCGATCAACTCCGCAATACGAGCTGCTTTCTTGTTGCCGGTTCTCCCTACTTGGTCTGTGCCGCGGGCGCCCATTTCAAGCCAAATGTCTTTGTCCATGGTAGAACCAGTGAAATCCTTGAACAAGCCTTCTTGCTTAAGCTCACTGATCAACCTGCCTGAATACTTGCCGTGCAATGCGTCAATGCGTGCATCAACAGATAAGCGAGCTCCACCAAGCTTACGTTCGGATCCTTCAAGAAAAGCTCGCAACCCCAAACCAGACGTTGGGAACTTACGAACAATGTGCAGCACCTTACGTTTTGAACTAAGGGACAGCAGCTTATTCCGCTGAAGAATTTTGTCCAGCAAATCAGCTTCTGGGATGATTTCTCCTTCGATCTCAGTTAATGCCTCTTCGATACTGATTCCCTTTTTGTCTGCTCTAGCTTGTGCTTTATCTGCAATGGCATTAATGATCTTCTCTGCCTCTTTATTGGACAAAGTGTCAGTTCCCACTGCTTCTCTCAAAGCAGCCATACAGTCATCAATTTTTCTTCTTGGCTTAGGCATTACGTTTCATGCAAGGTAGCAACTTACGATATGCATCAGCTGCTGCTCGTGTTTTAGGAACTGGTACAACAATTTCTTTCTTAGGCTTTCCTGGCTTATCTGGTAATGGTTTCGCTTTATCGCGAGGCTGAGATTCGTCTATGGGTCGTTGATCCCCTGGATCTCTAACTTCCTGTTCATATGTCTTGCGAGCTTCTCTTAACTCTGGATCAAGATCCACAGGTTGCTTAGGAGCGTCTGGATCTGCTGGGTCAATAATCTCACTCTTCTGGAAAGTAACAATACCCTCTAGCTCTTCTTCAAGTTCTTCAGCTAAATCCAACAGATAATCGGCCTCTGCTTCTTTTTGGGCAAGTTGCTTGGGGGTGAATTTCTTTTTTGGCTTGTCAGCTTCTTCTCGTGCTTTGGCAGCATCTTGCTTGATTTTCTCCTCTTTTGAAAGCGGTACTTCACTGGCTTTAGCTTCCGCTACCTCAGCCCTGACGCGTTCAGCATCAGCCCGCAGCTGTTTTACTTCTTCAAGCAAGTTGTCGGCGAGATCCTCTACATCCCTAGTTACTAGGTTTATTTCTGTGTCTGTTGGGATTTCTTCACGAGTCCCATTCTTAATCTGATCGGGTGTACGAACATGGCCTTCTTTAATTTGTTTCTGAATTTCTCTTTCTCGGTATTCAGAGAATAACTGCTTACTTCTCTTCGCGTGATCGGTTTTTGCCTCAGCCAAAAGTCTAGCCACTCTTGATCCACGAATCTTGTTTACCTTTTTCTTCACCGTCAGCTCAAGTTTTGCTTGTAATCGATGCAAATCATCAAGTGAAACAGTTCCAGCGTCATTTGTTACTTTACGGTGATAAAGCTGTCGCCGACTCATCTCTTGTGCTACTCGGCGAACCTCCCACTCTTCAAAGAAGTTGTTCGCCTCGATTCGTGTTTTCGGCAATTCACCTGGTTTTGGTTTTACTGTAACTTTGGTGATCTTGTTTGTCCGAAAGGCTTCTTTAAGCGCATCACGAAATTCTTGTGAAACACCAGCAGAGCTTATTTCTTGCAGCTTTTTGCCGTGGGCTAAGCCCCAGGCAACATCAGTAAAATACTTCTTTGCCGCTTCGATTTCATCACCAAGAAGCTGCTCTCTCACCAACTTAATCACTGGCCTTAGCTCACTACGTGGGATTCTCTCATGTGTAGAAGCAAACCGCTCTACAAGAAGATCTTCGATCTCTTTCTTGTCAACCTCACCCTCAATCTTCTTTCTAACAGCAGTTGGATCAAAACTACCCATCGCTTCTTCAACCTCAGCTCGGATGGCTCCTTCATCGATGTCCACATACTTGTGCAAACGAGTGATAGGTTCACCAGCTGCAATGTCATTCATCCCCTCAACAAACATGGCATCTTTAGTGGCGCCAGTCAACCGGCCATAAACCTTAGCCGCTTTCTCGAGACCCAAACGAATACCGCCGGACAAAACACCGCCTGCTGCAATGTTAAGCAAGGAATCTCTAACCCCGTAATCGGCTTGCGATTGTAGGTTAGAGACCAACAGTGGAACTTCGACTATGGCTTGTGAAGCAGCACCATCGATCATGGCCATGGTAAACTTACCATGAGGAAGACCACGGGCAGCCAGGGCTTCAGAAGAGGTGAGTAAGCCTCCTGCCATTTTCGTGCGCAAAGCAGAACCACCGCCTGCTTTTACAGCTGTCGCTGCTTTAGCCGATCCTACAATAGGAAGAAAGGCGGAACCAATGTCCACTGGGTTCAACATGGACCCGATCATAGCGGCGCCGAACACCCCAGCCCCTTGGCCAAATGTCTTTGGTTGCGACAAGATGAGACCGCGGAACAATTCTTTCTTCTTGCGGTCGTGTAGTAACTGTGCTTGTCCCTCGAGTATGGGGTCAGAAAACGTGAGACCTTCAAGCCCGTATTTTTTGTTCGCATCCTCCGGAGAAAGAATAGCCCCGTCAGCCGCAGTGAAGTATTCAGAAATACGGCGCATGCTTTCAAAAGCACCGTCATGAACACCTTGATCAAACGACGTGCTTAGGAATGTGCTTGTCGGCACATCATAAGTAGATCGCTGCCCTGTGGTTCTGGCATCAGGTTGTGAGAAAAAGAACATGTTTTGTCTAAGGACGGGGCTTTTTCAATGTGTGATTATATTCAAAATATATCCTGAAATGACCTAAGGTATGCCTAGGGATCAAACCCGTTATATGTTTTATGACTTAATTGCTAGGGATAAATTGAATGTTCGGGTCATTTGAAAGCTGTGATTCAACTTCTTTACGAAGCTTCTCTAGTTTCGCTTTTCGTTCACCACCAGCGCGAATCCAATCTGGCTGCATAGGAAAGTTCGTTCGTTCCCTGCCAAAGGGCCAGATGCCACCAACTCGGTCTGTAATATCGTATGTCTTTTGAGGCTGCATTTTTGTTTGCACACGTTGAGTGGCACCACCTATCCCAGACACCGGAATATCGTTCCATGTTGTAAAGTCAGGCAACTCGTCAAAATGAATCATGAACGGGTATCCATTTGAATCAGTGACTTGAATCGGTCCGTTGTCGCCGGAGACATACAAAGAAGCCGATTGCCCATCTTTGCCTGGTTGCCAAAAACCGTTTGCGGTAATGTCCATATACAAGGCATGGCGCAGTTCGTCAGAGTTCTCAGGTAGGCCAGACGCTCGCAAAGTTGTAAATGGCGTTATGTCAATCTTTCTTGGATCGACATACCTCAAAGAAACAGCCAGACGACGACCGATGTCATCGATCTCTTCCTGTGAACGAATCCCGCCGTCTGGCTTAATCTTCTGGAAGGTAAGAACTTGGTCATTGATTCGAGTAAAACCGATAGTCTCGCTAATCAACCGCTCTGAAGCACGAACAACCGCTTGCTCCATAGACAGTCCCTGGTTAGCGAACACCTGTGCAAGAGCTACACCACCGTGAATCACACCAGCCAGTTCTGACGTCCTACCAGCTGTATCACCGAACATGCCTTGTTTCAATTGCTGAAAGGCAGTGGTTGCAACAAAAGCCGATTCAAAGTTTGCTTTACGTTCTCCGCTAATCTTAGCAAGATCTTTGCTGGATGATAGAGCTCCGAGGTAAATGTCAATCCAAGGTGCACTACGGTTTTGGAATGCAAGTTGATACGCTTGAGAAATACCTTTACCAGCTGGTGCATGGTTGACTAGATCGTCAAAAACCTGATATTGTAGTTCTTCTGGAAAGCTCTTAAGTACTTGATCGATTCGAGACAACACTTCTTTCGGATTGCCGCTATTGATTCCATTCGCGATGGTGAGAATTTCTTCATCGCCAAGCAACTGTCGGTCAGCCTGATTCCTGCCTTGATACATTCGTTGGTCATCTCCAGACTGTGGGAAACCCTGATACTTCATCACAGAGGCATAGTAATCACGAGCGGCAAATTCTCTATTAGCTCCAACTGTTTTTTGCATCTTAGTAAAAGCAGCACTTACCACAGGATGGTAAGCACGCATCCAGCCAACTCGATTGGTATCATACAACCGTCGATTAGCTGCCAACTTGGTTTCAAGCATCTTTAGCGTATCAACCTCGAGCTTATTACGAGGTTCCCCAGACTTCTGGATCTCGCGCCTCTGATCATCGGGTTTCATCCACGAGACAGACTCTGCTGCTGCAGATGACAGTGCTCGAACGTCAAAGTCGTGGTTGTCTTGTTGCCAGCGAACTGTCCCTTGATCTTCGCCATACAGTGCAACATAATCGGCTTTTGACTTGGGATTAGAAGCAGTGGGGCTGTCGAACATCTGGATCTTAGCGTTCTCAACCTCCTCCTCAAACCCCCACCGATCACGAGCTGTCGTTGCTTCTCTTGCTCGACCAATCTTCGACAACAACTGTTTCTTTTCTGACGGTGAAAACTCTTCGGACTTCTTTACAATAGCCTCAGCATACTCAGGCTCTTCATCCATGATTGTTTCAACCATCCCAAGACGAACATCTTTGAAGAGCTGCTTCTGTGTCTTCTCTGGGAAGCCCTCGATTTGACCATACAGCTTAGATACAGCTGCCTCTAACTCAGACAGTGCATTTGGATCTGTATCCACAGACGAAGTGTATGTGGTAAAAGCATTGTCAGCCACACGACTGACAGCTGCCAAATCATTTTCTACCTTGTTTTGTTGAGCACCAATAAGTGCTTGCGGATATTTTGATGTAACGTAATCACGAACACCTGCTGCAAATGCCTCATATGTCTCATCATCTGGAGCCTCTTCTTTCTTCGCTTGAAGGTATTGCTCAGAATGCTGAACCAGCAAATCCGCCATGTTCTCAGACCCTAGAAACTCTGGCTCTGCCATACGCTCGGCCATGTTACGACGAAAAGCGCTGTCTTCAACAGCAACCCAGCGCTGGCTATCCTGCAATTTGCGCTTATCTGATTCAAACTGAGCTTGCTTAATCTTCAGGCTTTGTGCTTCGCCAAACTGTTCCACACCACTGGCTAAACCCTGTAGACCCCTGCCAATAGGGGCAAGATTAGCGCCAAAAGCTGTTGGATTAGCATTTGGCCCTGTTGAACCGGTTAATACCGACCCGTTAGATTGCTGTTGTGGAATGATTGGCATGTTAACTTCCAAATGAGGGATTCTTAATTCGTCCGTAAGTTCCTAGCACAGAACCTGCTCCAGATAGAACAGAGCCGCCAGCTTGAACATAGCCAGATGTTTTCAGATTCTTGGCGCTGAAGCGAGATAGATTAGCTTGTTGCTTTGACCTATTAGCGCCAACAGATCCGGTGTACAAACGTGCTAGAACGTCTTTCTCACCTTCAATACCAGAGTCCCGAATGATGTCCTGAACTGAACCTGAGATAGTAAAACCTGATTTTAGTGCAGCTGTTGTTTGCTTACCACGCAATCTTCTATTTCTACGACGAAGTCGATCAGCGTCTATTTGAGCTTGCTGCGCCTGTGCTTTGGCATTGTTTTCAGCCACTTGCGCCTCATAGTCAGCTGCGTCTGCAGCCGCCTTACTCGAGGCGATGGATCCATATGCTGCAACGCCAGTACCAATGGCTGATACCGCCGCTGAGATACCTAAGATGGTTGCTGTTTCTAATCCCATACTAATCCATATCTTATCATGTCTTGTTGATCCGGGGAATATTTTTTCATCAACCCCTCGCTTGAAAATCCTAGGTGTTCTGCCCACGATTTAAGCTTATCTGTGGGAGCAATCACCATCTGCAATCTGTGGTACAAGCCACAGGTCTTCAGATGCTCGATCATCTTACGAACCTCAACTAACAACCGTTTAGGCTTTTTCATCAACGTGTCAGTTATCGCCAGCCAAACCTCACCATTCCCTGGACACACTGAAACAGCTCCACCGGCTGCCATCAATTTGTCGTTAACCCAATAAGACCAAGCCTTTGAAGCCGGGTGGTTAACCAGCAGTTCCCAGTAATCTGTGTTGGCAATTATTGAATCACAGAAGTTAGAATGGCTGACTAACTCGCACAAATCTGAAGTTGTTAGCTCCCTGATCATCCATGTCCAGTTGTTACTTCCGTTAACACTGCCACGATATTTAACGGATATGGTTGCGTCTGTTTAATGACCCAGCGAGTATCTGGCTCCCAACCGCCTTGAATCGTTTTCTTGACATCGGTAGATCTCATCGGCGGGACTTCATCCATGGGAGCACCAGCCGAGCGAAAGTCAACCAGGGATTCAGTGGAGCCCAGCACGCCGTATGTCAATCCTGTCGTATCTTCGACCCTAATGCTGATTTGCGATGCTTTCTTCTTCTTCGACAATGAAGCACCAATCTGTGAGCCACCTTCAATTGGCAGTGATACGACTTGGGCTGTGTACGTATATCCGACATACACGTTTGTAGCTGTGTCAGTTAAGGTGATTTGACCACTACTGACAGTCTTGTCTCCAATGTATGCACCATCAGCAACAACTCCCACTGTCTCTCCTTCAAGGTGCGATAGCCCTGTGATAGTAGAGGTGGCCGTTCCAGTATACTTATAGTGGCTGTCAAGAAAGGCCAGATTGAGGTTGTCAGTAGCAGACGATGGGTAAATGCTTTTGGTGAGCTTCTCTACATAGCGCACCTCGGCACCGTTGATCAGTCGCTTTACCACCATGTATAAAGCATCTTCATCCGTTGCCGTGTCATACAGCGAAGCGATAGATTCAATCACAGCGTTTGTGCCGCCAATGATGTGTCTGTGGTAAGCGATAACCTTTTGCTCACGATCATAAGTTGCACCTACAAGCTGTCCGTCATTGCGAAGAAGCCACAAGACACCGTACGGTTCTTCTTGGTAGCACAAATCAACAGCTTGATCTGCTTGAAACAGATGGTCAGCAAACACAGTGATGTTTGCTGCCACGTGACGATCGATCTCAAAATTGTAGGTTAGCTCACGCAGCTTTCTACCACCTTTCTGGACGTACAAAGTGGCGACGCCAACCTTCTGAGCTGGCAATGTTTGCTGAGCCCCGGAATTTGTTTGTGGTGCAATTATTGTGTTGGCCGGAGTCATCGGGTCGTTGATGCTCGCTGCCTTCATCTGATACACCCCTCCGTCAGTTCCTAGAAGCAACACCGGCCCTGAAGATAAAAACGCTGGGATGCTGATATGGTTATCGGCATAGGTCTTATTGATCGCATTGTCGTCCTCAACAGATGAATCGGCCTCTGTTGGAGACATGTTCTCGAAGTCCCCAGAAACAGAACTCCAAATAGTGTGGGGCTGCGCTTTAGAACCAGCAAACACAAGGCGCTGCTCATGAAACACCACAGTGCGAGGATAGCCTGTGGTTTCTGACCATGCGCCTAACTGCCATAGCTTAGTGTATCCATGGTTGTAAATTTGATTGTTGGTTTGGTCTGGATCAACTGGTGGGGTGCTGTTAAGGGTAACGTCCACATTCGTAGAGTCAACCACATTGGTGATAGTTCCCCAAACCTTAGTCCCGTCGTAATCAAACCTGAGCTGCCGGCCAACGTCTCCTGAGGAAAACAAAGCGTCTGATGCTGTTACCTTAGCTGTGATAGTCCGCGTACCCGGAATAATAATATCTGTTGGGTAAGTCGGAGGAGTAGCAATTGCAGCCAAAGCAGCAGTTGTAGCAACCTGAGTTTGACTGATGTAGGAAGTAATCTGGTGCCAGCTATCATTTCCAGAATTGTCACGAGCATACTTACCAACATCCCCAGGGCCAAAAGTGATAATCGTGTTAGGTATTGCATCAAGCTGTGGGCCAGTGGTAAACGTGATCTGAATATCATCCGGTGGTGTAAAATATGAGTCCACTTCGTCGACAACCATCTCGTTGGCTGAAACGTATGAAGTGATTTGGCCTAGCCGCCACTGGTCACCATCGCGCCATTCAACATAGTCGCCAACATCTCCACTTACAAAAGCGGCTGTGCCAGTAGACCAACTCAAGGTGCGTGAGTCTACAATTGTGTGTATTTGTAGCGTGATTTCAGTTTTGTTGAGATCGAAATACGGACCATCTGTGTTCGCATAATTTGTCAGCGTCCACATAGTGTGAGCGGTTCTGCTCAGCTTTTTCGGATAATGATTCTTGTGCACCAAATACAAGACGTCTGCAGACTGAGTCCATTGTAGCTCGAAGATCTCGTCTTCCGTATACGGTGTTGCAATGGTGATTGGCATGCCTGATACTTCAACAAGCGCGTCATTACGATAGATTCTAATGACGTAATCACCGAACTCAAGCATGTAAGCCTGCTCATCTGAGAAGGTGAAAGGAACCAGGCGAGTCCGTTTGGATGAATCGTGAACCTCAGAGAGATGCTTAGTACCAGGGCGATTGCGCAAGCCTCCTTGTGGCATCACTTGAAAATTCTCGATCGTCTCAGCGCCGTTGAAGTATTGGTTAATGTCAACACGACCACGGATCTTATGTGAAACCTCGCCTGTAGTGAAGTTGGTTTGAAGTGTATCTGCTCTTGGCATTAGGTCATGGGGTCACGCACGAAACCACGATCACCACGATAAGTTTCACGCGATTCCAGCCATTCGTCTGCCTCGACTTGTGGAGCAGGATCTTCAGTAGAATCAACAAAGCCAGCGTCACGTTTGAGCTGGGTGAAGTAGTTGAACAGATCGCGTTGAATCTGTTGTTCACCTGTCACAGTGTAAGAGATCTTGAAAGCAAGGTGAGCAGCACAAACCTCAGCTGCCATCACGTCCCAATTGCCATAATTCGTCTCATCGAAAGTGTAGCGTAGGTTGATACTGGAAGCATCTGTGTGGACGTGTTTACCCACAATCTTATGTGGGAAATCTCCGTTCGTAACGGAGAGAACCCGGAGACAATCTCCGGGCAATTGAAATTCATTGGTGTAGCCAAATGCTGGGGTTGAAGTCAAAGCGGCTAAGGTTTCTCTGGCTTCAGCGAAGTTCCACGGATGTTTACGCAAAACAAACTTCCTAGAAATAGGAAGCATTCTGTAGCACACTCGACCTTCTGTCGTATCATCTGACAACGAAGTCAGAAAGTTCGAAGTGCCAATTAGCGATAAGGCGCTGTTTGCAATTTCAACGTCTGCAGGCATGGTAGAAAGGGGGGAGGGAAACCTCCCCCCTGTGATTTAGTCAACAACGTACGTGATGTGGCCGTTGACGTCTTTATCAGCGGCAACTGCGGTCGAGCCTGTGTCATCGAAGAACTTCATGGTGATCTGGACTTCTTTGTCCGTCACATAGCCATAGTTGTTCGTCAATGTGTTAGCTGCGAGGCCGGGGTCACCAGCTGCGTGGATGTCAACCGCACCGTCGATGGTGAAGAAGTTATCGTCGTCGGCGAGAGTACCAGCTTCATTATAGTAGCCGGTTCCATCGTTTCCTCGGATGCCAACGTCAACCACTTGGTTAGCACCACCAGCCTCACACGCCCACTCAATGCCGAGGATGCGAGCACCCTTGGGGATCACGGCGAGGATCACCTCGTCGTCTTCAACCATAGTAGACGTGGGATCGTCGGTGGTGTTGAATTCCCACCAAGCAACACGCAACCGACCACCCAATTCATTGGGCTTGAGAGGCGAGTAGTTGGGTGGGGCAACCTGCAACTGCTGTTGTGATTTGTAATCAGCCATAGTAGCTTACCTTTCTCTTAGAGGTCACTATCGCATTTCACGATGTACACACGTTCTTCCCACATGCGAGTAGCGCCAGCATTCATCGAGGCGTAAACCTGGACGGAATTGCGCTTGTCTCGCCGGGGACCGACATCGACCATGATCTCCGCGCCAGAAGCAAGCAGAAGACCGGAGCCAGCAAACGCGATGTTGTCCACCACGTTATTGCCGTCAGTCGTGAGCTTGTTGGACCACACAAAGTGGAAGCCCATGAACCGATCAACTTCACCTTCGACAAGCGCCTTGATGTTGTTGTAGTCACTGCTTCCAATCTCCTGCTGCCGAAGCAACGATTGAATCTGCTCAGGATCACAGACCCAGATCAGAGGCTCTTCGTCACCAACCTCACCTTGACGAAGCAACGTGCGCACGCGACGGAGCTTACCGAGGGTGAGGTTAGAATCAGCAGCAGCACCGGACTCAACATAGTCGACTGCAATGGTGTTAGCAGCCGGAAGAGAAACAGTGGTGGAACCAGTTTTGCCTGTATAAGCCACAGCAGAAGCAGACTCAATCAGAAGATCGTCATACTTACGGCCAAGAGCCCAAACAGCGTTCGTGACGTAACTCGAAGTTGGATCAGCCAACATACGAATTTTGTCCTTGCGATCAACCAAATCCGCGAAATCAAAGTCTCGCAGAGCTACTCGACGCCTGTCATGGGGAGTCGAGATAAGCGGGGTATCAGCATGACGATTCGTCACTTCGACCGCCTCGACGGACTCAATACGGTCATAGTACTCGAACTCAGCAGACTGAGTCTCGTTACGCACGTATTTGCGAAGTTTGGAACCTTTTTGCTGCAGCCCCATCTCAATGTTAGCTCTGTAAGCTTGGACCAACGCGGTATCAACTTGAAATGACATGTTTTACCTTTCGTTTAGTTTACAGTTTGTTGAGTGGGTTTTGGGTTTCCGCCATACAGCGGCCCGGCATGTCAGCAAGGCCCGAAGGTTCCCTCGCATTCACATGGACAATCTACATTGTTGTATGCCTATGTACAATCTTTTTTAACGGGGAAAATTAGGCTGGTTCAGTCCCCGGGAACGCCTGACGGTAGAGGTCACGCCAGCGTTGAACAGCTGCTTGGTGGCCTGGATCAGTGACTGTTGTGAGGGCAGACATGAACTCTTGGTTCGTCTTGAGTTTGTCAATCTCAAGCTTTGCCTTAGTCTCATTCATCACATCGAAGTTGCCTGAACCTGCTCCAATCAACGATTCATCATCAAGCACCTTAGAACCAAGGTCGTGCATGAATTTCACCATGTCAGGGTGAGACCCTAAGCCTGATTCATCGAGATAGTTGACGAATTCGTCTGAAGCGAACTTTTTAAGAGCCGCACGAGCGATGTCCACAGTTTGCTGGGTTTTATCGCCAAAGATCTCTTGCAGCTTTGCTTGAGCTCCATCTCGCTCTGCTTGAGTTGCTTCTTGATGTGCTTTGAAATCCGAACCCAGTGTCTCATGATACCAGGTAAGCAAATCATTGCCTTGCTTCTCAGACAAACCAAGCTCGTGCATCTTGGTTTTTGCTGTATTGAGAAACTCTTCATTAAGCGTAAAACCTTCCGGAGCCTCCCACTCAGAAGACACATTGTATTTGTCAGCTGTTTCTGGGCGACCGAGCTTGTTATAAAAGTTCGCTCGATCTTCATCAGTGGCATCAGGCCCAGGCAAGGCTACACGGCTAGATGCCATTTGAGTAGCGGCCATCCATGACTTACCCAAATCAGCGACTGACTTGATGTCCTTGAATGTGCCGAAGTTCCTGATGTCCTCTGGAACTGCTTGTTGCCAATTGTCCGGAATGATGGGCGCCCCGCCTGTGGGATCACCTGGTTCCGGATTACGAATAATCCGCCATGTGGTCTTCATGATACTTTATTTGTTCTTGTATTATTTGTTGTTCTGTTTTCTCGTGTCCATAGACCTGTGCCAATATCGACAACACAAGCCTTCGTGCTCCCTCATTGAGTGCCGTCTCGTAGGGATCACCTTTAACAAAAGTCGATTTGTTTACAAAACCAACCTTCATCAAATGCTGTAGAACGAACTCTCCTTCTGGTCCATCAAAGATTCGTTGGTAAGATCGGCGAACCGAATTCCTATCCAACAACATGTCCGCTATTCGTCTTATTCTGTCCATATTACAGTAGTGCGCTTCCACCCAGCGCTTCTTGTGCTTCTGCTACGTTCTTAACAGCTTGACTGGCAGGTCCCGCAACCTCAGCCATTTGCTGCATTTGTTGTTGCTGCTGGCGTTCTTGCCTGATAGCAGCAATCTCTTCAAGTGACCGAACAACAACCATAGGAACCTTTCGAGCTTTAGCAAGCTCTTGAATCCACATGTCATCATCAATCGCGTCAATGACATCAGGTTTCGCCTGCGCCATGGGAATGAGGTCTTGAAAGAATTGGGCCATCGCCTGGGCTTTGACACCGGTTTGAGCACGAGCAGCGGCAGACTCATACCCAACACGCAGACGATGGCCCTGCAGGGAGGGCGGAGCGGGTGGAATCCTCCCTACAAGGTCTAATAGACTGTAGCTTCGCATGATCATGTGATCAAGCAACTCAGATTGCAGCCTGCCTAGCATAGGAGACATTTTTCGCAGTTTTTCATCACGACGATCAGCAACTTCAAAGGCGGTCATCTCAACCTTCTCCTTCTCCATCTTGATCACATCGTTAAAGAAACACTTACGAATGTGTTCTCTCTTTTGTTCCGCTTTTTCTTCGCCGATTGGGTATGTCACTGACCCCTTAGGAGTGAGCAACTCAGCCGGCTCCATTCCCGGCTCCCTAAAGATTATCGACCCCGGAGATGTTCGAATGGGAAGCATGAATCCTTCCGATTCAGCTTGAATCGGAGGATCAGCAAGTTTTTGCGCTGCTTTGATCAGCGTAATCTCCATCCTATTCAACATCTTGATGTCAGGCAAACATTTTACGCCTGGCCCTTTACCATAGATCTGACCAGCCAACTTCAACCAGCGAGGGCAATGAAACGGGAAGCTATCAAAACCACCTTCCTCAAGAATATGTTTATCATCAAGATGGATATAGATTGAGGCGAACTTCTTATTGTTACGCGTGAACTTATTAGTGTCACGATCTTCCCTAGGAAAGACGGCATGAAGAAGCTCAAACATCTCATCTGGATGTGTGTCTGCTTTGTCCTTCAGTTTATCAGGCAACGCATCAAAACCAAACTGTTGAATCATTTGCCGGATAGACAGCTTACATGAACGATACAAAGTGTCCACATCACCGTCAGCGTTTTCCATCAAAATGCAGTCAGCCAATGGATATGCTTTAAAGCGGAGTGATTGCTTCTTAAAGTTCCAGTCTTGGTAAAGAATAGCTGTGCCAAATGCACCAATGTCCAAATAAGTCTCGTGGATGCAGCTGTTAAACAAGGCAGCCGGCTTATTGTACTCCTTGTAAATGATGTCAGCCACGAGCTCCAACCATTCCAGGGCTTCGTGGTCATACCCTAGATCCTGTGGCTCTTCAACTGTAAGCGAGAACCAGCGATCAGTTGGATTCGTGAGGAACCCCATCAATCCACCTGCAAATTCCTCCAGGGCGTCCACTGGTGTCGAATCATATTGTCCTTCACGACGGTGGTCAGTGGGTTGCAGCTTACTGCCGTAGAAATCAGCTGTGTGATCTCGAACAAGATCAGCGACTACCTGCCAATCAGCCTCAAGGATAGACCGAGCTGTCTTAAGGTCTTCACGACGCTTAATCAGCTGGTCTGCGAGCGGGTTAGATGAGATGACCATGTTATGCTCCTAGCTTGTCATCTGTCCCAGTAAGCACTGTCGATTGAAACCCCTTCGCCTTCCTCCGGCGCTCGGCTGTCAAAATACTTGAAAACGATTTGGCTGCCTTGTCTGGGGCCGGCGCTACAGGAACTGGGTCTGGTGGGCTTGGTTTGCTTCCGAATGACATGTTGTTTAAAGCGGTTAAAGTTGTACCATTTTCCATTGGGCCTCCCTCGCATAGCCCGAGCAAAGCCTATGTATGATACCTCGAAGTTTATCATTTGTAAACAGGATTTAATATCCCCGTCAAAATACTCTATCCACAAGTAACCCTGATCGTAGTTACCAATTATATGACAAAAAGGAGTAGTCACTACTATGTTATAGATATTGGAAGTCATCTTGTGCCTGTATTTGAGGGCGTTGCTTTCTAACAATCCCGGTTTTTGTTTTCAGAGCGAGTGGAACAAAAGCATCAGCGGCATGAGAAGACCAATCATGTTCCGGAGTTTTCTTGAACACCTTCTTAATTGGATCATACTCTTTACGATATGAAACAAGTGCATCGATCCCACGGTCACACTTGCTTTCGTCAAACCAGCAATATGGCAACAATCCTCTAACCGCTTCAATCGCATCATCTTTCGACAGTGTGGGAACCACTGTAAACGTAATACCCAGCTGCTTAGCTACCTCCCATCTGGACTTCCCTGTCCCAAGCTCCCTTACCTTAATATCATGTGGGCCAAAGTGCCTATCGTAAGAATATCCTTTCTCCCGAAGAACATGAGCGTAGTGAGACAAACCCTCGCCGCTGTTCTCGTAGTAATCAATTATCCGTACTTCCATTGATGTGCGCTGCATGAACCAAATAGTCGTGCTGTCATCCATACCCAGATCCCACGATGTAGTAACGGGCAAAGCTGGATCGTATGGCACATTCGTAATCCGTCCGTCTTTCCTTGCTTGTGTCATCTGCGGGCCATAATAAGCCCCTACCATAGCTGCATCAAATGAACAATAGAACTCCTGCTGGATCATCTCCTCTTCCATTCCCGCATCACGCTCTTCTTGGATGATTTGATCAGAGACGACCGGTGCCATAACCAGGGATCCGTCGGGATTCTTTCCCACTGGTTTCTGTGTGCCATTATTACCTGCCACAAGGACCTCGCAAAACCATTTTTCGCGTCCCATCGCCACATTTTTCCTCGCGGTCTTCAGCAATTGGTAACCATGGTTATGCCCACGAGCGGTGTAGATGAACAATGCCCATCCACCATTCTCAGCCAGAATAGGTCGAAGGTAATCCCACGCCTGAGGGTTATGCAACGAATACTCTGACAGAATAACCCCAATTGGATTCGTGCCAACTAGCGAGTTGATGTCATCCGTTCCCACCACCCTGAACACACTCTTATTCTTAAGCGTGATCTTCATCTCCGTATTATTCTTCGACTGAATAAGATCCGGATGAAAATGATCTGTGAACGCTCGGCCATCACGAGTAAAGCCGTCCCACACAATCTGTCTGCCCTGCTTATATGTGGGCAGCATGTGCCAGTACGTCCCAACCCGTTGCATCATTTTTGTCTGGGCGATATTCACACAAGTGAGATCCTTACCACCTCGTCGATGCCATACGCAGACTGCTCTCAGGCCCTCCTTCTCTGGCATCATGTGATTCCAGACTGGTTGTTGGTAATAACGAGGGTCCCAGTTATACGGTAGTTCAATTGCTCCCATCTGCCACTTCCTCCGCTTCTATCAAGATAGATTCCTTGCCGCTATCTTGTGATTGTACGTTTGTGTCGTATTGTTTAACTTGCACCGTGATATTCAGATCCATCTCACCTTTATACTCTACCGCTTTGAGCTTGGGCATTCTGTAGGAATTGATTTCCGACAAGATCTTGATCTTCTGATCCATGGTAACTTCGCCTGCTCTTACCATTCTCAAGAGTTCGTAAACAGGCTCAAGGCCTGTTTCCTCAATAGCAAGATCAAGAACTTGTCGCAACTCAGCCGCAGTAAGCTTCCCTCTCTTCCCTGCTACTAGGTCTCTTGATGTGCTGGTAGGAGTGGTCGGAGCTAACTCAGCATCTTGATCCGCGCGATTACGCCTTTCTCTCTGGCGTCGGTGTGGAGCGGATACCTCCGCTAGGTTTTCACGCACACGTTCTGCAGGGGATTTCTGTCCCTGTTGCCATGACGCCGGCGCTGCCCCTAGCTTCATCGCAACCGCTTCCTCTCTTGTAAGTTCTCCAGTTAGTACACGATCTAACAATTCACCTTCCAATGTAACTTGTGGGCTTGACATATCTTACTCAGGGACTCCAGGGCCTCATAACCTTCTGTTCTCTGTCTTCTGTTCTCTCCTCTATAATAGCAACGATTTTGATTGTTGTAAACTTGAAAACCAAAATAGTGCAGAGCTAAATCCCTATGATTCGTAAACCTATAAGAAAAGCTATAGGTTATCAAATGTGTTAACGAGTGACCATCGGTAATAATTTGCCCTAATAATCCCTAAGTCATTGATAGTCAATCACTTAGACTATCGGTGTGACTATCAGTTTTGATTTATTAAAAACTTTGAGCTTTGAAATTTTTTTTTTCTGTGAAATTCTCTAATACTGATAATAACAGTAATAAAACGGATAGGATCTATATATATATCAAGTTTATTACATCGGTAATAACATCTTCTTATACCAAAATCTATAGGTTCTAGCTGCTGCGCCATAGTGAACTAGAATACCTATCCGCAGTGTTCGGCGGAAGGAAAACTGTACGTGGGTAGGTGTCTGGTATCATTACATTTTATTTACACCCCCCGGGCCAGGTGTCATCTCTACCCCAAACATTATCATCCTTTCATAATTCTTCTTCCACTCTTCTCCCACCCTTCACCCACATACCATACCACAACAACCTATCAACCTCCCTCCATTCACATATTAACATCATCCTCAACCCTCTTTCCAACACCCTACCAACTCACATCAATTATTCATTTCTTCATAAATAAATAATTTCTCACTTCCAACCTACAACATCAACACACTAAACCATTATCAAAACTACATCCCCCATCACCAATCTCCTTCTCACCACTCCCTTTAATAACATAACCATTATCAATAAAAAAACACACTTCCACATCATTATCAAACTACACTCACTTAAATTCCACTTCTTCACAACCTCTCCTCAAAACTACCTCTAACCCTCAACCACCTATACCATTATCAAAACTCCATACCCACTCATCCCATATCTCTCAATCCTTCAACTCCAAACCATTAACCAATTCTTCTTACTCAACTCATCACAACCATATCCACAAATCACAACCAACCTCCACTTCAAATCACCCTACAACACAATCACCTTCACAAACCACCTCAACTTCACTACTCAATCATTCAAATTCAACACAACCACAAACTTCAACACTATCCTCCAACAACTTAATCCTAACATCTACTCCTAACCCTCAACCCAAACATACCATTATCAAAACTACAAACTCACACCCCCTCATCCAACTCACCCACAACCTCAACTACTCAATCAAAATCCCTCTTTCTTCACTTCAAAAACAACCTCTCTTCCAAATACCTAACCCCATCCAACAAATCCAACAACTCATCATCCAAACACAACACCTCACTATTCACCCACACATCATCTCTACCCCTTATTCCAAACCTTACATCTCCTTAACACACTTCCAACTCAACAACCACAACCCCAACCTCTATCAATACATCATTCCTCCAAACTCCACAATCCACCAACCTTATTACATCCACATCATCACACAAACCCAAAACCTCTACACCATAAACCTCAAACTCACAACCCAAAACCTCCATATCAAACAATCCATCCATAACAACTCAAATTAATTATTTTCTTCATTCTTCAAAAAATAATCAATTCTCAAACATACAAACCTTTAACCCTCTAAATACCATAAAAACTACAACCACATCCCCCAATACCACCTCACCCTCAACCACAACCCTCAACACCTACAATATCCTACTCACTCACCAACCATCTCACAACTCATCACCACAACACATCCAACTCACATCTCAACAACCTACACTCAAATCCTTCCTCAAACACATCAATACCACACACCCCAAACTCAACATCATCACATCTTCCATATCTATCCAATCTCCCAACTTTAACCCACACACTAAACCCATCTACAACCTATCTTCCAACAACCACCCCACAAACCTCAAAAAACAACCCAAACTCCAACCTAACAACAACTACTACCAACTCCAAATCACCTACATCAACAACACACAACCACAAACTATCTCCATCACAAAACAATCTCCCAACATTCTCCTCCTCATCCAAAATACCATCAAACTCTTCCACATCACTCCATACTCCATCATCCACATCAACTTCCCCATCCTCCATCACAAAACAAAACCACAACCCAATCCACAAAACCATCCCAACAACAAAAAATACACCAATCCCAAACTACCCACACATTTCCCCACATCATCACCCACCATCCAAATCAACAAACCAATTCCCAACACCAACAAAATTCACATCACCACTATCCCCAATCCCATCAACAACCAACCTACTCCTCAACCACTCAACCAAACTCCCAACACTCTCAACATACCTAAAAACCAACACCCCATCAAAACACCTATCCAACACATTTCCAATCCACATTTCCACACACAAAACCTTCCTCACCAAAACTCACCCCTCTCCCACCTCTCCCACTAACCCTCAACCACCTAAACCATTATCAAAACTACATTCCAAATCTCCCAACTCCCCAACATCACAAACTTCACCATCAACAACACAAAATTCCAACTCAATACATCTTATCCCAACAAACTATTCTACCCCTTTATCTCTTATCCCAACACTCTCACCAACTACTTCACCACCTACTTCACCACACCAACCTCCATCATTTTCCAATCCTCTCCCTTCACCACCACCATTATCAAAACCACCACAAGACACCTCCACATCATCCACATCCCTTTTCTCCTCCCAATCATCCTCTAACCCTCAACAAAAAACCCCACATACTCACACCCAACAATTTTTTTTCATTCTTCAAAAAAAAAAAATTCCACAACCCTCAACCCCTCAATACCATAAAAACTCAATCCAACAACCTCATCATCACTCACCTCCCCTCAAAACCCTTCTACACCATCTCAATCCCTCCCCAAATAATACCACCAACCAAACTCAAACCATCCAAATCCTTCCTCATTCCTCTCCCCACTAACCCTCAACACAACTAACCCTCAACACACCTAACATACTCACATCCAACTCAAAACCAAATTTTCCCAATCCAAACCACTGGGGTTACACACCTACACACAAAACCCACCCACCACAAACCCATACACCAAATAACCATGAACTACAAACTACTAAAACAATACAACGACAATCCATCTCTTTGGAAAACTAACCCACCATGCCTCCAACAACTCAACGAACCAGAATACCCTAACCTTCCCTATCCAACATCCGACTATTTTTACCTCTCAGGCTATGAATGCCCAACATGCAAAAAACACCTTTACTTACGCGAAATCAACGAACCAGGCCCAGAAACAATCTTCTGTAATCACTGCAACACTCAACTACACGATAAAGACTTCATCCACAAACCACACTTCACCAAACAATAACACTAATCACAACAAACCCTGGACACCATGGACAAGCAATACTATATCGCTATCACAGCTGACGGCGACGACGATATCAAGCGCCTTATCGGGCCATTCCCGACCAACTACCAGTCTCTTCGCTGGATAGCTGGTTATGCAAAACACAACCTCCAAGACCTCGTCCAAATAAAACTTCACTATCACCAAAACACATACCTTTGGATGGATGAAGACAACTATGGCGAAATCAGACTGCAAATCGTGCAAAACCAGTCAGTATACTACTGATACATCATCTCAATAAATTGAAGATGATGTATCCTAAACCTCAACAAACAAACAAACAATGCAACTAGTAGCAACACTCAAACCGATCAAAGAACTCAACATCCCCAAGCAATATGTCAAAATCATCAATCTCTCCGAAATGCAGCTCAGAGCTTCAGTCACTATTGGACAAGACCTTAAACCAGTCGAAATCTACTGCAGTCCAGATCAAATCGAAAAAATTGAAGTGCAAACAATGCGCTGAGCCTTGTGAATACGTAGACACACTCGAAGAAATCGATTACTTTTACTGCCACAACTGCAGGGAAGGTTGGACAACACTCGACGACATCACAGAACACCACGACCACTCACCTATCACATACAACCACCTCTTTGACGAAACATTCGGCAACCTCCAATACTAATATGGAAAGCGAAATACCAACAGATTGGGGCCGAGAACATAAGTTAAGACAATTCTTACTCAAAGCTTGGGAAGAAAAGTACTATCAAGACGTAATGAACAACTACGGCAAAAAAGAACTAGCAGAACGTGTAGCATTTCACTTCACTCATGGTTGCATGGGAATAGCTGACTATGGCACAGAGAGCTTACTTCAAATAACGTGTTGTGGAGACTGGGAAGCTGAGGGCGATACACCATACCGTGTCAAATAACAATCTGATACATCATCTCAATAAATTGAAGATGATGTATCCTAACAACAAACTACCATGGCAAACAAAAACACAAAACGAAAAAACCGGATTCATGCACAACAACTCAAAGCCCTCAAACCCCTCGCTTGCCTCGATACACACGAACTGAGAAAGACAAACGATAAACAACCTGCAAATCTCCCCGCAAACAAGAACAACAAAAAGAAAAACGAACATGACAGCTAAAAAGAAACAAAAAACGTTCTGGGCAGACGCTCCAATGTACAAAGACCGCCTTCTCATCGGCAATGAAATCCTTCGCCAATGTATGGTGGCACAAGTCGGAGACGACAAATGGTATCGATTCACCAGGCCGGAAGCACAGCACTTTCCGAAGGACAAAATCAGCGTCATTCACAAAAAATGGGAAACATACGACGACACGTTCAAAACCAAACAACAAGCCATCGAAAAACACAAAGCTGTCTTTGGTAAGGAGCCTGCCAAAAATCTCGAAAAATTCGAGATCACACAACTCCTCTGGTTTGAAATGGCAAACAAATCAGAAGACCGCACCAACGTTATCGCTGAAACCAACAACGATGGATCCAAAAAGCGCAAATCCTCACTGAGCACCCGCGTCTACAAAATGCATGCAGAAGCTGATCAGGCTACAATCGACGAGATCAAGACTCCTCAAGCCAAAGCATGCTTGCAAATCATGAAAGACAACCTCGACGACAAAGGCGAGGTAACTGAGGCTGTTCTCAAAGAACAAGTATACAAACGAGCGACTGAGCTCAAAACGCGACAAGACGCATGGCGAATCTTCCAATACTATCGCCCTCAACTCATCAACCGTAAAATCATTCAAACCACGTAAACCACCAACAGGGGAGAGGGCAACCTCTCCCCTTTCTTATTCAAAATAAAGTTCCCCGTTAGTCAATCTTGGAATAATATAGCACTATGAAATCTAACTTCTTATCCATCGACCAAGCCATCTTACGAGCTCCATCCATTGCTGCAAAAGAACCGGTATCTGCTGCATCTGAACGCTATGTACCAGTCCACACAACGGACATGGTTGAAGCTCTACAGAAAAACGGCTGGGGTATCATCAGCGCGTCTGAACAAAAAGTACGAACACCAGATCGCCAGGGCTTTCAAAAGCACATCGTTACCTTCGGAGCATCAGCATTACAAACATATGAAGAAATTCCTACAATTGCTCTCATCAATTCTGCTGACCGTACAACTAAGTATACTCTGCTGGGTGGTATACATGTGTTTGTCTGTACTAACGGTCTCATCATATCGAAGAAAACATTGGACGAAGTCAAGTTCAAACACCAAGACATAACACTCGAACAGGTCACAATGGCAACTGAACGAATGGGATTCAAACTGCGTCAAACAGCTGAATCTATCGACAGCATGCGAAATCGTGAACTAAACAACATCGAACAAATTCAATTTGCTACTAAAGCACTAGAAATACGTTACGGTGACATCAAACGATCTCCTATCGGCACAACCACTGTTCTTGAGCCTAGACGCGAAGCTGACACACAAAACAATCTATGGAAAATATTCAACAGAGTTCAAGAAAACATCATCCGCGGCGGTCAAAGCGACCACCTCAAAGATGTACACGGGCGTTCACTCGGACGCAGTCAACCCATCAAATCAATTGATCGCGACATACTCATCAATACACAACTATGGGATCTGGCCGAAAGCTTCAAGAACTGAAGTCTTACCAGATACGAGCAAAAAGATCACGTGATGCAAAACTAAAATCAATCGCCATTATGGTGTCACCTTTACTGGCATACGTCATTACCTGCCTGGTGAGAAAATACTTCCGATAAACACAGCCCCGGTCTTTAAACAGACCGGGGTTTTTTTAATACCTAAAGCAAACCAGTAGACTGCACACGTTCCACGAAAACTAGTCAAAATGAATACAATAATGGTTGGACCACTCACACCCGAAAAAATGCGCGATGCGATGCTTAGTGTCTTCAAAAAGAAACCAGATAGACATGCCGCTCAAATAGAGATAACCGAAGAAACACTGCTAAGCAATTTTCAAAACGCGGAAATTCATTCATGCTTCTTCGGTATGTGGTATAAGACGAAAAAGTCGAAGCTAGAGATATGCCTGCTATATCTAGAAACGATGGGCATATTAGTATATGCTGGAAGCGAGATCATAACTTGCTTCATGATCAATCCGCAGTACAAGAAACATTCACAAGCCTGGCAATCCATACTGGAGAGCGTACTCGAAAATGCCAGTGAATAAATGCATTTATCCGGTTTACAGGGTGTATGTAATATGTTACACTTATTCTGTTAACACAACGTGCGAGAGCACACCAACAAAAACCAAGTAAGTAGATAACATCATGTCAGAAAAAACGGAAAAGAAAGCGGCACCCACCAACCCGACTCCCAACAAGGAAGGTGGCAAAAAGCGGGAAACCGGCGGAGCTCAAGACAAGTTCATCTATGTCGGTGAAAACAAGGACCACAAGCTCCCGCCCCAGGCTGAGCAGATCAAAGAGCTGATCAAAAAGGCTGGCGGCGGTGGTATTACGCGCGAAGCCTTGCTCGCCCAGGCGGAAAAGGTGATCACCACGAAACAACCCATCGGCCGCATTCTGAGCTACTATCAGAAGCGCTTGACGGACCATGGTTTCGTGAAAGTGCAGAAGTAATTCTGCGGGTGCTGGAAGGGGAGAGTAATTTCGGTTGCTCTCCCCTTCTTAGTCTCTACACAAGGTTAGCGATATGAAAATACACTTAAAATCGAAATACTCACAAAACACCAGTGCTTGTGGCCTTAACTTGCCCATGCCCCAGTTCCACCCCACATCAAGACGTGAACTAAATAAAGTAACCTGCGGCGCATGCCAACGCACCAGACGATACAAGAATTTGCTGGACCTTAACTTAGAATACGACCCGATTAAGTAGTGTAAGCCTCTTTTTATTATGAACATCTTTGTCTTAAATGAAAACCCTGTGATTGCTGCCCGTGAACACTGTGACAAGCACGTTGTCAAGATGATCCTAGAATCTGCTCAGATGCTATCTACTGCTCATCGTATGCTGGATGGCACTGAGCAAATTCAGGTTCGCAATGGTCGCAACCATAGAACATGGGTTCTGCCTGATGATCGTGAGAATCAAATGTATCAGGCAGTCCACATGAACCATCCTTGCACGATTTGGACAAGAGAAAGCAGTGACAATTACTATTGGCATTTTAAACTCTTTGTCGCTTTGTGTGAGGAGTACACTTATCGATACGGAAAAACTCATGTCACTGAGACCAAGCTTATCAATGCCCTTGCAGATTGCCCAAATTCAATACCAATTGCAGGAATGACTCCATTCCGTTTGGCGATGGGTTCTAATCCAGAATGCATGGGACCAGACCCAATTCAATCCTACCGTTCTTTCTACAAGACTAAACAGAATCGATTCAGTATGGTCTGGTCTAAACGCCCCACACCTGAATGGTTTGATTGACTCAAAATTCGGGGATTTTTCTTAATATGATATATCATTGAAAATATCTCGAAATGTCCCTAGGAATGACCTAGGGATCAAACCCGTTATAAGTTTATGACAAATCAGTCTTGAAATGAAAGCATTCAAACCAATGCTGGCGGCACAGCAACCAAAAGAAATGCCGTTCGATGAATACATCGAATCCCTGGCATACCCAGTAATCGCCTCACCAAAACTCGACGGCATACGATGCCTGACAATGAATCAACCAGGTGGTCCAGGGCTTCGTTGTGCGCCATCTAGCAGGAGTCTTAAATCAATCCCTAACAACCACATCTATCAGACAGTGGGGCAGTTGCCGCCGTATCTCGATGGAGAGATCGTTATTAAAGGAGGGAACTTCCAAAGTGTGCAGTCACAAGTTATGGCTCATGGCGGAATGCCTGACTTCGAATACCACGTTTTTGATTACTTTGAAGATGAAAGACGCACCTTCAGCCAGCGATTGCAAATTCTCGAAGAAGTGTGCTATAAAAGACCAGAATGGCTAGTCTGCATCCCACAGCTGAAAGTCTTCTCACCTGAAAACCTTCTTGAATGGTGTGACCAATGGGCGAAAGAAGGTTATGAAGGAGCTTGTGTCCGACATCCCGAAGGACCATACAAGTTCGGTCGCAGCACTTACAAACAAGGGTGGCTTCTCAAAATAGTAGATAAAAGGCGCATTGAGTGTCGAATTATTGGCTTCACTGAGAAGATGCACAATGCAAACGAAGCAGAGACTAATGCTCTTGGTTATATGGAACGTTCAACTAAGAAAGAAAACATGGTCGGCATGAATACGCTTGGCGCTTTGGTTGTCGAAGACATAGCTGGCGAGTTCGAGCCATTCCAAGTTGGAACTGGTTTTGACGATGCTATGCGAAAACAGATTTGGCTTCACCAGTCGTGGTATAAAGATCGACTTGTGACAGTCGAATACAAACCGTACGGCACCAAAAATAAGCCCCGCACGCCTGTGTTCGTTGGAGAAAGGCACGTAGACGATATGTGAAACAATTCGGTTTACAGAAATACATATCCGTAATATAATACTTACGCTGATTGAAACTAAAAAGCGGTACTATGAACAAACTAGGAAAAACAATAGACAAGACGTATCTCTCACTGGAGAACGCAGAGGAGCGAGGATTTATCCATCGCGATTACATTGCCCACTGTATGCGGTGGTCACACGTCTGTAAACGGTTGATGGCCAAGAAGACGTGGGCAACAGCCAACATACTGGACGTCGGTTGTGGTAAAGAGCTTCCAATGGCGAAGATGCTTTACTCAATGAAAATGAAGCCAGCAAGGTATCTCGGTATCGATGCTGGTCGAGTCAAAGACGAAGCCAAGCAAGTATTCCACACTGGATCGTGGCCACTTGAACTGAAGGAGCAGTGCGCTTTCGGTCAAGTAGACATCGAAGAGGATGCTGAATCATTCGACCTGATCACCTCATTCGAAGTGCTTGAACATGTCGAACCAGAGCTCATGCATAAGATGCTCGATGAAATGATGCGGTTGATCAAACCAACTGGATCTATCTTCATCAGCACTCCTTGCTGGGATCGGAAGTCATGTGCAGGAAACCATGTAAACGAGATGCGCTATGAGGCCCTGGGTGCCGTATTCGAAGAACATGGATTCGCTATTGAAGCGGTTCACGGAACCTTCGCATCTATACGGGATTATCAACATCTCTTGGATGAGCACGAAATCCAAGTATTCAAACGCCTGAGAGAGTATTACGACACGAACTTTTTGTCCTGCGTCCTTGCTCCACTCTATCCCCAGGGGTCTCGTAATGCCCTTTGGGAGCTGAGTCCAATCCAAGGTGATAACTACGAAAAACAATTTCCCAATGGCTTCCGTGACGAGGAACGTCCTTGGGGATCGTCTGAAAACTGGGCAGATATGAAAATCAACTAATATGAAAGTAAACCAAATTCACAGGGCCTTGCTTGACCGCTTGGCATATATTCGAATCAACGGACTCCAACACAAAGATCCGCAATATGAGACCGGTGAAGGTATGATGATTCGTGGCATTGCTGAGTTGATCCACCGGTTTGGCTCGACGCCAACTAACGAGTTCAGCCAAGATATGTGGGACGACATCAAGTGCTTCCACGAGAAGTTCTTGCGTGAGTATACTGGGCCTGGTCGTTTGCTGCCTGAAGATCTCCAAGAGTTTCGTGAGATCACTATGGCCGAAGAGCTGGGCGAGTACAAGGAAGCTGTTGAGAGTGGCAACAAGGAAGAGATCCTTGACGCACTTGTCGACCTGGTGTACTTCGCCATCGGCACAGTGTATCTACATGGGTTTAACTTCCCGGAGGCTTGGCGGCGTGTCCACAAAGCCAACATGCAGAAAGTCATCTCAAAAGGAGAAGGATCAGATCGCGGAGGCGAGTTCGACGTGGTAAAACCAGAGGGCTGGGAGGCACCTAACCTAGGAGATCTCGTCAAATGATCTTTTCCGAGCAAGCAATGCCCCGGGCGACCAAGTCCACTAATTTGTTGGACTTGGTCGCTTGGGCCCGAAGGTATAATCAATCTGGGCGGTTACCTCAGCCATGGGAACGACGGTTCCTAATAGCCGCGTACCAACTAGACAATATTGATTGCCCAGAACACCGCAATGAAGCTAAAGCAGCTTTTTGTCTGAATACGCTTCTTTGTGTCGAAGATCTCTGTTCCAAGTACAAAATCTCTGGAATGGAAATTCATGTGGAACACGAACTGGATATGGTGAACTGTGAACGCTTTCGTAGAAGCCAAGCGCTAACGTTAATCGCAAAAGCCCTGCGTCATTGTGTTTACGGGTCAGAATGGAACAGATCACAGCGAGCGAAACGTCGCTTTAAACCTGAAGAGTTTGTTCGTATTTGTTCTTCACTATTCCAAGGGGTTCTATTTTCAATCCCGATGAATGAGCGTAAAACAGCAATACAACAAGCAACTGCTATACTATGTGAGGAAGTAATATGAATGCAACTGACGCCTGGTTATCGACGTTAAAACACGTCTGGGAAAACGGAGAGTACGAGTCTACTAGAAACGGTGATGCCCAAGTTGCTCGCCGGCATTTATTAGTATATGATGCACAACAGCCTGTTGTGCTAAGCTCATTCAGAAACCTGAATTACAACTTCATGGTGCGAGAAGCCTATTGGACTTGCGCTGGAAGAAACGATGTGGAATCAATGCCAGAATTCATGGGGCAGTATTCCGACAACGAACACGCCTTTATGGGCGCTTACGGACCGCACATTATGCAACAATGGCGGTGGCTCACCAATCTACTAATCAAGAGCCCAGAAACGAGACAAGCAGTTGTTACTATCTGGCAGCCACGCCCAGCTAATAGCTTAGACATACCATGCACCATCTCAATGCAGTTTGAGATCGTTAACGACAAGCTAGAAACCACAGTTAACATGCGTAGTTCTGACGTCTGGGTTGGACTGCCTTATGACATGTTCAACTTCTCATGCATCGCCACTATGCTAGCAATTAAACTGCGGCAAGAAGGTTATAGTAACTTGACAACAGGCGAAGTAGGTATATTCGCAGGTAATCGACACCTGTATACCACTCATGACGGAGACATCAACAACCAAATGTACGACTGCGATGAATTCACGAGCCCAGATAGATTGACACCAGATTTATTTAGTTCTCCAGGGGAATTCATACACTGGTTGGATTACAAAGCAAACGAAGAAGTAGGAAGGAGGGAGCCATGGAAAATAGTTCTAGAATAAGTAAAATTGACTACGCCTTACGGCTAGCTGAAACAGCTGCTTTGCGGTCTGAAGACCCGTACCGCAAAGTCGGTGCTGTGGCTCTCACAAAAGAGTGGCGTGTTATAGCTACTTCATACAACGGTCTTCCAACAGGTATGGAAATACCGAAGAAGTATTGGGAAGACAGAAACTTCAGACGTGACTACATGATTCACGCTGAACAAAACCTGGCTGCTCTTATCAAACGAGGTGAGGCAGAAACAGTGGCTACCACAACTCGCCCATGCCCATCATGCTGCATACTGTTGTTAGCTCTTGGAATCAAGCGGGTTTTATATAGGACAGGCTACGAGACTGATGATCTCGACAAAACACTCCGCATCGCAAAAGTATACAATTTAACCATGGAACAACATGTCTGAATATGTGCAAGACGTCTTCTTCAAACCAGGATCAGATTGGGCAATCCCATTGGACTTCCCAAACCTTTCATCAGAAGCTATCATTGGGCTTGATACCGAAACTAAAGACCCACGACTTACAACAGATGGTCCAGGATTCTGTCGAGGTGATGCGACAGTCTCAGGTATCAGCGTTGGGACTCGCGATCGTGGATGGTACTTCCCAATCTCAGAATTCCATAATCTTCGAATGGACCGAGATCAGGTTACCAGATACCTTTCTGATCTGCTCGGAGATCCTAATAAGTACATCTGCGGTGCCAACTTGGGATATGATCTGGAAGCACTTGAATCTATTGGAGTTACGTGCAAACGCCGGATCATTGACATACAGATTGCTGGAGCGCTCATCGATGAAGAAGATGAACGGGGATACAGTCTCGGGAGACTATGTCAACGGTATCTTGGGTCAAATAAAGCAGAAGATCTACTAAAAGAAGCAGCATCTGCCTGGGGTGTTGATCCTAAGCGAGAGATGTGGAAGTTACCTCCACAATATGTGGGACCATACGCAGAATGGGATGCTCAAGCGCCAGTCTTGATCTTCGAGAAAATGTCGCCTATTCTGAAATCAGAAGACTTGGAAGACATCTTCCAAATGGAATGCGAGTTGTTGCCAATACTATTGGAAATGCGACTGAAAGGAATACCTATTGATGAAGAAAAAGCAAAGCAAGTATCAGACAACCTCATCGAAGAGGAAAACGAGCTACGCTTACATTTCTTACGCGAATGGGGAGCTCAGGTTGACGAATGGTCAACTCCAAGCATTGCACAACTATGCGATGAGAACGGCGTTCGATACCCTTTTACCGCCAAAGGAAATGCGAGTATTACTAAGGAGTTTATCATGCAGCAAGATCACCCGCTGCTTAACGATATTAAACGAATTCGACATGTTAACCGTATGCGACACACTTGCCTTGACGGATGGATACGCGGCAATCTCATTAATGGTAGAATCCATCCCAACTGGGTACAACTCAAGTCCGATGACGGCGGGACCAGGACAGGTCGTATGGCGTCAAAGCAGCCTAATGCGCAACAGTTTCCATCTGAAAAATCCCGTGACGGTGGAACCAATGTGGAAGGAAGACTCATTCGAAGTATGTTTATCGCCGACAAAGGAATGATGTGGGCGAAGCTCGACTACAGTCAACAAGAGCCACGAATACTTACGCACTTCGCTACTATGTGCAAGATGGAGGGAGCGGAGGATGCAGCAAAACAATATCGTGACAATCCAGATATGGACTTCTACCAGTATCTCGTTGAGGCTGCTGGTGTATCTCGTCGCGTAGCCAAAGACATGTATCTGGGGTTATGCTACGGCATGGGTGGAGAAAAGATGGCAAGTAAGCTCAACAAGCCCCTGGCTGAAGCTAAAGAGATCATTGAGGAATTCAACGATAAGGTTCCGTTCGTTAAGCAAATGGCAGAGCTCTGCATGTCCAGGGCTTCGTCGAGAGGGTGGATTCGCACTCTTGAGGGCCGACGGCGACACTTCAATTATTGGGAGCCGCGTGCTTTTGATGATCGACGGGCACCATCGAAAAACAAACACTCGTTTGGAAATGTTCCAGTGCAACGTGCTTGGTCATTCAAGGCGTTGAATGCACTAATCCAAGGAAGTGCTGCTGATATGATGAAGCGGGCGATTATTACTGTACGGAAAGAACTTGACATTGTTCCGTATATGACTGTTCACGACGAACTAAACTGTCCGGTCGTTGATGAAGAACAAGCAGGACAAATAAAACGAGTCATGGAAACCTGTGTGGATATGTGCGTTCCACTGAAGGCAGACATGGATGTAGGAGACCACTGGTTATGAAAGACCAGCACCAGAGGGACAAAATATGAACCCCGAATCTAAATTCTATCGTGAGCTGAAGACAGCGATTAAAGATGTCGACTTTCAGCGGATTGAAACCTCAACTGGCTCTGGCGTACCTGATCTTAATTGCTGTTCTTTCGACGGCAAGGAGTGTTGGATTGAGTTGAAGGTGGAACAGGCTGGTGGTAAGGTATTCCTCAGAAAAGAGCAATATGCTTGGGGGTTTCGTCGGGCGAAGATGTGGAAAGGAAAAGTGTGGGTAGCGGCACGCGCCTTACGTTCTGTGAGGTGGTATCGTTTTCCACACTTTCAAGTAGAACCACGTGGCAACAGCGGAAAATATGTCACCATCAAAACACATTGGCAATATGAGACGCCGATGGATTCATTGGATGACGCTCTTTCTTTTCTGTTTACATATTGATAAACAGGAGATAAGATAGTCTCTCACGGTTAAAGAAAACAATGCCTATGAAACCAGAAAATGAAGCGCTATCTGCGCTAACAGAAACAGAGGTCAACGAAGATGACCTACACTCGATAGCAGGTCTTGCTCAACAGCAAGTTGCTATGGAGGATCAAGTTGCACTACTCGAAGCGCAACTAAAGGAAGCCAAACAAAAATTACGTGATCTTGTGGAACTCAGGTTCCCCGAGTTTCTTATGTCGAAAGGCATATCAGAAACTGTGGTTAACGGAGCACGTATCAAAGTCACGCCATTCTATTCCGGTCGAATACAAGACGGAAGAGAGGGTGAGGCGTTTGCTTGGCTTGAGAAACGGCAACTCGATGCCATCATCAAATGTAACGTAACCAGTACATTTGGTAAGGGTCAAATCGACGAAGCCAAAAAAGCCCGAGATCTTCTTCAAGATGCAGGCCTACCGGCCACCCTGAAGCGGAACATTCATCCGATGACGATGAAAGGTTTCATTCGGGAGCAGGTTGAAGCAGGAAACCCACCTCCCGAGGAACTTTTCGGGACTTACATTGGAAACAAAACAACCATCAAGACAGCATAAGGAAAAACTATGGCAGCAAAGAAAAACACAGCGGCAGTCGATACATACGACTGGGGAGCATACGAAGGAGAAACTGGTTTCGAGAATACCTCGACCAAGGATCTCGGAACACCGTTTCTGACGGTTCTTCAGAAGAGCAGTCCGGAGGTTGACAAGACCCACCCGAACTTCCCTGAGAAGAAGATCGAAGGAGCAGAAGCCGGGTGTGTCGTTAACACACTCTCCCGAGAGGTTGTTTACAGCCCTGAGGGAGAACCGATCAAGGTTATTCCTTGTGGCCATTTGACTCTGTATGTCGAATGGAAACCACGCGAAAGCGGCGGCGGTATTGTGGGCGCTCACAGCGACCCACGCGTTCTTGGTGGTACAAGCAAGAACGATAAAGGTATTCCTGTTCTTCCGAATGGGAATACTATCATCGAGACTTCACACTTCTTTGTGAAGCTCAAGCAAGAGGATGATTGGGTTCCAGCGGTTATCGCACTTTCTTCAACCCAATTGAAGAAGTCCAGGTTCTGGCTGAACCTGATGATGGGTCTTAAGGCCAATGGCAAGAACGTCCCGATGTTCGCCAAGCAATACCTGCTAACCACCAAGGTGGAGTCCAATGAAAAGGGCAGCTGGTATGGTTGGGGGATCGAGTCTGGCGAGTGGAACTCCGATGGAGGGCTTATCGCTGAGTGCCGTCAGATCGCACAAGAATGTGCCTCTGGCCAAGCACCTATCGCTCAAATCGGCGGTGGTTCAGCGGACGCTGATACCGAAGTCATCTAATCGAATAGCCCGGGAGGAGAAATCTTCCCGGGCTATTTTAGTGTCCACAGTTATTACATCGGTAATATGAATTCTATACCAGCACCGATTACGAGGTTAATGAATCTGTTTTCCGGTTATACTGAGGCTTACGGATTATATCGATTAGGCAAACATACGTCCATCAAAGCATCAGGCAAAGTAACAGGTAAACCGTCTACTGTCCGAAAAAAGCTCACACCACAAGAATGGGTGTATCATCTTGAGGGCAGCCAGGGGCTTGGAGTTATACCTATTACAGATAAGTCTGAAGTGATGTTCGGTGCCATCGACATTGACGAGTATTCGTTAGACATCCCGAAGCTATGTCAGGAGATAATCGAAAAACAGCTCCCTCTAGTACCCTGTAAAACGAAATCAGGAGGCATTCATCTGTATGTCTTCTTCCGTGATTGGACACCAGCAGGTCCAGTCATCGAACAACTTCGAAGTATTGCTGCTTCTCTAGGTTTTGGAGGCAGTGAGATATTTCCACGACAAGCGAATATCATTGCTGATCGTGGGGACATCGGTCAATGGATCAACATGCCATACTTCGAAGGCAATAAGACCGATCGACCAGGTTTGTCTGCCGACGGTGAACCTCTAAGTTTAGAAGATTTCTTGATGACAGCTGAAGCTATGCGGGTAGATCCTGCAGAGTTCGTAGCAGTCGAACATGAAGCCAAGAAATCAGATCTTGACGGTGCTCCACCGTGTTTAACACACCTCTGCCACCAAGGCTTTCCCGAAGGCACGAGGAATAATGGGCTGCTCAATCTGGCTGTTTTCGCTAAGAAAGCATATCCAGATGCATGGCAAGCGGTGTTGGATAAGATGAACCAGAAGTATATGGATCCACCACTAACAGCCACTGAGGTTGTTGGCATAATGAATTCAGTACGGAAGAAAGACTACCAATACACCTGCAAAACAGCTCCAATCCAACAACACTGCAACTCACACAAGTGTCGCTTATGTAAGCATGGAGTGGGTGGTGGAAGTGGATTACCTGTTATGGGAACGCTAACCAAGCTCTGCACCAATCCAGCTATCTGGTTTATCGATGTAGAGGTTGGCGATAAAACCCACCGTATCGAACTGTCAACTGAAGACTTACAAATGCCTGTGAGGTTTCAACGACGGTGTATGGAGGTTATCAATGTAATGCCACAGATTCCAAAGCGAGATGAGTGGCAGAACATCATTGCAGAGTTACTTCAAGCTGTAAACGAAGTAGAGGTATCAGAGGATGCTACACCACAAGGCCAGTTGCGGAATCACTTGGAAGATTTCCTGACCAACAAAGCTTGTGGACAAGAGATGCAGGACATGCTGACTGGACGTCCAACACTAGTCGACAATGTCTACCACTTCAGGTTACGAGACTTCATCGCTTATCTTGACCGGCTACGGTTTCAAGAGTTCAAGATGAATAAAGTAGCCATGTACTTGAGAGAGTGGGGTTGCGTGAAGAAGTTCAGCAACCTCAAAGGAAAAGGAGTAAACCACTTCAGTGTAAACAACATTTTTGCTGTTGTGGAATCACTCGACCTGCCTAAGCAAGCAGATCCCGAATTCTAATGAATACGAAACTTATCTACGGTCCACCTGGAACCGGTAAAACAACCAGGCTTATTAACATCGTGCAAGATTGTCTTGAAGACGGTTACGGCTCAGAAAAGATTTGCTACATTGCGTTCACCCGCAAGGCAGCAGAAGAAGCACGTCACAGGATTCATTTGGCAACTGGAGCTAACCCAAAAGAATTCCCGTGGTTTAGAACCATCCACTCGCTTGCCTATCATCAACTCGGTTTATCCAGACATGAGGTAATGAATTGGTATGACTACCGAAAAATCGCTCAAACGCTTGGACTCCAACTTACTTATGGCGGTATTCAAGAAGATGGAACAGTCACTGGGTTATCAACTGGTGATCGCTTGTTCTTCATGGTCAATCAAGCAGCCGTGCTTGGCAAGGACTTGAGAACATATTGGGAAGAAAACAACGAAGACATCTATTGGTATCAGTTGGAGCAGGTTGCAGGCACAATCGCTAGGTATAAAACCGATCTCGGTAAAACCGACTTCACCGAAATGGTGGTGAGGTTTACCGAACAGAACCTAATCCCTGATGTCAATATCCTATTCGTTGACGAGGCACAAGACTTGTCTCCGTTGCAATGGAAGCTGGTCAACAAGATCAAGGAGCGTGTCGATGAAGCATACATTGCAGGTGATGATGATCAAGCAATCTTCAAGTGGGCAGGAGCAGACGTTGACTCATTCATCCATGCAGAAGGATCCAAAGAAGTCCTGGCACAATCATGGCGTGTTCCGTTTGAGATTGCCTCTGTAGCAGATACACTGGTCAACCAGATCGGAGATCGAGTTCAGAAAGAATGGAAGCCACGAGAGGGCAGCCAGGGATCTATTGAGTACGTCTCTGATGTAAACCAGATCGACATGTCGGAAGGTAGTTGGATGTTGCTCGCTCGCAATGTCTATCTGCTAGAGCAGTTCGAGAATTACTGCATGGATCAAGGTTACGTGTTCACGTCGAATGCCAAGAAAGCTGTCAATGAAAAGTTACTGACAGCTATTCAAGATTGGGAGATGCTACGATCAGGTGGGACTATCACTATGGGACAGTTCAAAGCAATTGCAGAATACATCACAGTTAAACAAGGCATCAAGTATGGATTCAAAACCAAAATCAAAGACGCCAACGACGAGCACTCAGTTAATATCGACGATCTTGAATCGGAGTTCGGCTTATGTACTAGTGCAATATGGCACGAAGCGCTTGATCGTTTTCCTCAACGAGAACGTGAGTATTTCTTGGCAGCTAGACGTCGTGGAGAAAAACTTCTTGCAAAGCCTCGAATCCACATCTCTACCATTCATGGTGTTAAAGGTGGAGAAGCTGACAACGTCGTTGTATGCACTGACATGGCCTTTCGAACCTACCAAGAGTATGAGCAAGATCCAGACAGTGAACATCGGGTATGGTACGTCGCAATAACTCGTGCCAAGGAGAAGCTCTGGATAATACAGCCCCGCACTAATAGAAACTATGATATTTGATTGAAATACCTATAACGGGTTTGATCCCTAGGTCATTCCTATGAAATAACTGGATAAAATTATGATAAGAGATATATCAAAAATTCCCTCGTTCTCATACAAAACGGAACCGTTTAAGCATCAGAAAGAAGTATTTGAGTTATCGCGTGAGCGAGAAACCTTTGCTTTGTTCTGGGAGATGGGGTGTGGGAAGTCGAAGACCACACTAGACACAGCCGCTTGGCTATTCGCCAAGGGTGAAATTGATGGGCTACTAGTAGTAGCGAACAAAGGTTCCTACATGGGATGGTATCTTGAGCACGTTCCTGAGCACCTAAGCTGCAACCACTACTGCACTTACTACGCTGCCAGTATGCGCAAGCACGAGAAGCAAAACCTCGAGGCAGCCATGGAACCCAATGGTGAACAGCTTGATGTATTGTGTATCAATGCTGAAGCTTTATCACGAGGCAAAGCAGTGGGTCTCTGTGAGAAGTTTGTTGCCAATCATCGATGCATGGTTGTGGTTGATGAATCTGACACCATCAAGAACACCAAGTCGAAGCGACATAAGAACATTGTAGCTATCGGGAGAGAAGCCAAATACCGTAGGATACTTACTGGAACGCCGACAGCCGAGTCTCCGCTCGACCTCTACGGTCAGTGCAACTTTCTTGAGCCAGGGCTTTTAGGCTTCAAGTCTGAGTTTAACTTCCGGCACTACTATGCTGTCATCCAAGACGTATCGATAGACCCATCAAAGCCCTGGATGAAGTTTGAACGAGTTCTTCAACTAGTAAACCAAGATGAATTATCCAAACGACTCAACGACTTCAGCTCACGCCTCAAGAAAGAAACCTGTCTCGATCTCCCCGATAAGATATTCGAGACTCGTTACATTGAAGCAACCGACGAACAACGACAGATCTATGATGATCTTCGGCAGACGGCTGTTGTTGAGTTCGAAGACGGTATGCTCACAAGTACCTCAGCAATGGCGACAATGACCAAGCTAATGCAGATAGCTTGTGGCTTTGTTAAGGACGATGAAGGTGTCATCAGGGAGATACCCAACCGACGGTTAGACACGTTCATGGATGACGCACTAACAACAGGTGGCAAGCGTATCGTATTCTGCCACTTCACTCACGACGTTGATGCAGTCTGTAATGCTTTGAAAGCAGAATACGGCGATGAAAGTGTTATGAGATATGATGGCCAGAATATAGATTCCCGTGACCTAGAGCTTGCACAGTGGAAAGAGAGGGACGAGACTGATTGGCTCGTGTCTAATCTTGCTGTTGGTTCTCGGGGGTTGAACCTTCAGCGTGAGTCTCATCTGATGTTCTACTACAGCCTGAACCATCGTCTACAATTGTTCCAGCAATCGCAAGATCGTATTCATCGCCCTGGGCAAAAATACCATTGTACATATATTCAATATGCGGTTCGTAACACATTGGATATCGCTATTATTAGAGCGTTGCGTGAGAAGCGAGACCTTGCAGAATTCTTTATGACAGAATTTAGGGAGGTAATGATCGGAGAAACTATTTAATTCCCTTCGTCTGTGCGTGTATTTTCTGAAACAGCATTCCTTACCTCCTTAAGCACGGCTTGTGACAGTTCCTCGATCCCGGCTTGTCTTCCTTCAAGTTTTCCTATCTTCTCAGACAGGTGAATCATTCTTGTGTTGTGTTGAACATGCTGCTCCTCACATTGTACTAATTTTTCTTCTGTCTTTGTCTGACGATCAGTTGTCTGTTTCCACAGAACGGTAATAACACCGCTCAATGCTACAATGGCGGGCACAAGTAACTGAGGTAAAGTAAATTCCACAGCTCACTAGGGATTGATTAGTGAATTTCCTGCAGCACCGATAACATTACCAGCCGCAGTACCTGCAGCCCCAATGGCTTTTTCATCAGCGTCTCCTTTATACACTTTTGCCCCTGAGGTAGAAGAACTACCTGTGAAGCCAGTTCGGCTGTGTTCAAAGCCTTCCACAGCTTGTATAGCCAACAAACCCCTGGCACCAAGATTTGATTTGTCTTTTTCCTTACTATAAAGAACGTGTGTCAGTGTCCGTTCCTCAGATAGTAGCATTCCTGTGGCACTGTCAAACTGTCGTTTAACAGTTAGTGTACCAGCTAGATCCGCAATTCCGTCTCCATTGGAATCGATCGCCAAAAACTTGTTGACTTGTGACGCCCGTTGCTTACCAATGGCTGTGGCACAGCCAGTAAGAACAAGCCCGATTAGTGTTGCCACTATTACTTTTTTCATAAATCGTTTATGGCCAAACGGCATCAGCCAGTGTTAGGTTTGGATCAGCCAATAGACGTTCTTCTTCCGCGTCAATGGCTTCGATTTGATCAGCCAGGGATTCAAGCTGATCCAGTAAGGTTTTTTCCGATGATTGTGCTTGTCCTTTACTTTCTTTGCGCACACGCTTAATAGCACGCATCAGCAAATTAATTTGACCCTGTACACTTGGTGTTCGAATAATATCTTTTTGTGCTGCAGCTGCTGCAGTAATGTCCGCCTGACGGGCTGCCTCAATCTCTTCCGCAGTTGCTGGCGGAGGCGGCGTGTAAACATAACCCTTACGCTCAGCCACAGCAATTTGTGCAACGTCATTCGAGTCAATCTGTTTGGTAACCCCTTGTGGGTGAGTGTATGTGCGTAATGCCATTAGCTTTGTCTCCCAAGTATAGTGTTAAATTCTTGAACCGCGTTGAAATAGTTGGACGCCTGCGTCGAGTCAAACGACAGACCGACGGACATCCATTGCATGTCTGAGAGGAAGAAGTTGGAGGGCGTTCCGACTTCGTTGTTGCCCATCATGTGTAACTCGCGTCCGGGGCGCGATCCGATGAGCGTGTTGGTGTTGTTGGCGATGGAACTGAACGACGTTGACCCATTGCCGGTATACAAGTCCTGCCGGTTTGAGGCGGTGCGCGTCATCAACCGCATCCCACCGCCCATCGTGTCAGTGGCAGCAATACGACCTCCGTAATTCCGACGCCAGAGGTCAGTGTAGGTCGTCGTACCACCGTGGCGGATATAGAGCAAAAACGCCGTCGACAAACTGTCCGCACAGCCTATGGCAACGTCATTGTCAGTCCCAGTCTTGTCGGTGTAGGCGCAAACGTGGACGTCGTAGAGGGCCAAGCTGGAAGAAGGAGTAATACCAGACCCGAGATAGTCGCCGCTGTTGCCGCTCAAACCGTTGGCCTCGTCGTAGTCGCCGGCAACAAACCCGTTGTTGGTGGTGGGGTCGTTGCCATAGTCGGCTCGTAGTGGAGTCAGCGCCGCTGCCAAGTCATTGCCGGCCAACGGCAAGACATACTCGCACTCTGTCCAGAATGCGTTTGCGCGAGCCCGCTGCATGAACCGGTCCAGCGCGATAGAACTACGAGAAGATGGTTTGCCACTATTGGCTGCCGCTCGGCGTTGCCAATCGAGCACCTGACTGTCATGTCGACGGTATGCCCTCATTAAGCGTAGTCAAAGAAAAATGTCGCAGAGATGAATTTGACGTCGCCAACAATCTCATCGGCGGCGTCGCCGGCGTGGCGCGACAGACGCAGGAACAGCATCTCTCCCGCAGTTCCGACATCGGCAGCGGCGACGGTAAACGCCGCCGTCTCGTAAATTTTGTTCGCTCCCGCTGTGGTGTTGGCGGTGTCGGTCACAGTGTCCGCAGTAGACCACGCAGCGTCCATCTGCTCGTCGTTCGCCAGCGGGAGAGTCTGGAGATTCCATTTTACAGCATCGGTACCGGTGCCGCTTGGGGTTG
>Ga0070753_1000150_pt1 | contig 43633 bp, 48 predicted proteins | sample VirMetDEL_Aug_31_FD_77441 | JGI IMG/M metagenome (GOLD analysis project Ga0070753, IMG submission 77441) | Aqueous microbial communities from the Delaware River and Bay under freshwater to marine salinity gradient to study organic matter... | ecosystem: Environmental > Aquatic > Marine > Coastal... | reverse complement strand
TTCATGTTTTTAAACGTTGGAATGATTATAGAGTAGGGATTGCATAATTGCAACCCCTAATTTTAGGATTTATGGGTGTAATTCAAAAACCGCCAGTTTACCATTGTTTAGTTCATACCAACTGTAATGTTCAAATAGGTATGACACAACCTCTGCGATTTCATTAAAATTGTTACGTTCGCTGTAGTTATCGGCAAGCCATTTAAAAGCAAAATGCTCTGAACTGTCATATGTACCTACATAGTTTATTGTAAGCATATCGTATGCGAACTCATATCCAGATTCTCTTACACATATCATGAAAATTTCTAACTCACTGATATGTATCGTATTTAGCAACTGAATTTCTTGTCTCATTTCATCTAGTGTGGGTGCTTCTATTGTTAGTTTGTACATAGGTAAATCCTTTCATTTGGGTCTTGCACAACCCCGCACCTGTTAGATACAATAAAACTACGATTGTAAACAAGTTTGGGGTGCGCTGTATGCTTAAATTGTTAATTGTGTGTATTGTAATGGGTATTGAAAATGTTGTCAACACCAAATTTGAAAACTCATTATCCGAAAATGAAAACCCGTTCCAAATGTTCTACAACCAAGCTATTGTCACGGGGGCTTTCATTGTAAAAATCTTTAGGGACAATACGGATAAAGGTACTGGTAAATACCAACGCATCACTAGGGATTTTAGCCCCTTTCCATAGAGACCCGCCCGTTGCTAAATTATGGTAGTAAAGAGCTAGCAACGATTGCAAACGCGGTACGCTGTCGGTGTCCTTAATATAGTCACGTACAGCAGTATCTTCTGTTAATGTTACCAAAATCGCTTTTAACGCCCAAGTGGTTTCGTACATTAGGTAAATCCTTTCATGTGATAAAATAATTGTCGCTGGCAATTTTGCCGTTGCGATATGACAACATAGTACCGAAAATAAAAACAGGTGTCAACACCGAACACCTGTTACTAATCTTACGTTAATCTTCTACTCATAATCCCCTTAGCTATTCCATTGGTCGCGAACTGATTTGCGCCAAACCTCTCTTGCCTTATGCCCGCCAGCGTACACCTCATTTATGTATTTTTCATTTATGGATTTTGGGGCTTGCGACATCAGCAAATCCGCGTATAATGTATCTGCTGTCCAATAGTCACCAGACGGGGGTACGCGCCCCGCCGAGAGCCGACGGCGGTCTCCGTCGCCCGCCTGCTCGGGATGGGATGGGGTTTCCCCTGCGCCCGCACCTGCGCGATATAGAGATGTAGAATTTTCCGTGTATATATTTTCCCCTCTACCCAAATTATAACTATGTTTTTTATCAGTGTTACTGACACTATTTATAACTTTAGATTCCCAACCCTCCCCCGAATTTTGATAAACTTTCAATTGCTTCTGCAGGTTACTCACGTTTTTAGATTGCACGAAAGTATTGGCAATCACTTTCTCACTGAAAGATACCCCTGCGTTCATGCGACGGAACTCATCAGCAATAATTTCCTCAACTTTGCCTGTGTCATCGTTACGCAGTTCACGGTTAGGGTATGTACGATTACTAGCCCGTAGATTGAAAAATGCTTCACTAGCGTTTTGGAACAGCAAACGTAGGTATTGTGGGTTAGTCTCGTAGTTCTTTACTAGATTGTCGTACTCATCCAGTGCTTGTGTTAAGGCAATCCCTACTACCTCTCTACGGGCTTGTCGCTTAGACATCCACAACGCTATAGGGTAGGATAACGCAAGCTCCATCAGTACAATAGTGTTGTTAAAGAACCAATCGAATACGGTTTTGTTTGCTGTATTGGATACAATAAACATGATAGTGATGGTAGCATACACTAGGAATATGGGTAGACGTGGAGACCACCACGCTACCTCATACTTTTTCATACGTTTACTAGCATCTATCTTACGTTTTGTACTAGAACTTTCAGATACTAGCTTGAAGTATATCATACCATATACCCCACCTAATGCCGCAGATGTTATTACGGAAACCTTAAACAAAACTTCTATCATAGGGGGCAAGGGGATATGCAAATTTGACTCCACGAGACTTTCCGCTAGGGGATAAGCCGTCATGCCTAATTTGAACACACCAAAGGTAGACACTACCAGTAGCATAATGATAGCTATACGGGTTAAGGCATCTAGTTGATGGTTATCGGGAATGTTGTTGCTTACCTTACGCCTAGTAGGTTTACCCCCTAGACTTTTAATATACTCATCCTTAGTCGCATTAACTACTTGTAGCCATTCTTCTCTAGTAAAACGTTGGTAGTTTGTCATAGTAGTGCCTGACCTTTCAAGTCTCTTGCTTCTTTGCTACTTAGTAACTTATATGCATCTTCATCTATAGTACCTTCACCTACAATGTAGTATACATGTACCGTACCCTGTACCCCTTTACGGTGTACACGGTCTATAGCCTGTAGGTAGTTTGTACGTGCGGTACTGGGGCTAAGTCCATAGAATATAACGTACCTAGCTCTATGTAGACGTACCCCTGTACTACCTGCCTGTAGGTTAGCTATAAGTATATCGGACTTACCTTGCATGAACAGTTCATGTTGGTCTACGTCCCCTGTAAGTAGGGTAGGGTGTACCTTGTACTTCTTATGTATAGCCTCGTCTAGTATACGTACATCTTCTTTGTACGATGTAAAGATAACTACAGGTTCGCTACCTAGCTCCTCAAGTAGGTCTACCGTAGTTTGTACAGCTAGGTCGCTACCGCTACCTTGTAGTCTACTTACATCTTCATCAGGGTAGGATACATACCAACCACGTGTAAGCTGATGTAGCCTATGCCGTAGGGTCATCTCGTACTGAGCCATCACTACATCGTCATCTATACGTGCTACCTTCTCGTTCTTAATCTGTTCGTAGTATGTACGTAGGAACTTAGTTAAGGTAAACGGTCTACGTATATGATGTATAGGGGGCAAGTCTATAACATCTTCTCGCTTAACACGTGTTATGTACGGACTAACCTTACCGATAAGCTCAGGTACGTTCTTGTACCCTGTGATGATAGGGATATTATCCCGTTCATAGTAGTTACAATAGTTATATAGGAACTCCTTCCAGTGTCCGAACAGTCTACTACCTGTATGCTTGTTACCGTTGTACACTACAGGGTCTAAGAACCGAAACTGTCCGTATATCTGTTTAAGGTGGTCTGCCCATGCTGTACCTGTCATAGCTACAGCGTACCGTATGTTATTACACTTCTCTGCTAGCACTAGCGACTGTTTACTGTTGTGTGATGATAGTCTATGTGACTCATCCGCTACCACGACATCGAAACCCATCTTCTCTATCGGTAGCAAGCGTGCAGTTTCGTAGTTAACAACCACTACATGAATTTTGTCGTTTTCGGTGGTCGCTTTTGTCTTTGCGTCTTGAAGTTTCTTTGCTTTTGTTTTTGACGTACCTTTGTCCAGTACGTGTACCACGTATCCCGACGTGAGCGTTTCAATATCCTCTCTCCATACACTATTGAGACCTGCTTTGATTGTCAGGACTAACACGAAGTTAGCCCCTTTCTGCTCATGTAACTGGCGCATCAATTCGATGGCAGCTAGGGTTTTACCTGTACCACAGTCCGCAAACCAGTAGTGGAAACCACCACTGGGTAAGGTCATGTTCTCAAGTGCTTCATGTACCATCAATTGCTGGTGCTTCCATAGCTTAACATTTATTGCTGGCATCATATACTCCATATACCGTATTCATCACCAAAATGCCCTGAAATTAAAAATATTGCAGTTGCATGGTCAAAATTATTTTGAATTAGTTTATCATAATATGCGTGTATCTTTGTAAATTCTTCTACAGAGGTGGGCAACGACGTTACCCAACCTTTGCGTGACATCTCATTTAATGTAGCTATCTGCAGTTGTGATGGTTCACCGTCAGGGGTTTTGACTTCAATTGCATGTGTAATCCACCTAAAACTACGATGACCCCACACGGTAGCCAGAATGTCTGGCGTACCCTGTGCAGTTTTGATGCTACCTGATGTTACAATAGCTACACCGTTTTGCTTTCGTACCCATGTAGCTATCTTTTTACGTATAGCACTTTCTTGTTTGCTACTCATATCCTTCCCTACCTTTAGACTGTACCCATATATCTAATTGTACCACTTCTCGCATGTGTTGCCAATTGTCTAAACCAGCTTCCAGTTCGACATCTAGTTTCGGTTCTACACCCCAATCTTCCATTACACGCATCAACTCTACCACCTCTTGCAAGTGGTCTACATGTGCATAGCCGTCTAGTGCATCGTGGATACCTGCGAACAGCTTTACGTGTGTGTTAGGGTACATATCGTAGTACCGCCAACCACTGTGCATGTTTACGTGACTAGCAGAGCCTTGTACGATGTTATTCCATGCCTTTTCTGCACTGTGCTGTTTAATATCCACTTTACCCCATTTACCTGTACGGGGGTCACGTACATTACGCGACGTATCATACAAGTGGTGTTTGATAGGTCTACCGTAGCGGTATGCTGTAATAGGTTTACCTTCACTGCGGTAGTACGGAATATAGTTCATGTTGTACTGAAATTTACCGATGTTAGCAGGTGTAGGACGTTGTGTCAGAGCTTCTTTCTCAAAATGCTGTGCTGCGGATATAAACGCAGGATACATCTTATGCCACTTCTCATGTAATGTCTCGTAAGGTGCAAACCGTTCCTTTAGTATATGCCAGTGTTCCTCACTGCTATCTTCTTCATCAGTTTCAAACACCTCACCTAACTGTAACCCTAACGACCAGTGAGAGCCACCATAGATTAGATTAAAGTTCGCTGTTTTACCCACCTGACGTACATAGAACTTGTACACAAGTTTAGCCAGCGTTTCATCATCTAAGTCTTGCCAACCTGCCATGTTATTGTACTCAGCAATCTCACGGTCTGTCATGTTACCATACATAATCTGACGGACACCTAGTACCTCTGCAGTGTAAGCATGTGCATCACGAGTGTTGATGACATTTGTCATCTCCATGTTACCTAGCCCCATAATGCTCTCAGCAACCCATGCAGCGACACGTAATTCTAGGTTGCTGTAATCAATACCAAACACTAGATGCTCAGGGGGTGTAATCAGCACCTCTTTGATACTAGCTCCACGTGCAGGGATGTTTTGTACGTTGCCCAAGTCACCACTGCTTGTAGTACGACCTGTCTTTGTACCTGCGACATCAATGCGGGCGTGACAATATCCATCAGGGTCTGCGTTTTCTATCCAACGTTTAAGGTACGTAGATGTCTGTTTGATGATACGCTTGTATTGCAATCTGTCTTTAATTACCTGTATCGCGTATGCCCCTGTAATGCGCCCATATTGGGCATTAGGGTCGATTGTATCCAATGCACGTTTAACCGTACCTGCTTGGGTGTCAGGAAGCCCTAAATAGTCGCCTACGCACTCTTTAAACGCTTGCCATGAATCTATGTTCCAATCGTACTTAGCCATGATTGCATCGGCTTTAGCGTAGTTCTCATTCATACGACGTTTTGCTTCATCAATATCTAACAGCAACCCGTTCTGTTCCATACGCCATGCAAACATATCAATGCGGTTGATTTCCTCAGCTATCTGCTCACTGCCCCAACCTTTAATTACCTGTAGACATTTCTCGTACAATTGCCATGTCAGTGTCACATCCATCAAGCCGTAGGTTGCCATATACTCAGACGGTAACATCCACATGAGACCTTTTTCTTCGGTGTCTGTCCATTTGATTTGCTTGTACACACGTTCCACTTGACGGTCATGCCATGTTATACCGTTCTTGTCACGGGATTGTGGATTTTTCTCCCAGCTTGAATAGGTGTCAAATGGGTAGAAATCAAAGGTGCGTACCTCACTACGGCGAACCATGTGTTCAGCAACTTCCCACGCGAGTTTATCTATGTTATTGTACAGGTCAGTTTCACCGCCGTCGGCATTGTCTAAATCCCAAAAGCGTGCTTGCCACTTTAACTGACGGTTACCCCATTCTTTACCTTCATAGTCCGCTTTTTCTTTGTCAAAATAACGACTAGGGATGCGTACACGTATGCCTTTGTCATCGTTGTTGCGTTTACCGCCCCAATCACCCCATACAATCTGTAGCAGGTTCATGGTGTCGATTACGTTCGGTGTCTCTGGGAATTGTTCACGATGCAATACCGTCAGGTCGAATTTCGCATTGTGGTAGATGTACGTTTTGTCGGATGTCCACACAGTTTTTAGTTTATCTAGCAACTGAATAGGTAAGTTACCCATACGGTTCTTGTTAGCTTCAAGCCACTGTGCATAGGCAAAGTGCCACCGTATAAGTTTCTTGTTTGCAGGGGTATAAGTATCGTACAGAATGTAAGAGTCAGCATTAATAGTGCTGTCATCTTTCAGGAACATGTCACCATAGCCGTGACGGAATGAGAAGTTATACCCGACTTTAAACTCAGGTAGATAGACTTGTATGGATACTAGGGGCATTTTAGTAGAACTACGTGCTTTGAGGGTGTTCGTTTCGGTGTCGCATACAACAACCGTAGCACGTTGGATGTCTTTGATAGCGGATTGAAACTTATGCAGTGTTACATTAATTAGATTCATGTTAACCTCAATTCATGTATATAGAAAAGCCCCGACTATTGTCAGGGCTAGTGATGGGAGAAATGCTATGACTTAAAATGGAAGCTCGTCATTGCTGATTTCAGGTGTTGCGATGCTGGGCATAGCCACGTTTGCGTAGTCAGTCCATGTTTGCAATGCTGTCTGTTCTGATTCGAGAACGCCCACTGGGTTTTCCCAACCGTCATTACCATAGAAGTGGGTGTACCATGTGTTGAACGCATTTTGGTCGGTAAAGACAAGACGTGCATGTTCCGCAGGTGCGTTGCTAGATTCTTCTCGTGTACACATGTTGTATGTTACCCAGTTTGTGTAGTCGATGTCAAAGTCTAGCAGGTCGTTCAAATCTTTACCTGTTGGCACATCGAAGTTAGTGATGACGTTCTCGTGGCGGGTTTCGCCTTTGTAGGAGTAGCTACGGGTTTCGACACGAACTTTAACAACCATGTTGGCAATTGCCTGTTCGTTAAACACGACAGTACCTTTTGAGTTGAGCATACCGAGTGCAAACATCAGGTTACGCGCACCAAAACGTCCTTTAGCAACATCCATAGAGCCAAAGATAACAGAAGAACCATCACCAAAGAACTCGCTAGTGTATTCACCTGCGGAGTTAATTGCGCCAATTGTGAAATCCTGACGGTTGATGACAGTAGCTTCTGGGTTCATCAATTCGACTGTTGGTGTGAATTTTTCCATGCTATAACCAGCGCGTGTTTGGAATGTATCCCACGCAAGCTCTGTAATGACACCATAGTAGATACCTTCTGGGATAGGTGCATAGCGTGAGCTATCGAGACTGTTTGTTGGGTTTGTGATTTCTTGGTTAGTGCTTACTGCTTTAGGCATGTGTTAATCTCCTGAGATTAGTTAATTTGTGGTAAACTTGGTGCTTTACTTGGCTTTTTGCCTTGTACCGCAAGGTCACGGTCACTAACAACTGTACCGTCAGGTGCTACATAGACGATACTACCGAACTTAGGAAAAATCCCTGCACGTAGGTTTGATGTGAAATCAAATTCCCATACATCAGTGCTGGCTTTGTTACTAGCATCTTCATTCAATACAAACGCGCCAGTAGTTACAAATGTAGGGGTAGCATTTTGTACCCGTGTAACCATCGTAGTTAGTTGAATGTTTACTGCGCCGTAATCTTGAATCTTAGGGATGCCACCGTCCTCAGCAATCTTAGTGTTTAAGATGCGCCGTAGGAAAGTTAAACTGTCGATAAACAATCCGTCGTAATTGGATGATGCGCTTACAATGTCAGTCACTACGTCACCGAACTTACCAAAGTCGCCAACGTATGCTACATCGTAACCACAGTCAGCAAACACCTCAGTGTTGCCGAACGCTACAACTAGCGGGTTGTTACAGTTTTCTGAGAGGAATGATAAAGCATGATTAATTGCTTTACCCGTATCACGAGAGAGGACAAATAAACTCTTACGTTTGTACTCACTTGCAGGTTTAATGCTTAATGCCATTTGACTGTCCTTATGTTTAACGTTGCTATAATCCTATAGTAGCACGTGGTAGAAAAGGGGTCAACCCCCAATTCTATTTTTTGTGATAATGCTCAGCAACTACATCATCTACCCAATCACCATCACGGCGAGCCATACACAACTTAGCATACTGGCAGGTCTGACAATTGTAGCTACCCCATACGGGTAAAAAATACTTGTCAGCAATAGCCCGTTCAATGCGATTGATTGTGTTCTCTACCATTAAGGATACTTCAATTGATGTTGAACCTGTTACGGGAATATCCTCGTAAGCAATCCAATCGGACTTGTCACGGAGTTTACCACCTGTAACCATTTTGTCGTACCAAGTGCTAGGGTCTAACTTGTTACGTATTGGATAGGGAATACTTTCCCACCAGAACTCCCAATACGACGCAGACGCTTGAATACTAGGCACATTTTTCTGTGTCAGTTTTGCAGGTTTTGGTGGTGAACTTAGCATTTGGTACATACGCACGACATCAATCGTAGCGGACAAGCCTTTATCAAATGCAAAACCGTTCAAGATCGTTGCATACAATGGTAGTTGCATATCCATCACAACATGCTGTAGTGGTAGTAACTTACCGCGTACTTTCCAATCGTACAAGATATAATCACCTGTTGTGTTATCCACTAACACCGCATCAATAATACCTTCAATACGGCGTTCACGACCATCAGGTGTTACGTCGTAAGTCACAAACTCGTACTCCACTAAAGGGGTGTTTAAGTCTGTTGTAAGCCCGAACTCATAAGCCCCAGCTACAGTATATCGAGAACCGAGTTCTAATTGTGGAATAATGGTGTTTGCTAACTCAGGGATAGTGTCACGTGCAATTGCCATCGTATGATGATACTCGTCTAAATCATCAGTGCCCCATTCAGGCTCTTTATAGACATAAGTATCTGCTTCAAGGATAGACTCTCTGGATACAATGTCAATTTGCTCTTGTAATGGAATGTCAGGGTTGTCGTATAACTGTTCTAGCAGTTTAGCAATCCCTGCGTGAATAGATGAGCCTAAGTCGCGACTAACTGCCCATTTGTCAGTGTTTGATTCGAGGCGGTGAATGTAAGCGTATTCAAATTTTTGCTCACATTCACGAAAGGTGCTGAGTGATGAGTGAGAGTATCTAACTGGCGTTGTCATCGGCATAGTCCTTTTCAAATGCTACAATTGCTTCTTCTAGTGTCATATCTTTTGGCTCATAAGCGTCAAACTCGAAAGCCCCGTTAAAAAGCTCACGGGCAGGGAAGATAATACTGCCACCCCGTTCTGCAAGCCACTTGTCAAACTCAATCAAGGTTTCACGTGTCCAGTGCATGTTCTGTCCTTTCAATGTGTATATTTTTATTGTATCGGTATGTCGTGGGGGATGTCAACAGCGAGAATGTATAATTTATAAATTGATGGGGCAGTTTAGCAAAATTAGCTTATTTTTGTCACTTTTGGTTGAAAATACTTAAGAGTTTTTGACCAAAACTGTCAATTTTCACCCTCCTGAGAGGGGGGGTTTGCCAATTCTTGGTACAATTTATAGTATTGTCTAGCGACTTTTCGTGCTTCATCTAGATCATTTGTCAGCTCTTTTATCTTTAACTCCTGTTCCATAATCGTTGCACTAAGTTCTAACTTCTCTTTTTCTACTTCTAATATCTCTGAGTTCTTTTTCATTGTGTTACGGTTGTTTGTTTTTGCCAGTTGGTACAGGTATTGTATAACACCAAGTAACAGTGTGGCAAAAGCTACGATAACTACGGTTAACTCCCCCACATTATCTCTCCCCTTGTCGTATCTCTATGAAGTCCCTAAGTACATCCCACAAAGTAGTCCAAGCCAGCAGTGTAATTAAAATCACTGCCGATGTTGCCATTGTCTGCGGTTTGTGATACCAGACAAACATAGTTGCTGTAGTGTACATGTATAAAGGTGTGAACCATATAGCGTTCCATGCTTTGTTAGCAAGTCCTGTATAAAAGCTCATTACAGCACTAATAAAGAATATTAGTGTCCACCCCCATGCTGGGATACCGATATTGGTTAGTATATGTGTAACGCCTTTGTTTGGTTCTAACGCCATGAAAACGCCTACTAAAACAAAAGCGACAAAATATACACCACCTTTTACTTTACGTAGGTAAATCATTTTACTATCAGTTTCCATCATATCCCCCGATAAATGATACAACGTTATTGCATTGAATAGTACATCGTATCATCGAATTTTGTTTTAAATGTCACGCCTTTATAGCTAGTGACAAGTTCGTTCCCTACCCGTTTCATACGTAACGGGGTACTGTCTACACCACGACCATCTGTCTCAAATTCACTGATTACAATACCTAAATTCCATCGGTTGCTAATGTGTTTCATATAACTTGCATCTAAACTACATCCACACCCACTGTTTGCATGTGTTACACCCATGTGATGTCCTACAAAACTGCGATGTACATGACCGCTTACTGTGTGATATAGGATGCCCTCGTCTCCTGTAATGTCACTACCAGCGCATCGTTCAATTGTATTTTTGACAATCGTACTGTCGTTTTTCGCAGCACTCACCCCATGAACCCACTTCAATCCCTGAGATAGTTTAACAATAGGCTCACGTTTAGTACCGTTTGCAAATTGATGTACACCTAGCTCATGCCAGAATTGCATATATTCTAACACTAACCGTTCTGCATGCCCATCTTCTCGACTACGCAGGGTTTGTAATATACGCAAGTCATGGTTGCCCGTCAAACCGACAAGCATAGCATGAGGTATTTTACGTTTAATAGCAGATGTAATAATCCGCGCTAATACGTAGTTGTTTTCTATGTTACTATCAAAGACAGCACGCCGTTCGTCAGGTAGTTGTTCCCAGCGACCCATACCCTCAAAATCAAACAAGTCATTTAAGGATGAATAGTACGCAATATCATTTGAAAAATATTCTAGTATTTGTAGTAACAGGTCAAAATAGTCTAGGCGTATAAATGGCAAATGCTGGTCAGATGCGAACACCGCAAGACGAGTGCCCCCTTCATCGGCTAAACTATCCCTGTAATCCTCTAAAAACGCAGTTGATTCAGTCACAATGCGACGTTGTGATAGTTTGTATTGTTCTTGCCCTTTTGCTGATTTTAACGCTGTTTTTAGTGTGTCTTGCACCACAGCGTTATCATCCCACGCTTTACTTAATTGTCCGCGTATTCTATCCATATTCGTGTCGTATGCTTCTACTAATTTGTCACGGGTAACACCGTCAATAACGTGCTGTTTTAACAATTGTCTACGGTCTAACATAATACCCCCTAAATAAAAAACGCCCACTATAAGCAGGCGTTTGCATTACTTGTCTTTATTTTAGTTACTACGTCCGTCAAACACGCCGTCAGCTTTCATTTTACGGTAGATAGTTTCTAGTTTATCAATGATGATATTCAGGTCTACCTTATATCCTTCAGGTAAACTTTCTTCTACACGGTCAATAGCGTATAGCATACGTGGGTCAATCCAAGATAGCCCTGAGCTAGCACGTTCAGCAGCAACCCCTTCGTAATAATCTAATGCTTGTTGAAACTCTAGGTCGTCAACTGCTGGGAACGCAATACGCATAAATACGTCAGGTGCAACCTCAGTAATCAGTTTTAGCTGTTTTTCATGACGGGCGTATAGGTTATCTAGTCCTAGTGTACGCACAATAGCAAGTACGCCAACAATAATCGCCACAAGTACGCCGTTAATTAAAACAGAGCTAATATCTAAACCAGCAATAATAAGTTCTAAGTTTTCCATAGTGTCTCCTGATAGGTAAATGGTCTAAGACTATTGTATCATAGTAAGCAACTAGCGTCAAATTATAATCTATCATAAACTATCCTATAGCCTGCACCGCTAGTTGACTTAGGTAAGGATTACCACCATAGACAGTAAGGATGTCACTACTACTACCTGTAGCTGAGTCATTGTACACTTGAATACGAAAAGCTGTTGCTGTATCTGTTTCTAGTCCAGTTAAAAACACCGTACTAGATACTGTACCCCACACACCATCAGTAGCTTCTCGAGATGAGTTTGTATGTATGATTTTTCGGGTTGCTGTATCTTCGTTTAAGACAAGCCCAAAACGAACATATCTAGCATCATTGGTATCTTCACGATACAAGTAAGGCAAATTAACTGTTACTAGGGCTTTACCAAGTGGACAAACAATACTAATTAGTAAATCTGTAATATTTGCCCATTCTTGCTGATTTTCAATATTTTGGTTAGCCGTCATAGTTGCAATTTTTAATTCATAAGGCTCTCGCAAGTACAAAATATTTTGATAGACTTGCTGGTTCATAGCAGTAGCTGTTAGTACGTCATTTGTACTTAGCTCTACGGGCTCAGTCCATGTAGGTTCTAATGCCATAACATCTCCTATAAAAATAATGGCTTATCGTCTAGTTGGTCGCCTAATCTAAAGTATGCAGTTTCCAAAGTACGTGCTAATTGAAAGGTAATTTTTAACATACCATTTTTAGCATTAGATTGCTCACCAACAATAATGTGTGGTTTGTTTTGCTCACCTGTTTGGCTTTCACTAACTAATATGATGTCACCAATAGTCATAGATTTTATCATATTAAAATTAGCCGTGTCTTTGCTTATTAGTTCAATTGACTTAAATTCGCCACTAGGGTAGGCATCTCTTAGCAATCTATACTCTGCTAAACCTTTAGTTTGCGCCCCTGTTGTTGCAATTTTAGTCGTTATCTTTTCAGTAAATACTGCTTTACTATCAGCAATCGCATCTTCATCTTTGTATACATAGATGATACCTTCTCCCGAACGAATATAGTTACCTTTGATTTTAAACGCAACATAGACTTTGAAATCATTATCATTTTGTACATAGACAAACACCTCGCCTGTAGCTAATTGTTCTGCTTGTATAGTCACATTTGCCAATACAACAGGATCAGTAATCTCAAATGGGTTGTCGTACTCTTCGGTTGGTTCGTCTCTTTTTCCGCTTGCTACACGTACCTCCATATTATCTTGATTTAACTGGATGTTTTCTATGGATTTAGGCAACCCTTCTTCAAATGTGAACTCTAACTTAAACTGTTCAGATGTTCCGTTAGCGGGTACATAAATGTCCCCTTTACTATCCCATATCACTTCGTCAGTGGCGGACTCTTTAGGTGTTACAGACACTTCTACGGTGTTAATCATTTTAGCCCCGTACTCATAGTCTGTTTTGTTTAATTCGTCTATGTTGATTACAGCTTTAGGAAAGCCAGTATATGCTGTACTGTTACGGTTGTGTAATTCTAATGCACCACGCCGATTGATAATTAATTTAGCGTTTTCAGCTTCTAGCAGGTCTTTCATTCCAGCTTCTAGGTCAACTGTGTTATTCCAACCGTCACCTATGTACTCGTAAGAAGTAACCCCTTTGTCAATACGTTCCCATACGTCATAGATACCATAATCATCAGGGTCGAAATCGTCGTTATAGTATCCTAGCAACCAACCTGAGTTAACAACTAAGTCGTGCATCACTGGGTCGATACGCGAGTTTCTGTATGGGTTAATGACTAACGAACCTTCTCTAAATCTAAATACACCCTGCCGAGCTTTAATTCTAGCGTTACGTTCTCTAGCACTACCGACGCTAACCTGATAAGATTCAGTCCACCCTGTCCACATGGTAGTCCACTCAGTTTCACTAGGGTCTTTCATTTGAACAATAGTCCGCAGGTTCATCTTTAGACTACCATGTAACGGGCTATCCGTGTATGCAGGACTATATTTCTTGTCTACATTAGTTAATGTTAGTTCTAACGTACCTTCAAATGGAATTGTTCCATAAAAGTTATTATGCCCCAACTGCCATCTTAAATTAAGCAAGTCCCCCGATATATCATCATAGACTGATGTATTTGATGGTTCATACGTATATCCATCTGCTGTTTTGAACACGGTATAACCGTATATTTGAACAATAGTTTCAGGCTCACCAGCAGATGGGGATAACGTTAAACGTACACTATGCGGGTTCAGTTTACGGGTAGTCGCATCAATTGTAATTAACTGAAATGTCGTTGTTAGACTAATTGTACCTGTGTACACGGTCTCAGCTAGTGTCTCAGCGTTGTAGTCCACTAGCTCGTAGTCTACATCATGTGTACCTGCTGTACATCTAGCATAGAACCCTACACTACATTTAACGTTGCTAGGGACGACAAACTCATCGTAGTCTATCTCAATATAACGTGCATCACCTTTTTCGTCGCCAGTGACTGTTGAAAATATACCATTGGAATACGGTTGGGATGTCCACGCCCCATCTGTCTGGGTTAGCATTGCCATGATTAATCCTTTCGAGGTATACGCGTCATCTCTATACGTAGTAACGCAATCAGCACCTGTTTGACTAACTTCCACTTTTGTGCATTAGGCAGGTCATCAAAGTCTTGTCGTAAGGTTTTTATATACTTACGTAGACGCTTGCGTTCTACTAACAGTTGTGCATCATCACTTGTTGCTTCTATTCGTTTAGGCATTAGGCTACCTCGTTTACTGTTATTATAGCATACCCTGATGCAAATGTGTCTACTAAACGATACACATAAACTTCATATGTACCATCTACTGGGTCAGCTAAAATCAAACTTACACTGTTCCCTGTAACTGTATCTGTGCCATTATCATACAATTCACCGTCTAGAAGTACAACATATCCAACCTCTGTGTCATCCGCAATCGCTACGTCGTTACATGTAATTGTCACATTGCCAGCACCTTCATCAATGACAGGGCTATCCGCCGTAACAGTTAGTGCTGACCAATTGTCTAGGATACTATTTGCTGTAGCTTGTGCTAATTCAGATTCGTCTAATAGGTGTATTGTTGCACCATTGCCTGTTGTCACTCCTGCTGTAGCCTCACCTAGAATAGTGTCTGCAACAACAATAAGTGCATTAATAGACGTTAAAATATCCTTGTTAATGTCTAGCATGTTATACCTCTCTTACCCAGAACAAAGGAGCAACTAAATAGTTCGTGCCACCTGTAGTTTTCCACTGTAAACGAAATACGTGACTTCCTGCGGTAAGACCATAGGCTACCCCTACAAAAGATGCGTTGACGTTATACTCATTGCGTTGAACTCTGATATAAAATGGGTTATCGCCATCAATAGCTACACGTAGGTTAATTTCACTGCTAGTTGCAGTACGACAAGACGCTTGTAACCCTAGTAACACGTTACCACCTGTAGTAGTTAAAGTGGCACTTAAATTGGTAGCGTCTACATTTGCCCAAGACGTAACATTTGTGCTATATGTAACATTACGTGGATTGTTTTGAAAAGGTAAAGGGTCTACAGCATCCTTTAAAAAGTTTTGGTTGTCCCGAATATATTGGTTCATATCTGCTGAGGTTAGCACCTCAGTACCCCATGTTTTAGGTGTTGACCACGCCATAGTAACCTCCTATTGTAACGTAACTGACGTATCGTTTATACTATTAAAGTTCAAAACAAAGTTATCAACATTAGTGTTATAGAAAACACCCCATACAGCATAGTCTGTTGATGATACCACGCTGTCCGATGTTAATACAAGCCAGTAAATGTATGCACTTCTTACATTAAAAAATCCATTAAAGTCAAACGATACGTTAGCAAACGATGTATTTAATGTAGATACGTCTACAGTTGCTTCTGCATTGTAGTTAACTAACTCACCTGATGGCTCTCCAGCATTGTCTGTCTCAACACGTAATGTAAGTGTACCTGTAGGCGTGCCTACTTTACGCATATACAATGATATACTACTTACTGGGTGTCCTGCTACAGGCGATAACTGATGGGCTAACGATGTGTATACATCTCCTGTTGGTGGGTCATAGTTTAGTGCGAACTCATCATTTCGTATTGTCGTATAAATAAATGAGCCATCACCACTATACTCACCTATAAGACTAGCTGTTCCTTGTATTAAGTCGTACTCTCCCCCTAAAGCGGGGGAGAACGTTGCTTTCTGTACTGAGTTGTCATCAGGGGCAAAGAAACTAGACCCGTTTAACACAAGCGGTGTACTACTTGATACGATGGTATCAGACTTGCCTGTAAGATGTACAACTCCGTCATTATTCCAATCAATGCCTACTCGTATGTCAGGTTTATATGCCATTACAGTTCAATACCTCGACGTTCTAGTTCTTCCATAAGTTCGTCAACACTGACGACACCTTCGATGTATACGTTCGTTACACCTGACGTACTACCACCGTTGGATTTAACGTTGCCGATAGTTGACGATGGTACATTACCAATGTCGCGTATTTGGTCTGCCATATTTGCTGGTATAACCATCTCACCTCTGTGTAGGGTAGCGTTCCAACCATTACGAGGTACTGTGTAAACCCCTTTAGCTCGTGGGTTACTGTTGTCTGCAGGGTCTGGTACGTTAATCGCACCTGTAACCGCTACGTTGATAACAAGATTAGTTGATATAGATGCAAGTTTACGTAACTCAGCAAGTAGTTTAGAAACCTCATCTCTTGCACCAATCATAGATGTTTCAATACAGTCTGCCATCGTGCTTATTTTGGTACATATTTGATTCGCAGGCTCTGTAATACCAGTTGATGCCGCAGTCATTTGGGTTTCAAGGCTTGCCATGCCTACTGAAAATGCTGTAAAGAAATCTACTATAGCTTTCTTTACTGTTCCTTCATCACCGAATAAATTTAACCAATTCGTTTCAAAAGGAACTAAAACCTCTGCATTATAATCTTCAGATGTCATACCCCTGTTAAAAGCATCAGTGAATAAATCCAGTGTTTCTGCACCAACTTCCTCTGCTTGTTCTTCATTAATAGTAGCGTCAAATACAACAATTTCACCTGTTTCTATTACATAAGGTGTAAATCCGTTACTAGCTTCATCAGTAACACCATCTTCTACTGTATCACTGGTTTCACTGCCAATACCCGCTATACTTGCTTCTAAACTTCCAAGCCATTCACGCATCATAGCTTCGCCCACTAGTTGCCCTGATGCTTGTAATTCAGCTTTTTGGCTTTCAGTCAATTCTACTATTTCGGGTAGTTGGTCTATTAAAGCGTTAATAGCATTTCTACTTAGTTCTAACATTAATTTATTGCTTTCAGGCATAGCTATTTGACCTTCAGGCATTACGCTATTTGGTATTTCTTCACCTAAATCATAAACAGCCCCTGTTGTACCAAATTCAGCACTTATCTTACTAAAAACGTCTTGCCAAAAAGCTGGATCAACAGTAACATCTGCATCTTCCGCTAAGCCTACATTTAAATAATCAATAACAGTAGTAATTTCTTCGGGAGTATAATCGCCAGAATCAATAAGGTTTTGTAACGCAGTTTGTATTTCAGGTGCGAGATTTTTAGCTGGATCATATAAGGCAATAGTTGGGTCAACAGTTAAATCAGTTTCTACTGTTGGGGTACTTCTCGCACCAATACCAAAATCAAGCCCAAATCCAGCAAAAAAATCGGCAATACCTTGAGTGACACTTTCTTTTTGCTCATCACTCATAAAAATAGCACCGAGCATCAAACCTAGTGATACTATTACACCCACAATGGCAAGTAGTTTAGCTCCAGAAACACCTGCAATAGCAGCTCCCACTGCTTTTGCCCCTGTTGCTACTGCACCAGCACCACCAGCTAGTTTAGCGCCTGCTGTGGCTACAGTAGCTCCTACAGCCGCCCCCAATTTTGTAGCAATCCATGCACCCCATCCTTTTGTCGCAATAGCTGCTACAGCAGCATCACCTAAAACTTTTGTTAATATTAAGTTTATCCCAAATCTCACAGGTAGTGTAATTAGTTTCCCTATAGCAAGAGCCCCTGTAATTCCAGTAGTAATAGCCTTACCTACGTCATGATAAAGAGCTACCGCACCTAATGCAAAAACAATAGCCCCAGCAAATGCTGAAACATAAGCATTAAAACCTGTTACACCACTGTCTGCCATTGCGTCATTAAAACCATCTGCAAGTGCTTGTGTTGCGTTACCAAAATTTCCACTTTCAATGTAGTTTCCAAGCCCCGCGAGACCTTCACCCATTAAGATACCTAGCTCACCCCAAAGTCTACCAATACCATAAGTAAGTAATGGTATACCATCAGTGATTATCCAATTCCCTACTTCAGATAGCAATGTAGAGAAATTAGCTGTAATGTTTGGTAATATTGTTGTATTGTCATCTAGGTTAAACAATAAGCCAATAGCATCACCAATAAGCGTCGGACTGATATATTGTGTTAGGTTTGCAAACACATTACGTAAGAACGTAATGATGTTTACAACACCTTTTTCAAACGTTGCAATAAAATCGTTAAACGAAAATGCTGTATCAAAACTAGCCTTTAACCCGTCGGTAAATGGTGTTACAATGGTATCTATAAGTGTTTGAAAGTTACCCGCACCAATTAGACTTGTTAGGTTTGCAAACCCTTTTACAAATAAAATTGCCACTTCACTAATAAACCGACCTGCACCTTTAGCTACCATAGGTATACCTACGTCAATTAACCATGAGCCGATGTTATCCGCTAGTGTACGCAGGCTTGAAAATAGTGTAGGCATTGATTTAGCTGGGTTAATATCGAAAATATCCCCAATAAAGTCACTTAGTGAATCTATAGTAAAGTTACTTTTTATCTGGTCAAAGATATTAGTTAAGCCTTGAACAATTTTTAGACCCGCAAGTTGAAACTTGTTCTTTAAAATTGTTCCTGTTTTAGCCCCGAACAGGTCGTCAAAACCTTGTAAAAACGGGTCAATAATGGCATACTGTATATCATTAGCAAGCGTCGTAAGGTTAACATCTTTTAAAAAGTCACCAAACTTTGACAACAATTTGATACCTAGATTCGCACTTTCTGATACGAATCTACCGATACCTCTAAACAGTACAGGTAGTCCAACACTGACTAACCAGTCACCAAAGTTTAACAAGAACGTATTAAACGATGAAATTAAGTTTTTAAAAGGAGTTCTAACATCTATGTTAAAAAAGTCACCAACTTTTTCACTTAAAATATCGGTACTAAATAACCCCAGAAGTTTACCCGTTACCATTAACTGCATGGCTTGTGTCAATGAATCAAACATTTCACTGCCAAATTCATCAATAGATGCAATTACAAGATTAAACGAGTTAGTAAACCATGTACTAACTTGTTTAGCAATGCCTATGATAGCAGGTTTAATATTGTCATCTATGGTCTGCCGCAACTGCAACATCTGCATTTCCATAGGGACACTCCATGCTTCTGTATCAGTATTCATTTCATAAAAGTCACTTGTGTACACTTCTTGTTTACGGTATGCTTCACGTAACTCACTAGCACTCATTAACTCTTCACCGACCCATTCCATAAATGAGCCTGTTGGGAGTTCAACTAAATCGCCCACACTAAAGGTTAGCTTACCATTACGGTCAATCCACTCTTGTTTAAACTCATCCCACGTTTGGTTTGTATCTGTACGTGTTAAAAAGTAATCCCATATTGTGTCACCTGATTGCATAGTTGCAAAGTCAATAGGCGCGGTTTCATACGCATATAGACCTAAATCTTCAGCAGTAGGTGTTTCTGTTTGATAGGGCGCACCAAAGATTCTATCTATCTCTCTACGAATAGTAGATAGCTCAGGGACAGCTTTTTCTAAACTATCAACAAAGCCACCAATGCCACCTTCAGCAGCTACCATTTTCCCTGTAACAACACCAAACAGTGTTATTAAACCACCAATAGGATTCACCAGTGATGATAGTAACCATATAAGCGGAGGTAAGACAATTAATAAACCGCTAAAAGCAACACCCATTTTAAGCGTAATAGGCTCTAACTGAGATATAGCACTAAAAATTTCAGCTATTTTTCCTATCACTGGGGCTAGTACAGGTAACAGTTCAAGCCCTATAGCAATGGATGCGTTCTCTACAGCACTTGTCATCAAGTCCCATTGCGCTGCAAATGATTTCATCTGCTCAGCATAAGCTCTTTCAGTAGCACCTTCTACTGTACGGTTAAACTCTTCTAGTGTCTTGTTATACGTATCAAAATCATTCAGGATAGTATCAACAAAACGTTTACCACGAATGTTAGAAAACAGTTTCGCAATAGATGCGCTACTACCATCAGTAGTGTCAACAAGAGCTTTAACAGCACCACCTAATGTTTTATATTTTTCCATCAATTCTTCAACGCCGTTAGCACCCAAACTACGCATGGCTTTTTCCATGTCCTCAGTTGGTTTCATCAGCGATGACATACCCTGATTGATAGCAGTCGCCGCTTCTGATGCGCTAAAACTACGCTGTGTCATGTACGCCATAGATGCGTACAAATCTTCAATCTCAACACCTAACGCCGCCGCTGATGGTAATGCTTTAGATAGGGAGTTTGCAAAGTTCTGCATCGACCCCACACCAATTTGAACCATCTGGGTTAATGAATCACTTGCACGTTCAGCACTAACTACTTCAGTGCCATACGACAACATAGATGCTACCAATGCTTCAGTGGTAGTTTCCATATCAGCAAGACCAGCATCTGCTGTCTTAGTCGCAACTTCCATCGTGTTCATTGCTAATTCAATATCAGTAACACCTGCACTAAATACAGTGTACAACGAATTAGCAGCGTCTACAGCACCACCACGAGTAGTGGAACTAAACGCCCGAACTTCATCGGACAAACTCTTCAATTGTGCTTCGGACATGCCCGTAATGGAGTTGATGTTACGCATAGCAGCATCGAAGTCTGATGCCGCTTGTACTGTGTATGTGCCGAGTGTGGCTAGGGGAGCTGAGATTGCAAAGGTGGCGGTACGTGCCGCACCGCTAATCCCTGATATAGTCTCAGATAAAATGCCTGTCTCATTACGGATGTCGCGCATACCTTTACGAAACTGTGTAATATCCGCGCCGACAACCGCCTCTAAGTAGGCTAATCTTTCTGCCATGTCTTTCTCCTTAGATGTACGCTATCTACTTTTTGCCTTTGTTCATTTTTGACAACTTGTCTCTAGTACGACGCTCTTTCTCATCTGCTCTGTTATTTTCTTCCCAGAACCCGAGAATGTTGCCAATATCTTCAAGGCTTAATCCTCGCACCTCGCTCATGGGTTGACCCACCAACCACAGTTTTGTTTCTATAATTTTTTGTGTCTGTTCTGGGGTTAGTGGGGCTTTGTAAATGCGAGATTTGTAGATAGCGTCGTCTAGTTTTTTGCAGAGAATACTTTCTGAATTTTCTGGCTCAGGGCTTGCATCAACACCATGCCTTGCACAGCATTTAGTGTTTCAATAGACTTAGGGTGTCCTTTTTTAAGTCGAGTTACTTCTAACATCATTTCAACAGCTTTCTTAGTGTTACCACCAGAGATAGCTTCTTGAAAAATGTTAAACTCAAGCCAACGCCACTTTGACAAGTCAACTGTTACGTCGTCGCTAGTGTCTAGTTCGTCTACGTATGCCTTTGCGTTGGCTTGAATTGCATGAATCAACGCTGTCGCATCTTCTAAAGCCATGTGGTCAAATGGATGTTCTGCATCTGCTGGAACACCATCAAATGCTGACCAATCTTTTACGATCTTCTCAATCAAATGTCCTGCGCCACGAAAATCTTGCTTACCAAAAGCAGAAAGAAATTCGTTGTATTCCATATAAGTCCAATCGGACAGTTTAAAATTTACGTTCATGGGGTCTCCTATATTGATGGGGAGAGGGTCAACAATTGACCCTCTTATCTATATTATACTACAAAAATTAATTATCAGCTACCTTTCCAGTAGCTATCTGGTGGTGCAATCCACGCGCCTTGACGCATACCTGAAAGTTCTTTTTCGAGTACGTCATGGTCAGGGGTTGTACCGCTAACGGTTTCAAGCAATACTTCCATTTCCAAGTATTTCTTGCCGACAACTTTACCTTCGTTAAATACGCGCAAACGTCCTTCGATACCACTGTAAATTTGTGGTGACCAATCTTGATTTGCTTCGTATAGCGACAGGTTAAATGATGCGTTGGATTTTACGACAAGCATCTCGGTTTCGAGTTGTGACAAACCTGTTACGTCAGTTGTTTCGGATGTTTCCTCGTAAGAGAACTCGGACATGTCAGCAGATAATGCAATCCAATCGCCACCAATTTGTGTTGTGTTGATGGTTAGATGTGCGTCATTTGTTGATGCGCCTGTGAGTGCTTCAGCATCAGAAACGCTTTCAATACGATAGAACTTGTTAACGTTTGATGTCAAAGTCATATCGACAAGGTCAGTACCTGTCATTGCAAGCTCACCTGCATCAAGACCTGCGAGTGCATCGAGAGCTGCGTCTACTGCTGTGATGAGGTCTGCTTCAGTATCGCTAAATGTGATGTCAGCAGTTTCCTCACCGTTTACACGTAGGCGGAAAGTCCCACCCGTGAGTGTATCATTAAATACAAACTGAGCGATGTGTGGCTGTGGGTCAGCACCGCGACCGTGTTTAAACTCAGCGTATGTTTTCGCACTGGTAATACGTGGCATATTCTACTCCTTAGTAAGCCGTATTTGATAAACGCCTCCACTTATAAATAGTGGTACGTTTTGCACCTGATACCTATCAGTGACTGGTGCAATTTCTTCTATTTTCGTACTCGTGATGTCTGTGAAATTAACCACAGGGTCTTCACCTGATAAAGATTTGTATATCGCGTCCTCCAACTGACCTGCCGTAGCCAATTCTGGAGAATGGCAAACCACGCGCCACAACATTTCGGCATATGCAACACGTGAAGAATTTAAATCACCCCCCGAAAGCAATTCGATGATTATAAACGGTTGTTCCCAAGATTCGTCTGCTCCCTCCCAGAAAATTTTGATTACATCGTTTTCAGTGATTGTAATCAACGCTTGTTCATCTAGATTTGCTATCAGTGTATCTCTGAGTATTGTAGACCCTAAGTATTGCCATGAATTTGTATATCCTGTAGTCAAATCCACGCTAAACGTAAAGTTTACATGACCCCCGACTGTATGCTTATCGTAACCACGAATGTAGAAATTATTACAATTCTCATTCACCTCTGGGCGTACTCGAAAGGTACAATCACCTAAATATATAACACCGTTTACCCCATTACCCCCTGCGCGTATCTCACGGTAGAAAAATAACGGGTCGTCATATTCGTCAGTATCTGTATTTGACACAATTAAATCTAAACCAGTGATTGGGTCGTCACACTCAAATCTAATGTCAATAACAGGACGGGTCTCTTTAATGACAAGCGACCCATCATTAGTATAGGTTGTACCTCTATATGTTATATGGGTTGCTAAAATACTTGTCATAAGTTAACCTCTAGGTCGTGGTACTTTCTTGCCACCAATGGTTTGTAACCGAATACGTTCTATAAGTTTATCTTCATAAACAGAAGCAAACTTTTTCATAGTAGGTTCAATGTATGGACGTTCTGCTGCATTTGTTATTCTGTTACCATCGTTAACCGCTAACGCATACTGCCCACGACCAGAGTCACTTGTATCAAAACGGATAAAGTGCGATGTACCATATTTACCAGCAAACCGCCCTCTGTTACGCCCTTGTTTTTCAACAGTGATACCATCGTTAAGATACCCATCACGTTTTGCAGGGAACTGACCTTCTCGAGATGGGCGAGGACTCCAATTTTCTGTTATATACTTGACAATTTCCTCTGCAGTTTCACGTGTAACCTGTATAGCATCGTTTTCCATCATACGTTCTAGTTTGATGGTAGTATTCTCAAATGCTTTTTTGTGTTCATAGTTCAGCGTTGCTTTTATCTTTATCATTGAACTCTATCCGTGACTACTATCATAGCTTCTGTGTAAGCACTCATTTCACCTGCTCGTATCAATTTGCGAATGTCGTACTGCTGTCCTTTCCATATAACATTGTCATTCTCTTGAATGTCAATGTCGTGAGGTAGAAATAACGCATAGTTATCTGTTACGACAACTTGCGGCAGTGTACGGTCATTCATAAATGCCCGAGCTACATCTACACGACACGGAATTTCTGTGCTACCATTATATGTAACGTCCGTAGGTGTACTTTTAGTTGCGATACCTCGCCCGTCTACTGTTGATACACCCAACCGTTTAATATTGCATGTATCAATTAACGTGTCTAACGTTAACTTGCGGACAATTGCCATTTGGTCATCATAGAATGTTGTTGGGTTCATTATGCAAACCTACTACTACGACGTTTAAACGAACGAACACGTAAATTGCGCCAATAACAGGCTTGCATTTTACAGTGTTCTACAATTTGCTCTGCTTGAAAACGATTAGACCCTGCTTTGTTTGTGATAAAGTTCTCACGGTGCTGAGCTTTCTGCTCCCATACCGATGCAATCGCATCTGTCATGACATACACCGTAGCATGAGCTACTAAATCACGGGTCTCTGCAATGTCACTATCAAAAACAATTTGATGTGTTAACGGGTTATAAGTAAATCCTGTTGTTTCTTCTACTGTCGTATCGCGGACGTATATTTTAAACCCGCTTTCAAGCCAGTAGGGCATTGTTAGATTTAGCTTATAATTCGTTTTGTCATACGCGCTGATTTTAACTAGCGGTATCGTTTGACCAATCATTGCATACTGGTCTAACACATCCTGTAATTGGTCGTCTGTCCAGTACGTAACCCCATTGAAAACATCTGATGTACTAGCATTACTATGCTGGCGCAGATGTGATACAAGTGAGGTCATACCTGAGCGTACTGCCATTTATGACCCCCTTTCTAGGTTAGTATTAAACAGTTACTGATAGCGGACTGTTAGCTTTAGTTTCAATAAACAAGCCACGTTCGTCACGCCAGTGACCTACACCATATTTTTCGTAAGCGGAGATTTCCATTGTACGCCCTTGATGTTCAAGTTCGCTAAATGCTTGTACTGGTTGACGAATATCGTAAACCAAAGCGTCACGAGTAAACATAAGTGCTTTAGCAGAACCGCTAACTTCATGTACTGTTACACCGAGACTGTCGCCTGCGTTGTCAGTAGGTGCGCCACTAAGACCTGTAATTTGGTCGTATGCGGATTTACGTGCTGGCAATGTTGGATTGTCAATGTCGATTGCTACACGCAATTGTGATTCAGCATCTACATAATCAGGTGCTGTAACAGTGATACGTGCAGGGTCGTCGTCTGTTGCTGTTGCTGTCCAACCTGTTTGACCTGTAAGGGCGTTCAGTGCCGTTTGGATGTTGCTTGCAGTTGTGTCGCCACTTGATGCAGCAGTGATTTCACCTGTGATTGTAGTACCAACTTCTTGGTCTGTACCAATCTCAAGACGGAATGTACCACCTGTACCATAAACGGAAACTTTGTAAACAAGTTTACGTGGCAAGAACTCGCTAACTGCGATGTTAAGACCTTGAAATACTGGGATGGTGAACCCTTGTAGTGATTGCTCACGGAAGTTCATGTTAACACCAGCATCTGTACCACGATACCCAGCGAGGTCATTTACAACGTTCATAACTTGGAACGGATGTACAACCAAGTAAATTTGGTCGCGTACTGCGTTTTGTTGGAACACAAACTGCCCTTGAATAGGCAAGTCGATTGTAAAATCAGTAGACGCACTACCAATTGTACCGAGTTTGAATGAGTCATTTGCTACTTTGATTAAGTCAGCTTCTTTACGGTCACCGATTGCCTGACCCAAGAACATGATAGTATCAGACAGGATATTTTCCAAGTCTGTCATCATGCGACGGTCAGAAATACGATAACGATCACCGACTTCTTTTGGCGCAATGCTTGACTCACGAACACGGTTAATGATGTGGTCAGGAATTGCCGTATCCTCGCTTAAGTCTTGAGCGCGACGGGTACGAATGTATTCAGAAATTTTACGATTGTTAAATCCTGTCATATCGGTGTATGTTGTAACGCGCTGTGCCATAGCGTAGTTACGCATGGTGTACATAAATGCACGTTCTTCGATATGAGGGATTAAATCAAGATTACCGCCAAAGATTTGGCTTAATTGATTTACTGCCATTGTAGGCTACTCCTCAGATTATATTAGTTAGTTATCGTTTGCCCAGACCTAACTTACCATCAATACGCGCCCAGAGGTCATCATTAATTTCAACTGAACTGTCAGGGCTTGCCCCAACGTCTTGAAACTTTAACTGAGCATCCGCAATTTGTTTAGCGTGTGCTGTAATTTCATCCTCAGTTTGTCCACGTAAGATTTGTGGACTGACATTGTACTCTTTAGCCACCCGATTTACCATCGCTTGATGGTCTTGTTTAGCTTTGCGCTCTGCCTCTTGCTCTGCATACAAACGGTTTTTGAACTGCTCGTATAACGATTCAGTATCAATAACAGGTTGTGCAGGTTGCTCAGGTTCAGGCTCTTTTGCTTCGGGTTGTTCTTGCGGTTGCGTATCAACTTCCTGTTCGTCACTTGACTCTAGTTTAGATTCTAGCTCACGTACACGCTGGCGACGTTTGTATGCTTCATCTACTACCTTACGGTATTTAGGATGTTCTACAATCACTTCGTCAGGAATACGTTCAACAGGTTCATAGCCTGTAATTTCGCCATCATCATTATAGATAGGTTGGTATAATTCGGTCATGGATACTACCTTTCGCACACTTGTGCCATTGCGGAAAACACTTGTTTTCGATTTATATATTGATTTTTAATACTATATACAATACCATTGTTTTATAGTAGATAGGGGTATTACCTAGCTAGAGTAATAACTAAAATGGGTCGCCACTAGGCTAACCCATTTTCAGTCATAGACCGCCCCATCATATTACAGTATAACATGATATGTTACGATGTCAAATTATTGTTGTTATTTGTGTTATTACTTTCGTTATTGTTATCGTTATTGTTATCGTTATTAGGTTGTTCTGGTTGCATAGATTGAACCAATTCCATCTGCTGACGTTGACGTTCCATATTATCAGCGTGTTCGGTTTCCATCGTAGCACGTTCAAATTCCCAGTTCATACCCATCTCAGTAGCGACAGTACGTTTCGATACAGCACCAATGTTATGGATGATTGCCAGTTGGTTAGCCAGTTCTGTGTAATCAGTTGGCAGTGAGTTCGGGAACTTAATCATTACGTCGTGGTCAGCTCCTGCGGTTGGTAGTTCAGACATTTTAATACCTAACTTAATAAGTTGCTGTAACGATGACCCATACGCAGATTGTAGTACCCCATTTTTAGCAATCTGGTCGAGGAACAATGTACGAACTGCGGCGTTTGTCACACGTTGCAAATCTTTAGCTTCACCTTTAAGGAGAACAACACGGCTAATCGACAAGTACGTTTCCATCAGTGTTTCTAGCATACTGTTAAGGGATTGTACGTCACCTCGTAGTTGTAGCCGTTCTACTGATGCGTTTGGATTGTCTACAACCCAGATGTCGTCTTTGTTATCTACGTCACCGATACCTGCGCCGAGAATAACATCAATAGGAACGCCTGACTCACGTGCTACACCATTACGTAAAGAAGCAACTAGATTAATTGTGTCTTGTAGTTCTTTTAGCCCAACTTCATGTAAACCATAACGCCCTGTAGGGTGTGGCAGGTGTGCAGTTTCGATAATCGGTGGAATACCTACGTCAGGGAACTCACTGACATCTTCTAGTGACCAACCATCGTCACCAAACGTGATACGGTCTAACGCACCTTTGTAATCTGTGTAGGCTTGCTGTGTAATCGTTTCGACAATATTGTCTAACGGGTTTAGTGGCTTTTTCAAACTAGCGTAGTGGTAAATAGTCCACGTGTCTGTGTCTAAGTCATGTACATAGTCGTAAATGTGAACTTGCTCACCTGTTAATGTCCGTATCTCGTACCATACCACCTCGTCAGGGTCGTTGACTGACCAATAAATAGTGACGGACAATGGGTCTATCAAATTTATACGTGGGTAGGTTTCCCGAAAAGCTGATACTCGCTTAGGACGTACACGCATAAACGTATGACCTGCAAGAAAACCACGTAACGCCCACTTGTTAAATAGTTTTAGCCCACCGTTAAACTCAAGAAAATTATCTACCCATATTTCTTCTTCAGTGCGTTCTACTGACGATGGGTCTAGTTCAATAGCAGGGACACTTGGAAACAAAAATGTTGCTGTACGGTCTGCTGTCATCTTAACCATGTTAATGATAACATTGTCATCAACATCGTTTACGTCTTTATCGAATTTGAGCATAGCATCATGCTCACCTAAGTAATATTTTAATGCGGTCTTATAATCTTTTTCTCTGGTTTGGCGTTCTCGTACTACCTCTGTCTGAAACTGATTTCTCAGTTTAGACGTAGGCGGTGTATACTCAAATACTGCTGGCATGTTATCTCCTATTTGCGATACGACTTTTACTTTTTTGACGGAACGGGTTCTTGTTACTTTGTTTTATGTCAGATACTTTTTTTGATGCTTGCTTATCTATCATCTGCGGTTTAGGTAGCCCACGTGCCGCTAAAATTAAAGCGGATACCGTATCATCATGGTTCTCGTCAGATGCGCCATATGTGACGTTACCTATAGCGGTACGCTTACGTTCAAAGGTGGATAGTTCAGACTTTTGTACGTTACCGTAATCTTGAACGTTTTCACCTTCTGCTAACAGTCGTAAACGCCCGTACTCAATGTGACTTGCAGCAGACTCTACCATCTCTCGTTTGTTACGATTATCAACATGTACACCATGAATCATAATTTTCTTACCGAACTCTTTTGACGTATCCCACCATTCAAATTTGTCATTAAACGCATTATCTAAAAGGTCGCTATCATCTATGCTGTTAATTAATTCATCTAGTGGTATTTTGTTCTGTACTGTCTCTACAAGCAATTTATAGTAAGTCTGACCCATACCATTACGTTCTACATAGACATGGTCAGGTTGCCAGTGGTACATTAAGTTGATAATACGTTCAAGCTGGTACTTTGTGCCAATGCCTGTAAATCGTGTACCAAACACCTGTTCACCTGTCAGTGTATTAATAATCGTCACACAAGTAAAATCTTTAATATCTCCCCAATCGACACCCATGCTGTAGATACCATTAGGTACAGGTTCAGTTTGCATAGGCACAACACTGGCGCGGTCAACACCTGCGAACACACCACCGCTATCAGACAAGAACTCAGCTTCAAACTCTTCTCGCCACTGCATGTTAGGCATTGTACGCTTAATAGCTTTTAAAACTTCCTTGTCTTGGTACGGACTATCCATAGATTTCATGTGCCAACTAATATGTAAATCATCTTTGTTGTTTAAGCCTAGTTGAAACAAATCATAGACATAATTACGCCCGTTTGGTGTTGTTGTAAACAATATTTGCCCACCACTAGCCGTCACCATAGGTAGAATAATACTATAGTAAACTCCTTTACCGCTTTCATAAAATGCAGCTTCATCTAAAATAATTAAATCCATTGTACCACCACGTAAGCCGTCACCTTCCAAAGCCGAACGCACACGGATAAACCCGCCACCGTGAAAGCTAATCTCTTTGTCTACCTCGCTGATTTTCACGTAGGGAATACCTGCATCTAGTATTAACTGTTTTAATTCGTTCCAGTGACTACGCATATTTTTAGATGTCGGAGCTACCCACATTACTTTATGGGAGAACTCAATAGACCGTCTAAGCGCGACGTATTTACCTAAGAATGATTTACCTGACTGACGACCAAATACAGCTAAAAAGAATTTATATAATCCACCTTTGCTGTTTCTGCGGTGTCCCCAGAGGTAATCTACAACCTCTTGCTGTTTCTCGTAGGGTCGCATACCCCATTCTAAGTTTTTGTAAAACCTGTGACGCTTACCTTTTAACAAATGATCTTGATACCACATTAATTACCCCCACCGATGATAAACGTTTGGTTTTCAAAGTCTTGTGGCTCTGCTTCCTTTGTAATATAGTTAGTAGGAAGTCCTGCCCGTCGTCTACGCATAGATTGTAGTTTATCTAGTGAGTTAATTAGGCGTTGTGCAGTTTGTGTTACTTTCTGTAACTCCTCCCCGTCCATATTATCAAAGTTAATACCACTTTGCGCCCCTAGCATACGCTGAATCATACGGGTTGCCATCACAAGTTCTATATCTTCTTGCCCGTATACGTAATCTACTGCTTGTTCTAGGTTTGTTTCTAATACCTCAATCTCGAGGTTAGCCATGTGTATCTCGTAGGCTTTTACTCGGTCTGTCCAGTGGAATTTTTGCGACGTGTTCTTAAGCGTTTTCCAAGCTACATCGTCGCCTTTCTCGTTAAGTAGCTCACATGCAAGTTTTACTGACCGTTCGTGCTTTGGCATGTTACGATACAACATGTAACGTGCAAACTGTTTTGGACTTTCTTTTGGGTCTGTCATTGGGCGGTCAAAAAACTCAGCATAAGCGTTATAATCTAATTCGTTCATACCTGCCCCATAATATAAAACACAAATAGCCACTATTAGTAGTGGCTATTACATACTATAACATGCTTAACTTATTTGTCAACGATAACGGTGTGTAGCATATACTTCTCAAACGCCTCTGCTGTCCACGACAGAGTAGGTTTAAAGAAGTGTTCATAGATTGCTTCTGCATACACCCTTATCTCATATTGTGCTTCATCTGCCATGCGTAGTTTCAAAAAGTGCATCAAGTTATGTGCATCTACTTTAACTACCCATGTATAGTAGACACCGAACGCTGGCAAGAACAGACGTGCCATCTCTTTAGACACCCCTACTTTTAACGCATGTTCATACTCAGCATACGCATCTTCATAGTGCTTAGATAGTCTAGAGTTAAGCTCAGTATTTACCCACTGGTTAACTTCACCCTCACTAGCTTGCTTGTTATCCTTAGATTGTTTACGCCATACGTCTGGTACGTAAAAGTCGTTTTCATCAAATGGTGTATACCGACCTGACTGTGCATTAAAACTCCAAGTACGGTGACGTGCCCATTGCCACCATGTCACAAGTGGCGCACGTACACGAAACTTAAACTCTACCATCTCAAATGGTGTCGTGTGACGGTTGCGTAGCAAATAAAACAACAGTTTTTTGTCCTGTACATCACCTTTGCTCTCGCCTAAGAAACTTACACGTGCCGCGTTTACGATTGCTAGATCACCACTGACGTTGCTATCAGGATGTGGCATAACATCCACGAGTTCAATCCAACCTTTATCCAGTACATCTACACGCTTTCCGATGGGGCTATTTGTCATAGTTAACCTTATTGGTCTAAGTTGTTAAATATGTTGAGGATGTCGCCAACGCCGTAATTCATAGATACAGTAGATTGTGTCATTGTATCTTCTGCGTCAATGTCCATTTCTGAGCTACCATGTGGCATGTCGTATTTCTCATCGTCTAACCACAACGCACCGATGTCCGCAAACTCTTTAAAATACCCAAGCGCATTACCATCCTCGTCAAAAAATGGTAGCTCATGCTGGATGTTGTGTTCATACACCATTAAACACATTGTATTAAACACAATCGCTGCTAGGTGGTCTTCGCTAGTGTCGCCCAAGTAAAATTGCAACATGTGACGTACTAGACTGTCAAAGGTACGTGACATATAGTCACCACGTTCCCAATTACCTTCACCGTACTTTTCAGCACCACGATACAACAATGATTGTAGCCGATTTAATAGTAGTGGGTGAATTAATGATACGTCACCTTCATCTACCAGTGGGTCATAGTCTGTGTTAAGGTATTCTCGATTGTCTACCCCCTGATATTTCAAAAACTCTTCAATGAGTACGATACCATGCTCGCTAAACTTAAACTTGTCATCCTGCACGTCACGGCGAAAACCTGATGCTGGGTTGACCTCACGCTCGCCAGTATCTTTTGTGATACGTTCAGCGTGGTCAGATGCTACTTTATTAATATTGTTTATCTCATCACTCATGCTTGTCATCGCTACCTTCCAATTTATCTAAAAAGTCTGTTATAGACTTATTTAATTGTATATCAGGTGGAGGAGTTTCTTCAAGAGGGGGTTCAGACTCTAATAAAATACCGTCTAACTCTGCCCATACCACTGTAGCATCGTAATCATGATCACCATCTAGTTTAGCCATGTTATACGCGCGTTCCTCTGCCATTTTGATGTCTATTGCAGCAGTGGCAGGTACAAGTAGCCAACCTAATGCACGATACTTTGGAAACTCAGAAGATTCTCCTACCATATAGTTCTCAAATTCTTGATGGATAAACTGACTGTACGCAATTGCATCTTCTTCTGAATGTAGTGTAGATACGTCAGTTATGGGGTCTACTACAACAAGTAGGTGGTAACGCATAGGTTGTTCAAGCCAATATGTAACAACTGTCACCATGTTTAAGTTCTGGCTATCAATTATTTCATCTGTCTCTGGGTCTATAAAGTCCGCTTGTACGTTTTCTATGTAACTGATTAACATAAAATCAGATACTTCTGTAACGTGTACAGGAGACGCTTTAGGTGGCTCAGTTTGTAACATCGGTACTAAACGATACTGTAATGTCATAGGATACCCCAATCATCTTTGTAGTTAATTTGTCGGTATTTATGGGCTACCGAAAACCCATCCATCATATATACGAAATATGGGGTCGTGTCATCCCATGTGTCAAATGCCATGTAAATACGAAAGTCACCAGCAGGCATAATGTAGCTAATATTATGTAACTCAAATGCTTCTCGTATTTCTGTCTGTAATTCTACCTTGTCACGTTCGACATACTTACCCTGAGCAACCTGTTTGTATTTATAAGTAGAGTCATTTTGTAACTCTCTCCATAAACACCATGCGTAAGGATGACCCCGCAGTAAAAACTGCTTAGTCATCCCTGTAAATATGTTCCTGTTACCGTATGGATACTCGTATAACATGCAACACCTTTTTAGTTTACTATAACAACGTCAACACTGAATGTCAATGTTACATCAGTACACCTGAATGTACGGTGTTCACAGCATATTCAAATGCACACCGTTCCTCTTTCATCATATTCAACACCCGTTCTACATCTCCATCACTCATATCTGCAAATATTTCATCTGCTGACTTACGCTTGTTCAATTCATCTTCAATCGTTTTTGTATTAAATGTATACGTGATTTTAAATTCTGGACTATCTGCATTACGCCATGCTAAAAAATCTTCTACCATACCAATGTTATCTATCTCTATCTGGTATGCAACCCCTGATTTACGGACACGCTTTTTCTTTTGCTTTAACCCTATCTGGCGTAAAAGGGTCTTGGCTAATTTAATCGCAGTGTTCGGTATATCTTCTGGGTCGTAAATAGCTTCAAAATGTTCTCGTGTTCTACCCACAACTGAATTGTACAGTTGCTTTTTTAACCGTATCTCATCTACGAACTTAGGTGCAATCTCTGCTAACTCTACGTCCGTAATAGCCTGTCGCATATCGGTGTACAGCATAGACAACATAGACACCGCAGTAATCTTAGCCACGCTACCATTTAGCGAGGTAAATGGCTTGTCGCTGTTAAGCAAAAATCGTTCGGAACGATTTAACGCTTTCTCTTGCTCCATAAACTCACTTAACGCATACCCGTGAGATTTTAAAGTTTTAACAACCTCACTAATGTACTCTGCATGTTCTGTTGTCAATACATCTGGTACGTTACCTTTTAATACTTTGTATATCTTACCATGCTGTAACCCTAGTGCTACTTCCATGTCCGACATATCCGCAGTAGCAGGGTCGTCCTGTGTAACAGGTCGTACTGTATGCCAATTAGCGTTTATGTACTTAGCTTTCTCTTTTTGTATCTTACGTACATCCTTGATTGTATGCTGTAGGTCACCTTCTAGTACAACGTCTGTTGTTGTATATGTACGTCCGTCCTGTTCTAACAAAGACTGATACATAATGTAGGGTGACCGCCACTGCGCTTGCTTATCTGCTATAGATATACTAGCTAGGCTATCTCTAGTCTTAGCTACCTTACTACGGTCTATAGCAGGTAGACGTACTAAGCCAGACTCTATGTCTACAAACTCTCTAGCACGGTTTAGTATATCCTTAGCCGTATGTACGTATAACTTCTCTGACTTAGCCATGTATACATACACTTTGTTTTGCTTACGGTAGCGGTTAAGCATCTGTAGGTTGTTACGTGGTGGTAGGTACTCACATATCTGTACAATGGTATCAGGTACTACCTTAGTTATACTTACACCACTACCCATGATAGAGTTATATACAACTAGCCTATACTGCTCCGCACCTGCGTTTACATCCTGCATAAACTTGACTACACGTTTCTTACCCGCAGTGTACCTGTTGATTACGATAGCTTCTTCTGGTTTAACACAACCTAGTGCTATCATAGCTTCGTATGCTTCGTTAGCCTTACTAGCCTTGTCCGCTATCATAACTACACGTTCACCCCTACCTAGTGCTTCATAAGCTATCTGGTACGCTTCGTTAGCTTCGTTTAAGAACTTTACATGCGCTTTCTTATGTACGTAGGTGTTACGTATAATCTTCACTGTCTGGTTTGTCATCTGAAAAGCTAGAGATGATGATACCTGTGACATAGTAGCATCTACACCGTACACATGTCCTGCCATAGCATACGCATCCTGTAGCACCTTAAACCCTAGCGTAGCTTGCTTGTCACTTACATGTGAGTTGTACCCTAGTTTACTAGCACCGCCACCACCTAGCGCAAACCCTGATATAAGTTGGTCTATCTCCTCTATGTACACTAGCCCGTAGGTACGTATGTCTACACCACTATCGTATAGCTTAGTAGCGAACGTCTGTAGGGTAGTTACAAGTATGGTAGCGTCCTTCATTAGGTCTACTGCAATTGTCTTACCTGCATCATCATCACGGTATAGGGTAGCAGGTAGGTGTAGCTCGTTAGTTAGTGTATAGTACAGTTCAGTAGCTAACTTAATGGTAGGTACAAAGATAACGGTCTTAGGTTTACCTAGACGTAGCCATATAGTCTTAAACGCCTGTGTCTTACCACTACCTGTTTGTGATTCAATCAGTAAGTGCTTAGGTAGGGTAGGTTGTTCTGCTACCCAATCGGATACATACTGCTTGTTAAAATACTCTATGTACCGTTCAGGTATCTCGTAGCTAGTAGTACGTAGCCATCCTGCTTTACGTGCAATCCAGAACAAAGACGCTACAGTGTACCCATCGTCATGCCACTGATGTGTGTTCCACCGTTTACGAAAGTTACGTATACCTACAGCACCATCTTTCCAGTGGGCTTTCTCTATAATGGTTTCTAGTACCGCTTGGGTAGGCGCACCATGAAATGCGGACATCCATACCTGTGTCCACTCATCATTGCTTAGTTGCTTCCACTTGTTAAAGATAACTTCAATACATTCGATAACTACTTGCTCACGTTTTGCCATCGGTTCAGCAAAGTGGTCGTCTATGCGTTTGTTACCTTCTTCAGTGTGCCGATAGTTAAATACCATCGCATCACCTGAGAAAGCCGTCCCTGCAGGTACGTCATCTTTATCAGTACCGTAAAGGAACACATATAGGTCATCAGACATAGGTGGTAAGCTATCATAGTTACCGTCAGGTAGCATCTCGTATGTACCTTCATGCATAAAAGGTACACCCTTACTTTCGTGGTTATCCTCATAGCGGTTAAAACCACCTAAAGACACAACCTGACCACCGTCACCACGAACGTCTACCCCTTTATACCCTGCATCTGTTCTATTACGTATTTTCTTGTCAGGTATAGGGCGATAGTATAAATGTAGCCCCCCTGTTGGTGTAGATAGGACGAAACTACAAGGGGAAAGTTCTTGAATCTTCTCATATACGTCTGTTGGGTCATTACCACCGTCACGTATACTTTGAAAATCTAAATCAACTACCACTAGGTTAGATTTATGCCCTGTTACCACGCACCAGCCCGAAGCCGAATTTTTGCTTTGTAACTGCAATTGCATGTTACCTGCTAGTTCATGGCGTGGTAAGTTCTGCCAATTTGCTTGCATAGGAAACTTAGCAGTCCGTCGTTTAGCAACAACCTGAAAACCTAGCGACGTTAATTTGTTGTAGTAGTCAATTAACGTAGTTTCATCTAGTTTGCTGGGGACACCCGATTTCGGATTAGGTTTAAATTGTGGTATTTGAGGGTGCATAGATGATGTCCTAATTAGTTATATCGTCGAAAGCCAAGCTCAACTCCAATTCATTCCCTGAACCACATTCTACAGTACAACCGTAACCATCTAACTCATCCATCATATCTAGCAATCGGTTAGATTTTATTTCACCCGCTAAATATTCTAAACGTAGATAGCGCAAAGGCGCAATAACTTTTTGCTTGTTAATCTGCCGTTTAACCAAAGAGTACATGCTAGGAATTTTGACCCAAGCAATATTCATCGGGTGCAACATAGCAATGTACATTTGGAAAAATACTCGTACTGCTTGAAGTGTAATTTTTTCCCACTCCCAAGTCTCAACCTCGAGGTAACGTTCAGGAAAGTTTTCAAGTGTGCGTATCCAATCTCCACGTCCCTGTTTAACACAGCGACCACCACAGTTAGCGTGTTTGTACCCCATGCTATACATGCGAGGAGGATTAAGCCCTAAACTTTTAGCAAATGCTTGTACATCTTGTATGTTCTGCTCAATAATTGGATACCGAATGTTAACGCCTACTTTACCCCAGTTTTTAATAGGAGAGGCTAATCTACCTTTTTTCTTGTCACTTAAATCCATACCTAAATATAAAGTGTCACCTTCTTGCATAAACTCACGTAACACCTTAATTTTAGCTTTTAGTGTACAAGTAGCCGTTCTACTGTTAGGTATGTAAGAATACCCTTCTTTATTAGCTATTTCTAGTGGATTTTGACCACCTGTTAACGAGACAATAGGTTTACCTAACAAAGTCTCTACGTCTTTGTAGAAACGGTAATTATCATCATCTTCCCAGAGAGTGTCCGCAAACACAACAATAGCATCAGGGTGTTGTTGCGTTACTAAATATGCTGTTACTGCACTAGGCACACCTGTACTAAAACTGACAATATGTCTACTCATATAGTTCCCCTATATATTAATGGACAAAAAATAATAAAGACACTTAAAAATAAATTTAAGTGTCAATAAATATATTTAGGGGATATTAGTCTACTCTTTTTGTTGAGGGCGATACGAGGTTAGTAGTGTATCCCCAGTGGAGTTGACGGGCAACGCTCCCGTGTTTCGCCAGTTTCGTTAACTATCCCTCCCCAGAGCGTTAACAGCCACCGACGGCAGACCTCACAGTGTGGCAACCCCATAATGTGCTGTACTATCAGTATATCAAATAGTACAGCAAATGGCAAGTGAAAATTAGGTTATTGTGTCTAACACTACAGCACCAAACTGTTTAAACACGTTAAAATGCCACTTTGAGATAGGTTTGTCACCCATTAGTATTGCTCCATAGCATCTTTAGCTAAACGATTACGACCAAACCACCCCAAAAACTCGTAAAATGCGATGCGTTGGAACTGTCGGGGGCATCGTACTGCACTGTTGTTAAAATTGAAGTAGCGGTAGGTTTTAAGCACCGCTTGCCCAATTGTCGCAACAGAGTAACCTGTAAACGCAGAAATCTCCTCAATACCTGCGAAAGGAGACGCTTGAAACGCCCGCATGATATTCGTGACAGGTTTATACTCATATTGTAGAACTTCAGTAGGAATAGTTATATACCCAGACGAAAGTAACCAATCTTTACGAGACGCTGAACCCCATGCTCTTGTAAATACCATGTTCACTGTTGACTCTGACGTGTAATTACGCTTGGCAATGTCAGGGACTGAATCATACGGATTAAGATACACGTCTTTCAAGATGTCGCGATAGTGGTCTTTCACATTGTTGTATAGCATTTAAGACTCCAAATACTCTAAGATAGATAACGCTGTCGGATAAATTACTTGAGGAACAACCGCGTTCCCCAATGCTATTAGCCTATTACGATGATTACGCATGGTTTCAGTTACTCTTGGGGGCTCACTGGCTAACTGTCCTTGTCCGAATCCTGCTGGGAACTGATGTCTGTCCAACCGATAGGGTAGCCCATCAACATCTCCGTCCAATCTGGGTTCAGATGATGAAACGGATACTCCCGTAGCTTCACGTAAGCTCTCAAGTGACCCTTCTGTAGGTCGTGAGTATGAGATATACTCCCCACCTGCCCCGTGTTCTTTGCATCGCTTGCTGTCGGAGTTGGGAATGTACGCAACGCAGAACCACCGTTCTCGTCTATGGGGCGCACCTGCGTCTGAAGCTCGTATATGTTGCCATTGTGCATCGTACCCGTTTTCGGCAAACCATTTAAGCAATTGCTTAAACTCGTACCCATCATTGATTTTTGCAAAATGCGGTACATTCTCGAGAAAAACCACACTGGGTCGTACCTCCTGTATAACTCGTAACATATCAGGGATTACAAACCGCTCATCATCACTGCCAAGTTGTTTACCCGCTATACTAAACGGTTGGCATGGAAATCCTGCAGTAATAACATCAACATGGGGTAAGTTTCGTACCGTACATACGTCATCATAACGCTGTACTGATGGAAAGTTCTTTGCCAGCACTTGCTGGCAATACTCATCTATCTCTACTTGCCATGCGATGTCAAAACCAGCGTACTGAAATGCGATGTCAATACCACCAATACCACTAAACAAGCTACCGATTGTGTATTTTGACATCTTTATTCCTTAGTATACACCATCTCCGCATCTTCAGCTAGTCTGTCTTTATCAAACCACCCATACTGGCTATAAAAGCCAAGTAATCCCAAAAGTGAGCCTTTAGTCTGGTCAACACGATACCCAAACACACCGTACATTTTCGACATTTCTACGCGCATATACCCCTTAGCATACCCTAATGTGTCCGCAAGCTCCGCATAGCTTATGTCAGGTTGTTGTTGTAACTCATTATACATCAACTGGTGTACAGGATTTAACACGTTCACGTCTAAATCCTCAAGTTTCGGCAACGTAATGTAGCCTGCCCGAGTAAATATGTTAATACGCTTACGTGTTTTAAGTGGTTGTCCTTTTAACACCTTATGAACCGCCCCTGTATGCACACGTAACGTCGTATCAGTAGCATCAGTAATCTCCTTAATACCTGCCATAGGATGCGTATACAGGTAATGTAGCAACTTACGTTCTCTATCATTAAGCGTTGATGGGTACAAGTCTATCATGGGTTAACTAGCTCCTAGTCGTCTACGTAAATCCTCAATATTAGGTGATGCACCGATACCATACAGCGACCCGTCTTCAGTCGGTTGGTCTAAAACAATCACAATATCGTACATCGTCAGTTGTTCCATCGCAAAATACACCACTGCCATATCTAGCCCTGTAGCTTGTGCCATATCGGCATAGTGAATACGTGCCCGATAACCACCCCCATCGTCCGCAACAGGGTCGTTAAAACACCGCTTTGCGATATACAACAGCAACTTAATCTCATCATCTTGCAAGTACATGTTCACGTTCTCAATATAATACGTCAACATGCTACTAAACATCGCCTTACTTGCTCCCGTAGCCATAATTACTCCTTAAAAGGGGGCGGTTGCCCCCACCCAACACTTTACTTAAAACTGCTAAGCGGACGTGGTTCAACAATCTTTGACGAACTGGCAATACTGTTTACCACAAAATATGCGCCTGACGGCACATGTAAGCACGTAAACCACTTCAACAGCATACGAGGTGTTTTTTCCTCAGTATACGACACAATCGGATGCTCTGACCCTTTAGGTAGTGTCACCATACCATCAGACGTATTGACACTAACCTCAACACCTAGTACGATAATGTTCTCTACCATCATATCATCACGTGATGGGGCAGGTTGTGCCGTCTGGTCTACTGCATATACCTCATCATCACGTACATCCACCAACTCTAGTCGCTTGAGTGCTTCTAATGTAGACGGGTGTACCTCACTTACGGGTAGTGACCCCACCTTTAACTCGTTCATCACCTTACGTTGCGCTTTACTAAGCTCCATTACTTACCCCCCTTTTTCTCCAGCGATTGCTGGTACTTACTCAAATATGTAGGAAAACGTACCCACGACGTTGCGAGTGACCCAAAGCTGATGCCAATCACCACAAGCCGAATACAATACATGATAAAATCGACCGATGTGGTGTATGACCCTGTAAATGCGCCCACGATTACAGCGAACGCACCGAAGAACACCGCCGAACACATCACAGCGAGAATAACATTAACCGCCAGCGTCACCGCAGACACAAGTATGTACATGATTATGGGAAAGATATACATCTTAAACATCTAGTACACCTGTATATACACTTGGTGTATAGGTTGCGCCGTGCCCTTAGTCAAATACAGTGTCGTCACCCAACTGGTATCCTCGTATGACCCATACACCGTAGCCACTGCCAAACGCTTACCATCTTGCAACGATGTCAAAACCCGCGAGTCCGTAGGCGACAACACATCCCACATCACAGCGACCTCCCCCATAAAGTCATCGTCAGTGTAGCCAAACAGACTGATGCTCTCACGCTTAAATGCTTCAATCTGACGAGCGACCATACGAACAACATTATCACGATTTAACTCAAAGGTCGTTAAGCCCTCAATGAGGGTAGGCATACCCTGAACCCCATCCTCAGTCAATGTGGGTAATCCGTCTCCCACTTGAAGTGTAGCGTACATCTTCCATGCTGGACAGGTCTGCCCAGTCGTCTTTGCCATCGTGTGTAGCATACCATTCATCTTGCGACCTCTTTCTACTCTCTTTAAGATACCCCTCTTCTTTAAGCCACTGGTCATACCCCAGCTCATCCTTGATAGCCGTTAACATACTGACTACCTCATCACAAGCGTCCTCTAACGTGACCCCGTTATCATCATAGTACACAGCAGGTGTATTGTACTTCTTCCCGTTCATCTGAAAGCTACCCCGTAACGCACTACGCTTCGTCGGGTAGTAATACACATGCTTAGGCAACCCTGTATGCGGATTAATCTCCCGCGTATCGTGTACAAACTGCCGTTTAACCATCCCTATGCACCATCTCCTTTAATATATGAGACAACAACGCCGTAATCCCATGATTTAACGCATTACGACGCGCCATACCCTCATTATCAAACTCATCAGTACAGACAACAACCTCACTACCATCAACTGGTAAGAGGTAAGCACCCCGCCATACCCCATCATCACACTGAGCAAACACCTCGATACCCGCTACAATATCACGATTGATCATGTACCTATACCAACAGGCAACAGCAAATGAATAAAAAACAAGCCGTCCGCCCCCTTAAAACGATGTGTAATCATCTCATGTGTGTCTTTAGACAAATACCCTACCTCACAACTATCATATTGTACCAACGCCTTATTTAGCGTCACCGTATACGAGCGCAACACATCCCGTGCATCTTGCTCATCATACAATGAAATAAGCGAAAACACCTTGTCATGCTGAACCAATGAACACCTCCGTTCCATATACTTAATATTACCATTTTTACGCATACTTGTCTAGTACGAATATGAAATTGACAACATCGGCAACCTACATAAAAATGTCAAAACTGGTGATTTAGACTGAAAATTGTCACTTTTGGTCAAAAATACTATAAGAGTTTTCAACCAAAAGTGTCAAAAATCAAAATTTTTTGTCAAAAAAGCATCCCAGTAAACTTAATATGAAAAGGGGGGAGGCGGTAGTACATAATAGACCCAAAAATGCTACGACCTATCTGCCCGAGCATGCCACAACTTCACTAAGGGGTTCGTAATATAATATATTAATAGTAATGCAGATTGTAACAAACATATAACACACGTCAATCTAACTTAATTCTAACTATTAATCACACATATTACAATCATAATAATATAAAATCATTGGCATTGTATCGGTGATAACCCTAAAATCACTAGGCAACTACCACACTGATATAGTCCAAAATAGCGTAAAAAAGGCACTATAACCAAAATAGCATGATACAATAGTACACTGTGCTATAATCTAATCTAAACGCGTTAAATAGGCTATATTTTGCATAATTACGAAAAGAATTACAGAATGGTTGTAATGTATAATGTAATGTAATGTCTAATGTAATATTATAGAATTTTATAGCCTAGCATAACCCGGGTTGATAGGGTTAGGCTACAGAGCATGAGACAATTCTAAGGCTATTATCGGCAACTATTACGTAACTATTAGCTCCCAGTAGGCAATAAAAAAACCTAGCAATTGCTAGGCTTTAATATCGGCTTACTTGTCTTAAAGGTATTTTTTAAGTCTTTGCAATTCAGATTGCTGGTCTTTCAATTCTTTAATGCGATTATTCAATTCGTCCTCTGCATGCATCTTTGACATTGCTTGGGCAATTCCGTAAGCTGCGTATTCATTTTTATCACGCAAGTTCAGCAATTGATTAGTTGTGACTTGCTTATTTTTTGTCTCAATTATCGCGCCAATAATCCCCAAAGCTATGATTACAATTGCCACTACTAAAATTAAAAACATTGCGAAACTCATGATATTTTTCCTGTCTGTCGTTTTTGGTTGCGACATAAAACTTATATACGATAAACACATTATATAGATAGTTGCCAGTGTATGCAATAGGCAAAAAAATAGCCTATCATTATGATAGGCTATTTTTTGGATTAGGCTAGGCTAGGCTAGGCTAGGCTAGGCTAGGCTATGCTATTGCATCACTTAGACATTCTAGAAATTTTACAATGTCGAATTGTAGCTCGTAAAATCCCCAATGATTTACTGTTAGTAAATCATCACTGACATAATAATCTAGTTTTTCCGCTATAGCTTGTGGTACATCATAAGACAACTGATATTCTGATTCACTTATACTAATCCCACGTATGCTACAATTCTTTTCACGAGTTGCGTAACCATCATACCATTGGATAGTGGTAAAGTATTCCGCTTGTGACTCCCACAAGTCGCATAGTAAATCATTATCAACACTTAGCCCGTACCGCTTAAGTGACTCACTAACATCATAGCATTGTGCGTCACGTACATAGTCGATTAATACACGCTTATATTCTGAGGCACTATCGATATGAGACGTGATATAATCGTCGTGTTCTTGATGCATGCTTGTAACATAATCGTTAACTTTATCGACTAATTGAGTAAAAACACCATTAGGCAAGTTTTCAATATCATCATTAGTCATTGGCATGCATGAAAACCGTAACTCGTATTCACTATCATAATCACCATCATCAAACTGTATCACATTATCGAAAACGTTGTTTCGATGGTTACGGGTCAAAATTTCTGTCATTGCTGTGTTTAGGCTAGAACTACCCGTACCATATGCAT
>Ga0070753_1000144_pt1 | contig 44236 bp, 40 predicted proteins | sample VirMetDEL_Aug_31_FD_77441 | JGI IMG/M metagenome (GOLD analysis project Ga0070753, IMG submission 77441) | Aqueous microbial communities from the Delaware River and Bay under freshwater to marine salinity gradient to study organic matter... | ecosystem: Environmental > Aquatic > Marine > Coastal... | reverse complement strand
TTGCCCTCACTGGCCTCTTCCCCTTGGCATACACCGCATACGTTGCAGCCTTCGACTGGCACATCATCGGCGGCCAGGGCGACTTTGTTGGCTTCGGCAACTTCGAGTGGGTGCTCACTCAAGAAAAGTTCTGGATTTCTCTCCGTAACAGCTTCAGCATCTTCGTGCTCTCGGCTGTTCCTCAAGTCATTTTCGCGCTCATCATTGCCGCGATCCTCGACCAGAACCTTCGAGCAAAAACTTTCTGGCGCATGGGTGTTCTGGTTCCCTACGTTGTAGCTCCTGTAGCCGTCGCTCTCATCTTCAGCAACATGTTCGGCGACCAGTACGGTCTCATCAACAACATCCTCGGACGCGTTGGAATCGACCCCATCGGCTGGCACTCTCAAGTAGTGCCGAGCCACCTCGCCATCGCGACAATGGTCAACTTCCGCTGGACCGGATACAACGCCCTCATCTTCCTCGCGGCCATGCAAGCCATTCCGCGCGACTACTACGAAGCAGCCATGCTCGACGGCGCTGGCCGCATTCGCCAGTTCTTCTCCATCACCATTCCTTCGCTTCGCCCCACCCTGATCTTCGTCATCATTACCTCCACCATCGGTGGCCTTCAGATCTTCGATGAGCCCCGCATGTACGACACAACGGGCGCTGGTGGCGCGAGCTCCCAGTGGCTCACCGTGACCATGTACATCTACAACCAGGGCTTTGGCCCCGCGGGTGGTGGTCAGTTCGGACACGCAGCTGCTGCCGCGTGGCTGCTGTTCCTCATCATCATCGTCATCGGCCTCATCAACCTGGCCGCAACACGAACTATTGCAAGCAGCGGATCGAGGACAAGCAAATGAGCACCATCACCGAAAAGCCGGTAGACGCTGCCTCTGAGCAGGCCACGCCTTCCCTTCAGCCAGCCAAGCGCCCGAACTCTCGGGCACGCCGCCGCACCATCGCGATGTCGAGCAACAAGCCGACGACTCTCGGATACATCTTCCTCGGTATCGTCATCCTTGCCTCTCTGTTCCCGCTCTACTGGACCTTCCTCATCGGATCTGGCGACTCGAGCACAATCAACAAACAAGACATCGATTGGTTGCCCGGAGGCAACTTCCTGAAAAATGCCGCCTCGGTTCTCGAAAACCCGAGCGTGAACTTCTGGAAAGCCCTCATGAACAGCATCATCGTTTCGACGGTTGTGTCGTTCTCGGTTGTTCTGTTCTCCACTCTCGCGGGTTACGCCTTCGCAAAGCTGCGTTTCGCAGGCAGCAAGGGACTCCTCATCTTTGTCATCGCGACGATGGCCGTTCCGACCCAGCTCGGTATCGTTCCACTCTTCATCGCTATGTCGCAGTGGCTCGGACTGAGCGGAAACCTGCTCGCGGTCATCCTTCCCGCTTTGGTCTCGGCCTTCGGTGTGTTCTGGATGACACAATTCCTCTCGCAAGCGCTCCCCGACGAACTCATTGAGGCTGCGCGCGTCGACGGTGCAAACATGATCCGCACCTTCTGGTACGTGGGGCTCCCCGCCTCACGCCCCGCCGCGGCAATGCTCGGTTTGTTTATGTTCATCACGACGTGGACCAACTTCTTCTGGCCATTCATCATTCTCGACAGCAACAACCCGACACTTCCCGTCGCACTGTCGCTCTTGCAGAACAACTTCTTCATCGACTACTCGATCGTCCTCGCGGGCGTGCTGTTGTCGACGATTCCGCTACTGATCCTCTTTGTCGTAGCGGGCAAGCAACTCGTTTCAGGAATCATGCAGGGAGCAGTAAAGGGATGAGCACCACCACCGACGTCTCGATTGGCAATAGCAGTGCTGCTGCAGCCGGCCGAGCATTCCCCGACAACTTTCTGTTTGGAGCAGCAACCGCGGCCTACCAAATCGAAGGTGCAGCTCACGAAGACGGTCGGACAGACTCGATTTGGGATGCTTTCAGCCGCGTTCCCGGAGCAGTCGTTGACGCCCACAACGGTGACGTCGCGTGTGACCACTACCACCGTTACGTTGACGATGTTGCACTCATGGCCGACCTCGGCCTGCAAACCTACAGGTTCTCGACCTCGTGGTCGCGCGTCCGTCCCGACGGCGGACCGGCCAACCCGAAGGGTCTCGACTTCTACTCGCGACTTGTCGACCAGCTTCTCGAAAAGAACATCAAGCCGTGGCTGACCCTGTACCACTGGGATCTTCCGCAAGCGCTTGAAGAAAAGGGTGGCTGGGCCAACCGCGACACCGCAGAGTTGTTTGCCGAGTACGCAATGAGCGTGCACGAGACTCTTGGGGACCGCGTCACGGCCTGGACGACTCTCAACGAGCCGTGGTGCTCGTCGTTCCTCAGCTACATCGGCGGAGAACACGCTCCAGGGCGTCAAGACCCCGAAGCCGGTCTTGCTGCCGGCCACCACCTCTTGCTTGCTCACGGTCTGGCGACTCGCGCCTTGCGTGAAGCTGACTCGAGCCTGCAGCTCGGAATCACCCTCAACCTGACTGTCCCCGATCCTGTCGACCCGACAAACGAAGGCGACCTCGATGCTGCTCGTCGCATCGATGGACAGTTCAACAGGTTCTTCCTCGACCCGATCTTCCGCGGCCAATACCCGGCAGACGTTCTTGAGGATGTCGCGCAGTTCGGTTTCGACAAGTACGTGCAGCCTGGCGACCTCGAGGTCATCAGCACGCCGATCGACGCTCTTGGCGTGAACTATTACCACGGTGAACTCGTGAGCGGCACCGCCGCTGAGGGAAGCGTGCGCAACGAAGCACCATCCGAGCGCCCCAAGCGGTCGCCATTCCCCGCGGCAGAGTCCGTGCACTGGCACCCTCGCCCCTTGCCTGTCACGGCGATGGGGTGGGAAGTGCAGCCTGAAGGGCTCACTCGCTTGTTGCGTCGCATCCACGAGGAATACACGGGCGACGCCGTCAAGCTGTCGGTAACCGAAAACGGTGCTGCCTACAACGATGCGGTTGCGGAAGACGGTGTCGTTCACGACGCTGACCGCACAGAGTTCTTGCGTCTGCACTTGGCCGCAACTTTGGATGCCATCGACTCTGGCGTTCCCGTTTACGGCTACTTCTACTGGTCGCTCATGGACAACTTCGAGTGGGCGTGGGGTTACCACAAGCGCTTTGGAATCGTTCACGTGGACTACGACACGCAAGTGCGCACCCCCAAAGACAGCGCGAACGAGTACCGTCGGATAATCTCTCAGAGGGCACTCTAGCGGTACCGTAACGTAGCGGATTCTTTTGATATCGCTGCACGGACCACACGGAGAGGGTGCGATGACGACCATCGACAAGCACGTACGGCGGGTTCCGCCAACCCTCGAAGAGGTCGCGGCTCTCGCCGGAGTATCGAGATCCACAGTCTCGCGAGTGGTTAACGGTTCGACTCAAGTGAGCCCCGAAGTGCTCTCCGCCGTGCAAGCAGCTATCGAAGAGCTCAACTACATTCCGAACCGTGCCGCGCGATCCCTCGCCAATCGCCAGACCATGGCGATAGCTCTTGTTGTGCCAGAAGACACCACTCGCTTCTTCGGTGACCCGTACTTTGCCGCCATTGTCGACGGCATTACGAGCGGCCTTGAGTCGAGTGACTACGTGCTCAACCTTCAGCTCGCGAGTCACTCTGGTGCCCCCGAAAAGACGATGCGCTACCTCACCGGGGGCAACGTCGATGGAGCTTTCGTGGTCTCACACCACACCGGAGACCGCTTCCTCGCGAGTCTCGGCGATTCCATCCCTGTGGTGTTCGGCGGTCGGCCGTTGCGTCCAGAAGATCAAGCGAACTACTTTGTCGATGTCGACAATGCGGCCGCAGCCGCAAGCGGAACACAGTATTTGATCGACAAGGGTCGCACGAAAATCGCGACGATCGCCGGCCCCCCAGACATGCCTGCGGGGCTCGACCGCTCTCAAGGCTGGTCGAACGCGATGAGCGCTGCCGGACTCGATCACAGCTTGGTTGCTTACGGCGACTTCTCGATGGTCAGTGGGGCCCGCGCCATGCGTGCACTTCTCGATCAAGACTCCACCCTCGACGCGGTGTTCGCGGCGAGCGACCTCATGGCGATGGGTGCGCTTGCGGTGCTCCGCGAGCGTGGCAAGTCTGTTCCCGACGACGTGGCTGTTGTCGGCTTCGATGACAGCCCTGCTGCTATTGCTGGCGACATCCAATTGACAACTGTTCACCAGCCCTCGAGGAAGATGGGCATCAAGATGGCAGAGATGCTCCTCGACCTCCTCCAGGGCAACACCCCGGAGCGCCACAGCATCATGGAGACTCACATCATCGTTCGCGAGAGCGCGTAGACCTATTCGTCTACAGCCGACTTCGCAACGAGGGCACTCGCTCCGTTCGCATCTTCTCCGTTCGCTTCCTTCGCCTTGCTACCACGAGTCGCAATGAGACTTGCGGCTGTCGCGACGGCAATAGTGGTTGCGATGAATACGAGCGACAGTGACGTCGGTATTTCAGGAACCCAAAGAAGCGGTTGTCCACCGTTGATGAATGGCAACTCGTTGACGTGAAGTGCATGGAACACAAGTTTCACGCCAATGAACGCGAGGATGACCGCGAGCCCCTGCGCGAGATATACGAGCCGTTCAAGCAGCCCACCGATCAGGAAGAAGAGCTGCCTCAGCCCCATGAGAGCGAAGGCATTTGCCGTGAACACAATGTAGGCCTCATTGGTGAGCCCGTATATCGCCGGAATCGAGTCAACGGCGAAGATGAGGTCGACGAAGCCAATCGCGATGATCGTGAGAAACATCGGCGTGACGAATCGTTTACCATTCCGAATGACGCTCAGTCGGTCGCCGTGATAGTCATCAGTCACGGGTAAATGTTTGCGCATGAATCTCATGAACCGATTGTTGGCAGGGTCGGCGTCGTGGTGCGCAAATGCTTGTTTGTAGGCCAAGAACAGCAGGAGTGCGCCAAAGATATAGAAGATCCATGACAAGTTCGCAATGAGCGCCACTCCCACCGCGATGAATATTCCGCGCAGGATGAGTGCGATCACGATCCCAATCATGAGCACTTTTTGCTGATAGATCTTGGGCACTGCAAATGCGCTCATGACAAGCAAAAAGACGAAGAGATTGTCAACCGAGAGTGCCTTCTCGGTGAGATATCCAGCGAAGTACTCTCCGCCGAATGTCCACCCAGATACCGTGCCGATTCCAACACCAAAAAGCAAAGCCAAAACTATATAGAACGCCGACCATCGGGCAGACTCCCCGATACCCGGCTCGTGCGGAGTGCGCACGTGAGCGAAGTACTCATAGACGAAGAAGGCGATCGTCACGGCTATCGTGATGATCCAGACCAGGGGTGTGACCTGCATGGTTGAGCTCCCAAGGGTTGGCGTTGATAGTTCGCCAAGGTCTCCTCCGCCCTGTTCTGAATCATTCACACCAGAACAAGACCGACGACCCGGAATGCACAAACATTCGTAGTGACGAGCCGACCGCAGACGGGAGTACTCCCCTTGATTGCTTCGACAGTATAGAAACAACCTGAGAATTCGCACGGTGCCCGCCGCCGAATATCGTTCGAAGGCAGTTAGGTGAAGATGACGCTAGGGAGCTACCTGCCAACAGCAAGTCCTGGAGTGTGATGATCAAACACAAGGCTTGTGCGGGTCGATGCTACAGACGGGTGCGCAGACAGGTTGTCGACCACAAACTGCCGCAGATGATCGGTGTCACGTGTCGCGACGTGCACTATGAAGTCTTCGGCGCCGCCGAGAAAATACACCTGAACTACCTCGGGCAACTGGCGCATTTCATCAGAGAACGACGCGATTGCTTTTCGAGCGCCGACCCGGATGTTGACGCTCACCAATGCTTCGAGGCCGAGCCCTAGAGCGCGCGGGTCAAGATCGGCGTGGAAACCGCGGATCACTCCTCGCTCAATGAGCGAGCGCACACGCATCAGACACGTGGATGGCGCTATGCCCGCTATCTCCGCCAGTCGCGCGTTCGACAGCCTCGCGTCGTCGCGCAGAAGCCTCGCGAGAGTGGCATCGACCTCGTCGAGCGGTTCGTGCCGAAGATTCTCCGGTTGAGGCATCCCAGATAGCCTTTCTGGTGAATGTATGAGGTGCACAAGCTATGCACAGAGAATTATATTCGGTTGTAATGCGCTCGAAACGAATTACTCGCAGGATTACGGTCAACGAAGTCTCACCACTTGCCCAGAACGGATTGACCATGCGTGTCGGAGTCCCCAGCGAAGTCAAAAACAATGAGAAGCGCGTGGCACTCATGCCTGCGGGAGTGTTTGAGCTCACCCAGCGTGGCCACGACGTTGTTGTACAAGCGGGAGCCGGTGTTGGGGCACACATCACCGACGAGGAGTTCATCGCTGCCGGAGCGAGGATGCTTACTACCGCAGAAGAAGTATGGGGCACGGCCGACCTCCTCTTGAAGGTCAAGGAACCTATCGCGCAAGAATACCCACTCATGCGTGCTGGCCAGGTTCTTTTCACCTACCTCCACCTTGCGGCTTCTCGCCCCTGCACCGACGCTTTGCTCGCTTCAGGCACGACGTCGATTGCCTACGAGACCGTTCAACTTCCCGACCGCTCCTTGCCACTGCTCTCCCCCATGAGTGAAGTCGCCGGTCGCCTCGCCGCTCAAGTAGGCGCCAACCAGCTGATGAGCTCCCACGGTGGCGGTGGAGTGCTCATGGGCGGCGTTCCAGGAACGGCAAAAGCCAAGGTTGTCGTGATCGGTGGCGGTGTCGCCGGCGAACACGCGGCGGCTAACGCTCTCGGCATGGGCGCAGAAGTCACTGTCGTCGACGTCTCGATCCCTCGCCTTCGTCAGCTCGAAGCGCTGTACTCAGGCCTCAAAACCGCGGTCTCCACGCGTTACGCAATTGCCGCTCTCGTGAAAGATGCCGATCTCGTGATCGGTTCCGTGCTCATCCCCGGTGCCGCGGCACCCAAGCTTGTCACCGACGAGATGGTCTCCGCGATGAAGCCGGGCAGTGTGCTCGTGGATATCGCGATCGACCAGGGTGGGTGCTTCGAAGGTAGCCGACCGACCACACACGACGACCCAACGTTCCCCGTGCACAACAGCACCTACTACTGCGTCGCCAACATGCCGGGTGCCGTCGCACAGACCTCGACCCAGGCTCTCACCAACGCAACCCTCCCTTATGTGCTGCAACTCGCAGACAAGGGGTGGAAAGACGCCATTGCGATCAATGCTGCTCTCGCCAAGGGCCTGAGCACACACGCTGGTGATTTGTACAACACAGAGGTAGCCGACGCTCTCGGCTACGAGGCTAAGGTTCTCGCCTAGATATTCGAGCACCTTCCTAGGTAGAACAACCCCCGAAAAACTCCCGCGATCGAAAACTACTCGCGGGTCTCGTCCAGGTTGATCTCGACGACGCCACGAAAGACATTCTTGTCTCCATCACCAGCCAGGGGTGCGGGAGCCGGGAGCACCGTTTGGCGGTCGAGTTCAATCTGGGCTTCGTGGCGTGTGGGATTGAATACTTCGTCACCCATACCCATAACCCCGCCGATTGTGCCTCCCGAGCGAGACTTATTGGACAAGTCAATCCAGCCGAGTCGCTCAGCGATTACTGTGACGACGACAACGACGGCGATGATGATAGGGATTATCCACGGCTGCACCAACCCATCCTACGGGCGTGTGCGAACGATCTGTCTACCAATACTCCCGCGGCGCGCCTAGTTGCGGCGCGGAACCACCACGAGGCGACCGTTCTGGTCGAGCACCTCAACTCGTAGCCCGTACACATCGGCGATGGCATCTTCAGTGAGCACATCGGTGGGGCTCCCGAGAGCCACGAGGCTGCCGCGCTCGATGAGCGCCACTCGATCGGCGTAAGCGGCAGCAAGAGACAAATCGTGCACAACGATGACAACAGCACGACCCTCTCCCGCGAGAGTTCGTGCCGTGCGCATGACCTCCTCCTGGTGGCGAAGGTCGAGAGCCGCCGTCGGCTCGTCAAGGAAGATGACTGGAGTGGATTGAGCGAGAACTCGAGCGAGGGAGACCCTCGCCTTTTCTCCACCCGACAGCGAGGTGTAGCGACGATCAGCAAGGTGGGCGACCTCGGTGAGAGTGAGCGCCTCCGAGATGACCTCGTTGTCGCGTTCACGCTCTGGGGTGCGCGCCCACGGGCTGCGGCCCATCTCAACGACTTCTTCGACGGTGAACGGGAAACTCACCTGGTTCTCTTGAGTCAGAACGCTCCGCAAGCGCGCGAGTTCGAGATGCCGGATGCCGCCGAGGTCGCGCCCACCCATCGTGACGCTCCCGGCATCCGGGGTCACATCTCCGCTCAGCACCGACAGGAGGGTGGACTTTCCTGCGCCGTTGGGTCCAACGAGAGCGAGCACTTCGCCTGGGAGGATGTCGATCGTAACGTCGTTGATGATCGTGCGCTTGTCGACAATGACACTCACACCCGTCGCGTGAATGATCGTGTTGGCGGAAGACGTGCGGTTCGGGGTCATCATGCCCACCCTCCGCTGCGCTTGCGCTGACGGTACAGCAGGAAGAAGAAAAACGGCCCGCCGATGAGCGACGTGAGCATGCCGATGGGAAGGTCGGAGCCTGCAACGGCGGTACGAGCGATGAGGTCGGCGAAGGTAATGAGCGCACCGCCGCCAACAGCACTCGCAATAATGAGTGGTCGGTGGGACGGGCCGATCGCCATGCGAATGATGTGGGGAACGACGAGCCCGACAAACGCGATGATGCCGCAAAACGCGACGGCGACTCCCGTGAGCAGAGCAACGATGACGATCGACGTGACGCGCAAAACTTCGACGTTGACACCGAGGTGGCGTGCATTGCGCTCCCCAAGGGCGAGCAGGTTGTAGCGACCGGCGAGGGCGAACGAGCCGATGATGCCCACGGTCGTGACCACTGCCACGATGATGACCTCTTGCCACCGGGAACCGTTGAGCGAGCCGAGCTGCCAGAAAATGATTTGCTCGCGGCTCGCGGCATCCCCAGCGAAAAGCAGAAAAGCGAGACCTGCTCCGGCAAAAGCGTTGATCGCGATTCCCGTGAGCAGAAGCGTGACAACTTCGGTGCGGCCGTTTGCTCGAGACACAAAATACACGAGGAGGGTGGCGAGAAGCCCACCGGCAAAGGCGAAGAGAGCGACGCTCCAACTACCGAGGGCCGTCACTCCAAAGACAATGGCGGCCGACGCACCGAGAGCGGCGCCCGACGAGACTCCGACAACGCCGGGCTCGGCGAGGGGGTTGCCAAAGATTGCTTGCATGACAGCGCCGGCAACCGCGAGCGCCGCTCCAACGCCCAGCCCCATCAGGATGCGCGGAAAACGCACAACCCACAGAGTCGACTCGATGATCGGATCGGTGGGTGCCCACGCTGTGTGAATTCCCACGGCATTAAGCAGAGAGCCAATAACCTCGGTCGGGCTCACGGCCAGTTGTCCAATAACCGACGACGCTATGACGCTCACCGCGAGGGCAAGCGCAAGCACTACAGAGAGCGAAACGCCCCGGGATGCCCGACTCACGGTACGCGCTGCAGCCAGTCAGCCGTGCCGAATTTCTCGGTGACTAGTTGTTCTGCGCGGGCAATCTCTGCGTCGGTGACAGACCCTGGCGTGAGGCTGTGGAGCGAGCGGAACGTGTCGACCATGCGGTCGATGATTTCTGCCCTGCTGAGCCCGGTCTGACTACGCAAGGGGTCGACGCGCTTGTTGGCGCTCTTGGTGCCTTTGTCGCTCATCTTTTCGCGGCCGATTCGCAGCACTTCGACCATCTTGTCGCCGTCCATGTCGTAGCTCATGGTGACGTGGTGCAGAACGCTGCCGCTGCCGAGTCGTTTTTGGGCGGCACCGCCGATTTTGCCGCTCGGGCTCGTGATGTCGTTGAGCGGTTGGTAGCTTGCTTCGATTCCGAGCGAAGCGAGGGCGATGATTACCCACTCGTCGAGAAAGGCGTAGGAGTCTGCGAAGCTCATGCCTTGCACGAGTTCGGCTGGCGCGTAGATCGAGTAGGTGATAACGCTTCCGGCTTCCATAAACATGGCGCCACCACCGCTAATGCGCCGCACAACGTCGAAGCCGTACTGTGCGGCGTTGTCGAGATCGACCTCGTTTTTCACGGACTGAAAGCTGCCGATGACAACAGCGGGGCTCTCCCACTCCCAAATGCGAAGAGTCGGCTTGCGCCTGCCGGCACCCACTTCTTCTGCGAGCACTTGATCGAGAGCCATTTGCATGACGGGTGGGTAGGAGGCGTCGTGAACGAGTTCCCACTCGTAGTCGCGCCACGAGGTCGCGAGCCCGAGTGCGCGGCGAATCGTTGTTGCGACCGACTCCGCCGTGAAACCGAGCAGAGTCGCACCCTCGGGCAGTGAGCGCTGCACCGCTGCGGCCAGACGCTGGGCATCCGAGTCCGCTGGCATTCCGTTTATTGCGGCGTTGATGAGTTCGAGGGCCGAATCTGGCTCAAGAAAGAAGTCGCCCGCGAGCCTAAAATTGCTGATCAGGCCGTCTGTGACGTCGAAATCGACAACGACGAGCTTGCCGCCTGGCACTTTGAATTCGCCGTGCATATTCCGCCTTCGCCTCTGCGCCGGGTGCGCTATATAAGGGTAACCTAACTGGAGGTCGTCACGCGCCCATCAAGCCACGCAACGAGGTCTCTAATGACCTCATCTTTGTTGGTCTCATTGAATATTTCGTGCCGCGCTTCGTTGTAGATAAGCACCTCAACGTCGGTCAATCTGCCTCGCGAAATGTAGCTGTCGGCGAGGTTGTGAACGCTAGCTTCGCCGCCGAGTGAGTCTTCGCTGCCAATCATGATGAGCAACGGCACGTCGGCTGGCATGGGCTGTGCGGGGCGACCAAACAGTCGCAAACCGTCGATAACACCAAACAGTTTGAGTGCGTCAGCATAAAAACACAGCGGGTCTGCGAGGAAAGCAGCCGAGACCTTAGGGTCGCGGCTCAACCACTCGTAGCCCGTCGTGCCGAGCGACTTGTGAAGTTTGTTGAGGTCGCCGCCATTCATTTGGCCGGGGACCCGATTGGCTGTTCCCGTAAAAACGACTGCCACAAACTCACCGATGTGTTCGTTCATGAGCCTCTGGCCAAGAAGCGAGCCCCACGAGTGACCGAGAAACGCAACGGGCAGGTCAGGATGCTCGGCCTTGATGATTCTCGTGAGGTGAGACAAATCGTCAACCGCCGCGCGAATGCCGCCGGGACCCAGCTTTCCGAGCTTGCTGTAGTCACCACCGTGTTGCTCGAGACCGGTCTGACCGTGGCCGCGATGGTCATCGGCGTACACCGCATAGCCTGCCGCGACGAGCGACTGAGCGAAGTACTCGTACCTAGCGGCGTATTCTCCGAGCCCATGGGCTAGTTGAAGCACTGCCTTCGGTTTCGCGGGCGACCACACATAAAAGTGGACCGTCACCCCGTGATCGTCTATGAAGGTTCTGTCGATTCTCGGTACCGTCTTCGTGGCCACTGTAGCCTCCTCGCTGAGGCCATAATACGGGTTTAGCTCGCCCGCAGCTCAGCAACTTCCTCAGCTGTTGCGAGGGCATCTCGAGCTCCAACACGTCTCGTCGACAGAGCACCGGCAGCCGCCGCAATCGAGACAGCCTCGAGGATGCCGCTCCCCGAAGCAATCGACGCAGCGAGAGCCCCGTTGAAGGCGTCTCCAGCCCCTGTAGTGTCAACGGGGGTAGCCGGAAAAGCTCTCTGGTGGTGAAGCTGCGCGCCGTCGACAAAAACGTCCGCGCCGTCGCCTCCGCGCGTCACAACAACTGTCGGCACTCCGGCAGCGTGGAGAGCGGCCACGGCATCACCCGGGGTGGCGCCGCGAGCCAACGCTTCAAGCTCCGTCTCGTTGGGTGTGATGATCGACGTGTTCGCGAGAAGCTCCGCCGGGAGGGGCGCGGCCGGGGCCGGCGCGGGGTTGAGAATGAACGTCCAGCCACGATCCGCGGCGATACGCGACCAGGCTGTCACAACCTCAACGGGCACTTCGAGGCAGGCGAGCACCACGGCATTGTTGTGCGTCATTGTTTCGGCGATGGCTGCGGCATCCTCGGGCTTCAAGGTTCCGTTTGCACCGGGTGTGACGATAACGATGTTTTCGCCGGAGTCTTCGATGAGCACGGCAGCGACGCCCGTTGGGGCCTCGACTCGAGCAACGTGTGCGAGCCCTACTCCCGAACTTTCGAGGTCGGCGAAGGCTTGATCCCCGAGATCGTCACGGCCGATCGCAGCGACAAACTCGACGGTGGCTCCCAATCGGGCGGCCGCAGATGCTTGATTGGCGCCTTTGCCACCTGGCATAACGACAAAAGCCTCGGATGTAACCGTCTGACCTGGTGTCGGCAGCGTGGGAATGCCCGTGAAGACCAGATCCATGTTGACCGATCCAACAACGATGACAGCGTTCGGTGTGTGGCTCATGGCCTGATTATCTCGCAGTAGTCGGGCGCGAGTCACGCTACAGGCGGTTCGGTCGATTTTCATTAGCAAAGCTAATTGCTTATGCTAATGACTATGCCCCCAGTCTCGGACCACGATTTGCGCATTACAGTCATGCGCCTCGCCCGCCGCGTTCGCCTAGCCCGCAGCGATGCCGCCGTGACCGACGGTCAGTTCTCTGTGCTCTTCACCCTCCATGCCGACGGCCCACAAACTTTGCGATCGCTGAGCGACTCGGAGTGTGTAACGCCGCCGTCAATGAATCGCACAATCAACGCTCTCGAAGATGCCCGTCTCGTGTCGAGGCACGCCTCCCCCGACGATGGTCGCAAAGTGACTATCGACCTGACCCCAGAGGGCAAAACAGTCGTCAAAGAAACGCGGCGCAAGCGTGACGAGTGGTTCTCCACGAGGCTCGCAGCACTCACCCCCGAGCAGCGTGCCACCCTCGCCGACGCGGCTCCCATTCTCAAGGAGCTCGCCGACAGTTGAGTGCCATGTTCCGTTCGCTCCGCGTATTCAACTACAGACTGTGGTTCGTGGGCGCTCTCGTATCCAACACCGGTGCCTGGATGCAGCGCACCGCTCAAGACTGGATAGTTCTCACCGAACTCACCGACAATGACGCCGCAGCTCTCGGCATCACCATGGCGTTGCAATTCGGGCCCCTACTGCTCCTCATGCCCGTCGCGGGGCTCATCGCCGACCGATTCAACCGCCGCACGGTGCTGCTCCTCACCCAAGCGGCTCAAGGCCTCCTCGCTCTCGGGCTCGGGCTTCTTGTTGTGTTTGGGCACGCCCAGTTGTGGCACGTCTACGCCTTCGCGCTAGCCCTCGGTGTTGTCACAGCGATCGATGCTCCCGTGCGCCAAGCCTTTGTCTCGGAGCTCGTGAGCGAAGCCGACTTGCCGAACGCCGTAGCTCTCAACTCGACCTCGTTCCAGAGCGCGCGCATGATCGGCCCTGCAGTTGCGGGAATTCTTGTCGCCCTCGTTGGAGCCGGCCCCGTTTTCCTCATCAACGCCGCGTCGTTTGTGGGCGTGATGTTTTCGATCCTCGCGATCAGGCCCGCGAGCTTGCGCTCGAGCCCGCGGCTCAGCAAAGCGAGGGGCCACATCAGTGCGAGTTTCAGATACGTGCGGGCGCGAACCGACATCGTCATTGTGCTCATCATGGTGTTTCTTGTCGGCACATTTGGGTTCAACTTCCCCATCTTCATCTCCACGATGATCACGGTCGAGTACGGCGCGGGCTCGGCCGAGTTCGGAGTGCTCTCCTCGGTCATGGCGGTTGGGGCCGTGTTCGGCTCGCTCCTCGCCGCACGCCGTGAGCGAGCACGACTGAGTGTTGTCATCGTCGCGGCTGCAGCCTTCGGGCTCTCGTGCGCGATCGCAGCGGTAACCCCCACCTATTGGTCGTTTGCCATCGCTCTCGTTGCGATCGGAATCACATCGCTATCGATGATGAGCACGGCCAACGCCTACGTGCAGACAACAACAGCTCCCGCGATGCGCGGCAGAGTCATGGCGCTCTACCTCGGCATCTTCGCCGGCGGTACACCGATCGGCGCTCCCATCGTGGGCTGGGCAGCCAACGCCTTCGGCCCGCGCTGGGCCATGAGCATCGCTGCCTTCGCAGGGCTAGCCGCGGCAGCCATCGCCATCACGTGGCTCGTGCTGCACCACAATCTGCGCATTCACCGCTCGCCGGATACCCGCTTCCGCATCAGGTTCCGCTACGACGGCGACCGACGTGAACTCGCCACTCAAGAGCTCGCGGTCATCGAGACCACGGCAAAACTCACGAGCTAGCGCACAGCCCGCGACGCGCGATCAGAGAGCACCGACACACGCGCACTCTACGCTTCGCGCGTGATCTCGACCTTCACAAACAATTGCGAACCGTAGGGACCCGCGTAGACGCCGCGCAGTGGTGGAACATCGTTGTAGTCGCGACCGCGGCCAACAGTGACGTGGCGGTCGCCGATGTCAATGAGGTTGGTTGGGTCGAATCCGCGCCAATCCCCACAAAACCACTCAATCCACGCGTGGGACTCACCGGCGATCGTCTCACCGATAGCGGCGTCGGGCTTGGGGTGAAGGTATCCGGAGACGTATCTGGCCGGAATGCCAACCGCTCGCAAAGCGCCGAGCGCTAAGTGAGCGATATCTTGACACACCCCGGTGCGATGCTCCCACGCTTCGACTGCCGTCGTGTGAACTCCCGTCACTCCGGAGACGTAGGTAACAGCGTTGCCGATGGCTGTGCAAATCTCGAGCGCGGCATCGCACGGGCTATCGACGCGAGCAACAATCTCTTGCGCAATGGCGACAACTTCCTCTGGCGGCTGTGTGCGCCTCGTTTGCTCAGAGTTTTCAACGAGCGTCGTTGTCGAGGTGGCCAATTTCGCGAGCTCGTCCCACGAGAAATTCATCTCTGGGTGGTCGCGCGGGCGCACCTCAACGAGGCTCGTAGCCGTCAGAGTGAGGTCTTTGTGGGGTGTCAAAATCTCGAACGAGGAGACCCGCGAACCCCAATAGTCAACGTAGTTGTGTTGGCTCGACATCGGCGACACGTCGATCGTCGAATAGAGCACAACCTGCCCTTCAGAACTGATGGGCAGCATTCGAGCTTCGTTGTACGACGCTGTGACGTCTCCGCCGTAGTTGAAGCCCGTGACGTGTTTGATCCTCAGACGATTCACGTTGACTCTCCCGACCAGCTTGGTGCAGCGTTGGTGGGGAAATAACGCTGGCGAATAGCTTCCGACGCCGCGCTTGTCGCAAGCTGCACGTTGTCCATGTGGTGCGGCAGGTCCTCAAGAATATCCGCAATGGGCCGGTACTCGAGTTCACTGCGAATCTGACCGAGAAGCCTCTGGGCCTGATCCGACACTCCCACGCGGTTGGACCGTGGCTCGATTTCACGCATGCACGCTTCAGCCCGCGAGACAGAGAACAGGATGCTGCGAGGAAAAAGCCTGTCGAGCAACAAAAATTCGGCCGCGTTGCGAGCACTCGGCACACCGCGATACGTGCGCAAATAGGACTCGTAGGCGCCACAGCTGCGCAAAATTGTGGTCCACGACGGGCCACTAGCCTCGGTAAGTGATCGCGTCGAGAGCAGACGGGCGGTCATGTCGGCTCGCTCAATGCTGCGGCCGAGCGTGAAGAATTGCCACGCTTCATCCCGGCTCGTTGCCGACTCGATGATGCCGACGGCGAGAGCACTGCGCTCGCGAACCCAGCCGAAGAACTCGCTGACTTTCTCGCTCGACACTTTGCGCGGCATGCGTGCTCTCGTGGTGTTGAGGCACTCCCACAGCTCGGTTGACACGATTTCGCGAGCACGGCGCGCGTTCTCACGAGCGGCTCCGAGCGAATAGGCGATGGACGCTGGTTCCGAACGGTCAACGGCGAGGATGCTCAAAATGTCTTGGCGCGTGAGCACTTGATCTTCTGGAGCTTCGCTTCCCATGACACTCAACAGAGCGCGGCACGCGGTGTCTTCTTCGATCCACGGGTCTTCGAGGAGCAACTGGAGGTGAACGTCGAGAATGCGCGCCGTGCCGTCGGAGCGTTCAATGTAACGCCCAATCCAGAACAGACTTTCCGCAATGCGGCTCAGCATGGGTGGCCTCCCGGTGAAACCGTGTTCTCGGGCTCCCTCGACGCTGGGGTTGCACTCTCTGGGTGATGCGCACTGCCTGGCTCATCACGTAGGCGTTGTTGCTGTTGTTGTTCTTGCTGGCCATTGGCCGTCGGCCGGTCTTCCGGCGAGTGATCTTGAGCGTGCTCGGCGAGCATCTCCGGGGTGATCACGGCAATCGCCTCGGTGTTCGATGCCTGATCGGCGACGAGACCTTGGATGCTGTGGCGCGAGACCTGCAGCGGGTCGAGCCCCACAACCCACGTATCTTTCGAGCCACCGCCCTGGCTGGAGTTGACCACAAGCTGGCCTTCTGGGAGGGCCACACGGGTGAGCCCGCCGGGGAGAACCCAGACGTCTTCTCCGTCATTGACGGCGAATGGCCTGAGGTCTGCGTGCCGCGGACGCATACCGTCGTCGACGAGGGTCGGGATTGTGGAGAGTTGAACCACGGGTTGGGCGATCCAGCCTCTCGGGTCGGCCAGAAGCCTCTCTCGCAGTTCATCAAGTTCTTTTGTGGATGCCGCGGGGCCAACGACGAGGCCCTTACCGCCTGAGCCGTCCACGGGTTTGACGACGAGCTCGTCGAGCCGGTCGAGCACTTCGGTGAGTGACTCGGGGTCTTCGAGGCGCCACGTGTCCACGTTTTTGAGGAGCGGCTCTTCGTTCAAGTAGTACCTGATCAGATCAGGCAAGTAGGTGTAGACAAGTTTGTCGTCAGCAACTCCGTTGCCGACGGCGTTGGCGATCGTCACGTTGCCGAGGCGAGCTGCGAGCATAAGGCCCGGGCTACCGAGCATCGAATCGGCGCGGAACTGCAGCGGGTCAAGGAACTCGTCGTCGACGCGACGGTAGATGACGTCAACCCGCATGGGGCCACCCGTCGTGCGCATCCACACCCGGCCGCCCGAGCAAAAAAGGTCGCGACCTTCGACAAGCTCGACTCCCATGAGCCGGGCGAGAAGAGTGTGCTCGTAATAGGCGGAGTTGTAAACACCGGGGGTGAGCACAACGACGTTGGGATCTTCTACGCCTTCTGGAGCGCTCGCGCGCAAAGCGTGAAGCAGTTTGTTGGGGTATTCGCCCACGGGCCGCACTCGCATCGAGACAAAAAGCTCTGGGAGAGTCTGTGCCATGACTCGTCGGTTCGAGATCACGTAGCTCACACCACTGGGAACGCGAACGTTGTCTTCGAGAACCCGCCAACCACCGAGCTCATCACGGATGAGGTCGATCCCGCTCACTTGAATCCGTACGCCGTTCGCCGGAACGATTCCCGCGGCTTGGCGGTGGAAATGACTCGACGACGTGATCAAGCTGGCGGGGATAACACCATCGGCGATTGCCGCCTGGGGGCCGTAAATGTCGGCGAGGAACGCTTCGAGAGCCTTGACGCGCTGTTTGACCCCGGCCTCAACCTCGACCCACTCGGCTTGAGCGATGACCCTCGGTACCGCGTCTAGGGGGAACGGACGCTCTTCACCCGCGAAGTCGAACGTGACACCTTGAGCAAGATAGGAGCTCGCGAGGGCGTCGGTTCGACCGCGCAACTCCTCTTGAGTCATTTGGGCGAGGGCCGCATGGAGGTCTTTGTAGGCCTCGCGAGTCACCCCTGGCGTCGAGAACATTTCGTCGAAAGCAGGCGTGGCTGCTGAGCGAATGGCGGTGGCGCCATATCCGTCGAACAGATCAGCCATTGGGCAACCCTAATGCCGCGTTGTTGCGGGAGTGTTTCACGAATAAAACACGCATGTGGCTCAGCTCACTATCGGCGTGAGAACAAAAACCGGAATCTGTCTGTCCGTTTTTTGTTGATACTCCTCGTACGGCGGGTAGGCGGCAACAGATCGCTCCCACCACGTTGCCTTCTCTTCACCAAAAACCTCGCGAGCGAGGTAGTCCTTTTTGACCGGTCCGTCCTGAAGCTCAACGTGCGGTTCGACCACAAGATTGAAATACCAGACCGGATGCGTTGGCGCGCCACCCCGCGAGGCGACAACCGCGTACTCCCCATCGTGTTCGACGCGCATGAGTGCGGTCTTGCGGAGTTTGGCGGTCTTCGCCCCTAGCGACGTGAGGATGATGACGGGCATCCCGTTCATATCGGTGCCCCGCGTGCCACCAGAGGATTCGTAGAGTTCGGCTTGTTCGCGAGCCCACGCCGAGGTGGACGGTTCGTATTCTCCGATGAGGGGCATTCCCCTATTCCATCATCGAACTGGTGTCACGTGAAGGCGCGTTGGTGAATCTCCACGATTCTGGCCGCCGTGCGTCGACCACAATGTGCCCAAAAAATCTCTCACCGGCACCCCGCCATTATCTTTCTGCAGACCACGCGCTTTGCCCCCTATGATTGCCGTGTACAGACCAGTACACATACCGACGTGCAGGCGTCGGTGATCACAAGGTTCAGGGGTGGTGGATCGTGTTTGAGCAAGCGTGGAACGCGGCCATGAGACCCATCACGCGGCTGTGGTTGCGATCTGCGGAACTGGCCCAGTCGGAGTTGCCTCAGCCGGTCGACCCTCCACACGTTCACACCGCGGGCACCAACCCCGACCGGATTCTCTTGGTCGGCACAGGGGCCGCGGCGGGCGTGGGTGTTCTCACTCACGAGTTAGGGCTCGCCGGCCATCTTGCTCGCAACCTCGCTGCACTCACGGGGCGCGCAATGGAACTGGAAGTCTCGGGCGATAATTTACAAACAGTGCGCACTGCTATCGAGGCTCTGGAGAAAGTATCACTCTCGCGATTTGATGCACTCGTTCTGCATGTCGGAACAAATGAAGCTGTCGAGCTGACTTCAGTGCGGTCGTGGCGAGATGGCCTCACGGAGCTCAACAACTTTGTGAAGAACCACGCCCCCGCGAGCTTGCGGGTCTTTCTCACCGCTGTGCCACCGCTGGAAACTATTGGCCTCATTCCCCGGCCGATAGTAAAACTCGGCAGCAGGCACGCTCGCGCCCTCAATGCAGCGAGCCGCGAGTTCATCGCGGGCCATCCGCGCATGACGTTTGTTGAGTTCGAACCGGAAACTCTTGAAGTCGAAGACAGTTTTCGTTCCTCAGAAACCTACGACTACTGGGCAAGGCTCCTCGCGACGTCAATCGCCGCGGGGCTCTCGAGCGAACCAAGTGACCGCTTGTCTCACAGCGATTTCGAACACGATGAGGATGCGAGGCAAAAGGCGCTCGATCGTCTCGCGATTCTCGACACTGAAGCCGAAGAACGGTTCGACCGCATCACACTGCTTGCCCAAAAGATGTTTGGAACGTCGGGGGCCGCGATCTCGTTCATCGACCATGATCGTCAATGGTTCAAATCTCACCCGGGCATTCCCTACGACTCCACCCCGCGCAGCATCGCGTTTGGTGCTCAAGCCATCAACAGCACCGAACCTTTTGTTGTTGAGGATGCCCGACTCGACGAGCGGTTTGCCGAAAGCCCCCTCGTGACGGGCAAATCGAAACTAGTTTTCTACGCTGGGCACCCCATCGACGCACCCAACGGCGAACACGTCGGCACGCTGTGCGTCGTCGACACCAAACCGAGAAACTTCACCGAGGCCGATGCTGCATTGCTGCGCAACCTCGCAATCATGGCCCAAAACGAGCTGCAAACTTCAGCTCGGTAGGTAGCGCCGACATGCCACAACTAGGCTCGGCTCTATGAAGCTAGCTCGCTCTCGCTCCGTCTCCCGCCGCCGCAAGACGGCCATCGCTGTTGTGTCCCTTAGTCTCGCGGCCGTAGCCGGTCTTGGCGCGGGTGCCGCAACCGCAGCACCCTCAACGGTCGGCTCGGCAACGGTTTCTGCAGACACCTCAGACTTCGAGTTTCGGTCCTTCGACGCCGACTACACAATCACCAGAAACGAGGACGGCACATCTCACCTCGCCGTGGTCGAGACAATCGTGGCCGTATTTCCTGACTTCGATCAAAACCGCGGAATCATTCGGGCCATCCCCGACTATTACCGGTTGATTCCTCTCAATACCCAGATTGAATCCGTCGTCGACGAGCGCGGCGCAGACGTGTACTTCGAGACTTACGCTTCCGGCGAGTTCATCGAACTGTGGCTCGGCGACGACACCTTTGTGCAGGGAGCTACGACCTACGTCATTACCTACTCACAATCGAACATCGTCGGCGAGTTCTCCGACACCGCCAACGACGAGTTTTATTGGGATGTCAACGGAACCGGGTGGGATCAAACATTCGGCGAAGTGTCGGCCACGGTCCACGTCGGTGCTGAACTCACGCCCGCGCTCACGGGCGATGCGGCGTGTTACGCGGGGCCGATGAACGGAACCACTCCGTGTGATTCGATCGAGCGTACAGACGATGTCGATACGGCATCCGCAACATTCACGGCGACACACGGTTTCCTTGATGCCCGCGAAACCCTCACTGTCGCCATAGGTTTCGAGGCCGGCACTTTTGTGCAAGGCGTGCCGGTCTCCGAAGAGGACTACCCAGGTTATCTCCCCGGTGAGGAACCCTACGAGCCCGTTGTGTACGGCGAAGCACCGTGGTGGTCAAACCTATTGTCTGGCCTCATTATCGCGGCCGCAGCCGGGCTCTCGAGCCTTGCCATTGTTTTGCGAGTGCGTGGAGGAGACGCCAAGGGTCGCGGAATCATCATCCCGCAGTATTCGGTGCCACAAGACCTCAACATCATGGTCGCCGCACACCTCATTGGCCGGCCACAAACCGGTATTCCCGCCCAACTGGTGAGCCTTGCGGTGAGGCACCAAATCCGCATTCTCGACTACGCCGTGACCGACGGTAGTGACGCCGACTACACCTTGCAATACCTCGCTTCGGCCGATTGTGATGAGCTCGAAAAGAAGTTTTTGCGAGCGCTGTTCGGCGGAAAGCTTGAGCCTGGCGAGGTCCGAGAGTTGAGTGATGCCGACATTGAGCTCGGCAGAGCTGTCACCGCGGTTCACACCGAAGCGCGCGACGCCGTGTGGACAACCGGTCTCCGCGCGAAAGGCAACGCAATTGGTTGCCTCTTGCCCCTAGCCGCCATGTTCCTCGTCGTGATCGCATTTGTAGCCATGGGCGCCATGGCGATGGCCCTGGCCATTTCGGCGTGGCCGTTTGTCGGGATCGGAATCGCGATCGTATCGATGGTTGTCACTCTCGTCACCATCAAAACGACAGTACTCACACCGAAAGGTGCCGAAACCAAGGAATACCTCGAGGGCATGAAAATGTACCTCGAGCTCGCCGAAAAGGAGCGCTTCAGAGTGCTTCAAGGCCCCGACACGGCCGAGCGAATCGACGTTGGCGACACCAAGCAGATCATCAAACTCTACGAAAAGCTGTTGCCTTTCGCGGTCATCTGGAACGTCGAAAAAGCGTGGATGAAAGAACTCGAAGTGAAAGTCGCCGCAGAAGAAGTCACCCCCGACTGGTTTGTGAGCACACGGGGCTTCTCCACCGACTCCTTCACGTCAGCGCTTCGCGGAGTCTCAACGGCCGCCACCTACACCCCACCACCACCGCCCTCGAGCTCGTCGTGGTCGGGTGGGAGCAGCTTCGGCAGCTCCTTCGGGGGCTCCAGCGGTGGCGGGTTCTCCGGCGGGGGCGGCGGAGGTGGAGGCGGCGGCGGTCGCTAGTGGCGTAACGTGGGTACTGGCATCCGTTTTCTGGATGCCACGAAAGGGAGACACCCCAGTGGCAGTCGAATGCATCCACGGTTTTGACGAAGGGATGTGCGACTCGTGCTTTCCTAAAAAAGCACCGGAAGTTACAGCACCCCCGCGGCGAACTCCCCCGCGCACGGCAGGGTCGAGCATTCCCCGCGGAGCCGCCTCAGCGACTGGCTCGAAGGCCAAAGGCGCGGCAACAGCCAAGAAGCCCCTCGATTTGAGCGCACAACGCATCTTCCACGTCACTCACGTGAGTAACCTTGCGGCAATCATCGAGCACGGGGCGATTCTCGCCGCCGCAAAACCATCGACAGACGCAGCCACTGACGCAGCGCCCCATGCCCAACCGCAGCTCGACGTCAGCTCTGACGTTACTCGCGAGTTGCGTTCGACAGCCGAAGTAAACCCGGGGGCCATGGTTTCCGAGTTCGTGCCCTTTTTCCTCTCTCCCGAAGCCACCAATTGGGTCGAGCTCTTGAGCGGTGCAGAAGGTGTGCACTGGTCTGACGCCGCGCGCACGGCCAACCCGACCGATTTTGTTGTGCTCGCGGGCACCGTGGGCGCCATCGGCGACGAGGTTGTCGTGAGCGACGGCGACGCGGCCGGTTCTGTCACGAGGTTTGCCACAAACGCTGAAGCAGTAGACAGGATGCTGCGCCGCCTCCTCGCCGACGAGTTCTCTCTCATCACGGCAGAAGTGCTCGCCCCGAGCCACTACAAGCTCGAGGATGTAGCGCTCATCGGTGTAGCCAACGACCGCACTCGCGACGCCGTGAGAGCACTCCTCAAGGGCGCCGGTGTGAGCCCCAAGGTTGCTGTGTACCCACCATGGTTTGTGCCGTCACTGTCTGAATAGCACGAACATACAGAAGGGGCCCGCGAGTGGATTCACTCGCGGGCCCCTTTCGTGTTCGTGTGTCGGTTGTTTAGCCTTCGATGAGCTCGGGGAGCGCGATGACACCCTCCACGAGGGAGACAACGCCCGTCCACCAACCCTCGGGCTGCTGGATGGCGAAACCGGGCACGAGCCACACGTTTCCGTCGGCATCCCACATCATGAGCAGGGTTGCTTTTGCCGTGTCGACGGTCACCACAACGGTCTCCGGCTCTGGCATGGGCTCTGGCTCGACAGTCTCGTCGGGCAGCGGTGCCGGTTCGAGGGTGCCACCGTCGGTTGGCTCATCGGTTGGCTCGCTCGGCTCGCTCGGCTCTGCCGGGTCGACCGGGTCGGCCGGGTCGGCTGGCTGGACCGGTTCGGTACCGTCACCGGGCTCAACCGATGGTTCCTCAACGGACGGCTCCTCGGCAGCCGGATCCTCCACGGCGGCGCCCTCAAGGACTTCACCGGAGCGGAGCATCGAGTCTGCCGCGAAAGCGATCATGCCACCCTGGTACTCGGGGCCAGCACTGCCCGACCAACGCCAGTCGGCGAGGCGATCGACAGCGTCGGTTGCCGAGACGGTGCCGAAGCTTCCGCGATCGACGACCTCAATAGAGTGGCCGTACGCCCACGAGATCTCTCCGGTCGGCGACCAGCTCACTCCCCAATCAATAGACGTCGGGGTGCCGTCCACAACAAGGTTGGCGGTAGCTGAGGTCTGCCATTCGTCGCGTGTGACGGTCACGTCGGAAGTCGCGACATCCAGTCCCGTTTCGGCGAACATGGCTTGGGCGAGAGTCGCAGCTTCTGCTTCACTCGGGGCGAGGTTCTCGCTCGCGGGAGTCGGAACGATTTCACACACCGCAGGGTCGATGAGCTCGTCTGCGCCGGGCTCAACTGCTGGGGTTACGCACTCCTGCTGCGGGTAGGCGGCGGGGTTGTTGTACCACCAGTTTCCCGTGCCGGTCCAGCTGACCGTGACGCTCGGCGCTGTGCCATCCTCCGCACCAATCACGTAGCTCGGGTACGTGGCGTCGAAGTATTGGGTTTCGCCTGGGGTTCCCTCGAGTCCAAACACTCGCGCGACGTCACTGAGAACGTCGTTCGCGTTGCCCGTGCGCTTGAGTTGGTAGACATTTCCGGAACCAGTGTCGGTCGACAGTCCCTCGCCCGCAATGTACTCGTAGTTGACCCACATGGCGATGCGCGATTCGCTCACGCCGGCAATAGAATCCGAGCTCATGCTCGCCGCGCCTTGGCCTGCGGCAGAAGTAAACAGCGGGGCGTTCTGGAACGGGGATGCCACAACCAGCGCCGTCGCAGCAACAGCCGCCACGGCGAGGGTGGCCCCACCGGCGACCGCGCGGTTGCGCTGCGGGTTCACGAGGCGGGGGGCGGTGCGAGTCGATGCTCCGTCGACAAGCTCGGGCGACAGTTCGGGAGCTGAGGCTCCTGCGTCAAAACCGCGCTTGACGCGAGCGGTGATGTCGTCTTCGTTGTGTGCGTTCATACAGTGTTTATGTCAGCGACAGGGCGAATCTTTCACCGTGGCCGAAAATGTTTTGTGGGGAACGTGTGCGGCCGGGCTGGGTGGCGCGGGTCGCGGTGTCGCGGTGTCGCGGGGGTCGCGGTGTCGCGGGGTCGCGGGGTCGCGGGGTCGCGGGTTCGCGGGTTCGCACAATGCTCAGCATTGTGCCGCGCGCTGAGGTTTGTGGCAGACGCGGAGTTATATACCGCAGCATCCGCGACAAAACTGAGCGGGATGGATGCCGCGGGGCGGGCGCCGCGGGGACGACGCCCTGTTAATGCGCGGTTCTGCTGATGCGCGGCCCTGCTACTGCACGGGGGCTTCCGGCGTGGCATCCCGAAGCAAATCACCGAGAGTCTTTTTGGCGCGGTGCAGTCGAATGCTCACGGCGTTGGCGCTCGCGCCGAGCACTTGAGCGATGGCCGTGACGGGCAGGTCTTCGAGCAGGGCGAGCGCGAGCACTTCGCGGTCGCGGGGCTTGAGCTTTTTCCACGCGGCGGCGAGCTGCTGGTCGGCGATGACAATGTCTTCGGCCGACGGTGACGTGTCGGGTTCGCTCAGCAGAGTGAAGATGGTCGAGGCTTTGGCTTGCTTGCGGCGGTGGTTTCCGACGAGGTTGGCGGCGATGCGATATAGCCACGGCAGTTCTTCGCCCGCGACGACACTCTCGCGCTTTTGCCACGCCACGGCGAACACGTCGGCGGCAAGGTCTTCAACAAACCTGGTTTCGACACGACGAGCGAGGTAACGGCTAACCGCGGGAAGGTGCTGCGCGTAGGTTGCGGAGAAGTCGGTGCCGACATGCTGTTCTGCTGTCGGTTCAACAGTCGACTCGGCGGTCGTCTCTACAGTCGCCTCGGCGGGGGCGTCAGGCACACTCATGTGATTAGTCTGGCCGTCGGGTCCGAATGCAACAACCCAACGTTTCTGGCGGGTTGGGCGTCACAGCACTGGGCGTCACAGCACTGCGCGTCAGAGCACTGGGCGTCACAGAACCGCCCCGCGTTCGACGACCCATTGTGTTTGTTGGCCGGTGATCTCCGCAATCGTGTCAAAGTCTGCGTCGTAGTGAACAACGGTGACCCCGTGTCGTTCGGCGACGGCGGCCACGAGAAGGTCGGTGATCCCGACGGCTCGATGCCGCGACGTGTGCGCGAGCTCTCGCTGCACCTCGAGTGCACGGCGCCAATCGAGGTCGTCTGTGGGCAAGTATTCATATGCGAGCGCGCGGTCGGTGCGCGCTGCCTCATAGTCGGCCGGCCCGCGAGTGCTGTAGAGGGCTTCGAAGTCGAGCGGGGCGCACGTGGCAACGAGGCCAGCTTCGATGAGAGGGGCCAGGCGCCTGCCAACGTCGGCGTGGTTAAAGCGCGCGGCGGCGCTCGTGTCGAGAAGGTAGCGGGCGACTACCGCCACGCGTCGAGCCTCGTTTGTTTGTCGGCAAATTCGGTGAGAGAGCCGGTCGTCATGCGCTCAATCTCACGCCGCCGAGCGTCGACCGCAGCGAGCTCGCGAAGGCCTGCCGACACTGTCTCTTTGATGGTCGTGAAGCCTCGAGCTTCACGAGCGAGACGCAACTCGTCGTCGTCGATCTCGACCAAACGTTTTGTCAATGCGCGCCTCCCTATATATATTTCATGGCACCTTAAGTATATACGTTGATAATTCGCTACGAGCGGTGACGACCAAACGGTGCACAACTCTCGCGCCCACAGCTGCGGTAGGGAGAGGCGCGGTGCCGAGCGCGCCGCGCCTTGTAGATCACGACCGCGCCTGTTTGACTGAAGCAATGGCCACACCTGTGCAGGGCCGACGCGCGCTCGTCGTCGCGATTCTTGCGGCCTTCGTCGCCTTTCTCGACGGCTCCATCATCACCGTCGCGCTGCCCGCGATCGACGCGGAGCTCGGCGGCGGGCTTTCCGTTCAGCAGTGGATCGTGGATGCCTACCTCATCACTTTGGGCGCCCTGATCCTGCTCGCGGGCTCACTGTCGGACCTGCTCGGTCGGGTCGCGGTGCTGCGCATCGGGCTGATCGGTTTTGGCGTGGCATCCATCGCCTGTGGACTCGCACCCACGCCCGAACTCCTCATTGCCGGCCGCGCGCTGCAGGGTGTGGCCGGCGCTTTGCTTGTGCCGAGTTCGCTCGCGCTCATCATGGGCACGCACCAGGGTGCGGCGCAGTCGCGAGCGATCGGCACCTGGACGGCGTGGACCTCAGCGGCGTTCATCGTGGGTCCGCTGCTCGGCGGGCTCCTCACCGACTTCCTCAGCTGGCGCTGGGTGTTTTTTATCAACGTCGTGCCGATTGTGGTGACCATGATTCTGATGGCCCCCATGCGCAATGAGCCCGCGGCCGTGCGCACTCCCATCGACGGCTGGGGTGCGGCACTCGGCGCCGTGGGCCTCGGCGGCGTGGTGTTTGGGCTCATTGAGCAGGCGAACTTCGGGTGGGCATCCCCCATAGTTTTTGTGCCCATGATTGTTGGCGCGCTGTGCCTCGCGGGCTTCATGGTGCGTCAGGCCACCGCGAAATACCCGATGATGCCGCTGAGCCTGTTTCGCAACCGCAATTTCGCTGTCGGTAACGCCGCAACGTTTGCGATTTACGCGGCGCTCTCGCTCAACGGTCTGGTGATCGTGCTGTTCCTGCAGCAAGCGGCGGGCCTCACGGCAACGGTGTCGGGGCTTGTCATGTTGCCCGTCACGATCATGCTCATTCTGCTTTCCTCGGTCTTTGGCACTCTCGCGGGCCGTTTCGGCTCGCGCTGGTTTATGACCGCGGGGCCGCTCATCGCCGCCGCCGGTCTCCTCTCACTGCGGGCCATGGATGTGCCGTTCGACTTCGTCTCGCAAGCGCTGCTCGGCGTGCTGCTCTTGGGTCTCGGACTCTCGATGACCGTCGCCCCACTCACCTCGGCCGTGCTCGGCGCGATCGAACCGTCTCGCTCGGGAATCGCCTCGGCCGTTAACAACGCCGTCTCCCGCATCGCCGGCCTCATCGCCGTGGCCGTACTGGGTGCCCTCATCGGAACGATGGTGGATGCCGCGTGGCTCGACCGCGCGCTCACCCTCTGTGCCGCACTCCTCGCCGTCGGAGCCATAGTCTCGGCGATCGGGATTCGGAAGGTGGCTGATGCTGGTGCTGAGGAAGGCGCTTCTTCGCCCGACCCCGTTGTGCCCAAAGCAGCTAGCTAAGCGACAATCGACCCCGCCGCCCCCGCGAGCGTGACCACTGCGGCGAGCGCGGCCAGCATGATGATGCGAAACAACGCTCTCGACGCAGGCGCGCGCACAATCACGACAATCCCGGCGATGAGAAGCACGAGCGTGGCGCAACCACCAATGACGGTTACGGGTGTGAGCTGTGCGGGGCCGAGCACGCCCAGCACTCCGACCACCGCGAGCGCGAGCAGCGCCACAAGCCCGGCGGGTCTCACACCCATCCGATGCGGCAGGGAGTTGATGCCGTGGCGCTTGTCGTCCTCGAGGTCTGGCAACACGTTGGCGAAGTGGGCGGCGAGGCCGAGCATCCCGCCCATGGTTATTGCCCACCACACGGCGGGCCGCGGCTCTTCGCGGGCGAGGGTCACGAGCAGGGGGATGGACCCAAAGAACACTAGGTAGCACGCTGTTGAGGCGAGGGTGCGTTTGAGGCCGAGGTTGTAGGCCCAGCCGGCGGCGAGCCCCACGAGGTGCGCAATGGCGAAGGCCCGCCCGAGCAGCAGCGACAGCGCGATAGACACGATGGCGGTCACAACGGCCAGGTTCAGGATGCCGCGAGCACTCACATCCCCGCGCGCAATAGGTTTGTCGGCCCGCGCGTCTTCGGCGTCCCGCCCCGAGTCGATGGCGTCGTTCGACCACCCCACCGAGAGCTGGTTGAACAGGATGACGCCGCCCAGCACCGCGACCCGCCAACCCTCGAGCCCGCTCACGACTCCGAGCGCCACACTCACGAGCGCCACCAAAACGCTTGGCCCCAAGTGCGCCGCCCCCAGCACGGCCCGCAGTCGTTTCAGCATGAGGCTAGCGTATGCGGGTTGGGTGGTGGCAGTGTTCCGAGTGCTTGGCATCCGATATTGTCACTGTCATGCTGATCCACCTTCTGCACGCAGCAAACGACACTGCTGATGCTGCAAGTCCAACATGGTGGCAGACGTATGGAACCGTTGCCGGAGTCGCCATCGGTGCGATACTCACCGCTGTACTGAACGCTATTTATCAGCTGGTTGTCGCTTCGCGCACACATCGAATGGCGCAGCAACGCGAAGCAGCCTCGATGCGCCAGTCCGAATATTTCAAGGCATTGGATGTCACGCACGACATGGAAGGGGCTATCAGCGATTTCGGGTCCGCCCTTAGCGGCCGGTACGAGCCCGACAAGGATGACTCGAGTCCCGAGGCTGAAGCCCAGACACATGCGGACGAAGACAGCGCTAGAGCAGTTGATGCTCTGTTCGAACACGTAGGCGAACTGAACCGGTCCGTGTTGCATATCGAGGCCGTGGGAAGCCCAAAAGTGCAGAAGGTTATGCAGGAGCTCGATTCACTGCTGAGTGACTACATGTCTTCGCAGTTTCAGGAGCCGACAGAATTCGTTTTCCTAGCCGCACCATTCAACGAGATGCGCGAAAGCTTTCGAGCGCTTCGATCCAAGCTCGCCAAAGCCATTCGCTCTGATCTGAAAATCGACAAGATTTATCGATCGAAGTAGCCATCAGGATTTGCAACCCGCCACGCCGAATGCGCCGGGTGAGTGTTTTCCATCCGTCGACTGCCAGATCAAGGCCAGAGGCGCGCTAGGGCAAGGCCCTAGGCCTTCGAACTGCTCGCAGGAACAGCAGGCACACTGTCTGACTTCGCACCATTCTTTATATTCTCAGTGAATGTCTTCGCTAGGTTCGTAAGCTGGTCGACATCGTCCAAGTCAAGCTTGCCTGTGAAGACCCGCTCGGTCGTGAGCCTCCAGCTCTCCCCTAAGACGCCTGTGATCGTCGCAGCGACGCCGCCAGAGATCACAAGACCGACTCCCGGCACGAGCTTGACCAAGTTCGTTGCAGCCACACGGCCACCGATCGTGGCAAGCGCCGTTGATGCCCCGACCAACTTCGCGGCCTTTTCCGCAGGGATGTTGTAGATCGCTGCGATCTTTGCCATCAGCGCGGCTTGCGCAGGGACGAGAACCGCCGCGTCAGCAAGCGGAAAGGGTGTGGCGCCCACACCCCCAGCGAAAGCGACGGCACCTGCAATCCATGATCGCGCGTACCGGGCTTTGATTGAGAGGTCGACTTTCTGCGCCGCAGCGAGAGCAATTTTCTGCGCTTCCGGCACAACCTTGTAGGTGACGTCAAGGAGTTCTTCGAGCCCATAGCGATCCAAGCTGTTGAACGTATCTTCCACGGCCGCGGTGAAGACCGGTCGACCACCAACTATCGGGAGCTTCATGGCCTCGATGGCGTCGGCAAGTTCGACAGCTGAAGGGTCAATAACACCACCCCTGACGCTGACCCTCGTGAGGACAACCACAATCGGAATGCCCAGCGCCGCAATCTCAGCGATAACGCGCTTCTGCCCGGGCTCGAGTCTGCCGGTATTACTATTCACGCAGTACCAAACGACGTGGATCAGTTCGTTGAGATCGGCTTTGCGGTTGCGTGTCAATCGACGGCGGACATCCCGGAACGGTGAACGATCCCCCAATTCCAGGCCCGCGCCGTCATAGATGGCGAGCGTGCCTGCCGCGTTTACGAACAGTTCTGTTTCGCTAGTAACAGGGTCACCGACTCCCGTCTCCGCGATCGGTGCATCAAAGATCGCATTCAGGAGGGTCGACTTGCCCGCTCCCGTCGCTCCGTATAGTGCGATGTTTGCGCGTTCAACTGCCGATTCGGCCTCAACCGCTGCCACAAGGTCACCATTGTCGTGCGTTGCGTTCATCTCTGTCCAACCAATCTCAGATTCATAGTCACTCGATCCACACATGAAACAGTCTTAGTAGCCCTCCACAAGGGCTGGGTTAGTTCACGCCACATCCCGCCCATCCCGATACAAAGCCCGACCGATGAGCTCGACCAGTGCCGCGAGCTTGGAGTCGTTCTCCAACGCCTCGGCCGTCATTCCCGAGAAGTTATCGGAAGCACTGACCATGGCTTTCACGACCGAACCGCGCAGGTCGGGGCTGGCCAAAAACTGCTTCTCGCTGTTGGCGCGAACTTGCGTGGCGATCTTCTCGTTCTCTGCGGTCTTGCCTTTGACGTGAGTGTAAAAGCCGACGAAGTCTGCCTCGGTAAAGCTATCGTCGTCGAACAGAGTGTTGAGCTGCTCGACGGCTTCGCGCAAGCGCGCCAGCGTCGGGTCGACCGGCTTTTTGGTGCCACCGTCGGTGAGCGGGTCGAGTTCTCCCTCGCCGGTAAGGGTTAAGTCGATTGCACTGTTTTTGTGGATCGTGTAGCCCATGAGCTCGACCCCGGTCAAGTCGATCGGCGTGTGCAACGTCTGGTCGCGGATCACGCGAGCAAGGGCACGTGCGTAGAGCGCGAACTTCTCGATCGCGACATCCTCAAAGTTGAGAATCTGCGAAAGGAAGTCGTAAGCGTTGACGAACGAGGTGAGGTCGGAGCGGAAGATGTCCAAGCGGTCTTTGGCTTCGCCATCCTTACCCTCGACGGCTGCTTTGTAACGAGCAGCGAAGCGGCTTTTGCCAGGAGCAACGGCAGCAGAAAGGGCATTGTTGCCCTTTTTGAAAACTTCGACAGCTGCCGCGGCTTCCACTTCACTTTCCTCATAGACACCCGACTGATCGAGTTTGTCTTTGAGGTCGGTGACCACGTTCGGGTCGGAGACGTCTGAGAGCCGCGCGTCTCGGAAGTATGGCTGGAAGGCTTCGAGCACGAGCTGTGGATCGTTGACGAAGTCGAGCACGAACGTCACGTCTTTGTTCGTCGCGGTTCGGTTCAGCCGCGAGAGAGTTTGCACAGCGGTCACCCCGGAGAGCTTCTTGTCGACGTACATGGCAACGAGAAGTGGCTGATCGAATCCGGTCTGAAACTTGTTGGCTACCAGCATGATTTGATAGCTCGAGCTGGCGAAAGCCGTCGGCAATGATCGACCTTTGAGCCCAGGGTTCATGGAGGTTTCGGTGAACGGCTCGGGGCCAGACTCCGGGTCAGTAACGGCGCCCGAGAAAGCGACGAGCGCTTTCACATCGCCGCGACCGGTGCGTTTGATGTAATCGTCGAAGGCGAGTTTGTAGCGCACTGCTTCTTTGCGAGACCCGGTGACGACCATCGCTTTTGCCTTGCCGCCGAGTCTCCATGCGACATTCTCGCGATAGTGCTCAATGATGAAAGCAACCTTCTGAGTGATGTTGAACTCATGCAGTTTCACGAAGTGCATGAGCTCTTTCACGGCCTGCGTCTTGTCGACGAGTGGGTCGGTCGAGTCGTACTCCTGACCGTTGTGCGCAAGTTTGAAAGCAACCTTGTAGGGCGTGTAGTTCTTGAGAACGTCGAGAATGAACTCCTCTTCGATCGCCTGCTGCATCGTGTAAATGTGGAAAGGCGCAGGCTTGCCGTCGGCATTCTTACGGCCGAACAGTTCGAGCGTCTTTGCCTTGGGTGTCGCCGTGTAGGCAAAGTACGAAATGTTGGATGCCGCGGCGCGCGACTCCATCTCGGCGGCCAGCACAGCCTCCATGTCGACTTCGCCGCCATCTTCAAAGTCGGTGAGTTCATCCCCTCCGAGCACTTTCTTGACCTTGTTGGCGGTGGTGCCGGTCTGTGACGAATGTGCCTCGTCGGCGATGATGGCGAACGATTTGCCTTTCATTGAGCCAAGCTGGTCGAGCACGAAACCGAAGGTTTGAATCGTCACGACGATGATCTGGGTGCCTGCGGCGAGCGCCGCAGCAAGAGCCGCAGATTTGGAGCCGCCGCTGGTGTCGATCCCGACGACGACGCCGGTCTTGGCGTCGATCTGTTTGATGGCGTCTTGCAGTTGGCTGTCGAGCACGGTGCGGTCGGTAACGACGATGACTGAGTCGAAAACCTTCGAGCCGTCGTCTTTGTGGAGTGTCGACAGCTGGTGGGCCGTCCAGGCGATCGAGTTGGTCTTGCCCGAACCTGCCGAATGCTGGATGAGGTAGCGGTGCCCCGGGCCTTCCTCACGAGCAGTCGAAACGAGCTGCGTGACTGACTCCCACTGGTGGTAGCGCGGGAACAGTAGCGATTCGCGCTTGACGGTCGCGCCGGTGACCGGGTCGATGGTCTTGTCGAGCTGCAAGTGCATGAAGCGCCCGATGATGTCGAGCCAGGAATCCTTCTGTAGTACGCGTTCCCAGAGGTATGCGGTTGATGAGCCGTTCGGGTTGAGTGGGTTGCCCGCTCGGCCGTGGTCGCCCTGGTTGAAGGGAAGAAAGCGGGTGGCATCGCCGTCGAGTTTGGTGGTCATGTAGACCTCGGAGTTCGACACGGCGAAGTGCACAAGCGCACGGCGGCCGAACGACAGCAGCGGCTCGCCCGCGGGCAGGCGGTCGGTGCGGTACTGGCTGATCGCATCCTGCACGCTCTGCGTGAAGTCAGTCTTGAGCTCGATGGTGGCTACTGGCAGTCCGTTGACAAACAGCACAAGGTCGATGCTCTTCTTGTTGCTCGTGGAGTAGAACACCTGCCGCATCACCCGCAGCCGCATGCGGCCATAGTCAGCGGATGTCGCGGGGTTCAACCCGGTCGCAGGCTTGAACTGTGCCATGCGAAACTTCACCGGCGCATCGGTGAACCCGCGTCGCAAAACGGCAAGCGTTCCGCCGCCCGCGTCGAGTGGCTTGTCGAGCGACTTCACCAAACGATCAAGGATGCCGTTGGTCGAACTGCTCGCCACCGCTTTGGCAAACTCCACGGGCTGCGTCTCTTCGAGCCAGCCGAGCACGTCGGCTGGGAACAGCGCGCGGGCTTTGTCGCAGCCGGTGCTGTTCTCCGAGTAGAGCCAGCCGTTCGCCTGCAGATACTCGGCCAGCTCTTCTTCAAACGGCTTCTCATTGTGCTGCGCCATCAGAACCCCGTCGCTATTTCGTCTCAGATTTTGGCTGTAGGTGGAGCGTAAGTCGAGCGGGAGACCACACTCTTTCTGCAAGCGAGCGAACTATTTCGTGGCGCTCTGCCTGCTCTGAAGGACCGAAGTGTTCGTATGGTTTCAACGCGATACCGGTTTCAGCGATAAATCCCCGCACCCGAGGTGCGTGCTCATAGGCCTGACTATTGAGGCTGGCCGCGTAGAGATTCTCCTTCACGTAGTGAGAGACCTTGTCTTCATATGGTTTAGCTTGCAAGCTGCGGTTCAACGCAGCGGGAAGAAGCACCAGTCCAGCGATGCGATTGCGCTGAGATTCAAAAGCTGCCTCCGAAGAAAAGTCGTTCGCGTACGGCTCATACTTGTCAGCCCACAAGTGCTCAATGTCATAAGAATTGTTGCCACGGCGGTCAACATATTCGGGGAAGCGATCTGTCATGCCGCAACCGACTTCTACGAACGCTGTAAGGCGGGCGAGAAAGTTCAGGATGTATCCCTTACTCCAACTATTGAGACTGAAGGCGGAGAGCCCGTTGCGATCGCGACTGCCGGACAGCTGAAAGTCGTCTTCCGCAAGTCGTTGAGTAAGGACCTCGACAAGCCTTTCGGGTGATGCGCGGCGAATATCTTTCGCTAGGAGATACATTGCATATGACGTTGAGGAGTATCCAACTCGCGTGAAGTTGACTACGCGACGAGTGATCCAAATATCGAGGTAGGTCGACACGATACCGAGTTTCGTGGTCACGACTTCAGGCGAGTCCGTGGGCGATAGGGATGCAAGCAGCACAGTCGACTGCCACGAGAACTGATTGTTGGCGTTGTAGTAGATCGATTCAAGGCCTGGCGTATAGGTGCGGCCGGCCTCGAGTATCTGCCTGTACGCGCGGGCGAAAAATGGAAACTCCTGAGTCATCAGCGTTCTGTTGGCAGCCTCCGTCCCGGCGCCAACACGTTTGGAGTTATCGCGTACCCATCGGTGAAAATTCGTGCCCAATAACTCCCAGTCTCGGTCAACGGAATTGGCTTTGCGCTCTCGAACGCTTTCGGCGTATTGCGACCGCAACCAAGCCTTTATCGAACTTGCGTCACGATCTTGATCTGGGTCGTCAGCCCAGCTGATGAGGTCAACGACAGTCTTTTTCCACACATCGTTTGCGTGAGTACGCTCAGCAGGGTCGGTTATAGGTCCAAGCAGATATGCCTTGAGCATGTCGACCGGGCTAAGTGGCTTGCCGCGATCGTTCATTGTCTCGAAAATCGCGTTGGCGTGAGCATCGTTGGTGGTGACGATCTCAATTAGGCCGACTCGATTGAGCAGCCAGTAGATGAAGGCTTCTAAGCTGTCGCCGAGCAATTCGATTGGGTCTATTTGTTCTATGTCGCCGTAGCGTTCAACCAGGGTCCGCACAGACTCTCCACGCCCGGTGGAGTCAAAACCCGTGCCATTGAATAGTGCATCGAGCGCGTCTATCCGCTCCTCAACATCAAGATTGAACCGTTTCTTGCCGAAGTGGTCTGCGTAAATCAGTGACTGTACCGTTGGGGCAACGCCCAACCCTCGCTCTGTGGCACCGCGGTAAAGATAGATGAGCAGAAGAGTGAGGGACGTCACCCGCTGTTGACCATCCACCAAGTAGCTTCGTCCATCTCGCTCAGCGACGATTATTGAACCAAGGAAATACTCCGAATACCCGCTAGCTTTGTCGAGCAAGTGCTCGGGCCGCCACTCCCCGAGAAAGGTCGAAGTGAGGTCGGACAGAAGCTCCTCAATGTTGCGGCGTTCCCACTTGTACTCTCGCTGATATTCGTCGATCGCGAAGCGTCGCCCATGAAGTAGCTGCTGGACCGAGCGAAAGTGAGGGGTGATACTGCTCACGTCACATCTCCTTTGGTACTCGAATTTCTCACGTCAATTTTGCCGGTCACTGCCGCGCTAATGAGTGCCGAGCGGCGTTCCCGCAAGAGGGCCATGGCACGAGAGGCTGTTTCGATGAGCGCCGCACCTTTCGCCATTTCCTGGTCGACAGCCTCAACAATCGCTCTCTGCTCTTCGAGCGGCGGAACCACTAAAGAAAGCGAAGCCGCGGTCGATTGATAGATCGTTTTGTGTGTTGACCCTCTCATGAGGGACATCAAATGCGGACGCATGGCGAGTAGTTGGAGGTATAGATACTCCGAGTTGAGTTTGGGGCCGGGTACCCAGTTCCAATAGTCCTGACTTGTCGCCATCGGTCGAGGCATGATCCCAATGAATCCAACTGATGCAGTGCGAGAGAGTACGACTGTTCCCTTTGGCAGCAACTCTGCAGCAGAATTGGCAAGTCCGACTGCACTTACTTTTTCCGCTGTGTCCCCCATAAAACGTTGACCTTTACGCAGCTGCCAAACGTCCGCAAGCGTGAACCACGGCGTATTGCAGTCTTCCCAATACTCTGGACGTGTCCGGCTGGGGGTATGACCCGTCTTCATAAGAGCGAAGCGGCGAATGTTGCCACCGGACCAATGTGCCGGAATCTCCGGGGTCCAGGCCGCGGGAGACTCTTTCATCACGACGGCATGATCAAGCCCGCGAGTCACTCCTTGCAGAATTGTTGCATCCCTACGCTCAGTTAGTACTTCAACTAGAAGCTCCTGCTTAGCGATGAGTTCGTCGATCTTGCCGGTCTCCCGGTCCAGGTACTCCGCGATCTGGCGCTGCTCGTCGAGTGGAGGGAGATTGACCGTCATCGATAGGTGCTGTTCTGGGTCCAAATCCCATTGATTAATGCGCACGCCTTTTGAGAAAAGCGCGTAGGCCGAGATGTACTCACCGGAGCGAAACAGGAAATGCAGGAACCTTGGGTCTGCATCGTGGGACGGGCGATAAATGAAATACGCCGGGCTAACAATCCCGCGGATTGTGGAAATTGCAACAGAACCCTGCCAAGCCTTCATCTTGTTTATCGCGAGATCACCCGGCTCCACGAGCTGATATGCGTCGAGATCTTCGGAGGCGTTGTTGAAATTGTCTGCGCGCGATGCTTTCTCGATCACCCCATAGTCGCGGTAGACCGAGAGCAACGTCTCGTTACCGAATCCCGTTCGCTTCACGCGCCTGAAAAGATGACGAATCGGGACTCGATTCCAGTGAGAAGGCACGACGTCGAGCCACTCGACATCCGCTCTTCGATATTCGGGGTAAGAAGCAGTCATGAGCTCTCGACTTCGCCGAGTAGAACTGTGATTTCGCGAACCAACTCATTTAGGTCCGTGTCGATCTCCTCGAGCGAGCGCGGCGGCACGTACTTGTAGAAGTGGCGCGTAAACAGAATCTCGTATCCGATCTTGTCTTTCGAACGGTCGACCCAGAAGCGCTCGACGTGCGGCGCGATCTCGCGGGCGATGTAGTCGTCGATGTTCTCGCTGAGCGGTACGTTCTCGGTGTCCCGTAGGTCAGTGTCGGGCACCGGGTTCCCCTTCGCATCCGTGACAACCGGCGCGGTTTGATCCCGTTCTGAGAACGCGTCGAGCAGTGACTTGAGTTGCGGGGCTGCCAAAACGACGTTGGCCCGCTTGGCGGCTTCCTTCACCTCCGTGGGGATTGAGGCTAGGTCAGACGTGGGTTGGGTCTCGACTAGCTCGACCCGCAGACGCGCGAGATCTTCGTCGCTCAGCTTGGTGAGGGATTTCGATGCGAGAGCCAGCTCGATGCGCTCGGGAGTGATCGCCCAAGTGAGCTGCAGGGGGCGTTCAACAGTGATCGTGGTGTAGCCGAATTCGTCGTTGCGGAAGATCTTGGTGGCATCCGACTGCTCGTGGTTGCCGTAGAGCTTCACTATCCCGTCGACCTGCTCCGCGCTGATCTCGCGGCGTTTGGAGCCGAGACTTTTACGCATCTTGACCCACTGGTCAGTGGCATCTACCAACTGCACAGTGCCCTTGCGACTCGCTGGCTTGTCGTTGTCGAGAATCCAGACGTAGGTCGCGATACCCGTGTTGTAGAACAGGTCGGTCGGAAGCGCCACGATCGCGTCGAGCAGGTCGTTCTCGAGCAGATACTTGCGAATGTTCGACTCCCCTGACCCTGCGCTACCCGTGAACAACGGGCTGCCGTTGAGCACGATGCCCACCCGACCGCCGCCGTCTCGCTTCGGCCGCATCTTCTTAACGAGATGCATAAGGAATAGCAGAGAACCATCGGACACCCGCGGAAGCCCCGGTCCAAAACGCCCGTCGTGGCCTTGCTCGGCATGCTCGCGCTGCACGAAGGCTTGCTGCTTCTTCCACTCCACCCCGAACGGCGGGTTAGACAGCCCGAAGTCGAAGGTCTTGCCGAAGTGGCCGTCAGCCGTAAGAGTGTCGCCCCACACCATGTTCTCGACGGTCTGCCCTTTGATGACCATGTCGGCCTTCGCGATAGCGAACGATTCGGCGTTGAGCTCCTGTCCCATGAGCGTGAGGGATGCGTGCGGAAAGTGCTCACGCACGTAGTCGTCAGCCACACTCAACATTCCGCCGGTGCCCGCCGCGGGGTCGTAGACGGTGCGCACCGCGCCGGGAACGGTAAGGCTTCGCTTCGGGTCGTCGTCAGGATGCTCAGTGAACAGCAGGCTCACGATGAGCCGCACGACCTCGCGCGGCGTGAAATGCTCACCAGCAGTCTCGTTGCTATCTTCAGCAAACTTGCGAATCAGTTCCTCGAAGATAAGGCCCATCTCCGTGTTGCTCACCCGGTCGGGGTGAAGATCGACTTCGGCGAACTTCTGCAACACCAAATAGAGCAGATCGTTCTCGTCGAGAGTGTTGAGCTGCGTTGCGAACGCATACCGCTCGAAAATGTCTTTGATGTTGGGGGAGAAACCCTCGACGTAGTTGAGGAGATTCGCCTTGAGGTTCGCGGGGTCTCCCGCTAACTTGCCGAGAGTGAACTTGCTGGTGTTGTAGAAGGCCTGCTCGCTGACAGTCGGCAGAATGTGCTCGAGGCCGGCCAGGCCTTTGCGCTTCTCGAAAGTCTCCAGCACCGCATCTTTGGTCGGCTCAAGCAGAGCGTCAAGTCGTCGAAGCACCGTAAACGGCAAAATCACTTTGCCGTAGTCTGCGCGCTTGTACACGCCACGCAGAAGGTTGGCGATCGACCAGATGAACGCGCCGTTGTTGTTGTCGGCCATAGTGCGGTGGTGCTCCCCGGGTTGCAATGCAGTGCGGTTCTCGTGGAAAGAACTCTTGCTCAGCTTATTGGGGAGGGGGAGACATTGGGGGATTCACCAGTTGCTGTTCGCCCGCGGCTGGCGACTCTGCTCACAACCGAACCTCCATGCTCTAATGAACTATGACACACTACATCGGCGTCGACCTGGCCTGGGGCGAGGGCACGGCTGCCAAGCCCACGAAGGAGACCGGGGTGGTGTGCCTCGACTCCGGTGGTGGCATCCACGATGCTGGATGGACGCGCGGGATGCACGCCACCGCGTTCTTCAATTGCTATCGTCGCGCCCGCTAGTCCCCCTCGTATTCCGGGCCGAGGCCACGCACCACAGCAAGGTAGGTTCTTGCTAGCCCCTCGCTGAAACCCATCTCAAGATAGGCAGCGAGAATTTCGTCATCAGTCGACGTGTCGATATTGATATCACCCGGAACGATCATGGTCGTTGCTCTCCGGTGGTGCGACTGCCAATCATGATCGAAAGTTATCAGACGTGTGTCGTTCATCACAGGACAGCTCTATGCTGGGTTCGGTAGAGCGCTCCCCGCGTCAGCCTTGAAATAACAGGCCGTCAGAACACGCGGGCTTGGCGCTCTACTTCTTTTTCCAGCGGCCTAACGTCGCGCGCGGTAACGGCGTTGCACGAGGAGTGCGATTGCTGCGATCAACCCAACGCCACACATCGGCGTTTTGGGCGGCCTCGAAACCACCATGCTCTAATGAACCATGACCCACTACATCGGCGTCGACCTGGCTTGGGGCGAGGGCACGGCTGCCAAGCCCGCGAAGGAGACCGGGGTGGTGTGCCTCGACTCCGGTGGTGGCATCCACGATGCGGGGTGGAAGCGCGGGATTGACGCCACCGCCGAGTGGATTGTGGCGCACACCGGGCCCGGCGATGTGGTGGCTATTGACGCTCCACTCATTGTCACCAACGCGACCGGCATGCGCGAGTGTGAGCGCGAAGTGGGTTCGCGTTACGGGCGGTGGAAGGTCGCGGCCAACGCGAGCAACCTGAGCCGGGCGTGGCTCGGTGGGGTCACCCTGAGAGCGCGGCTGGAGGCGCACGGGTTCGAGTATTCCGACGGCATCCGCTCCAATACTGCCAACGCCACCACCTTCTTCGAGTGCTACCCCTACACGGCCCTCGTGGGTGCGGAAGAGTTCGGGTACGAGGTGGAGCGTCCGCGCTACAAGCGACCCGTGCCGGGGCTCTCGCCGGCGGCCAGACGCGAATACCGCGCGCGCGAATGCGACGAACTGATCAGGCGCTTCGCGCAGTTCGGCGGGCACACGCCACCGCTGCGGCTCGACAGCCACCCGGTCACGGCAGAGTTGCTGAACCCGTCAACTCTCGTCGACGCCGCCTACAAACGCCGCGAAGACCTCCTCGACGCGGCCATCTGCGCGTGGACCGCCGCCCTCTGGCACACCCGCGGCCTCGAACGCTGCCAGCTGCTCGGCGCAGGTTCCGCACCGGATGCCGCGGGCAACCGTGCCGTGATCATCGCACCCGCGCGGGCCGAGCAGCGGCGGTAGTTTCGACCTCTCCCCCGCCGTGGTTATACCGGGTTATACTTTGGGCATGAAGACCGCGATCTCTGTGCCCGACGCCATCTTCGAGCGCGTCGAAAGTTTTGTGGGGGAAGCCAAGATGAGCCGCTCCGAGTTCTACGCCACCGCCGCCGCGCGCTACCTCGACGAACTCGAAACACACACCCTCACCCAGCAACTCGACGAAGCACTCGCACGTGGCGGGGCCACGCCCGCCCGCGACGCCACTGTCATCACGGATGCCGGGCTCGACCGGCTCGCAGCCCTCACCGCAGACGACGAGTGGTGAGCGGCGCATCGTGAGGATCGCAACGGTGAGTGAGGCTTCTGAACGCGGACCACTTGAGCGCGGCGCCATCCACTGGTGCGACCTGGGCCCGGTCGTCGGCACAAGCGGCGCGGATGGCACAGCCCGCAGCTCCGCGCCCGCCAAGCGTCGGCCCGTGCTCGTGGTGCAGGCAAACAGTTACAACCGCAGCGCCATCGGCACCGTGATCGTGGCCGTCGTCACCTCCAAAGTGCAGTCCGCAGAACTGCCCGGCAACGTGTTTGTGCCGGCCGCGGCATCCGGACTCCCTCGCGACTCCGCCGTGAACGTCAGCCAAGTGCTCACCCTCGACCGCGCAAGCCTCGGCGAGCGCGCCGGCACACTGCCCGCCTACCTACTGGGCGACGTCGACCGCGGGTTGCGGTTGGTGCTGGGGTTGTGAAGGCCCACGATGCGAACGCACCGGGTTGCCCGTCAACGCAGGACACTTTCAGTCTCGACGCGCTGACACCGCTCGATTGTCAACTGTCTGAGTCACGGTGATCCGAACCCTGGCCAAAGCCAGCGACCACGTGGCCATCGCCATGACCATAAATATGACAAGAACCGCAATGGCAATATAGAGACCGAGCTCCCACGGGAGCGAGCTGGTGTCAGGCGCTCCGAGCAGGGGAAAAAGGTAGCCGAACACAAAAAGACCAACAGCGGGCATGGTCACAATGCACCCTCGAGCAACTGTCAGAGGCATTAGCACCCAATCGATACTCACCTCGCGCGGGCCGATCTTGACGAACGTGCGATTCCGCTCCGAATCCCACAACGCGTACTGCGAACCGTCAGGCTCCTGTGGCAGCACAATCTCCGCAAGCTCCCGCTGTTGCCTGATGAGCTCGTTGAGCAAGGGGGCACCGATATCCCGCACCCACAGCAGAGCCTTCGCTTGGTCCGTGAGGGCTATGACGCTGTAAACGGGAAACCACAACAATAGGAGAACAAGTGCGAGCACCCACGTGGGATGAGTGGCCAGAAAGTCCACCGCCGGCTGAAAGTCATTGAGGTTATACAAACCGAGCACACCGACTAAGGCCAAAAACATATATGGAGCCAGCCGGTTCTCTTGGGCTAGGCGAAAATCTGCTTCGCGGATGCGCCGCTCAATCTCGTCAGACACCACCGAGATCTCGGTGCGCAAAGCAGACAACTTCTCACGGCGCGAGGGCCGGCGACGAAAACACATGGCACACCCTTCGGGAAGTGTGTAGAACGCAGTAGGTACGCAGAGCATAGCGGTATACATGAGAGCGTTTCATTCGGCCCTGCCTTGCCTCCCTCTCATGCTGCGGCAGAAGGCATGACGCACCGACCTCTAAGCGGCTACCGCTTGACGGGTTGCTGCAGCTCGGTGATCCAGTTGAGCTGGTCTTCGTCGAGCGCGCGCACGTAGAGTTCGCGGCTGGGGCCGTCGTACTCGAAACCGTTGTCGGCGAGGTAGCGGTGCAGGGCATCCCACGACGCTCGGATGCCCGACATCGGGCCCAAGTGCGTGGCACACAGGGCGGCCACCGCGGGCAGCTCGACGATCTCGAGCGACGCCGGGGGCGGGCCGACGTGGCCGTAGCCGACCACAACATCCATGCCATCGTCGGTCATGTCGTAGGTGGCGATCGGGGTCTCGAGGTCGGCGAAATCGCGGCCCAGCGCCTCCTGCGCTTCGTCGAACATGGGGCCGATGCGCTCGCCCACCACGTCAAAATCGAGGGTTGCGGTGAGGGCGGCCAGACGCACCGCGGGCAGGTCTTTCACAAGATACTCAGACATGAGGATATTGTTCCGCGGGCCGGGCGGGCGCGTCAATGGTGGGGTGGGCGGGTTGGTACGGCTGGGTTGGTGCGGCTGGGTTGGTGCGGGCCGGGCGGGCAGGACGCGGCCAGACAGGGATGGAGCTAGTGCACGCCCGAGTAGCGCTCCCCCGCCGGGATCTCCACCGACACGACGTTGCCGGGGGGCGCGAGCGGGCACGCCCACGCGGGGTCGTAGGCGCACGAGGGGTTGTAGGCGAAGTTGAAGTCCAGAACGAGCGAAGTGGGGGTGGCGCCCGAACCGAGATCCGCACCCTTCACGGTGTCGAGGAGGTAGCGGCCGCCACCGTAGGTTCCTCCGCGGGTGCCGGCGAGGGCATCCCGCACCGGAATGAACAGCCCGCCGCCGTAGGAGGCGAGGCGCCACACGTCGAGACTGCCAACGCCCGGGATGTCTGCGGTCGCGATGCGCTCAAAAGGCACGATGCCGTCGGTGCCGGTTTCGACCTCGAGGCGGTGCGGGGCGGCGGGCGTGAGTTCGACCTCGAAGCGCCACTCGGGGTCGTAAGGTTTCGTCGGTAGTCCCGTGAACACGGCGCGGTCCTCCGGCAGGAGCGGCGACGACGGGTGGTTGGCGAACAGATCGTCGCGTTCGCGGCGCCAGAAGTCGTGAGCGGCCGGCAGGTCGGTGGCGGTGCGCACGGCCGCGTACATGGCGAACACGCGCCTGCGCCAATCGGCAACCTCGAGAGCAGTCATGCGGTCAGGATACGGCAGCGGGGTGAGAGGTGAGGGTGAGGATGGCGCGGCTCGAGTGAGGGTCAGGCGCGGGTGGGGGCGCTCCGGGCGCCGTGGGTTGGGGCGGGCGCGAGGTCGGCCGCGGCATCCAGAGCTAGAGCGGCCGCCGCGACCAGGCGCTCGCGCAGAACGTTGCCGCGCTCGGCGAACCCGCGCTGCTCGCGCGCGTAGAACGCTTTGCCCTCGGCGGTCTCGATCGGCACGGGCGCGTAACCCCAATCGCCGAGGTCGTAGGGCGAAGCCCGCATGTCCAGTTGCCGGATGTCGCGCGCCAACTCGAAACAGTCGAGCAGCAGCTCGCCCGGCACGATCGGACCGAGCTTGGTGGCCCACTTGTAGACGTCCATGCCGGCGTGCAGGCACCCCGGTTGCTCGAGCTGCGGTTGCGACTCGCGAGTGGGCTGGAGACGGTTGAGCGGGATGGCATCCGGAGTGAAAAACCGGAACGCGTCAAAGTGGCTGCACGAAATGCGGTGCGCCTCGACGACCGCGTCGGTGGCGGCCTGGCCGAGCCGGAGGGGGACGTCGTGGCGCCGGCCGCCGCCGGTGGGAGTTGGGGTTGGGGTTGTGGGGTGGGTTTGGGGTTGGGTTGTGGCGTTGGCTTGGGGCTGGGTTGCCGCGGACTGGGCCGGGCCTGGCTGGGCGGCGGGCTGGGTTGCGGCGGGCTGGGCGTCTGCGGGCTGCGTTGCAGCCTGGGCGGCGGGCTCGGCGTCGGTCGGCTGTGCGCCGGGCTCGTCGGCACGGTAGACCATGGCCCACTCGTGGAGTCCGAAGCAGGCGAGGTTGGCGGGGCGCGCGGCGGTCGCCGACAGCAACGACACAATGAACCGGATGCTGCGCTCATTGGCCGCGGCGAACGCGGCAGCGTTGACGCTTATGCCGGCGGGGTGCTGGGTGGAACTCGATGCCGCGCTCGAATCAGTACCGCCCTCGCTCACGTACCACTTCCACGAGGCGCGCGGCTCGTCGCTCGCGCCCTCGAGCACGACGCCAGTCCCCGGATGCCATCTCCTCAACAACCCCGGACGCAACGGGTAATACGTAAACAAAAAGTCGTCAACCGGATGTGTCACCGCCGTGCCCGCACGCTCGCGCCATCCGCTCGTAAAAGCGTCGGCGCGCGCTTGGTGCGCCGCCTCCAGGGCGCGCCACTCGGCCTCGGGTAGGCGGGTCGGAGTGGGGGCGGGCACGAGGTTAAGGGTAGCTGGGGTGGGTTGGCGTTGGTTGGTTGGCGTTGGTGGGCGTGCTCGGTTGGGCGTTCTGGCCATCAGCCCGTCGGGCTTTCGGGCTTCCGGGCTTCCGGGCTTCCGGGCTTCCGGGCCTCCGGGCTTCCGGGCTTCCGGGCTTCCGGGCTTCCGGGCCTC
>Ga0070753_1000135_pt1 | contig 45432 bp, 56 predicted proteins | sample VirMetDEL_Aug_31_FD_77441 | JGI IMG/M metagenome (GOLD analysis project Ga0070753, IMG submission 77441) | Aqueous microbial communities from the Delaware River and Bay under freshwater to marine salinity gradient to study organic matter... | ecosystem: Environmental > Aquatic > Marine > Coastal... | reverse complement strand
CGTACAGTATCGTGGTCGTCAGCACTAGGACGTCCGGAATAGCACAGGCTTAAACGGCGTCCATTTACTGTATAACGTCCAGAATAAGAACTATTGCGGCAGTGAGTAGGGTTATACTCAACAGTCGCACCGTAGCGTTGAACAGTCTGTAGTAGTTCAACTGTGCCGGGATCATATTTAGCAGATACTGGAGTTTGTAGTGTAATCAGCGCACTGGATAAACCCAGAGCACTACAGAGAAGGCGTTTAATCATTATTTAATTAAAGAGTAGAGGATTGATTACGCTTGAACGCATAAGTCAGAATCACAATTGAGGAAAGTACCCCAATCAGTCCGACAACACCGAGTACAACGGTAGATTGATCGTAGTGAATCATTTCAAATAAATTAGGAGTACAGTTCGATACAACGGTCTACAATTTCATCGCGTGTAGCTAGTGAGATATCCTCACCGTCAGCGATGTATTCATCTAGTACTTCAGCAACTTCAGTACACAAAACACCATCAGCAGCTGATGCTTGATAGGTGGTAGGACTGAAGATAAGCAGAAGTATTGCTATAACATAAGCCAAGATAAATCTCCGCGTTATATGTATAGCTTAAGTCAGATAACGACCAGTTGTGTACGCATATCAGCAATAGATTTCGATTGCTCGTTATAGTTACGCGCCTCCTTTTTAGCCATACGGAGGATATAGCGCAGTTGATTTACAGTCATATTCAGACACAATTGCAAAGGAACAACAATAAAAAAACCCCCGGATACGGGGGGAGTATTGTCAGTTAGAACGAGTGCCAGCCTTCACACCACAAGAGCGGTAAAAGGCAGCCATACGTTCAGCTTCTTTACGGTTAGGAAATTCTTGAGTACGAATTTCGTTTGTGTAAGGTGTACGATATTCAACGAGATACATATTAGAAATACAAAGAACAACTTAGAAAAAACCCCTCGATAGAGGGGCCATAGGTTCGTCACGGACTGGTAGCTCAGACAGCTACTGCAGTGCGCTCGAATTTAACGATAGAGTTGGCGTTTAACCGAATTCACCAGCGCAGTCGAAAGCCTTTCATCCCCGTTAAAGAAACGATAGATGATTGCCTCTTTTAAAGCAAGCAATTCATCTGTATATCTTCCATTAGAAGGAGTAGCGTCATTCCATTCATCAATGATGATGATAGCTCGACGTACTTTCTCTTCGTCTTTCATATAGGGAAGTATACAATCAATCATATGCATAGCTCTTTGATAGCTTACACCCCATACCCAAGCTTCCTTGTGATGAGGTTTGTAAGTCTTCTGCTTGCGTATAGAGCCACCAAAAAGAGAGCGGAGAAACTCAAGCATAGGTAAAGAGGTATTAGTGACTGAAATAGCAGGATGACGAGTAGTACCGCTTTTAGCAAGCAAGATACTGCCTTCGCCATCTATAATTCCAGCACAATATGCATAATCGATTTCGTTCATAAGATATAAGCAATGGAGATGTGGGTAATCGAAACCCAGTCCTAACGCCAGCGCCAGGTTTAAAGTCTCGGGAGGACTAGTACAATCATAAAATATTCAAGCATCTTTGGATTTAGACAGTTCCTTTCCCCAGTAAATGGCTTGTGTAGCAGCCATACCGGTTAAAGCAACAGGAAGCAAAGCAGGTACTAATAAAGCAGTACCGGCTCCAAAGAGTGCTGAGGTAATGAAACCACGAGCTAGATTATTATCAGACAGTACTTCTTTAGTATCTACATCAGAGAGTTTCATATCAAAAGATAGAAGAACACAAAAGAAAAAACCCCTCGATAGAGGGGGAAGAGTTTATAAACCAGAAGGATCTGCATCAAACTGGTTACCGACAATATTGCCAGCAGCACCTGCAATCAACGGTGCAGCAAGATAAGACAATAGACCGGTAGCTAACTTCCCACGTTGACCTAAGGAAGCACGCATACCAGCAGTATCCATAATCGCAAGTCCATTCTTAGAAGCTAACATCTCATCAACAAGAGTGGGAGCACTCGCTAATGTAGCCATAGCAAGTGAAGTATCCATATCATCATCACCAGCCTCAAGAGCTGCTGCAACTCCAGGCACAGTTACCATAGCGCCAAGGAGTGCATTCTTAAGTTTAGGATTAGCCCGTAGTGAAGCCACAAGATGACCAATGTCTGTCTTTTGTGAAGCCAGGTGACCCATCTCGTGAGCCAAATACACACGGTCAGCATTAGGGTTAATCTTGATACCAGGTTCTTGTAATGGTGAGCTAGAACTAGCTGCATCTTTACCGTGCTGTAAATCATAGTGAAGGTTAGCTAAAGCATTACCTTTGTCAGGTGGTTGAATATACTCAAGTCCATAAGCAGCACTAGTGCCAGGCCTTAATTCATCAACACGTTGATCAAATGCACGATCAAGTGCTTTCTCTGCTCGTTTAGCATTACGCATAATAGGTCTACGACGACCTAACTCTCTAGCGTTAAAGGCGCCGACACCTAAAGCAGATAAAGCAGCAAGTAAAGACACAGGTATTAGTCACAAGATAGTTCTATTGTAAAAGATAAATAATCCCCCAATGAAGGGGGGAAGGGAAGATCAGGCATTAGCAAAGTGCTTGTTGTATAGCTTGACACCCCTCTTAACAAGCTTGAAGCCAACATAGCCAGCTACACAAGCTTGTCCAACAGGAGTGCAGAGTACAGCAGCTGTAGCAATACCAGCAGCTGAGCCATAAATAGTCTTCTCCTCAATAGTGTCGCACTTGTCAGCAACAACTTTGGCTGCAAGTCCTCCACCAACAACAGGAGCAAGGAAGTCCAATGCAAACTCACCAGCAGAAGCTGCAGCATCAGCAGCTAGAGCCCAAGCAGATGCATCAGCGACATCTTCAGCGGATTCAAGGAGAGTTTGGACATCTTCTTCAGACTCGAAATCAGCGTCGTACTGTTCCTCAAAAGTGCTGTTAGCCTCTTGCCTAGAACGGTTAACAGAGGCATCCTCAAATCGTCCGTTATCAGCAGAGCCAGAGCCGCCATTCTTAACAGAAACGTCGTGAAACCAGTCCTTGTCAGTAACACCGAGTTCGGCGTCACCGTTCAAGTACTTCTCAACAAGCTCCGGCTTATCTTGTAGTTCAACAGGAATAGTATCTTCATAGAAGGCTTGAGCAGTACGCTCAGGGTCTTCATCAGCTAAATGACTAAAGTAGTCACGCTGCGATTGGGATAAGTTCTTCCAGTTATTGTCTGCTTGTTGATAGCCGTAGTGATCAAGACCAGCAGTAGTACCAGTAAAAATAGAAGTCACAGTAAGTTAGACAGATAACACACGAGAAAAAACCCCGCCGAAGCGGGGTGAGTGTGTCAGACAGCAACAGGCTCAGCAGCAGGTGCTACAGCAGGCTCTTCCTTATTGCCAAGGAAAGGCAGGTAAGAGCCAGTGGTCTGCTTGAGATGACCACCAGTGGCAAGTAAGCCAGTGGCAAGAGTGCCACCAATGACATAGCCAGGGGCTACAGCAGTAGCAATGAATGCAGCGCCACCAAAGGTAGCAACACCAGTGCCAACAGCAGCAATGGTGAGTGCATTCTGGTCAGTCAAAAAGTCAAGTGCTGCACCAGAGGAGGTGTCAACAGACTTGTGAATAGCAGCCATAGAAATATACAGAGTAAGTGAACAAGCCCATAAGGGCACAAGACGACAAAGCCCCCGTTAGGGGGCGAGAGGTCAGATGTCACACGACAGGGGAGTGCCACGCCAAGTCCAGGAGTACCAAGCGTCACCAATGCGTGTGTAGACAAAGTTCTCAGTCAGCCAACGGTCTGCTTCGAACGGTAGAGGATAGTACATATGAATATATAGAGAACAACAAAGGACAAAGCCCCCAATAGGGGGCGTATACAGCTGTTAGGAGACGTCTGCCCATTCAGTGATGACACCTTCAGTGTCAACAGTCTCAGGGACAGTAAATAGATCTACAGTAACAAGATCATCTGACTGATCGATCATACGTTCCAGGTATTCACGGTAGGCTTCGATGAATGCAGACATCTATAAATATACGAGGAACACTAAAGAATAAAGCCCGCGCTAGCGGGCAAGGAGTTTCCTCTTAAGAGCTTTCAAAGCAGCCTTACGGGCTCTCATAGCCTGTGGCTTACGCCTTGGCTTCTGTGCTTTCTTAGAGTGATGTTGATAATTAGGGACATTCATATCGATAAACGAGAAGAGACACAAGATCAATAAAAACCCACGATAGTGGGTAAACATAGATAGTTACAATTAATAAGTGTATTAGTTATAACTATGCCTAGATTTGCCAATCAACGGATTGCTAAGTTAGTTGATTATCTTAAAACGCCACACTCAGAGAGACGTATGGTAAATCAAGATGATCCATATTACTGGGGTCAATCAGGTAGAGCTTGGCGTCAAGAGCAAGATAATTTGCATAGAGAAATACAAACTGGATACCTGAGTCCAAACCACGCTAAAGCAATACTTCAGACTAAATTCGGTCTGTCTAGTAAAGAAGCCGGTATGTATGTAAAGTGGTCTTTAGATCCAGACACAAAATGGAGTAGACACGTTGGATTTGGTGTTCCGCAAGCAGAAACTTCGGAACATATTATGAATGAGATATTGAATTCATCAGGTATTAAGACTAAATTAAACAACCAAGATGATCCTACTGCAACTGATTTAGTTCGTATGGTAGACAACGTAAAGCAGTATATTGATGTTCAAAACAGAAATACACTGCCAAATATTATTACAGGTGAAGAGATGGGGACATTAATGCCAATCCTAAATACACCTGCAGGGTTAGCATCTGAAATTTACGATAAAGCATCACCTAATGACACATTTGGAGTTATTAAACAGGAAATTCAACGTAGGTCACCATACGCTCGTCCAGGAAAAATGTTCGAGAGTAGAGAGGTTGTTGGTCAAAAGTTTGGACGTCCAAGGATGAGAAACGGGGTAGATCAGCGTAAGCCATTTAAAGAATCACACGTTAAAGATGTAATCATTGGAGGATATAATGATCCACGTGAATTCGAGGCATACTCATTAAGAAAAGGTCACGGGCCATACGATCCCATGATTCCTTCACGAGTGATAGCTCAAGATCAAGAGAAACTTAGAAATAATCTAATGGGAATGACTAAAGCTGAGTATGAGAAATTAGGAGGAGCAGTCTTAAATGATGACTATAGGAAATCGATGGATTTGTATCTCCCCGTCAATATGATCGAGGAGATGTCAAAACCAGATACAGAATATATCGCCAAGGAGGTATTAGAAGCTTTGGATTGGGCTAAACGGAATAGTTAGCCTGAATATAATCCCAAAGAAACTGCTGCTTTTCAGTCAAGGCATCGCCATTGTCTAGCGACACACAGATGTCACCAAGGCAGTAGTTGACAAAATCTAATACACCATACTCTTTGTCAGGCCGACGATCGGCTTGGCGAGTAAGAAACTCCTTATAAAGAGTGTCGAAATCGTAAGTCATAGTAAGAAATAAACAATAACACCACACGAAAAACTCCCCGGTAGGGGGGAGTCTTAGGTTATCAGGCAACAGCCTGCTTCTTAAGGGTAGCCAGGCTACGGTTACGAGTGAGGGGAGTGAAACCCTTAGCGAGGAGGAAATCCTCGAAGTGAGTCATCTCATAGCCGCTACGGAAGACGTGTTGCTTACCGAAGCCATTCTTGGCAACGAAGCAGTCGTCGCTAAAGCGGATAAGACGCCAAGAGGCATTACCGCGAGTCAACACAACAGACTTCAAACCAGACATAATCATAATTGATAACAACACAAAAGAAAAACACCCGCGTTAGCGGGTGAAGGGGTATACAATTAAGGGATACGGGGGTAGACAGCCTTCCACAAACGAGAGGAAGCCTTACAAGTCTTATCGGTAATATAGTAAAAACCGCAGCCTATGCCATACACACAGCCGACAAAAGGAAATAGAATCCATCCACCAAGAAGGAGGATAGGAGAGGAAGTAAATAGAATTAGCAAGAGGGTTCCAGCCAATTCCTTCTTGCTTGTCTTAGGCTGAATAGAAGTAGTCATAAAGTTAATTGATAACACTAAAGAAATAAACCCACGATAGTGGGTGAAAGTAGGTCGCTTACCGGGAAGGAGAAGTAGGTCGCTTCTAGGTCGCTTAATGGTAGGGGGGGGGTAGTAGGTCGCTTACCGGGAAGGAGAAGTAGGTCGCTTACCAAGACATAAAAAAAAACCCCTGGGGAGGGGTTATGAGTCACTGATGCCAGCGTCGATGATAGTTATCCATAGTAACGAGATTAACGGCTAGAGACATACCTGCAGTTGGTAGAATTAAAGACGCTGCTATCATCTGATATAACACTAGCTTGCATAAATCATACTTCTGAGAGTCAGACATATTAAAGTTATAAACTACATCAATGGATAAAACCCGCGATAGCGGGTGATACGTCGCTTGCGAGTCAGTTAGTATGTCGCTTGTAGGTCGCTTAAAGGAAAGAAGAAGAGTAGGTCGCTTAGCAAGACACAGTAGTTTAAAACCCCCGTTAGGGGGTGGTAGTCAGTAGTTAATTAAATCAGTCGATGTCACACCAAGTAATGGATTCGGGATACCAACGACGTTGATAGTTGTCGTAAGACATACAGTTAATAGCGAGTGACATACCAGCAGTAGGGAATGCTAACGCTAAGCCAGCAATTTGCTTTCCAACTAACATAAGAGTGTCTGCTTGTTGCGGAGTCATAGATTCAATGTAATTTGACATAAAAGAAATAAACCCGCGTTAGCGGGTGAAGTAATTATCGGAAGTCGCAGTAACGATAGGGTGAGTCATAGTCAGTCACACGGATTATGTCAGAGTAGTTACGTAACTCATTAACCATTGATGCATACTCATTAGCATCATAAGTGTCATAGCCGTGGTTGTAATCACACTCACCTTCACGGATAATGTCGTAATCATTCATAGTAAAATTACAAATTACACAGTAATCGACACCACTCGATAGAGTGGGGGTAGGGGTGGTAGGAGCTGATACCCTCAGCGAGACACAGGGTTACTTAAGATACGCATAAGTCACGACAGGGGTGTGTAACTTCTGACGATAGGGGGAGGTAACCTGTGGTTACTGAAGTGAGCCCGAGTACGAAACACACGATACGAATTCGTATCACCACAAAAGATTAATACGAAAGATAATTATGTAGTGAAGAATTCGAGTGTGTTAACTCGGGTGAACAAAGAAACAAATGTGAAACTTGAGTGAAACGAAAGTTGAACAACGATTGTTATACACTTCAGCCGAACACAAAGGCTCACAAACAAACGCTTCACTTCAATTAACATCTGACTTCACAGTAGTTATTTTTTTTGTTTGAGCCCCAGTTCGGGTACAGAGGGTATTAAACGTGTCTAAAATTTTGTACCATTTTTTACCCTCTATAGGGGGTTTTTAGTACCCCAAAAGTCGCCACTTTGGGCAATAAGCAGGGCTCCAGTATGTAGTGTGATTATCTTATTGAGAATCAATAGCAATAGAGGCTGTGATACCCTAGTAAAAGCACCTACTCTCCCTGCTTGTATACGTTGGTTTTAGAGTCGAACGCAAAACTACGCTAACTACGGTAGTTTTCTATATACCCCTTTTTTAATTCACCCCTAGCCCCTACTAGTGAATTTTTTTAGAAAGGGTTAGATAAGAAGGTAGTTAGTGTAGCATCGTAGTTTTTGTAGAATAAATAGAACATCAACATTTAAAAAATAATGGGCAAGTTTACTCCGGGTTATATCACTGTCCCAGGTAAAGGTAGAAGGTATCGTGATGCTGATGGTAATTATTTCGGCATTGAGCCTGGATTTGGCATGCAGACTATGTTGGAATTTTTCGATCCAACTGTTAAAGGTCAACCAAGCTACGGTGCCTATCAAAACTCAACACCGAGCACATCGCGTCGTTATAATGATTCTGAAAGTAAAATTAAAGCGATTCAATCAAACGGTTCAGCACTGATCAACCGTTCTGGTGTCACTCCTGTAGATGGAAGTTTTCGTAAAGCTGTAGAGCAAGGTACTGACGGTAATCGCCCTTCAAGTGCTGGTAACGCTGGTTCCGGCAACGCTGGTTCCAGTAACGGTGGTTCCGGTAACGGTGGTTCCGGTAACGGTAAGGGGTCTGCACCAGCACCTTCAAGCAACGGTGGCAACACTGGACGTAACGACACTCGTGTAAATAACGGTGGAGTAGTTCAATCTGGCACCAACATGGGTCCAAAGCTTCCCACGTTAGATGAACTGAGTGCTTATGCAGGTGCACCAGTTGCTAACTTTGCTGGCCCATCGTTCCCCACACAGCCAGCAACCAACCGCATCACTGCTTCTTACCCCAACACCACAGGTGATGGTATGGAAACAGTGGACCTTGGCGGGGGCAATATCTACAAAGCTGACCGCAATGGTCGCATCATCGGTGCAGCAAACGGAAATGAGGGCGATAAGTTCGAAGGTTCCCAGCTGCCTACTACAAAAGGCAACCCATTTAGCGGAAATCCTGCCGATAGTCCGCAGTTTAGGTCCGATTTACCCGGAATTATTGGTCAATCCTACGACAGTTACCACACTAATAACGGATTAAACGCCGCATCCAACGTTTCAGGTAAAGGAACCCCCGCATTTAGCGGCAAAGAAGAGCAAATTAAGGGCGCATCTAGCCGTCCTAGCGGCTCATTAGCTGATTCTCTTAGCGATGGAAGCGATTTACGGTTCAATTCCGCCAATTACAAGCCATCTGAAGGCTTCAAGGTGTCTGATGGTGCATCATCCTCGGAAGAAATGCGTCGTCGGCGTGCATTCTTAGATGCACCGGACAGTATGAGCGGAATCAAGCGCGTTGAAGCTGGTCTTGGCTACCAAGTTCTTAATGGTAAAGCATATATGAACATCAATGGTGAGATCAAAGAGGGTGATGTAAGCGAAGTCCGTAAAATCAAGAATGCTGCACCAGGTCAAGCGCAAGGATTGAAGGATGCTTACGTTGAATCCATTATAGGCAAGACTAAAGAGAACAATACTTCCGAGAATCCTCCGTTAACTCCAGCAGCTGCCCAAAATCCCAGTGTTCAAAACAATGAACTCTCGCCATTTATACAATCACTGCCTGGCAACAAGAAATCAAACCTTCCAAACCAGGTAATGGGCATCGGAAGTATCTGATATCAGTTAATCACAAATTATCTACAATATATAGAGGTTTGTGATTAACAACAGTGGATTTATCGGATATCAATGTAGGCGCCGAGTTAGCTGCTGCTGGTCGTACTCTGGGAATGACACCAGATGAGACATATGACTTTGTAGTCAAGAAGATTCAGCAGCAGAATGCCCGTAATGCACGTCAAGGTCAACCTCCTATTGATGAGCGTGCTGGATTCAGGCAGTTCCTCGACACAATGGCACGAGTTCGTGGAATTGACGAAGTATATCCGGCTGATATTGACACATTAAACACAGTTGCCAATTCTGACCTCATTGATAACCGTGGAAATGAGATACAGAACTTCGGTGGCATCGATATTAATAACAAAAACCAAGCAAGAGGTGGAATAGAAGGTCGACGTGAACAAGAACGAGCTGAAGGTAAGAAAAATCCAAGCATCATTACTCGAACCTACTTCGATAGAGCAGGTAACAAGCAAACTGAGACTATGGAAATCCCTGATGGCATGCCAATGCCAGAAAGGTTCCGTGAAGCCGCAATGGCACGCGATTTTGGGCTCTATCGTGACGATGTCATGGCACCAGCCCAGCAAGTACTGCGTGGTGAGCTAGCAAGACTGCAACAAGGAGTAAATCAATACGGAGCCGATGCTTTTCCGGGTATTGCTAATGTAATTGGTCGCATTGAAGACGATTTAGCAGTTAATCGTGGAGCAGAGGCTTCTTTAGCTGCTGAATTAAACCGCAGAGACCAACAAAACGTTAATTTAGACGTTGTTGAAGCAAATGATTGGAAAGCAGATGCTGAAGCACAGAGAATTGCACGTGAACGCTTTGGTCTTTATGGTGGAGGCGCACAAGCTGATGAAAATCTTGGACGTATTGGCAATGTTGACAAAATTGGCCCTGCAAAGATTGGATATGACTTTGCAGTTAACTTTCCAGTACCTGGAAGGCAAGTTGAGCCTACCTCCCTGCCTATTGGCTTAGGTTCTGACCTTAATGCACCCGTAACAGACAATCGGTTGGCTGGTCCTCTCCAAAAACAAGAGCAATGGTTAGTTGACCACGCTCCTGGCTACAGAGAGGGTAAAGTTTTCGGTGATTACCCACAAGTTGCTATTGATGCGCAATTAGAAGGGGTTAGTGAAGCATTAGCCAAGCTTAAGATTGGTGGACAGGGTTTAGAGCCTTCAGAAGCGCGAGTTCGTAATTTAAACGACCTTCAAAACGCTGTAGACAAAGTTATTGGCCTTGGTGGCGGTAAATTCTTCGATATGGTCGACGGAAAGAACGTTATTAACGAAAATCCCGGAATTACGCAAGTATTGAACAAAGCTCGTTTCAACGAGAACCAACAAAACGAATTAGCCCGTGCTTTGTTTGCAATTGAAGCAGCAAACCGTAATCCAGCCAATCAAACAGCTAAACAAGGTTTTGCCGCCGGTGAAAACGTCAGAAGGCCCAACGCAGTAGGAGGTGCACAGCATCAACTGCTTGGTGGAGGTCAAGTCGGCGTTGGACGCATTGGTCGAGAGAAAATCAACGGTCGTGAAGTAAGAGCAGCACTGCAAGAGCTTGATGGACGTCAAGCAGGCCCACGGTTAAATCCACAAGAGCTTCGTGATGCTCGTATGCCTTATCAAGCCGCAGCAGCTGGAGAAAAGCCAGCTCGTGCCGCATTCATTAAAGGTGACGTACGAGATATGCCTAGAGCAGAGCGTGCTCGTCGATATGGAGCCAAAAACGCTGCAATCGCTAATCGAGTAGAAGACCGCTACCTTGCAGCAGAAAGAGCAAGGCGTGAAGGAGCTCCACCGGCAAATGACCGTGGCCGCATTACTCCACGTGAGCAATCTATTGGAAGAATTGTAGAAGGGCTGCAGTATGAGAGTGAGTTCCCACAATCAGCTACTTCAGCAGTTGTAAATCCACGTGAGTCTGTAAGAGCAATTGATCGAGCAGATGTTTGGAATAATGCTTCTGTACCACCTGCTCAAGCTAAACGAGAATTTACAGAGCCACGAATTTCTTATAACATCCCTGGTCAAAGATTTGGACAACAAGGTCCTCGTCCTGACTATGTAAAAGCTGGCAAAAAATTAAAGGGACCAGATACATCACCCAGTAACCGAACAATTAGTCGTGAAGCTGACTATAGACAGGCTGTACAAAACTATTCCAAGGTTCGTAGATTTGGTCGAAATTCAGCCATTGCTGGTGGAGCAGTTGCAGGTCTTGCAGGACTTGATGCTCTAATCGGTGGTGAGCGTGACAAGCGTCAACAAGAGGAGCAATTCTGATGAAATACTCTACAGAAGATTTACGGCAAGGAATGACACTAAGGCAACAAGCCTTAGAAACACCTAGTACTTTTGGAACTATCCACGGTGCTTCAGATACAACAGCTGGAGACAAACCACCTAAGAGCAGAATGGCTGGTCAAATGGGTGCTCGTATTATGGACCTAATGACAAATCCAGTCGAAGTACAACGTACACAGAATTGGATGAGCCAGTTTGGAATGTCCAATGAAGGTATGCAATTCAATCAAGCTAAAATGATGATGGCAGGTAATCAGCCTGCACAGCCGCAAGAGGAACAAAAGTAATGGCTTTACCAGCAATTATTGCAGGAGCAATCCCACTGCTTACTAAAGCAGGTGTGGCATTAAAAGGTTTAGCCGGAGCTGGTGCTGTAAAGCAATTAGTTATCCCAGGTTTAATGGCTGGCACTAAAGGTGCTGCTGCTAAAGGAATTTTAGGAAACCTTGGAACTCGAATGGCAGGCAGTAAGTTTTTAGCTAATGCTGCAACAATGATGCCTAAAACTAAAACTGAGTTGGCAATGCGTGTTGCACCTGACGCAATCTTTGGTGTAATGGCTGGTGCTATGACACCAGGAGATTTAGGAGATAAACTCATTGCAGGCACTACAGCAACTGCAGGTGGTGCGCTTGGAGGCCTTGCTGGTCGCGGTGCTATTGGAGGCATTAATCCTAAGTTAATGAATAATCCAATCATGGATATCTCTACTGAAATGATTGGTGGTATGACTGGAGACATTGCAGCTCAGGGTGTTGCCGATGGAATTCTGCGTGCTAAAGGCGGTGGCATGACGCCATACGAAAAAATGGCAGCAGAGCAGCAGCAGCAATTGGAGCAAGATATTCTTCGTAGGTATCTCAGCGGTAAAGGAGGATATCCTTCTCAAGACAATTTTCTAGCTGCTAATGGTTTAGGCTGATGAGACAACAAGATTTAGACGATGCACAGATAGCATCTATACAAGAAAAGCTTTACAATAGCGACATTGACGAAAAAGATGAGTATGGATACTACAAAGATGCAGGTCGTCAAATATATGAATGGGATAAAAAACCTGTTGATATAGCCTTCAGTCCTGAATTACAACGTCAATTGTTGGGAGATGAATTTGATACATTAAAACCTTCCAGAGGATTTATTGATGCATTTAAAAAAGAGTATGGATTAGGACGAGAGCATTTTGCTGAAGCTAGACGAAGAGCACGATGGGCTCAAGGAAAATCTGAGAATGCTCCAAGATGGGACGAGATGACGGAAAGTTATCCGTTAAATATTCGATTACAAGAACTAAGAGGAAAAGCCCCGAAAACACTTAATGACACTTTAAACCACATGGGAATGGGTTTAGAACCTGCTGGTAATGGTAGGAGAGCAGGTCAGTTATTAGCCACACTAGCAAATGATCTTACTCAAGACACATCAAGGGGTTTTTATTGGCTTTTAAATGCTCTACAGGCTACAGGTGCGGTAATCACAGAAACTACATTAGGAAATTCAAATCCGGATTTATTTAAATTAAAACCAGTAACTTATAAAGATCCAGAAACTGGTATTGATACAGTACTCAATATTCAGAATGACGAAGACAGAGTACTCGCAATCAAATTAGGATTTCTAGACACTCACAAAAATACTCGAAGAGGAATCAGAATTAAACCATCTGTAGAAGAGGGAGGGATACCAACAAATGCAGGTAATTCAAAAAACAAGTATCTTATGAGGCCTAGGTTTAATCCTGGCGATTTGAATTCATTACTTATTCCTACCGGTGCAGCAATTAATACTGGCTTAGGATTAATGTCTCCGTTTGGAGGAATTGAGGGATACGAAGCTGCAGTACCTGATCCAAATGATAAAACAAAGACGTCAAACGCAATTGCAGAAGTAGCTGCTAAGTACTTCTTAGGAAGAACAGGTAATCTACTTCCATACGATGAGTTTGTAAAAGTAAGGCCAGATGTAAGCCCTGCTGAATACCGTGCCTATAAAGCTTTTAAATATGACAAAGAGCTTGATCTCAATCCGTTTGATGGGGATTTTACATTACCTACAGGTGTAGTAAAAGGTACAACGGAAGGGATTCACGGTCCTGAAATTCAATTCTTAGGAAGAGGCTTACCTTTAACAACTGGTATTATCCCTTTTGGAAGCGCACTTGTTGGTACAAAAATGGGTGTTAAACGTAATCGTCCAATTCGAGGTGGACTTATTGGAGGTATGGCAGGCCTTGCAGTTGGTCAAGGCGCAGGTAATTTGATTGAAGGTGAACGCCGTCGCCGTAATAAAGCAGAAAACGAAAGCTACGGTGAACTTTGATAAAATATCAAAAGACTAAGGGTTTTACAAATGCGTTTTGCAGGTAGTGCGGTAGATTTTACACCTCAATCTTTATCAGCCGCTGGGTCAAGCAGTAACTACTCTAGCGCTGCAGGTAACGTTGATTTAAACGAAGGGTTTGGAGCAATGCGCTCTAAAGCTCCAAGGTACGACCAGATTGCTGGTACAGCTATGCAGACTGAATCTGCAGAAAAACAAGCAGCAATGAAAGCTGAAGCAGACGTAATGTCCAATAGTATCGCTGCATTTGGCCAAACCAAAGGAGCAGCACTGCAAGCTGAAGCAGCTATGTATGCAGCTGACAAACAAGCTGAAGCTGCAAAGAGCTCTGGAATGATGGGAGCAATTGGCTCTATCGGCTCTGCTTTGATTGGTTTAAGTGATAAGACCACAAAAGACGAAATCACTCCAATTGAGACTGCACTAGAGAAGCTGCGTGAACTCAAGCCTGTCACTTTCTACTACAAGCCAGAGTATGGTGACCCAACACGTATGCATCACGGGTTTGTAGCACAGGAGTTTCAGAAAGTACTTCCTGCTGCCACTTACCAAGATGACAAGACTGGCAAGCTTTGCATCGACCCGATGGACGTCATCGGACTGCTTGTACGTGGTAATCAAGAACTTCAAGCACGTGTTAGCCGCCTTGAAGCAAAAGCAGCTTTAGCAGCTGTATAAAATAGTAAAAGGATTAGAGAGTTTAACCGTGAATCTTGATTTACTTGGAAATTGGCGTGGTGGTGCAGTAAATGATGCTGCACAAGAAGCAATCCGTAACCACGGTACTCAGGCTCTTAATCATATTAATATTGGTCCACTTGAAACATTATGGGGAGCTAATCCTGATTTAGTTAAAAGTAGGATTAAGTCTCTTCAGCAACAAGCTATTAATGATAATCCTCAGTTACAAGCATTAGGTATTCAGGCAGGTTTACCGATCTTTGAACAAAGCGGAGGTATGGCCAATTATGGCGAAACTGCCGCTGGATTCCAAACTCGTGCAAAACAAGCTATTGATACAAAAACTGAAAACGACAGACAGCGGTTGAGGAAAGAAGGTATTGAAGCTGAAGGTCGGCAGCAAGGCTACCGAATGGAAGAAGTCAATGCAGGCATCAGAGCTCAAGGAGATCGGCTTGCAGCTCAACTTGAGTCTCAAAGTAATCAATTTAATCACACGAGTCGAGAGAACCACGCTAACCGTCAGTTTGAAAGGTCTGAGAACAGCTTAAATCGTACTCATGAACGTGAACTTAGCTCTAGCAAAGATGACTTGCAAATGCAGCTTGCATTAATGCAGAGTGACTTAGCTGAAAAGCGTATGGCTTACGACAGAGAAACTCAGCGTATGGATCGACGTGACCGCATAATTGCCCAGCTGATGCAAGGTATTGGTCAACTGGGTGGTGCGTTTAGTCTCTAATCAACCGCCTTGGTAAATTCTCCAAGCTTCATCAAGGCTCAAACCACCTTGACCGTAATAAGAAGTACCTGTAGCTAAGGTAGGCATACTTGCCCATTCAGGTGCAATTTTATCAAGAGCTTGCCCAAGTTCGGCTTTTGTGTTGTACACAGCATCAGGATTAATACCACGTTTCTGTGCTAAGTAACGTCCAGCTTTTTCTTGACTTTGAGGACTAAAGTCTGTAAGACCTAAAGCATTTTTAGCTCCATCCCACGTAGTAGACAAGAATTGATATGCACCTGCTGCATCTGAAGCCAGTCGTCCACTTCTATTAATTTGTCGTGGGTGACGAGACGTATCGCTAAACCGAGCACCAGTAAACATTGTGGTGTACCCAGCGTCACCAACTGTACCTTCTCCTGTCTTAATCACACGAGCAAGACGACCCCAGCCAGTTTGACCATCAACTTGGGAAGCAGTATTTGAACCACTTCCCGAATTTACTTTCCCAGCAGACTGGTTACCTCCGTTGCTCCCGCTGGAATTATAAGGAGTGTACCTAGTGCCATCCCCAAGCTCAGCACGTTCTTGATCCTGCCTGTCTTTAATGCCCTGGTGCTGTGTACGCCAAGATTCGTAAATTTCGCGAGAGGTGTCCTTAGGACGTTCACGGCCTTTTGTGTTATCTCTGGAAGCCAGGAAACCTGCGGCGGCAATTCTTCCAAGACCGGCAATCGCTCCAGCCTTCCTAAGTTTAACTTTTTGATCAACTGCATTCTTAACTAGTTTTCCTTTATAACTTTGTCGCGTTACATCAGCGTAAGCATTTACAGCAGAATTCGTAACCTTCGCAGATGCTTGCATAGATGCAATATTTTGCTCAGCTTGAGTAACCATCGCAGTCTCGGCTAACTTTTGATAGTTAGGACCTGACTCACGAGCAATCTTGAAAGACTTGTTTAAAGAATCTGCAGCTTGCTTACCAGCAGCGGCATAGTCACCTGTATTGCTTGATTGTAATGAAGCAAAGCGCATATGCCTAAAACGTAATCACCTTACTATTGTAAGACAAAGAAATAGATAGAATAGAACCATATTAGATACAAACAGCAGCAAATGAGTATCGATAAAGGTATGTTCAACTTCCAGGGCGTGATGGATACGTTCTATGGATATCAGCCAAAGGATGGCGACTCTGAAGGTAGAGCTATGAAGAATAGCTTTATGAGCAATATGATTCAGTCAGGTTTTGATGCAAGCCTGGCTAAAGATATGGCTTATACCCAGTCAGGACTGTCCAAAGGTCAGATGACTCATGCTGCTGACCTTGAGCTGCGTAATAAGACTGCTTTGATGAATGATGAATTCAACAAAGGAATGATGTCAATGGGCGGTCAGTTTGAATTCCAGAACCGCTTTGCAGAAGACCAGAACGTACGGGACATCACCAAGGACACAACAAACACCGCTACTCAATATGAGTTCGGTAACCAGATGGCAGAGAACCAAAACGTTCGTGACATCACCAAAAACTCTTATGACAAGGCTGCACAGTTTGACTTTGCCGATAAGTTAGCGGATAACCAGAATATCCGTGATATGGCCAAGATGGGATTCCAAGGAGATGACTATCGTAAAACCGTTGCTGCTCAAGGTTCTCAAAATCGCCTAGATATGGTCACTAAAGGTGAGCAAGAGCGATATGGAATGATGCAACAAGGCGAAGAGACTCGCTTAAACACAATGCAAGCAGGTGATGAAACCCGTAGGACAGATACTAACAGAGCTGAAGAGGGTCGTATAACAGAGCGTGAACGTGAAAACCGTCAATCCGCACGTAGCCGGACAATGGCAAGGAGCTTCTAATGCCTACCAAAGAAGCTACTCAAGGTAAGGTCTACCTCAACTACGTAGACCAATGGTTGGACACTCTACCAGCTGCTGAGAGTGAAGACTTCAGAGAATTTGCTGAGGTCACTCCTTCTATTATTGAGATTTGGGTATATGCCGGTATCCTTCAATACCCAGGCTCATTCAACGATTTAGCTCGTTGGGTCAAAATGAAGTATAAGAAGCTGAACCGACGTGAAATACTTAATAGTGAAATTGCTGCTCTGCACGCCGATATTCAGGAGCTTAGAATGGCAATTACCTCAGGTGAGGTCAAAGCGGACAATGGTTGTCAACGTCTTGCGGCATTGGAAAAAGAACTGCGTAGTCATATTGAAACGTCTGACAAAATGAACCGCACGACTGATAAACGTGGATTAGTCCTTGCTGGTGCTGATCGTGTGATGCGTGAACTCACTGCCATCTTCAAAGATGACCCACAGTTTGCAGAACCAATCGACAATGCAATCAATGCAGTGTGGGCAAAGATTTACAGCGAGTTGAGTAACGCATAATGTACGGAGCACCTGTCACAGCATCTTTAGAAATTCCTCAGGAACTCCCTAGTTATTTCTCTCAGGTACCAGCTCCACTGCCTGTGATGCAAGATGCAACAGTAGGAACACTACGGCTGGAAGGGACGCTGCTTAGGAACCTGCCACCTATGCCATCAGGTGTACTCAACGATTTGTCATTTACAAACAGTCGTCAAGTTGAAGCAGCACAACTGATGAATGATCTAAGAGCAGTACATCAAATCACTAGGATGCAAGAAAGAAGAAGTAAAGCAATAGCAAAAGCACGTAATCGTCAAGCACAGAGAGCATCAGAACGTCGTTAGACTGAGACAAAAGGTCTAACTTATGGCAATACCTAGTGCATCATTAGCTTATAGAAGGTCAGCATTAATGACCGCAACGAAGGTAACGACCAAACCACCTTCAGAAGAAGTACTACGTGCACGAGATGACTTCAAAGACTTCTGTGTCTTTATGGGTAAAGCACCTGCAAAGCATATGTTGGAGTGGCACGCTCAGCTGTGTACAGGAGAAGACAGCGAATGTTTAATGGGAATTGGTGGACCTAACACAGCTATCCTTGCACCACGTGGTTCTGCAAAAAGCACAGTCCTAGGCTTATTTGCTGCTTGGATGATTGGCAGACATGCAGCTGCAAAGAAGATGCTGCGTATCTTGTACATCGCATATATGGTTGACATTAGCCGTGCAAAGTCAGCAACAATCAAAGGCATCTTAACCAGCAGTAAATACCGTGAAGTCTTTCCAATGGTAAGACTATCAAAAATTAAACGGAGTGATGAATATTGGAGTATTGATTATGACTTTGCGGGAATCGATACAGCAGGTGAGGAAGCATTTACTATTGCCTGTGGTGGTCTTAAAGGAGCCATCACCTCTAAACGATCACAGCTGGTTCTTATCGATGACCCTATCAAATCAGCTGCGTCAATCAATAATCCGGATATTCGCCGTGAGATGGAACAGACGTGGAGTAACGTTATTGCGCCCACTATGTTCCAAGGTGCACGAGCCATTTGTCTGGGTACCCGTTTTCACTTTGACGATATCCACGCCACACTATTTGTTCCCAAAAACAACTGGAAACAAATTATCCAGAAAGCAGTCATAACAGACCCTGACGGTAAACAACGTTCATATTGGCCAGAGTTCTGGTCAATGAAATATCTCAATGAACGTAAGAATGAAGACCGTGTTGCTTTTGCTTATCAGTATCTCAATACAGCTGTTCGCAGTGAAGATGCAGGAATCTCTCCAGAGCTTATCTGTAAAGGTATTGTGCCAGAAGACTACGACTGCTTAGGTGTAGGAATTGACCTTAGTGCCGGTATAGGTGAGAAGAATGACTGGACAGTTATGACACTCGGTGGCATCAAAGATGGCAAAATCTATTTGATTGACCAACGACGTGCACGGACAATGGGCAATCTTGAGAAGATGGACACCCTCTGTGAAATGTTGGCAGATTGGAACATCCTTGTAGAAAACGATGATGGTCAATACTTCCCAACAATGTCACCATGTGTGATATGGCCAGAAGCTGTTGCCTATCAAACATCATTTGAAGGTGATTTTAAACGTGTAATGTTTGAACAACGAGCGCTCTACAACTTACACTGCTCACCAGTTAAAGGCTTCAAGGGTGACAAACTTGCAAGGCTTAGAGGTGTGATGGGTCTATATGAACACAAGAGAGTTATCTGGAATAAATGGAGAGTATGGAATGTCTTAGAAGAAGAGCTCTTGAACTTCGGACATACGCAACATGATGATGCAGTCGATTCTATGGTGCTTACTATGGGAGGCTTGTTAAGAAGAGGAAATCTACAATTAGACTACAATGAGAATAGTTTCGCATTATAGAAATAGCGATGAGTCAGCAGCGGATGGCAGGAAGCCAAGAATTTCAGCAAGGTGTGAAAAAAGCTTCTCAGCCTATGGGTGGACGTGAGCATATTAATTCAAGTCCCAAGCTGTTTGGCAGTACAGGCTTAAAAGGCGGCGATGCATGGAATACTCAAATGCAACGAGAGAGTCAGGCACAAGATAGCTCTGCAGCAACTGGTTCCTACGGTGCAGCGAACCTTGCTAATTACATTAATGTAAGTAAGACCGCTACTCAAGGTAATCAAGATTTTTCAATTAATACTGGCAATAAATATGTGAACAACGCACGTTCGCAAAGTAAGACTAACAAGAAAGATAACGAAGGCTTTGCAATGAACACGACAAAACAGTTCGTGAATTATGCAGACCAGATGCGTGATTCTAATAGTGCAAAAGCTAAGCAGTTTGCACAATCAACAACGCAAAGCTATATGGATATGAATAAGGCCAACCAGAGTACAAACGTTGCTGCCCTTGATAAACATATCCGTAGTCAACCTATTGTCGATAATGCATACGGCAAGATGCAAGGTCTAAACACTTACGGTGATATGTACCGGTATGGACGTGAAGAGCTGCCTGCATTTAAGAAGCCTGAACCACAGAAGGGAGTTGAGAAGCCCAATTTCCAAGATATGTATGACAAGTCTCGTGATGACATCAACAATATTAATATCTAAAAGTCGATTACACTAATTAAAGGTAAGAAGGCTAGGAATGACAAACTCTATACAATCAGAATTTAAACAAATCCTCACTGCAGCAAAAGAACGAAGAGGGGATTTATCTGTTGACAGCATGATTGTGTCTTCGCATTTAGCGCAGATGCGTATGTTTATGCTGCGTCGTGGTATTGAGTTTTATGCAGAACAAGATAGCTTTGGTAAACGTCGTCAGTTTATTGCTGATGTCTGTGAGCATAATATGCTCGACATGAAGCTTGATAGCATTATTGATTACTTCTTATGTGATGGTCAAGGTCTTTTCTACTTCAGACCGTCAGGTGAAGACTACCAGCTATTATTCTTCCCAAAAGATAGCTACCGTGCTTATCGCAATCAAAAGAATGAAATTGACAGCATCGTACTTGTCTACAGTTTTGCTGTAAAACAAAATAAAGGTTTAGATGCCTACGCTGAGACTAACCAGCGTGGCGGTAAAAAGAAATACATCCGATTGAAGGTCTATAAAGACCGTATTGAACAAACAATCTCCAACGAGAAGATTGAGTTTGACGACACTCCAGGAGTAATGCCAGGACATATGCCTGGTATGACAGAAACACTTACTAACAGCTTAGGTTTTATTCCAGCTGTCGAAGTGTTTAATCATATGGATTGCACAGGTGAAGCTACTGGTAATGGTGAGTTTGACTGGTTAGCACACCAGATTTTGTATCACGATGAGCTGACCCGCAACATCCGTAAAAACCTCAAGTTCTTTGGTAACCCCACTCTGGTATCAAGCCGTCCTCGTCACGACCTGATTGAAAGCGGTGATGAGAACACCTTCCGCCCAACCATCAGTTCACAAGCTGGATTTGCACCAATGACTGGTGGGTCTATGCATAGTACCCGCGTCAGTCAACCATTTGGTAAGAGTTCAATTGACGGACAGATTAAAGTTCCGCGTGTGATTGCAAACCTTGAGCCTACAGACCGTGTGTCTTATATGACACCTGACAGTGTCTCTGGTGACCAGAACTTATACGTCAAAAACTATAGATCCGAAATTCGTTTAGCACTCGGCGGTGTTGATGACCTTGACATTAACCTTGCCAGCACTGCTTATGAAATCAAAACACTTTACGGTCGTGTAGCTGCAACAGCAGAGAAAAAAGCCAAAGCACTGTTTAACTACGGTCTATGTCGTCTTTTCTCAATGATGATTATGCATGAAGAAGAGCTGTTCCGTAAATCGTTTGCAGTAGCTATTGGATTGCAAGAACCAGTTATGCCTCTACCTGAGGAATATGCAAATGACCCTGAAGCATTTCAGAAAGAATATGAGAAATATCAGAAGAAACATCAGAAGTTTATTAAAGAAAGAGAAGATAGTATCCGTGCTACACTTGAGTCAGGCAATATGCCTATTGGAGTTGTTGGATTGATTCCTGACGGTAGCTCAAAAGTTAGCTGGCGTTGGATGGGTCAAGTCTTCGAAGACAGTCCCGACGACGTGCTACAACACAGCATCGTTGTTCGTAACCTTCAAGAATTAGGTGTTGATTCAATTGAAGCACTTAAGTACTTGTTCCCAGACAAAACGGAAGAAGAGAGGGCAGCAATGCTTTCTGGCTATCCGTTCAGAATGGTTCAACAAACACAACAGTCTTTAAACCAGTTCATTGGATTACTCGGCAACCTCTATCAGTTGCCACATCCACAGACGCCAGATATGCCATTAGCGTCTGATCCGAATCTTGATATCACAGGATTCTTATATAGATCACTCGAATTTTTACGTAAGGAGTTAAGTTACAGTGGAAGTTACAAGCCAGACAGCGACGGCCCCAGTGTCAGCGCCCTCAGCGATGCCGACGAGCGTCGCGCAGCCCTCGGCCTCCCCGTCCGCGATGAGCCAACCGTCGACCTCCCAGGCTTATCAGGCGGCCCCGGTAGCACAACCCCAGGTACCAACTTACCAACCGGCAGCGGCCCAGCAGGCTTCGGCACCTCAGGGGAATCCGTGGCAGGAAGCGTTCCAGGCGCTCTCCGCAAGTTTGAATACAAGCAGCCCCTCCCCAGCCCAGGTTCAACAATCGGCGTACCAGACACCAACGCCACAGGCGCTTCAACAAGCAAGCTGGGCTTCAGCCCCTCAGCAGCAATGGGCTCCTACGGCGCAGCCGACTTACAGTCCCCAAGCTTCAACCCAAGCCTACTCAACCGCCCAGGCTCCAATGCAAGGGCAGGCTCAAGAAGCAGTCAGCGACGCGTATCTAAGTCAAATCAGCGATCAAAGTCTTGAGGTTCTTGAGCACTTCGGTGCTGAAGCTCCCGCTCTCCTTAACCAGTACGCCTGTGCTGTAGAGGACGCCCTGATTGAGCAAGTCCAGCGTGTGCAGTCTCAGTCCCTGATGCTTGAAGCAGCTGGTGAAGAGCGTGCAGCAATGAACCTGATGCTCACTGACCCCGACGTGCTTGCTGATTACGTCAACGACTTCTACGGTCCTGAAGGTCCCTACCCGACTGAAACTCTTCAAGAGCAGTACGAGCGTGAGCAATATGAAGCCCGTGCTCAGTTCGAGCAAGAGATTGCAATGCAAGAGCAAGGCGGAGTTCCTCAGAACTTCCAGCGTCCTGAAATGGAAATGCCTACTCCCGGTCGTCAAGTGAACCAAGCCAACGATTTCTGGGGTGGCTTCTCCCAGCTGATGGATAGCAATCCTGAGAATGCTTGGAAGTTCCTGGCTCAGGCACCTCAAGGTGCTCTGCAGACCAAGATGCTTGTCCAAGAAGGCTGATAACTGCAAGGGGATACTTATTAAAGGAAACAGGGCTTACGTTTAATAAGCCTAATTCTTATTAAAAGATATCCCCTTACAATAGTTATATAGAAAGGTATTAAACAATGCATAGTTTTTATTCGATTGCTGAGGAAACACTTCCTAAGAGTTCTTTGATGCGTAGTGCTGGTGGCATGAATAGCCCAGTGCGTCCTGGTCCAAACCTGTATGACTCTGGTGCTGCTTCTAAGCCTCAGCTGAACACTCAGCCTTTCAATAACGAACGGTTGGCACAGCAAACGATGATGCAAAACGGACTATCTGCAGCACCTCAAGCTGGTGTAGCTGCAGCTGGTGCTGTCCGCTCTCAAGTTTCTGCTGCATCTGACCAAGAAGTTAAAGCACAACAGTTTGCAGCCACTCGTGCATCTGAAGCACTGTATGCAAACCAGTCTGGTTCTGCTTTAATGCGTCTCAATGCAGTGATGCAAAGTCCTGACCGCGATAAGTTCCTCAATGACATCGCTATTGGCAAAGCAATGGCTCAAGGACTTAACCCAGACCTCGGACAAGAAGTAGCAACTGCAAGACGTTATGGTTGATAGATTTACTACAATCGTAGTAGTCTAAGTAACTAATACCGTGCGTTTAGCTGGCGAATCTCCAAAACAAGACCCTGAAGTATTTCAGACTATTTGGAAGCATCTGAAGACTGATGGCGTGCCTGACCAGGCAGCTAATCAGATGACAGCTGAGATGCTGACGCACGGTGAAGACTTTGAAAGTAGCGTAGAGAAATATCAGCAGTACGAAGATAACTATAAGAGCAAAGGATTCAATGAGCATGCTGCACAAGCTATGGCAGTAGAAGCATTAGAAGGCAGACAAGAAGCTCCAAAAGAATCACTTAGGTTTGCAAGAATGCGCGGTTAAGTGTTGACAACTGCTAGAATATTGGGCTACAGTTAATGTATACCCAAAAGAGATTATATGTCGCAACCAAAGATTTCAGGTGACTCAGTTCGTGCTTATCTACGTGATATCGGACGCATTCCACTTCTAGAGCACGATGAAGAGATTCTCTTGGGTCGTCAAGTTCAGCGGTTAATGGAAATCAAAGAACAGAAAGAATCCCTTAACCTTGATAATGAAGGGTTAGCTGCCGCTAGTGATATCACATTAAAACAACTTAAGCGGGAGATTCGTGAAGGTGAGAAAGCCAAAGACAAGATGGTCACGGCAAACTTACGGCTCGTCGTTTCTGTGGCGAAGAAATACACTAAACGAAATATGGAACTCCTCGACATTATTCAAGAGGGGACCATTGGCCTCGTTCGCGGTGTGGAAAAATTTGATCCGGGTCGTGGTTATAAGTTTAGTACTTACGCTTATTGGTGGATTCGTCAAGGGATCACTCGCGCAATCGCTGAAAAATCGAGGGCGATTAGGTTACCAATTCACGTTACAGAAAACCTCAACCGCCTTAAGAAAGCCCAGCGTGAACTGAGTCAGATGAATGGTTATATGCCAAGCATCCATCAACTCTCAGATTACCTTGAACTGTCAGTAGATGACATCAAAGATTTAATGTGTAAAGCACGTCAGCCTACATCTCTAGAAATCAAGATTGGAGAAAATCGTGACACAGCGCTGATTGATCTTTTAGAAGATGAGACACAGCTTCCAGAGATGCTGCTTGAAAAAGCTTTGATCAAGGAAGATATGCACAGTATGATTCGAGATTTACCTGACCTGCAAGCAGCAGTAATCAGTATGCGGTATGGCATTGGTGATGAGCTGTTTGAAGCTATGTCAATGACAGCCATTGGCCAAGTATTAAATATGAGCCGTGACAGAGTGCGTACTCTGGAGCATAAAGCAATTAAAACTTTAAAAGAGCGTGGTGATTTAGTGAGTGAATATCTTTAATACAATAGAGTTAAAGAATGCTCTGTTCAAATGGACGTTACAGATCAGATACTCCAACACACTCGTATCTATGGAGCAAGTGACAATACAGCACCTCAGAACCTATCAGCTTCAAAGTCGCTGAATTTTGCAAACGGTGCGTCAATTCAACGTGCTGAAGATCAACGTGTGACAGTTATTCCTTATACGTTGAAGTACAAAGGTACGACTGGTTTGTTTGGTGCAGAGAACTATTTTGTCAAAGTGCATGCAGATGTACCTCTTGATTTCACACTCAAGTGTTTTGAAGAACCTAATTGGGAATGCGCAAGGATAAGTACAGAAGAGCTTGATCCATCGAGCTTATATCAGCAAGCAGTTATCGATTTAACAAAAGATTTAGAAATCGTCAACACGTACGAACCTGCACAAATCACATTTAAGAAGAGAGCTGCTACTGATTCATTCATTAGTGTCGATCTTAATAACCTTAAAACAGGTAACACGTATATTGATAGCTGGTTAGATGTCAGGCTCTATACATCAGAGCGTGAAGAACACCCGTACGACAAAATGTACGTACGATTATATGACTTCTTTTATATTGGCTTCCACGCTCGAAACACTCGCCGTTTGGATTACAACGTAGAAGCACTGATTGGCAATGAACTAGTTTCAGCGAGTGCTGTAGAAGACACCCGCTTTATTGCTAGAAAGATTAATCAATAACCACCGCTACCACCTTACAGTGTTATGTTGCGATAGTTACGGATAAAGTATCGGATTGACCTGTGCCATCAAAGTCTGCATTAGTTGAGCTAACTGAACAAGTCACACTACCTGCACCAGCTGCACCCCAGGTAATTGTTGCAGAAGCCGTAGTACCGCCGGAAGTGACAGTACCACCAGTTGCACTCCAGCTGTAGGTGTAAGGAGTAGCGTCACCAGTTACTGCCACTGTATAGACAGATGCCGTGTTCTCTACGGGTGTGTTATCACCGCTGACAGTTGCTGAATCAACTGTTGTAGCAGGCGTGCCACCGCCACCCGGGTTAGCTGCACCATCGGCAGGCGTAACGGTCATGACTTTGCCACCAGAGATGCGAGGCATCACGTAGTGCTCAACAAGCTCCCAGCTGTCGTTATATAGAGCTGCTCGTGCCAACTCATTAATCTGGTAAAAATTAAAGCCAAAGTTACCATCGTGGTCAATACGAACATTGACACTAGGGCTAGCAAGCAACGCAAGATATCCAGAACCACCAGCACCAGTCACTTTAAAGACTGTGCAGTCCTCATAGACAGCACCGTTACCTTGGACCCACCAACGTTTGATCTGCCAAGTATTGCCACCACGCGGGTAGTCAAGACGCACCATCTCGTCGCCAGTGTGCTTAGTAACCTGACGAATGCCAGTTAAAACAAGACTATCTGCCATTTTTTTAGTTAGGACTTTCTTCTATTTTAGTCCATTTAAGATTGGCAACTGAGTTATTAGTTTTACATCCATCAATGTGAGTTACACGAGTGCATCCTTTCGCTCTGCCTGGCATCGATTTTGGTTGAGGAAGAAAAGCTAAAGCCACTAGTTTATGAATAGTCACAGTAATTGTGCTTTTTCGTCCGATACGTTGGGTCAGATTAACCTGTGCATATCCGTTCTTATTAATGCGTTGCTTAAGAATACGTTCGATCTGCCCTTTAGTACTTTTAATCTGTCCTTTTTCATTAACGTAGTACTCAATGCAGGATTCAAAGCCAGGTAATGTATGAACTGGCGTCCATTCTCGATCATCAATAAATTCCATTTACCTCAATATATTTGGGTACTACTGATATAGTATAGCCAATGTCAGTAATATCTATATATGTGGCTAAGTCGAAGCCGCTTATAAACCTTTTAGCTTACGGAGTTACGATCCTATGTGGATTGATAATGATTTTCCGAAGCTTCTTGGTGCAGAGCTTTATCGTCCCCACCCCGCCTACATCATTGAGATGGCTGTAGAGCCGGTGGTTGTGCACGATTTCTCCAAGCAGCCTGGTCAGACGGTCCAACTGGATCGCTACCGCTTCTGGGGTAAGCCTGGTACCAAGGAGTCCCGTGAGCGGACCGCTGATCAAACTCTTGGATCTGCTTCCGCACGCAACATCGTCAAGGACAAGGTGCTCGTGACTCTGCGTGAGTACACTGGCCCCGCTGATTCCCGCGACGCAACTCAACCTTCTACCTTCAAGGTGGCTCGTGAGACCCTGATTACCGCCCAGCGTCTGCTGCTGGACACCGGTAACCTGAACGTCTTCCACCAGTCCATCGGTTCACTCACCCTGCTTGACGACTATCGTCGCTGGCGTGATCGCGTGTTTGCTAACGAGCTTCTGAAAGCTGAAGCCTGTGGCCGCGCAAGTAACGAGCAAGGTGGTTACTACCTGCCCGGCGGCAAAGAAAAAGGTTCCGAACCCACTGCTGGTGACTTGGGTGTCAAATACGAAGCTGGCGAATCCGGCAAGTTCGACGTCAAGACCGACCTGCTGGAAGTGGTCAAGGACATGCGTAAGCGCAACGTTCCGACCTTCGCTGACGGTTACTACCGCTGTATTTGTGATCCCACTGCAATGATGCACCTGCGTCAGAACAGTGACTTCCGCGAGATCGCACGTTATCCCGGACAGGGTCTCATCGATCCGATGAACCCCATCACTGGTCCTTCTGCCAACTTCTTCCAAGGCATGGGTCCTGCTTACGGTCAAGCTGGCTTTGTTGCTGGTCAACCCGTTATGCCGACTGGCTTCCTGTTTGAGGGTGTCCGTTGGTTCGAGTCCACCAACCTGCCTGAAACCTCTTACAACCTGACTATTACCGATGCGACTGCCGCCGCTGCTGATTACGGCGCTGCTCAGTTGATCTTCTTCGGTCCTCAGGCTGTGGGCGTGGGTATTGGTGGTAACAATGCTCAGATTCTGTTGAACAACAACGACGACTTCAGCCGTTTCATCATCATGATCTGGTCTCTGTTCGCCGGTTTTGAAACCCTGAATAAGGATTTCATTACGGTTGGTTACTCTTTCGTATATTGATAGGAGGTAACTAACAATGGCAACTTTCGAATTTGATTCTGAAAACCGTACACCTTGGAACAATAAAATCTTCCCTGGTAACTACGTCGCCCACCTGAACGCATACCGTGACCAAGGCGTGGTCGCACTCCCTGGTGCTGTGTTCTTCCGTGGTGTGGGTGCTCTGGTACTCAACCCTGACAACGATGGTGTCCTCGATACCAACGGTGTGCTGGTTGCTGGTACCTACGATCTGCAAATCCTGTCTCCCGACCTGCGTCAGGACGACAAGCCTCGCAAGGATCGCCCCTTCGTGATTCCCGAAGGTGCTGTGGTGTATCGCACCGCCGTGTCTGCTCCGGGTGTCCGTGAAGAAACCGTCGCTGGTTCCGCAACTCTGACTGTTGCTGGCATCAGCACCCCTGCTGCTGTTCCTGCAACCGCAGAAGCTGACGGCTACTTCGCTCCCGTTGGTGAGTTCAGCCTGTTTGAGTCCATTCTCGATGGAACCGCACTGACCGCTGAAACTCCCGTGCAAATCACCACCTCTGAAGACCTGATTGCAAGTCAGAAGCCTTCTGCTGGTGCTTGCCGTAAGAGCCCTTCTGCCATCCTGGTTGAAGTGTGCTACTACGTACCTGACGCTGCACCTGATGCAGACGACGTGCACATCCCCTACGGTGTTGAAGCCGGTCAAGGTTATTGATAACCTTTGACAGAACAAGAGCCTCTAAATGGGGCTCTTTTTTTGTGTCTATAATATGGGGTATAGGTGATAACTAAACATGAGTAATCTATTTCAAGACACAAAGACAGGAAAACTGGTTGAATTTATCAGCAAGCACGATAAAGAATTTGCAATGGTGCGTGATTCTGGCGGCAACATTACTTATTTAACACTTGAGCAGTTAGTGCCATATGACAAAGACAAGGGACGTTTATCTAAAGTGACTGCACCTCAGATTGCACCACCTCCAGAAGAAAAAGCTCCTAATCGCGTTGTGCCTCTTGAGGATGTGCGTTTGAATCTGAATACTGCTACTGCAGAAGTCATTCAAAAACGTCTGCCTGGAGTTGGGTATGCTACTGCTAAAAAAATTGTAGAGATGCGAATGTCACTGTCAGGTGAACGTTTTAATAATCTAAAACAACTGGAGAATATCCCACGAGTCAACTGGGAACAGCTAATTGAAGAAGACCTTATCTTTATTAGTTAAACTAGTAATACAGTAATTACGTCGATTATGGCTAGCAGTATTGAAGATATTCTGTATGCAAAAGCATTATCAGATGCACAATCAAAGCCTGACCCTGCTGCAGCCATGGGCACCGGTGCTGCATTAGGTGCAGTTCCTGGCTTCATGCTTGGTGGCGGAATTCGTGGTCGTATGGCAGGCGGTTTAGTTGGAGCAATCCTTGGCGGTGGCTTAGGGCTAGGCGTACGTCAAATGATGGTCAAAGAATCACCTGCTGCAAATATGCTTGCCAAGTTGCAATCAACAGGTGAGCTAGGTGCTATGGATCGTTTCCAGCTGCAAAGTGTACTGAAAGACATCTACAATAACCCCGGTACTCTGTGATGCAGTTAGACGATTATCTAAAGTCTAAAGTACGCTATCACCTTGGATTTAATTCAGGTGCACAAATCCCTGCCGGTGACCGTGCACGATTAGAAGAAGCCATGGCATTAATACCAGATGAGCTCTGGTATAACGAAATTGTCTACCACATCAAACGTTGTGACATTGCATGGAAAGCAAGTGCCGCAATTCCTGACGATTACTTTGATCAAGATGGCAGCCGTATTCTAAACCCATCAAGACAAGAAGTAATCGCTGGTGATGTTCAGCGGACAATCAATACATCTGACCCACTTAAAGGCGATGAATACTTCCGTGAAATCTACCTTAGAGAGGTGGACAGGCTGGCTGAAACTCTCTATGTTCCTAACTATCGTCGTCCTGAAGTACGTCGGTATGCGTTTGAGAGAGCGGGAAGCGAATTTATTATGGCCGTCCCTGGACCTGCAGATACAGCAGTTGGCTCAAGAATGATGCTTAGCTATAACTGGCGTTAAGTGTAGAATAGACAAAGGAATAGCACCGTAAAATTATGAATCCTGTTTCAGGGGGTTGGACTTCCCATAAAATCCGTAGTGATGACTACGAAGGTAAAAAGCGAGCTGCTCTTGCACAGTCAGGTCAAAACTCATACATTCAAGGCGTTCAGTCTGTAATGGAGGATGGTGCCGGTTCCGCAGTTGCGGCAACTCGTGATGAACGAGGTGTTACCAACCTGCCTGTCAATCAACTTATTCAAGGAAAGAATAGCAATTTCCAACAAGGTGATAGCCCAGGCAATCAACCGTTTCGTGCTCAAGAGCTTGCGAACCAAACTGGAAGTGTAATGACAGAAACCTCAAGCACTAACGTTCCTCAGCAAGACCCTGAAGATATGGAAGTTGACGCACTCGACCGTCGTCTATCAATGATGGCAAAAGGTGGTCAAGGGTTCCCTGGCTTGAACAACCGCAATCGTGAGGTTTGACATGGACAAGAAAGATAATGCAATGATGCTTGACCCTAATCGGTTTAAGATTGCACAACAAAATGCACTGTTGCCTGGTGGTCCGCAAAACAATAACCCAATGAACGTGACTGGTCTTGGTAACCAGCCTGCAAGCTTCAATGGTGTTAGTCAGCATCCTTACGGTGATACTGGAAATGTGTACCCACAGATGGGTGCTGATGCAGTCAACCCAATGCAAGTTAGACCTTCAGGGTTGCAGCAAAACTTTCCGTTAGGTCGGCAAATGAATAACATGCCTTTTGGTATGCAACAGCAGCCTGACACTTCTGGTGTATCGATGGCACCTGATGGTATGGAAAGTGGACGTCTGGCTCAACAAGCACAGGCGCGTGGTCTTCCTGGTGTAGGTGCATTAGGTATGCAAGGTCTGCCTGCTACTCCAGCTCCCGGTGCATTCCCTGGAGCATTCCCTGGCAGCAACGGTCCTTCACTGATGCCTGGTATGCCTAGTGCAGAACAAGCAGCTGGTAAAGGCATTAATATGAAAACAGGCAAACGAGGTAAATAATCATGGCCGCTACTTCTACTAATAAGCAACCGCTTTTGGTCGATCGCGTAATGCATAATGTGATCGATCTGAACACAGCAGCTGTTGGTGCAATCGACGTGGTAGGAACAAACACAGCACTGCTGCTTGTCGATGGCTCTCAGTCTGATGGGTGCATTATTGAAGACATTTATGCAATCTCACGTGGTACAGTTGAGCACACAATTAACCTGTACATCAGTAATGCATCTGACTACTTGCGTCCTGGCGAAGGTATGTTCATTGGAAGCTTTAAATCAGCCACCACATCCGGTAATGTGACACGTTGGGAAGAGATGCCTAAAATCCTTGCTCCCGTCCCTCAGACAAGCACAGAAGCTCAATTCCGTGCGCTCTACATTCCGAAAGGAAGGACACTGTGGGCAGGTCGTGAAAGTGATACTGTCGTTAACGATGGCCCGTTGTTGGGTGCACAAGGCGGCTGGTACTAATGCCTAGAAAGCAGAATGGTTTTGGTAATTTAAAATCTCTTGCCTTTAAACCAAGTAAAAGTGTAAATGTAGGTAAAGCAAAAGGTGCTCCGGGTTTATATCCGAGTAACCGTCGCTACGGTACTTCTGTCAACAGAACAATTATTGAGAAATATAATTTAGACAGCGACTGGGTCAGGTGGCGTAGAGGATTTGAGTACTACAACAAAGGTGCGTGGTATCGTCTCAAGACCTATGACCCAATCAGTCAGACATATAGTGACAGTCAAATTGAATCAAAACTGTATCAAGGAACTGAGTATGAAGTTGATGTAGTTTTTGATGGCTACAAGTTTGCGACTAAGAACGCAGACAGTAATAACCATTATGTAGTGAAACGCACGACAGTATCAATGCCTGATATTGGTACAATAACTCAAGTCAATAATGATGCACTGAAATATCCAGAGAATAAAGCGTATAGAGAAATCTGGTGCAAAATCAATCCAGGCAATGATGCACGATTACTAGCCAAGATGATTGGTGAACGTCTTAGTGATGGAGAGACAGAAGCATCACTATCTTGGGTACTAACAGCAAGTGACACCCCTGCCCTGTTTATTGGTAAGAGTTGGCCAGAGCAACCAGCGACTGTTACAGCAGAGATTAGTGAAGCTCAATTTCAGAAATGGGCTACTGAAAATAACAAGACAGTCAATGATTTAGTTGGCAAGACTGTTTATACACCATCATTTTTTCAAGAGAAACCTATTGATGAAGTCAGCACATTTAATGTACTTGACGCTAGGGATTACTGGGGTATTGAAGTAGTTGACAAAGGTGTTGGTGAAATCATCATCTTAGATAACGAACAAGAGACCTTACCACCATCACTGTATGACATCAGCCAACTAGAGCCAATCATTGTAGATAATGCAGGTTCATTCACACTTGAAGGTACGTACATCTACCAGAAAGATAGGTATCAAAGGTTCTATGGCAATCAGTATTTAACAGGAGAGTTAGCTGTAGACGGTGCTGACTTTGTTTCATACTCCGTGATGCCTTACATCATCCTTGGCGCAGAATCTAGAAACGGAAAAATCTTACTGAGGTCAGCACCATTCATCAGTGAGTTTAAGTTTACAAAGCCACCTGAAGGTAGTGCATCTCTTGTGTTTACAGACTATAGTTTTACAAAATTTGGGATTGATGAATATAACGGTGTTTATTATCACAAACAAGGCAGTCCTAAAGATGAGCTGTGGACACGCATTGATACAGATGTAGACCCTTGGATGGATGAAGTCTTTACTTCAGGTAATCCACTATCACCTGCAACGATATACACGTGCAGTTGTCCTAACTACTCTCAATCAATGCTGCGTGCACCACAAGAGACTGAAGATGAAGGTACACGTAAAATCAACCGTCAACGTAGATACCCTTTACCTACAGCACAAGGTAGAGCTTACTACGACCAGATTGGTTTGACAGAAGCTGCTGGTCGCATTGAAAGTTGGGAGACACGTGAACACAGAATGAGCTTCAAGATGTGTAAACACACTATTGCAGCTATGTTCATCAATAACTTAAAAGTCAAAGAACCTGATTCTTATCCAACGATTGAAGCACGAGAGCAGTTCGAAGAGAAGCTTGATAAAGATGTTGCAGAAGTTGGAGAAGAATTCACTTCATCGTACAGGCGTGGTGGACTGACAACTCTTGAGATTGTATTCGCTCTTGCACAAGGATTGAACCTTGATGAAGTTGAATTAGCGTACGTCATTCTAAACAGTAAATTCTAAGACGTAGGTTAAGTAATCGGTAGAATAGTAAAAGTAGTACAGAGAATACGGCGTGACTACATCTTACGACGTTGAAACAACAAGTTCAGGCTCAGGGATGCCTGGTCGTGATGCTGATGGATTACAAGCTTGGAATCCTTCTGTAGGTTTGTATCACAAGCCTGCAAAGAAAAAACGTGAAAGCTACGGCGGTGTTATTGCAGCGTTGCAAGATGAAATGGTACGTTCTGGTGCCATAGTAAAAGCATATCCCGAAAACTTTGCTGGAATCATTGCAGCAATTCAAGATTTAACGGCATCTGAATATAGACCAGGTTCAGATACTGGAGAGAAGCCTCCTGGTGGAGAAGTTATTATTGACCCAAATACAGGGTTACCAATTTGGATTGAAGGTGATACACAGAATGGACAATTATGGTTTGATACACGTCAAGGACGTCTGTTTGTTTGGGTAGACGACGATTGGTATCAAACAAACGGTGCTGATGGTATTCCTATTGTTACTGATAGTTCTGTACCACCTGATTTAGAGAATGTAATTCCAGGTCAATTCTGGTGGGATAAAGCAGGTCAAATCTTATACATCTTTGATGGCACATATATGCTTCCCAATGGGAGCACAACAACTGACCCAAATGCAGGCGGTAGTCCCATCTGGAGACTAGTTAACGACGCAAGTTCAGAAGGCTCAATGCAGACAACATTAACGCTGCCCCTTACTGTAATGGGTCCTCGTGTCACAGCGTTAGAAGATTACGAGTATCTACCTAATATTGATTTAAGTCCTACTGATGACGGTACACTTCCGATGTCAGTACAGAAAGACTACAACGAATGGATATTTAATGCTCTTATTAGCCTTAACAACGGTCTTGAAGAATTTCAGTCAGTCATTGTTGGTGAAACACCTCCAGCTACAGATGACCCCGACAATCCGATTGCAGCAGGACAACTGTGGTATGACACAGAAGCTCTTGAACTCAGCATCTGGTATGTAAACCCCGATGGCGATGGACAGTGGGTACCAACCGGTATTGCCCATACATACGATGCAGATTTAGATGTCATTCGTGCTTCAGTTGCAGCAGAATCACGACAACGTAATTTTGAAATTCATAGTATAAATGAGCGTTTAAATAATATTGACATTACCGATGCCGAAGAGATTACAGAAATCAATAACCGATTGAATGAGCTTCAAGCTGAAGTTAATGCAATCCCAACCGTTGATTTAGACCCTTATGTCAGGCAAGTAACGTTTGACAATACTCAGTTAGACATCTATGCAAAGCTTGCAGCATTAGTTAACAAGCCTGCTGAATACACCCAAGCAATGGCTGATGTAACTGAACGTCAACTGCAAGCAGCAATTGACACTAAAGCAACGATTGATGCATTGGCTGCCGTAGAAGCATCTATTCCAAACGTAAGCAGCTACACTACTCAAGCTGATATTGATGCATCAATCAGTCAATTAAGTACTGACTTCTTACCTAGAACTGGTGGTACCCTTTCTGGAAGTTTTATTGTAGAAAAGACAGATGTCGCTTTACCAGGTTTTGATTTCTCTAATGCTTTTTGGTATGGCAAAGATGCATTCAAGTTTGCAGCAAATGGAGGTAATAGTGACTACAGCACCTTTGGTGTTACAGAAAAGCCTTGGGAATATGCTTGGAACTTTAGCAGTAAAGAAGACTTCTGCTGGATTTACAATGACACAAACAAAGTGTTTAGTATTACCAAAGAAGGTCCTGCTTGCTCTACATTAGTACTTGGTGATTTTACCGATAATACAAATAACGGTCGGGTCATTCATAATAAAATAGATGTGAAGGAACGACTAAATACTTATAAAACTGCATTTGAGCAAATGCGTCAAGGCGTAGCAAATGCAACAGACTTTGATTCACTCAGGGCAAACATCCTTTCAGCATTAGCAATCGTTTGATATTATGGCCGCTTTTAATTTTCCAGACCCTACAGTACAACAGACAGTTGTTAATCCTATTACGGGGAGTACCTATCAGTGGAAAGAACCACCTGGCAAATGGGTATTAACAGTAAGCGTTCGTGATGTAAGTGACATTATCTGGGAGGGAGACAATCCACCTATCCCTATTGGTGATTACAAGCTGTGGTACAGCACCGACACTCTTGAGCTTTACTTCTATTACTGTGATGCTAACGGCGTCTGTGCTTGGGTACCTACATCAGTGCCTATTCAGGTGCTTGAAGACCTTAATGCGTTTGCTGCTCAAGCTAAAATAGATATTGACCAGCTTCAGTACAAACAACAGATTCTTCAGAATGCGGTAGACCAGATTTACCTTGATTCACAGACAGGTGCTGGCAACCGTCCGCCTGTTTTTAGTGATACAGAACCTACCGTACATCCAGACTTTACGGCTCCTGATAATAATCTCCTGGCTGGTGATGTATGGTTTGATACAACTGATCTTGAGCAGTTAATTCAATATATTTATGACGGAACACAATGGCTATTAGCAGGTAATTACGTCAATTCGCTTGCAGAGCAAGACAATCCTAAAGGCAAGAGAGTTGCAACTGTATCTACCAGTCGTTCAATGATGAGCGGTATGCGTCAGGCAATCCTCGGAGCAACAGACTTTGAAGACTTGAAGTCAAGGTTGCTTGCCAAATTAGAAGAGATGGAAAACAGCAGTGAGTTTTCTGAAGACCCTACAACATTTGATATACCTGATTCAAATTACTAAAATAGTAATAGGCATTTTATAGCACAGGATATGGCAGCCGTATTCCCACTAGACACTACTAAACCGTGGACTTTTAATGGCGTCACCTACGAGTATGATGCCGCTGAAGACCGCTGGTTTGTTGTTAGTACAACAGCAACTGATAGTATTCTTGAAGATATCTCTGATACTAGAAGTCAGATTGATGTACTTGATACAATCATTGACCAAGAGATTGAGAACCGAACAGCTTTATTAGATGTTGCTGCTTCTAAAAACAATCAGCAAGACGCTTCGATTAATGAGCTTGATGCCAGGCTTGATGCTTTAGCAGCATCAACAGGCAAACTAGAATTTAAAGGTCGCTACAACTACGTTCTAAAGAAGACGACAGAAGCTTGTACAGCAGCATACGCTCAATGCTTGTTAGAAGCAGGTGGTGATGTCCCTGCAATGTCTGAGTGCAATCGGCTGAAAGACCTATGCGATGCCGCTATCAGTGATCCTTACCCTGCTGGTTCATTTACTAGCAAAGGCACTACAAACGTTATTGCTGACATTGAAGAGTTTTTAATTACAACAGTCGATGCTGATGGTCAAACAATTGACTGGCTTAATACAGCAGAAGAAGGCGACTATCTAGAATTCTTCGATAGTACTGATGGTGATACTGCTTTATTTGAAATAGTTGACGAACCCACTACCGCTAATACAGAGCAGACTATTCGGGTCAAGTTCATTAGTCAGACAGGGCAAGGAGACGGAAACTTTAATTTACAGCAGTCATATGATATTCGAGTTTTCAAAATAGCTCAAGGCATTGACTTATTAGAAGCAGATGCGAGGTATGTAGCCAAGCCATACGTTGTCTATTTTGAAGACAGTACTGCTGATATTACGCCAGTACATTCTTCCGGTGAATTACGCAATGGAGAACTCTGGTTTGATACCAGTAGCCTTGAGATGTTTGTTTGGAATAACAACGCTTGGGTTGCCGTATCGCCTCCTCCTTCACAAAATATAGTTTTCAATTCATTAGAAGCTAAGGTTAATTCTTACGAAAGTAAAATAGCAGCTCTAGAGGCTCGCATTGCTGCTCTCGAAAGTTAATAAAGTACAATGGAAAGGAAGGCATCGTATTAATTAAATGCCAATCTTAAAAGTACGAGGATTACATTCAGCAGATACTGCATCCCAATACTCATCCGATGAGACCGGGACAGTTGATGATACCTTCCTGTTCCCCAAGTGGTGGGACAAGAAGGCTAATAATGTTGAGTACATCCGTGTGTTCAAACTACATATGACCCGTGCTTGTGATGATATTGATGTCATCATTCCAGCAAGTTCTGATGTAGAAATCCGTGGTGAGTACGACGGTAACGTTGGTTTTCGTATTGATTACCACCGTGGTGTCAAACGGATGGCACTCACGGCACACGATTCAACAACCGTTGATGCCGAATACATCTTCCCAACTCGCCCTAACCAAGCACCTACATATAAAGAGTATGGCGCAGGACCTGTTGTTTGCTTTAGTGCAAGTCCAACTGGATCTTGGGCAACGTTTGTATTCGAACATCGCCCTAATTTAGACCTCGGTGGTTATGAACTAGCCGATGGGTTTTATGACCTCAATCTTGAAAACGACCTCTACGACCTGAACTAATTATGGCTGACCAACTGAAATTACGTGGTGGCCCAACCGCTGAAGCCGAGGTATTTGTCGGAGCTGAGCGGGAGGTCACTGTAGATACTGGACTTAACGCTCTACGTATCCACGATGGTGTAACCCCCGGTGGGCACCTCGTTGAACTTGCTACGTCTGCTGCTAATAGCCGTAGTGTCATTGCTGTTGATGCAACCACTGCTCGTGAAGCACTGCGTATAGCACTTGAAGCTGCTATCGCTACAGCTGAAGCCAACCGTGCTGCTGCTGTTACCGCAGTTGAGACTGGCTACCAAGATGGTGATACCGCTACTCTTGCATCGGCCAACAGCTACACAGATACCGCAATCAGCGATTTACTTGGCGGTTCACCTGACCTGCTGAATACTCTTAATGAGTTAGCTGCAGCTATTGGTGATGACGCTGATTTTATTACGACGATTAATGCTTCTATCGCTGCTGTACAGGCAGATGTAGACGCAAATGAAACAGCAGCTGCTACCGAGAGAGCAAACCTCCTGGCAACCCTTCAAGCAGTTATTGATGCTATTCAAGCCGATGTAGATGCTAACGAAGCTGCAGCGCTTGCTGCGCGTAATGCCATTCAAGCTGATGTTGATGCTAACGAAGCAGCAGCTACTACTGCTATTGCTACTGGTGATGCCGCCACTCTTGCCAGTGCTAATGCCTATACCGATACCAGCATCAGCAACTTGACGAACGGTACTGACGCTGCTCTTGATACGCTCAAGGAGATTGGTGATGCGCTTGCTGCTGGTGACCAAAGTGTCACTGATGCACTGACCACAAGCATTACGACTGAAAGCACCACCCGTGCTGCGGCTGATACTGCACTGTCAGGTCGCTTGGATGTACTTGAAGCTGACCCGACGACACAAACACTGCTTGATGCAGAAGTCACAGCACGTGCTGATGCAATTACAGCTGAAGCAGCTGCTCGTGTTGCAGCTATTTCCGCTGAGGAAACTGCAAGAATCGCAGGTGATGCTACTGAAGCCGCTGCTCGCAGTGCTGCAATTACAACAGAAGAGACCGCAAGGATTGCCGCTGATGCAGCTAGTCTTGCTTCCGCCAATAGCTACACTGACACACAAGTAGCGACAGGTGATGCCACTGTTACCAACGCAATGACAGCATTGGTGACAACTGAAGCCGCAACACGCGGTGCAGCTGATAGCGCCTTAAGTGCCCGCATTGATGTACTTGAAGCTGACCCTACTACTGCAACCGCATTGGCTGCAGCTGTTGCTGGTGTGCAAGCTGACGTTAATCAGAATGAAGCCGATAGTGATGCCGCTATTGCTGCAGAAGAAGCTCGTGCTTTAACTGCAGAAGCTTCTATCACAACGTCATTAACTGCATTAGTGACCTCCGAAGAGACTCGTGCGTTAGCAGCAGAAGCTGTACTTACTTCAGCAATTACTGCTGAAGAAACGCGGGCAACTGCAGCAGAAGCTTTTATTACTACAGCACAAGCTGCTGAAGAAGCTGCACGTAACCAACTGAACCTTCACGCCGGTCTAGCGTTTGGTCAACTCTATGTTGGTGATTTAGTTGTGGCTTGATAGCTACAACTATTGTTAAAATTGAACTAGACAATTATTCTGCATTGTTATTAAGATGACTACTGTAAGCTCACTGGGAGTTGATCAGCTAAGCCTGCGTGGGTCGGGTACTGATTACAACATTCTTTCCCGTTTCTTCGCAACCAAAGCCCAAGCCGATGCTGCCCTTGCAGACAGTAGCTGGGTTCCTACCGCTGGTAAAACCAACGGTTGTATTACTGGCGACCAAGGCATTCTTGTTTATGATTTTGGCACGTCTGCTCTGGTCGTTGCTGACGCTGCTACTCGTTCTTACGTCGATACTGAAGTAGCCGCTGCAGTCGCCGCTCTTGTTGATAGCGCACCTGGCACCCTTGATACTCTCAATGAGCTTGCAGCTGCCATCAATGATGACGCTAATGCTTTTACCACTCTGCAGACTGCTATTGCAGCAGTGCAAACTGACGTTGACCAAAACGAAAGCGATGCTGATGCTGCTATTGCTGCAGTCCAAGCAGATGTTGACCAGAATGAAAGTGACGCTGATGCAGCCATCGCTGCTGTTCAAGCCGATGTAGACCAGAACGAAGCAGACGCCGACGCTGCCATTGCAGCAGAGAACGCAGCAATGCTCGCTGCCGTCGCTGTTGTTCAAGCAGATGTCGATCAAAACGAAGCTGACGCTGATGCTGCAATCGCAGCAGAAAACGCAGCTATGTTGGCTGCTGTTGCCGTTGTCCAGGCTGATATAGACGCTAACGAAACTGCTGCTAACGCTGCCATCGCTGCTGTTCAAGCAGACGTAGACCAAAATGAAGCTGATGCTGATGCAGCTATTGCAGCTGTTCAAGCTGATGTAGACCAGAATGAAGCCGACGCTGATGCAGCAATCGCTCTGAAGGCAGATATCGATAGCCCCACCTTCACCGGTACTCCTGCTGCTCCTACCGCTGGCGCTGGTACTAACACCACTCAACTGGCTACTACTGCATTCGTTACCGCCGCTGTTGCTGCTTTAGTTGACGGTGCACCTGGTGCAATCGATACCCTCAACGAACTGGCTGCTGCTCTCGGTGACAACGCCAACTTCTCTACCACCATCACCAACAGCATCGCTGCTGTTCAATCTGATGTTGACCAAAACGAAGTTGACGGTGACGCTGCTGACAGTGCACTCTCTGGTCGCCTCGATGTGCTTGAAGCAGATGCAACTACTGCCGCAGCTGTTGCAGCAGTCCAAGCTGATGTTGACCAAAACGAGGCTGACGCTGACGCTGCTATTGCACTGAAAGCTGACATTGCTTCTCCTGCTCTGACCGGTACTCCAACTGCTCCTACTGCAGCAGCTGATACCAACACTACGCAGATTGCTACGACTGCCTACGTTCAGACTGAAGTGTCTGACCTTATTGGTGATGCTCCTGTAAGCCTCAACACTCTGGGCAAGATTGCTGATTCGCTGAACGACGACATTAACGGTCTCACTAACGTCACCACCCTGGTGAACGCTAACGAAACTCACGTTGATAACCTTGCAACTCTGACTGGTGTTGCTAAAGACAGTGTCAACCTCGGCACTTTCACCGGCTCCACGATTACCGACAGCGTTGCTATTAAGGTTGCATTGCAAGAGCTGGAGACGGAAGTTGAAACGAAGATTGCTGCAGAAACCCTGACGCTTACCGCATTCCAAACGGTGGTTGCTGCTTCTTCTGACTTTGCTGATTTCCAGTCCCGCGTTGCTGCTCTCTGATAACCAACTAACAATCAAGCCTCTCTAACGAGGGGCTTTTTTAATGGAATAAAATAGTAGTAATACAAGTTATAGTCAAATGGCTTTTCAGTTCATACCTCCTTTTGAAGAAGGCGATAAGCAAACTAACCCAGAGACACAAGTCGAGTATATCTTTACTGGGGGTGCTTGGCGTCCGTTAGGTCCTAAGATTAATGAAAGTGGAGATAAAAATATAAATCTCCAAAAAACAATTACCGTTGATACTCGATGAGAAAAGAACGCTTTCTGCTATGGATGCTTGCGGGCATATTTACGTTTCAAGCAGGGATGTTTGGAGTAGGTGTATACTTTTGTTCAATCAATGGTGGACTCAAAGCGTGTCCAAGCATTGGTCAAAGATATGAGCAAACATTCAACGTGATGATCGCCACTACATTAGCATTGTTAACAGGACAAGTTATAAAGGAGAAATGATGTTTGATGCAACTGACTTTGAAATCCCTTTAGAAAAACAGCTACGACTGCGCATCATTAATGAAGAAATTGATGCGTGCACTGACATTGAAGCCTTGCGAGAAAACTTAAAGCAATGCGTTAAAAGTCTTCAAACCTATCAGCATTTATTGAATGAAACGCTCAAGAAACAGTTGCAACATAACCGTAATCAATTACAAGATAAAATATTAAAAGAGATCAATATTATCATTGATGGCAACAAAAGCAGCTCCTAAAGAAAAATTTGATCGGATTTACTACGTATGGAATCCTGTTCAATACGCAGGACCCAAAACAAGTGTTCTAGACACCATCTTGAAACCTAAGCCAAAGGAGAATAACTGATGCCTGTTAATGGTGAGCTTACAAACAAATTCAATAGGGTTTACGTTTATCTAAACCCTGACCCTTTCTTAGGACCTTACACGCAAAGGCTTAGTAACCTTATTCCAGTAACTGACCTTGGTGGTGATATTGATAACCTTTATGCAATCCCACCAATTGTCAGTACCGAATCTTCAACAACAGCTCACCTTACATTTAGCATTGATGCAATTCCTAAAACAATTTGGGATAGCGAAGGCGCCTTCACACAAAAGCAGCTTGCAGACAATTACATTCAATACGCTCCCTTTAAGTCAGAGCGTGCCATTAGGAATGTAAGCAGCATTACAAGTGTTGCTCCAGTCTCATCAAACCAAAGTGGTAGAGACGCAATCGTATGGTTTGATATTACAAATCTACCCAATATTGATGATGCTCGTAGCAAGCAAAAAATGCGAGTAGTTTTAAACCTTTCGTATAATAGTAGAAGCATCACAGCTATTACTGCCTCTGCTCCTCTGGAAGCAATAACAACAGGTAATGTAGCTAATGTTTCTTTCGATATGACATCGTTACCTCCAGCATAAAAGACTATGGCTTTAGAACCAAATGACCTTATGGTCGTACAAAAAGCATCGGGTACTAATGAAATCCGTAAGGCAACGATGCAACAGTTGTCTGACTTTCTTCAAACTAGTGATACCGTTGCTTATAAAGGAACTGCAGACTTCACCAATGGTGCTGAAGAGCCAGCCCAAAAGAATGTTGGTGACCTGTACATCAACAATGCATTAGCCGATGGCACCTGGGCCTGGAGTACGAATAGCGAAGGTGTTACTGATGTAACGCCCGGCGACCGTTGTATCTGGAACGGTACAACCTGGGATGTCATTCAAAGTGGTGCAGGTGATGTTGGCGTAACTGAAGTTCAAGGCACTGTGCCCATCATCATTCAAGATGGTGATACTGCAACACCTGTTGTAACTGTACGTACAGCAACGATTGCTCAAGACGGTGTTTGCACCCTGGCAAGTGCTCAAGATGTTGTGGATGGTTCAACCGGTAAAGTTGTTACCGCTGACCAGCTGAAAGATACTAACGACCAGCTCGGTGTGCTTGCTGGCAGCGGTATGACCGGACTGATTGAAATTGACCCAATTGAAGTCTTTACTGACGGTACAAACGCTTCAACAACCAATACTCCTGCAATCGGTATTAAAGATGCAGCTGTTGGTCAAAAGGGTGCATCTGAGAAATATGACAAGAGCACAAACATCGGCGCACCAGTTGCTGATGCATACGCAACTTGGGTAGCAAGCTTTGATAACACCGGCTTCGTTACATTCCAAACTGTCGGTGAAAACTTTGTACCTTCCGACTTCTCTAACCTCGCGGATGCTTGATAATGGCTATCGAGAATAACGACCTCTTTGTCCTACAGAAAAGCGGCGGTGGTGAACTGCGTAAAGCATCTGTAGCAGCACTGCTTGCTGATGTCGTCACTCCGGTAGTACCTGAAGAGATTAGCGACCTAAACGATGTTGATACATCTGGTGTAACCGATGGTCAAATCCTTGTCTATGACACAGACACCTGGGTATCGCAAGATTTTCCTCCAGCGCAAGACCTCAGTAACTACTTACAAAAGCCTGGAACTGAAGGTAGCTTCGTTATTAATGAAACAGCTGATGGAACAATCACATACGCTGAAGCGATTGATGGTGGCGAATACGCAACCTAAAGATTTAGTGAATCGTTAGAATAAACACAGCAGTTATTACTGTTGATTGTCGCTTATTAGCAAATGAAGATTCAATTAAAACGTTCTAACGTCCTAGAAGCTGGAGCAGCAAAGAAACCCACTGCTGGACAGATGGAATACGGCGAACTTGCCGTTAATTACAACACAGCTGATACCGCAATCTTTCTAAAAGACAGCGCCAATCAAATTGTTCGTATCAGTGGCTTTAAAGCAGGCGATAATATTAACATTGATGGCGACGGTAATATCAGCGCCGATGCTTCTTATTGGGAACAGACAGGTAATAATTTGTACCCGAAAACACTAACAAGCAACGTCGGCATTGGGACGAACAATCCGCAGCAAAAACTAGACGTCAACGGCAGTATCCGTTCGCCGCATTTTGACCTCGAAGACCTCCCTGCACTTCCCTGACAATGGCTGATATTCAAGATACCGACCTTTTCCTGGTTAACCGTAATAGCACCTCATACCAAGTACCCTCTTCTGATCTCATGGCTGAACTTCAAGATGACGACCTAATGCTCGTCAATCGTGGCGGCACATCGTATAAAGCAACTGGAGCGGAGATTAAAGATAGCCTCGGTCCCAAGGGCACAGTCGATACACCAAGCATCATTGCACCTGCTGATAACGCTGGTGAGGTGGTGAGCGCTGAGTCGGATGAGATTCTCGACAGAGCTATTAGTCCAATTGATACTTGGACTGGGATGCTCAACACTTGGACTGGCACTGGCACAACTTCGTCTCCAACTGGGGGGACAACAGGGGTGATTCCTGTGCAGCTACCAAAGACGGGTCTTGTCGTTTGGGAAGTTGAATTAACGACTTATGAAGTAACTCGCCAGCTTGGTATTTACTTCAGCAACACCCCCTCTGGCTCCTATGACGACAGCACTTCGACGCTGTATTTCAACGGGGGGTCAGGCACTTGCGTTTTACTTACCAAAAATTCTGATGGTTCATTAGCCGCTGGACCAGGCGGAAAACACGGTGGCGAAGTGGTACAAATAAGCGATCCGTCTACTCACACTCTCGGCGTTGCATTTAAGGTTGGAGACATCATTGGGTTTGTGTTTAACGCGGATTTGGGTGCAATGTGGGTGAGCAGGAACGGTGAGTACGTGATTGAAAAAACTAAGTTACAGGCCAATCCAAGCGCAGTGCCAGACCCATTTACAGGGGCATGGGCTCTTTGGTCTGGAATTGATACTACTCAAGATTTGTATTTTGGCTCAGGCCTTTCGAGCAATTTTCAAGTAGAGAACCGAACAAGTAGCACATACGCCCCCACGTCCACAGTTCTCACCCTTGCAGGCGACAAAGACCTGACGGTATTCAAGGCGCTGGATGACGTTCAGCAAGACAGCGGTTATACACCAACGACCAGTGCGATTACGAATATCAGCACTGTAGCTGACAACAGCACAGGCATGGCATTGGTTGCATACCAATTTGCCAACGATACAACTACTTATGACGCGACAGGAGCTACATTCAACCTAGGAAGTAATTACACTTCTAGCGGCACAACGGGCTTTGTTTGGAAGCCGGGTACGGTAACTTCGCTCAATGTTACGCCCAACAGTGGTGGTGCAGATATGCAGATTTATACATCACCGGATGGCAATAGTTGGACGAGGGTTTTGCAGAATGTGACTGGAGCACAAGATCTTAGCTCGTACAAAGCTTCATGGATTGCCTGTTCTTTGGGGGATGGAAGCGCCGCAACTGCCGTTTGGGATGCTTTCGAGTTAACAATCCTCACCCTGACGGATGACACGGACCT
>Ga0070753_1000130_pt1 | contig 46368 bp, 52 predicted proteins | sample VirMetDEL_Aug_31_FD_77441 | JGI IMG/M metagenome (GOLD analysis project Ga0070753, IMG submission 77441) | Aqueous microbial communities from the Delaware River and Bay under freshwater to marine salinity gradient to study organic matter... | ecosystem: Environmental > Aquatic > Marine > Coastal... | reverse complement strand
TCACGAGTTAAGGTCGCCGACAACACCGGCGCCAAAGAACTCCTCACCATCCGCGTACTCGGTGGCTCAGGCCGTCGTTATGCAGGTCTGGGCGACGTCATCGTTGCAACCGTCAAGGACGCAATCCCCGGTGGCAACGTCAAGAAGGGTGACGTCGTCAAGGCAGTCATCGTTCGCGTCAACAAGCAGACCCGCCGCCCGGATGGCTCATACATCAAGTTTGACGAGAACGCTGCCGTCATCCTGAAGGCTGATGGGGACCCCCGCGGTACCCGCATCTTCGGACCGGTCGGCCGTGAGCTTCGTGACAAGAAGTTCATGAAGATCATCTCGCTGGCACCGGAGGTCATTTAGTCATGGCGAACATCAAGAAGGGTGACCTGGTTCAGGTCATCACCGGCGCAACCCAGGCCCGTGGCGGAAGCCGCGGCAAGCAGGGTCGCGTTCTCGAAGTCATCGGTGAGAAGAACCGCGTGATCGTGGAGGGTGTCAACTTTGTCACCAAGCACGTTCGTGTTGGCCAAACTCAGCGTGGCACGAAGACCGGCGGCATCGAGACTCACGAGGCGCCTATTCACGTCTCCAACGTTGCACTTGTCGACCCAGAAACCAAGAAGCCGACTCGCGTTGGTTTCCGTACCGAGGTAGTAGAGAAGAACGGCGTCAAGCGCACCGTTCGCGTTCGCTACGCCAAGAAGTCAGGTAAGGACCTCTAATGACTGACACTGCAGTAGCTGCTGGCACTTCGCCCGCTAAAGCAGCCCAGCCACGCCTCAAGCAGAAGTACCGCACCGAGATTGCAGCGCAGCTCAAGAAGGACTTCGGCTTCACGAACGTTCACCAGGTTCCGGGAATCGTCAAGGTTGTCGTGAACACTGGTGTTGGTGAAGCAGCTCGCGACGGCAAGATCATCGATGGTGCCGTCAAGGACCTCATCGCGATCACCGGACAGAAGCCGCAAGTAACGCTCGCTCGCAAGTCGATCGCGCAGTTCAAGCTTCGTGAAGGTCAAGCCATCGGCGCGCACGTTACCCTCCGTGGTGACCGCGCGTGGGAGTTCCTCGACCGCCTCATCTCGCTCGCACTTCCCCGTATCCGTGACTTCCGTGGGCTCAGCCCGAAGCAGTTCGACGGTCGTGGAAACTACACCTTCGGTCTTACCGAGCAGTCGATGTTCCACGAAATCGACCAGGACAAGATCGATCGCGTTCGCGGCTTCGACATCACCATCGTTACGACTGCAAAGAACGACGAGGAAGGCCGCGCGCTGCTCAAGGCACTCGGCTTCCCGTTCAAGTCAGACGAACCACAGCAGTAACTAAAAAACCACGCAACACCGATCGGCTAGGTCGGCATCCGGCTCGTGCTCTTGAGGAGCTGGCGGATGCCGAAACCGGCTGAGACTAGGAAAAACAATCATGACAATGACAGATCCGGTCGCAGACTTGCTGACCAGACTGCGCAACGCTAACTCGGCGTACCACGACTCCGTGTCGATGCCGAACAGCAAGCTCAAGTCGCACATCGCGGAAATCCTCAAGGCAGAAGGCTTCATTTCAAGCTGGACCGTTGCGGACGCTCGCGTTGGACAGACGCTCACCCTTGACCTCAAGTACGGTCCGAACCGCGAACGCTCCATTGTGGGCATCAAGCGCGTTTCGAAGCCCGGCTTGCGCGTTTACGCAAAGTCGACTGAGATCCCCCGCGTTTTGGGTGGCCTCGGCGTCGCAATCTTGTCAACCTCCTCGGGGCTCCTCACGGACCGCCAGGCCTCCAAGAAGGGCGTAGGTGGGGAAGTCCTCGCCTACGTGTGGTAATCAGTCATGTCACGTATTGGAAGACTCCCCATCGACGTCCCCGCTGGGGTCGATGTGAAGATCGACGGTTCGACCGTCGTTGTCAAGGGCCCCAAGGGTGAGCTCACGCTCGCCGTTGCTAGCCCCATTGAGGTCAAGCTCGAAGACGGACAGGTGCTCGTCACTCGCCCCGACGACGAGCGTGCATCGCGGTCGCTTCACGGCCTCACACGCACCCTCATCTCCAACCAAATTGTCGGTGTTACCGAGGGTTACTCCAAGGGCCTCGAGGTTGTTGGAACCGGTTACCGTGTTGCCGCTAAGGGTGAGTCGCTTGAGTTTGCTCTCGGCTTCTCACACTCGATCACTGTTGACCCGCCCGCAGGCATCACGTTTGTGGTTGAGGGAAACAACAAGGTGACGGTCAACGGCATCGACAAGCAGGCTGTCGGCGAAGTCGCGGCCAACATTCGTAAGTTGCGTAAGCCAGAGCCTTACAAGGGCAAGGGCGTGCGTTACGCAGGCGAGGTAGTCCGCCGCAAGGCCGGAAAGAGTGGTAAGTAATCATGGGTCTCGGAACTAGAGGCAAGAGCAAGTCGGCCGCCAAGGCTCGTCGACACACGCGACTTCGCAAGAAGATTGTTGGCACCGAGGCGCGTCCGCGTCTTGTCGTCACACGCAGCGCCCGTCACGTATTCGTGCAGGTCGTCGATGACGCCAAGGGTCACACCCTGGCATCCGCTTCGACTCTCGAAGCTGACATGCGCACTTTCGATGGCGACAAGACCGCCAAGGCACGCAAGGTCGGCGAGCTTGTCGCAGAGCGCGCCAAGAAGGCCGGCGTTGAGGCCGTTGTATTCGACCGAGGTGGAAGCAAGTACGCAGGACGCGTTGCTGCTATCGCCGATGGAGCGCGAGAGGGTGGATTGAACCTGTGAGCGAATCATCAAACACAGCTAACAAGGAGCAGGACGTGTCTGCACAAGTACCCGAGGCAGTAACGGTTGAAGCCGTTGCTACCGAAGCTGTCGTCGACGCTCCGGCGACCGACGTAACGAACGAGCCTCGCGAGGCGCGTCGTGGTGGCCGCGAACGTAGCCCCAGCCGCGGCGACCGTGGCAACAGCCGCGACGCTGAGAAGAGCCAGTTCCTCGAGCGCGTTGTCACCATCAACCGCGTTTCCAAGGTCGTCAAGGGTGGTCGTCGCTTTAGCTTCACGGCTCTCGTCGTCGTCGGAGACGGTAACGGAATGGTCGGCGTTGGCTACGGCAAGGCTCGCGAAGTTCCTACCGCTATCTCCAAGGGTGTCGAAGAAGCGAAGAAGAACTTCTTCCGCGTTCCCAGCGTCGGAGTGACCATCCCTCACCCCGTACAGGGTGAGGCTGCAGCCGGTGTTGTACTTTTGCGTCCCGCATCCGCAGGTACCGGTGTTATCGCCGGTGGACCTGTCCGCGCCGTGCTTGAGTGCGCCGGTATCCATGACGTTCTGAGCAAGTCGCTCGGTTCGTCGAACACGATCAACATCGTGCACGCAACAGTTGCTGCTCTCAAGCAGCTCGAAGACCCACGTGCGGTTGCCGCTCGTCGTGGTCTGGATGTTGAGCACGTTGTTCCGGCTCGCCTCTTGCGCGCCGAAGCAGAAGCTAAGGCAGGTGTCTGATGGCTGCTCGCCTGAAAGTAACCCAGATCAAGTCCAAAATTAGTGAGAAGCAGAACCAACGCGACACCTTGCGGAGCCTCGGGCTTCACCGCATCGGTGACGTCGTCGTTCGCGAGGACAACTCGCAGAACCGTGGCTACGTCCGCACGGTTGCTCACCTTGTCAAGGTCGAGGAGATTGACTAATGGCTGAAGAAAAGGAAGCCCCTAAGAAGGCTGCTCCCAAGAAGGCCGCAACCACAGGCGCCGCAGCTCCTAAGGCTGCTGCAGCCAAGGCTCCCGCTGCCAAGGCTGCTGCTCCCAAGGCTGCCGCCGAAAAGGCTCCCGCTGCCAAGGCTGCACCGGCTAAGGCCGCTGCTCCTAAGGCCGCTGCTGCCAAGGCCGACGCTGCTCCGGCAGCTAAGGCACCTGCTGCTAAGGCTGCCGCTCCTAAGGCTGCTGCCGCCAAGGCTCCAGCGAAGAAGGCACCCGCTGCCGACGTCGCTGCTCGCCCGCAGGTACTCAAGGTTCACCACCTTCGCCCCGCAGAAGGCGCGAAGAAAGACAAGACTCGCGTCGGTCGTGGTGAAGGATCCAAGGGTAAGACTGCAGGTCGCGGTACCAAGGGAACCAAGGCTCGTTACCAGATGCGTGTTGGCTTCGAAGGTGGTGGCGTTAACTTCGTCATGCGTTCGCCGAAGCTGCGCGGGTTCAAGAACCCGTTCCGCGTCGAGTACCAGGTTGTCAACCTTCAGAAGCTCGCCGAGCTTTACCCCAAGGGCGGGGATGTCACGATCAGTGACCTCGTTGCCAAGGGTGCAGTTCGCAAGAACGAGAAGGTCAAGGTTCTTGGCGATGGCGACATTGCGGTTAAGCTGAACGTTGCAGTCGATAAGGTATCGGGTTCCGCAGAGCAGAAGATTGTTGCTGCTGGCGGTTCTGTAAAGTAACAACTGACGCTTAAGCGTCACAATGCCACAACTGTGGCTGACAGCGTGGAGGTGGATGGAGAGAACGAGTGACCTACGTCATTCGCTCTCCATCCACACCGCTTGTCGATAAAATCCAGGAGGACTTGTGTTTAGAGCCGTCGCGCGAATCTTCCGCACGCCTGACTTGCGCAGGAAGATCGGGTTCACGCTCGGCATCGTCGCGCTGTTCCGGTTGGGGTCGTTCATCCCAGCGCCGTTCGTCGACTTCGGCAACGTGCAGCTTTGTCTCGCGGGCAGTTCAGGAGCCTCGGGTCCCTACGAGCTGATTAACCTCTTCAGCGGTGGAGCTCTTCTCCAGCTGTCGGTATTCGCGCTCGGGATCATGCCGTACATCACGGCCTCCATCATCACGCAGCTCTTGCGCGTGGTCATCCCACACTTCGACACCCTCTACAAGGAGGGCCAGTCCGGCCAGGCGCAGCTCACGCAGTACACGCGTTACATGACCATTGCTCTTGGTGTTCTGCAGTCGACCACACTCATCACGGTTGCGCGCAGCGGAGCGTTGTTCCCCACCAACTCAGGCATCGCCGCGTGTGACAACCTCATCACCGACGAGTCGTGGTACGCCATCATGCTCATGGTCATCACCATGACCGCTGGTACCGGCCTCATCATGTGGATGGGCGAGCTCATCACCGAGCGCGGAATCGGCAACGGAATGTCGCTGCTGATCTTCACGTCGATTTCGGCACAATTCCCTGCAGCTCTCTGGAGCATCCAGCAGTCACGTGGCATCGAAATGTTCATCGTCGTGATTGCCGTTGGAATCGTCATCATGGCAGCCGTTGTTTTCGTCGAGCAATCGCAACGTCGCATTCCCGTGCAGTATGCCAAGCGCATGGTTGGCCGCCGCACCTACGGTGGCAACAACACCTACATTCCGATCAAGGTCAACATGGCCGGCGTTGTGCCCGTCATCTTCGCCTCGTCGCTCTTGTACCTGCCCGCTCTTATTGCGCAGTTCAACCAGCCGACCGCGGCAGATATTGCAGCAGGTAACGGTCAGGCGGAATGGGTTGTCTGGATTCAGAACAATCTCACTTCAGGCGACAACCCGCTGTACATGCTCATCTACTTCCTGCTCATCATCGGGTTCACCTACTTCTATGTCGCGATTACCTTCAACCCTGAAGAAGTTGCAGACAACATGAAGAAGTACGGCGGATTCATCCCCGGAATCCGCGCGGGACGTCCAACGGCCGAGTACCTCGACTACGTGCTCACTCGCGTGACGCTTCCTGGTTCGCTGTACTTGGGTCTCATCGCCCTCATCCCGCTTATCGCTTTGTCGACTGTTGGAGCGAACCAAAACTTCCCGTTCGGTGGCGCGAGCATCCTCATTATCGTGGGTGTCGGTCTCGAGACGGTCAAGCAGATCGACTCGCAATTGCAACAACGTCACTATGAAGGGCTGCTGCGATGAGTCGTTTTCTCATCGTTGGACCCCCTGGCGCAGGCAAGGGAACGCAATCGGCGAAGTTGACTTCGTTGTATGACATTCCGGCAATTGCGACCGGAGACATTTTTCGCGCGAACATCAAGAACCAGACTGAGCTTGGACAGCAAGTAAAAGCCATTATTGACGCGGGCGATTACGTGCCAGACACGCTCACCAATGATTTAGTGGCTAGCCGGTTGCTCGAGGACGACGCCGTTGAGGGGTTTCTGCTCGACGGCTACCCCCGCACCGTCGATCAATTGCACTTCCTCGATGGAAACTTGGCAGACGCTGGTGCTGCACTCGATGCTGTCATTCAGCTTGTTGTTGACCCTGACGAAGTTGTCTCTCGACTCCTCAAGCGCGCTCACGAAGAGGGTCGCAGCGACGACACGGAAGAAACCATCCGCCACAGGCAGTCTCTCTACGCTCGCGAAACCGCTCCACTCATCGCGATCTACAAAGAGCGCGGACTCGTGCTTGAAGTTGACGCTCTTGGTGCCGTAGACGACGTTGCAGAGCGAATCAGCAGTGCACTCGCGGCTCGCGGGATCACCCCGACCTCTGCTTCAGTCCTCTAACGTGGCTCGCGCGAAAATCTACAAGACTGCCGCGGAATTGCGGCTCATGGTCGAACCGGGACGCCTCACCGCACTAGCTCTCGCGGCAGTGCGTGACGCGATCCGCCCTGGAGTGACAACTCTTGAGCTCGATGCGATCGCCGAGCGTGTGATTCGCGATGGCGGAGGCATCCCTAATTTCCAGCTCGAAGCTGGATACAACCACACCATTTGCGCGTCAGTGAATGACCACGTTGTTCACGGCATTCCCAATGGCACGGTTATTGAACCAGGAGACATCGTCTCTATTGATTGTGGCGCACAAGTTGCGGGCTGGAACGGCGACGCTGCCTTCACAGTTGTTGTACCTGACCCTTCCCGCCCCGAACTTACAGCCGAGCGCGAGAGGCTTTCAGCTGTGACCGAAGGTTCACTGTGGCGGGGCATCGCGGCACTCGCGACGGCTAAGCGATTGAACGTTGTTGGCGCAGCGATCGAGGACTACATAGAGTCTCGCGGAGAGTATGGAATTCTCGAAGACTATGTCGGGCACGGCATCGGGCGTTCGATGCACGAAGAGCCCCCTGTTTTCAACTATCGGGTGCGCGAGAAAGGGCCGGAAGTAAAGCCAGGGCTCGTTGTCGCCATTGAGCCGATGGTCACTCTCGGCAGCATCGAAACAGTCGTTCTCGACGACGAGTGGACTATTGCTACCGACGATGGATCCGCTGCAGCGCACTGGGAGCACTCGATAGCAGTGCACTCCGGAGGCATCTGGGTAACCACTTCCCTAGACGGGGGAGCTGCGGCTCTTCGCCCGCTGGGGGTCACTCCAGTGCCTATCGCCCAATAATTTTCCAGAATAGGCCTGTTATCTGGCTTCCTAGCACTCATATCCCCGAATTGTGGTGGCGAAACGCCCGGGAATGACCTAAGCTTGATCTTTGGTGTTTAGACCGGCTATTGCCGTGCTCTCAAACGCCACAATCCCCGCACGACCAGTAACAACTACTTTTAGCGACGAAGAGGCTATGGCCAAAAAAGACGGTGTCATCGAGATCGAAGGTGCAGTAGTCGAAGCTCTGCCCAACGCAATGTTTCGCGTTGAGCTGACCAACGGCCACAAGGTACTTGCCCACATTTCGGGCAAAATGCGTCAGCACTACATCCGCATCCTCCCAGAGGACCGCGTGATTGTTGAGTTGAGCCCTTACGATCTGACCCGCGGCCGGATCGTCTACCGATACAAGTAATCGGGCGACACAGCAACTCGCCGCTACACGTAACTGCTGGAAAGTAACGGCCGACACGGAGCGTGTCTCACCCTGACGGGTGCGGATTCGCCGCGTTCGGTACGAAGACAGCGATTAGAAGGAATCATCATGAAGGTAAACCCCAGCGTCAAGCCGATTTGTGAGCACTGCCGCGTAATTCGCCGTCACGGAAACGTCATGGTTATTTGCAAGAGCAACCCGCGTCACAAGCAACGCCAGGGCTAACAAGCCTCAGGGCTTTTGCCCGTGATGGTTCAGGGAGCTTCGGCTCTCGAGTCATCACGACTACACAACTCAATAGAAAACGAGCAGTACCAAGAACTTTCTTCGGAGAGGGACACCCTGGGTTGAAGGCCCCGGCACCGGTACTGTCCACACCTTCACTCACTAACAGGAGAAGCCACTATGGCACGTCTAGCCGGCGTCGACATCCCGCGCGATAAGCGCGTAGAGGTCGCACTGACTTACATCTACGGTGTTGGCCGCACGAGGGCACTTAAAACCCTCGCCGACACCGCAATCAGCGGGGAGATCCGAGTCAAGGACCTCACCGATGAGCAGCTCATCGCGCTGCGCGACTACATCGAAGTCAACTTCAAGGTTGAGGGTGACCTGCGCCGCGAGGTTGCAGCAGACATCCGCCGCAAGGTTGAAATCGGTAGCTACCAGGGCATCCGCCACCGTCGCGGCCTGCCCGTTCATGGACAGCGCACCAAGACCAACGCTCGTACCCGCAAGGGCCCGAAGCGCACCGTAGCCGGCAAGAAGAAGGCCCGATAGGCGCTGGGTTTATCCCACCGTCGTCGCCATACAGGTTTTAGGAGAACACCATGGCAGCACCAAAATCGGCCGCTCGTAAGCCGCGCCGCAAAGAAAAGAAGAACATTGCAATCGGACAGGCTCACATCAAGAGCACGTTCAACAACACGATCGTCACGATCACTGACCCCACGGGTGCAGTAATCAGCTGGGCATCGTCGGGAACAGTTGGCTTCAAGGGATCGCGTAAGTCGACTCCTTTTGCCGCTCAGCTCTCCGCCGAGTCGGCCGCACGCCAGGCTCAAGAGCACGGCATGAAAAAGGTTGACGTTTTTGTCAAGGGCCCGGGTTCCGGTCGCGAGACCGCAATTCGTTCACTTCAGGCTGCTGGCCTCGAAGTTGGTTCGATCAGCGACGTCACCCCGCAGGCGCACAATGGTTGCCGCCCGCCGAAGCGCCGCCGCGTTTAAGTAGTTCGTCAGTAACCGACCGGGGCGCCGCCCCGGTCGGCGCTGGCGTAGAGGCGACGCTCTTGCATCGTTCCTAGCTCCAGCGCGTATAACTCAATAGAACAGCGGGCCAGCCACCCGTTGCGCGAATCAAGTGTCATATAGCGGACACTTTGCCGAAAGGAATCCACCGTGCTGATTGCACAGCGTCCAACTCTTGCCGAAGAGAACATCTCCGAGTTCCGTTCACGTTTCGTGATCGAGCCCCTGGAGCCTGGCTTCGGATACACCCTCGGAAACTCTCTCCGTCGCACCTTGCTTTCCTCCATCCCCGGCGCAGCTGTAACCAGCATCCGCATCGATGGCGTTCTGCACGAGTTCAGCACCGTTCCTGGTGTTAAGGAAGATGTCACCGAGGTCATCCTCAACATCAAGGGACTTGTTGTCTCGAGCGAGCACGACGAGCCGATCACTGCGTACTTGCGCAAGCAAGGTGCAGGCCAGGTTACGGCCGCTGACATTTCGGCGCCAGCCGGTGTCGAAATCCACAACCCTGAGCTTGTCATCGCAACCCTCAACGAGAAGGCGAAGTTCGAACTCGAACTCACCATCGAGCGCGGTCGCGGCTACGTTTCTGCAACCCAGAACCGCAGCGAGTTCAGCGAAGCCGGCCAGATTCCGATCGACTCGATCTACTCGCCAGTGCTTAAGGTCACCTACCGCGTCGAGGCAACTCGTGCCGGTGAGCGCACCGACTTCGACCGTTTGGTCGTTGACGTTGAGACCAAGCCCGCTATCACGCCGCGCGACGCCATCGCGTCGGCAGGTCGCACGTTGACCGAGTTGTTCGGTCTCGCTCGCGAGCTGAACACGGCTGCTGAAGGAATCGAGATCGGCCCGGCACCCGTCGACGCCGTACTCTCGAGCGAACTCAGCATGCCCATCGAAGACCTCGATCTGTCTGTGCGCAGCTACAACTGCCTCAAGCGTGAGGGAATCAACAACGTGAGCGAACTCGTCGCATTGTCGGAGACGCAGCTCATGAACATTCGTAACTTCGGACAGAAGTCGGTCGACGAGGTTCGCGACAAGCTCATTGAAATGGGATTGTCGCTCAAGGACTCCGTACCCGGTTTCGATGGCGCCCACTTCTACGGCGGCTACGACGACGAAGAGCCGACCGCCTGATCCGTCGTTTTACAACGACACCTTCCAATCCAAAAGGACTAAGAAATGCCTACACCCACAAAGGGACCGCGCCTCGGCGGCGGACCGGCGCACGAGCGCCTCATGCTTGCGAACCTCGCAGCTGCCCTGTTCACGCACAAGAGCATCAAAACCACAGAGACCAAGGCCAAGCGCCTGCGTCCCGTGGCCGAGAGGCTCATCACGTTCGCCAAGCGTGGAGACCTCCACGCTCGTCGTCGTGTTCTGCGTACGATCGGCGACACATCAGTTGTGCACGAACTCTTCACCGAGATCGCGCCACTCGTTGCCGACCGTGAGGGTGGCTACACGCGCATTACCAAGCTCGGCTTTCGCAAGGGAGACAACGCTTCGATGGTGCAGATCGAGCTCGTTCTCGATCCAGTAACCCCCAAGGCGAAGTCGACCAAGAAGACTGCTGCAGCGGCTCCCGCGGCAGCTCCTGTCGCCGACGAGGCTCCCGCTGAAGAGACCACGGTTGAGGCTCCCGCAGAGGACACAACTGAGGCTCCCGCCGAGGATGCTGCAGTTGAGGCTCCTGCCGAAGAGACCGCAGCAGCTGATGCTGCTGAGGAAACTGAAAGCAAGTAGTACTCCGCTCAACAATGTATTCAGGAGAACCCCGTTCACTAGAGCGGGGTTCTACTGTTTAACACGTGAAAGGCGAATCAATGACGACAACTTCTCCACCAACCACTCCGCTCAGTGCGCGCATTGACGCACCGCGCTCGCTTGAGGTCCCAGTCACCCCCGGGGTCAACTGGCGCGCACCAGAGCAAGAAGACTTCGACGCTATCTTCGCTTGCGAAACGGCCATCGGAGCGGCCGACCATCCTCACTATGTGACTCCACGCGAAGAGTTCGACAGTGAGTTCGAGCACAGCTACGTTGATGCCGCGACCGACTGCATCGCAGGCTTCGACTCCGACGGCACGTGTGTCGCCTACGGTCTCACTTTTGCCCCGCCCGGGCGCGAGACACTAGTTCGCGCGATTCTCGTGGGTGGCGTACATCCAGCACACCGCGGGCACGGGATTGGGCGGCAGTTGCTCGCGTGGCAAGAGGGGCGCGGATTGCAGCAGCTTGCGGCATCCGATGCGGTGTTGCCAGGCTGGTTGTTGATGGGAGTCGAGGAGCGCGCTCAAGCCAGTGTGTCGTTGTATCTGCATTCTGGCTTTCACATCGCGCGGTACTTCCTGCAGCTCACCCGGGATTTACGGGCCGAATATGCTGAACCCGCCGAACTTCCAGGTTTTACGATTGTGCCGTTTTCGATCGAACTGAGTGAGAGCGTGAGAGCTGCGAAAAACAATGCCTTTAGGGATCACTGGGGCAGTCAGTCGACAAACAAAGAGGCGTGGGATTCCGGTATTGCTTTGCCGACGTTCCGCGGCGACCTATCTCGAGTAGCCCTGGCCGAGGACGGAACTGTTGCGGGTTTCGCTCTCGCTTCAACCAACGAAGAAGACTGGGCCGCTGCCGGCTACAGCTCGACCTACATTGACTTGGTTGGGGTGGCTCGTGAGTTCCGCGGGCGCGGGCTCGCTCCGGCTCTTCTTGGCGGCGTGATTGCGGCGAGCGCCGCGGCAGAGCTGGAAAGAGCAGTACTTGACGTCGATTCCGCTAATCCGAGTGGAGCTCTTGGCCTCTACCAAGCACTGGGCTTTGTTGAAGAGAGTCGCAGTATGAACTTTGTTAAAGAGTTCTAAGCGTCTCGAGTCCCACGTGAGATAGCTCTCAACCCGTCAGTCAACGGCCGCCGGGACGTGTCGCCGGACGGCACCGAGTTTAGGCAGGGCGTGGCGACAGTCCATAGTCGTTGGGGTTGAGAAGCGGAGGCAATTCCGCGAGTCGCTGCAGTGCCCCGTACACAGTGTCGGCATAGATGCGACCGGTTATGGGACCCCCGGGATGAATTCGATCTCGGGCGAGGAGATTGATGCTCGGTGCAATGGCTGCCTGCCAGTTAGCCATCTCGACGTTCCGCTCCCTTTGCGCGACATCAGCCAGGATCTTGTTTACCCCGGGAGTCCATCCGCGCGGCGCTTGAACGTTGACGAGAACAACGAGGGTGTCCCGACCTGTGATTGACAGAACCGCGTCCAGAGTATCTGAAGCTATCGAGCCGTTGGTCCCAAGGCCGAGGACAAGAATCGGCCGAAGGCCCCCAGCCTCCTTGATCGCTCGCACGATATCGGGGGCTTGCCGCATTTGCCGTGACACCGCGGCATCGATTGCAATACCAGGGAAAGCCTCCTGAAGCTCGGGTGCTGCGGCGAGCATGACGGAGTCGCCAATTGCCAAAATGTTCTCGCCACCAAGAACAGACTGCGACTCGTCGCTCGAGGAAGTTTCGTCCGAATTCGGGTCGACAGGGGGGAGAGTGAACTGCGAGTCGATCAGTGCCTGACCAGACTCGATGCGCGATTGAGCAAGGCCCGTCCCAGGATCAGCGACGACTCCAGAGACGCTTGCAGCAACGAGAATCACCGAGGCAGCGCCTGTTGCCACGACAACGGAGCGTTGAGTTGCACCACCTCGCCAGGCCGAGGCAAACCGGCCCGCGGTGTGACGAAAACCGTCCCGACGGAAGGGGGACTCGACGAAGGTATACGACAAGCCGGCAGCGACAACGGTGATCACAAGGGCGACTGCGCCCAGCATCCACGATGTTGCGTAGGTTGTGATCGCTGTTGGGAAGGCAACGGCGAGCAGGATGAAGACTGGCCAATGCCACAAATACAGCCCGTACGAGCGTTCACCGATCCAGCGCATCGGCGCGACATCGAGTACACGACCGAGTGCACTGCCGGGAACGATGAGACCGGCGATAGCAACAGCGCTCAGGCTTGCGACGATGACAAGGCCACCCTGATACACAAACGGTGCATCCGCGGGTACGAAGACGGCAAAAACGATGATGCCACCGAGAGCCACCACTGCGAGTGATTCAAGGGTGAGCCGCTTGGGTCTCGAGAACGGCACGGTTCGCGTCGCCCAGCCTTGGGAGATCAGAGCGAGGGCCGCACCGATCGCTAGCCCGAAGCTGTGAGTGTCGGTTCCGTAGTAGACGCGAGTGGAGTCGCCGCCGGGAACAAACAGCACGGCCATAGCGATGGCAGACGCTGCGCCGAGAGCTAATACGATCCCGAGCCGCACCCAGCCTTTAGTGATGGCAATGAGTCCGATGACGATGAACGGCCAGACTAGGTAGAACTGCTCCTCGACGGCGAGGGACCACAGGTTTCTGAACAACTCGGGAGTTGTGTCGTCGAAGTAGCTTGCTCCTGCGGCGATGGCAATCCAGTTGTAGCTGAAGGTGCCGGTCCCAAAAATTTGTGCGCCGAGTCCGACGAGGACATCTTTACCGGCAAACCTGGAGATTCCGAATGCAGCACTCGAGCAGACCAGGACGAGCGCGACGAGTGCTGGCAAGAGACGTCGTGCTCTACGGCGCCAAAAGCCACCCAATCGAATTGCTCCGGAGTGTGCCTTCTCGCGAAGCAGAAGACTCGTGATCAGAAAACCGCTGATGACAAAAAATACGTCAACCCCGATGTATCCACCAACAAAAAATCCGGGGCTTAGATGAAACACGATGACGAGAGCGACAGCAATCGCCCTCAGTCCGTCGATGCCTGAAAAGCGAGACGGGTTGGCCGAGCCACTCGAAGTGGGTGTGGGGGTTGTCTGTGTCGACGACGCGGGCATCACTGGTTCCGATCGGGGTGCGATCTAAGTGTAGATCTCACCGTGGGAATTACACCCGCGATCTGGAGCAGTGATGCCCGCTTGTGTCACTGTTTAGGCGTTGCGAATCTGTTCATGATGAAGCTCACGAGAAACATCACTCCCACGGGGATGAGCAGGAGGGTAAACATTCCCGCGAACCCGAGGGTGCTCGCCCACATGAAGAAGCCTTCCCAGCCTGCGTCGGAGTATCCGATTGCCGCGAGTCCGCCGATGAGCGCTGCCGAACAGACCGCAATGAAGCCGATGACTCCCAGAGCTTTCCAACGGAACCACAGAGTCGCTGCCGCCGCGCCCGTAAAGAGCGCGAGTAAGTGAACAACGAACAAGCTGTAGAAGTCAACGAAAACCGAGTCGAGCCCGATCCAGACTCCGTTGAACATCCAGTTATTGATTCCCCACCCGGAGGTAGCACGCTCCACCGCGGCCATCACCGTGAGAAATAGCGAGAAGCCAGCTGACACCAGGACAAACAGGATCGTTGTGCCGAAGTGGAAGTCGCGGCGAGTGCTCCCCATGCCGAGAGCGAAAGGGAAGGTGCCGGCGAAAGCAAGAGCCCCGGCCGAAATGAGGTACCAGACAGGCGAGAGGACTGCCCAACTGTTGCGCGAGGCATCCCGCAGATCCATCGCGTCCCCTCCGGGAACCGTTGAACCGATGAGGAAAAACACGGCACCAGAGATGACCCACGCGACACCCAACACGATGAGTGGAATGCCGATGAAGGTCATGCGACTGACGAGATGAATACGAACTACCCGTGAGAGACGCTTGGAGTGCGAGGCTGGAGCGATCGTTGTCATGAGGAGATCCCTTCGGTGGGTGTACTCGCACTTTCGAGCGAGTGTGCTGTGAGGTGAACGACGAGTTGTTGGAGCGACACTGGTGAAATTTCGAGCCCGAGGGATTGTGCGGCGGTTCGTTCCGGAGCTGATAAACCAGAAACGACGGCGCTCGCGATTCCACCGATGGAGTTGCGTTGATACACCTCACGGTCGCGGGCGAACTCGTCAACCGAACTCGCCTTCCCCACAACGCTGTCCATGCGTCCACGCAAGTCCTCGGTGTCTTCGTCGAGGATGATGGCCCCGTTGTCGATGACAATCACGTGCTCGAGCAGGTTGCTCACTTCATCAATCAGGTGGGTGGACAAGATGACAGTCCGAGGGTGTTCGGAATAGTCGGCGAGCAGGTGGTCGTAGAACAGGTTGCGAGCCACGGCGTCGAGACCCAGATACGGCTCATCAAAAAACGTGAGCTCTGCACGCGAAGCGAGTCCGATGATGACACCGACAGCCGAGAGCTGACCGCGCGAAAGCTTCTTGATCTGACGATTCAGCGGCACGTTAAAGTCAACAACGAGAGTGTCGGCGAACGACTGGTCCCAATTGGCAAAAAAATCCGCAGCACTTCGCAAGGCGTGTGCAATCGTGAAATTCTCTGGGTATCGCTGGCTCTCTTTGATGAAACAGACGCGTTCAAGAACTGACGCGTTCTCGACCGGGCTGTGGCCAAAGACGCTCACAGCACCCGAACTGGCGAACTGCTGGCCAGTGAGCAATTGCATGAGTGTTGTTTTGCCGGCCCCGTTCCGTCCGAGTAGGCCGGTAATGACGCCCATCGGGATGGTGATGTTTACAGAATCGACGGCGGTGACATCGCCGAAAGTTCGCGAAAGGTTGGTAGTGAGTACCGCTGGTGCAGTGGTCATCGGAGGTTCTCCTTGTTTATGATGTCAGCGAGCAGCTGTCTGGATATGCCGAGGTTGTGGGCCTCGGCGAGCATGGGGCGCACGAACTCGGCCGCGAATTCTTCCGTGCGGGTGATAACGAGCGCATCTCTAGCGCCCGTTGCGACAAACATCCCGATGCCTCGTTTTTTGTAGAGGATGCCGCGTTCCACGAGGAGGTTGACTCCCTTGCCCGCGGTTGCTGGGTTGATGCGATGAAACGCGGCGAACTCATTTGTTGACGGAACTTGAGTTTCTTCAGCCAGAGCCCCAGAAATGATGTCGTCTTCGATGCGTTCAGCAATCTGCATGAAGAGTGGTTTTCCTTCGTCGAGCATGAGCCCCCTTCCCTTGAACGTATGTTGGTTCGTTACTTGAGTAACTAACCAACCATGTGCCTGCGTTATTGTCAAGTAGCGGGCTACGTTGAGAGCCGTAGACTGGCCGACGTGCAGCACGAAGACACCACAATCCGCTTGCGGCTCGACGTCTTATACGACGGCAGCGCATTTAGTGGATGGAGCAAACAGCCGGGACTGCGAACGGTGCAAGGAGAGCTGGAAGCTGCGCTCGCAACGGTATTTAGGAACAACGACGAGCCACCTCGACTGACGGTCGCCGGTCGGACCGACGCGGGAGTTCATGCGCTCGGCCAAGTCACACACCTCGATCTCACTCCAGCGCAGTGGGCGAGCCTAGAAGACCCTCGTCGAGGGAAAGTGCCCAAACCGGCGACAACCAGGGCAGAGACCCTAGCGCGGCGACTCAATGGCATCGCGGGACTTGAGACCGATGTGTATGTCGCGAAAGCGACTCTCGCCCCCGAGGGATTCGACGCGAGGTTCTCCGCAATCTGGCGACGATACGAGTACCGGATCGCCGACTCCGTGGCCGAGCGGAGTCCGCTCGAACGCGGGCACACCGTGTGGTACCCCGCGAAACTCGATGCTGCTGCGATGAACGCCGCGGCGACATCCCTCACCGGACTCCACGACTGGGCCTCGTACTGCAAACCCCGCGAAGGGGCAACTACGATCCGCACGTTGCAAGAGTTCGAGTGGAAGCGGGACTCGCGGGGTGTTCTTGTGGCCCACGTGCGCGCCGACGCCTTTTGCCACAGCATGGTGCGCGCGTTGGTGGGAGCAAGTGTCGCTGTAGGCGAAGGAAAATTGCAGGTCAGCGACCTAGTCGACTTGCGTGACGCCCGCGTGCGCACGAGCGCATTCAAAGTCATGCCGGCAAAAGGACTCGCCCTCATGGAAGTGGGATACCCGCCCGACAGCGAACTGTCGGCGAGGGCCGAACAAACCCGAGCGCGACGTGATGAACCCAGGTTGACCGACCAGCCGGAGATCACGTAGACTCGACCCTTGGTGTCTGCGCCCCTGTGCCAGTCATCCGATCATGAGCCCTCCACCGGTCTCGTTCACAGCACATCGTGCCTGAACAGCCACGGAGCGGGATTCACGAACAACTCACTCGATCAAAGAAAAGGCAGCACTACTGTGACTCGCACGTTCTCACCCAAGCCGGAAGACGTCCAGCGCGACTGGCTCATCATTGACGCAGAGAACATCGTTCTCGGCCGACTCGCTAGCCACGTCGCAGCACTCTTGCGCGGCAAGCACAAGGCGACCTTCGCTCCCCACATGGACATGGGCGACTTCGTCATCATCATCAACGCAGAGAAGGTAGCTCTCACGGGCTCCAAGCTCGCGCAAAAGAAGGCATACCGCCACTCCGGTTACCCGGGTGGACTCACGGCAGTCACCTACTCCGAAATGCTCGAGAAGCACCCGACGCGCGCCGTCGAGAAGGCTGTTCGCGGCATGCTCCCGAAGAACTCGATTGGTCGCGCACAGCTGACCAAGCTCAAGGTGTACACCGGCACAGAGCACCCTCACGCTGCTCAGCAGCCGAAGACGTACACCCTTTCCCAGGTCGCTCAGTAGCGCCGGCTCAAGAATTCATAGGAAGACATAACCGTGGCCCAGATTTCAGACATCATCGAAGAAGCTCCCGAGAGCTACTCGACCGAGACTCCAGCAGAGTCGGCGCCCAAGGCGCCTCGTGCAGTCCTCAACGTTCCCGGCGCAGCCGTCGGTCGCCGCAAGCAAGCTATTGCTCGCGTGCGTATCAAGCCAGGAAACGGTGCATTCACCGTCAATGGCCGTAGCCTCGAAGACTACTTCCCCAACAAGCTTCACCAGCAGCTCATCAACGATCCATTCAAGATCCTTGACTTGCTCGGTAGCTACGACGTGATCGCCAAGATCACCGGTGGTGGCCCTTCCGGCCAGGCAGGCGCGCTTCGACTCGCGATCGCTCGTTCACTCAACGAGATCGACCGCGAGAACAACCGCCCAGCGCTCAAGAAAGCGGGCTTCCTTACTCGCGACGCTCGCGTCATCGAGCGCAAGAAGGCCGGTCTCAAGAAGGCACGTAAGGCTTCGCAGTTCTCGAAGCGCTAACGCGATTCGCAGCTGGCAACACACATGCCGCGGCTATTCGGCACCGACGGAGTACGGGGTCTCGCTAACAGCGAGCTCACCGTCGAGCTAGCGCTCAGCCTGTCTCAGGCTGCCGCAGTAGTACTTGGCAAAGGTCGCTTCGCCGACGGTCGACGCGCTTCGGGGCGTCGACCGGTCGCGGTGATCGCTAGAGATCCCAGAGTCTCCGGCGAGTTCATCGCAGCGGCCGTCGCGGCCGGGCTCTCGAGCTCGGGTGTCGATGTCTATGACGCGGGGGTAATTCCAACCCCGGCGGCAGCATTTCTTGTTGCAGACTTTGCCGCGGACTTTGGAATCATGATTTCCGCCTCGCACAACCCAGCGCCCGACAACGGAATCAAATTTTTTGCTGTCGGTGGGGCCAAACTTCCCGACATCGTCGAGGACCGCATCGAGGCAGCTCTCATCGAGCCGAAGCTTGCGCCCACGGGTGTTGAGGTTGGACGCATCCGCAGGTTTGCCGACGCAGAAGACCGCTATGTCGTGCACTTGTTGTCGACGCTGCCCAACCGGCTCGACGGCATCCATGTCGTCCTCGATTGTGCTCATGGCGCGGCTGCAGGGGTGTCACCCCAAGTTTTCACCGACGCAGGAGCGAAAGTCACCGTCATCGGTGCCGACCCCGACGGTTACAACATCAACGACGGTGTGGGCTCGACTTACCTCGACAATTTGGCGGCCGCTGTTCTCGAACACGGAGCGGATGTCGGAATCGCCCACGATGGAGACGCCGACAGGTGCCTCGCGGTAGACCACCTCGGAAACCACGTTGACGGCGACCAGATCATGGCAATTCTTGCCGTCGCCATGAAGGAGCGTGGCACTCTCGTCGACAACACTCTCGTCACAACGGTCATGAGCAACCTCGGACTCCACAAAGCGATGGAGGCCAACGGCATTAACGTCCTCCAGACCGCAGTTGGCGACCGCTACGTGCTTGAAGCACTCACCGAACACGGCTACAACTTCGGTGGCGAACAGTCCGGCCACGTCATCATGAGCGATTTCGCGACCACCGGAGACGGCATCCTCACGGGTTTGCATCTTGTGGCCGCCATGGCACGCACGGGCCAAACTCTCGCCGAACTCACGACAGTGATGACGGTGTTCCCCCAAGTCATGATCAACGTTCGCGGAGTTAACCATCGCGCCCTCGCGGGCAACACCCTCATTGCCGAAGCGGTCGCCGACGTCGAAACGCGGCTGGGTGATTCCGGTCGGGTTCTCTTGAGGCCGTCGGGTACCGAACCCATGGTTCGCGTCATGGTTGAGGCAGCAGATCAGGAAACTGCCGCCCATATGGCCGAAGAACTTGCGGCCGTCGTTCGCGCAAACCTCGCCGTTTAACAAGCCCTCGACGTGACGCGAGTTCGCCGCGCCACGGCGGCTCGGCGAGCCGGGGAGACGCTAGATCTTGCGCAACAACACGCTACTGACAGCATGTTGGGAATCCTTCCGAAGCACGAGCGACGCCCGGGCCTTGGTCGGAAGAATGTTGTTGAGAAGGTTGGGTTCGTTAATCGTCGACCAAATGTCGCGAGCGCGAATTCGAGCGGCGTTTTCGTCAAGCGCGGCGTACCGATGAAAGTACGAGTTCGGGTTGGCGAAAGCTCCGCGCTGCAGTCTGAGAAAACGATCTTCGTACCACGAAGCAATATCGGAGGTGCGGGCATCCACGTAAATCGTGAAGTCGAAAAGGTCGCTCACTGCGAGACGGTGGCCGGGGGCAGCGGGTTGCAAGACGTTGAGGCCTTCAACAATGAGAACGTCGGGGCGCCTGACCACGATTTCGGCGTCTTTCACAATGTCGTAGTGCAAGTGGGAGTAAAACGGTGCACGCACCTCTTCGGCTCCGCTTTTGACTTGGCTGACAAACCTGAGGAGCGCCCGACGGTCGTACGACTCGGGAAACCCCTTGCGATCGAGGATGCCGCGTCGCTCGAGTTCGGCGTTGGGCAGCAAAAAACCATCGGTGGTGATCAGTTCGACGCGAGGGGTGTCAACCCACCGCACGAGCAGTTCGCGTAAGAGTCTCGCAATGGTTGATTTGCCAACCGCTACAGACCCAGCGACGCCTATGACAAAAGGAGTGCTCGGAGTCGAGTCACCGAGAAACGTCGACGTCGCCTTGTGTAACTCGCGGGCGCTAGCCACATAAAGCGTCAGTAGGCGGCTGAGCGGCAGATACACCTCTGAGACTTCAGAGAGGTCAAGTTTGTCGCCGAGCCCCCGCAGTTGAACGAGTTCTGTTTCCGTGAGGGGCAGATCCATCGTTGGTGCGAGCTCAGCCCACTCACCCCGACTGACCTCGCGAAAGGGGGTCAGGTTGCCGGAGGAATGTGTGGGGTCAGTCACCCGCTCAACCCTAACGCGTGCGGCAGGTGCTTCGCACCGCCACTCAGTCACGTCACTCAGGTAGATACGACTAAAATCTCCCCTATGTGTGGAATCGTGGGTTACGTCGGAGACAGCAAGAGTCTTGAAGTGCTACTTGGCGGCCTCAAGCGCCTGGAGTATCGCGGCTACGACTCCGCGGGTGTCGCCGTTATTGATGACTCAGGGCACCTCGATTCGCGCAAAAAAGCCGGCAAGCTGCAAATGCTCGTCGACGATCTGGCCGAGAACCCTTTGCCCAATGGTGCAACCGGAATCGGACACACTCGGTGGGCAACCCACGGTGGGCCGAACGATCAGAACGCTCACCCCCAGCTCGGTGATGAGGGGCGCCTAGCCCTCATCCACAACGGAATCATCGAGAACTTCTACGAACTTAAGCAAGAGCTTCTTGCTGGCGGCGACACCTTTACGAGCGAAACTGATTCAGAAGTTGCCGCTCTCATGGTGGGCCACGCCTATCGGGAGACTGGCGACCTCACTGAAGCACTCCGTCACGTTGTTGCTCGTCTGCACGGTGCGTTCACACTTCTCGTTATGCACGAGGATGCCCCGGGAGTTGTTGTGGGCGCTCGCCGCAACTCGCCCTTGGTTATTGGTCTCGGCGACGGAGAGAACTTTTTAGGCTCAGACGTTGCGGCTTTTGTGGAATTTACCAAGCGCGCTGTCGCTATTGGCCAAGACCAGATTGTGACGATTCGCCCTGATTCTGTCGACGTTATTGACTTCGATGGCAACACTGTCGAAGCTCAACCATTCGACATTGAGTGGGATGCGAGCGCCGCCGAGAAGGGCGGCTGGTCAAGCTTCATGGCCAAGGAAATTAGCGAAGAGCCAGAAGCCGTGGCAAAGACGATTCTTGGTCGCGTCACGGATGGCCGCGTGCACCTCAGTGAGCTCGACGCTATTGGTGATGATGTGTTGAAGAACATCGACAGGATCGTCGTCATCGCGTGTGGCACCGCTGCGTACGCAGGGATGCTCGGAAAGTACGCGATCGAGAAGTGGTCGCGGGTTCCCGTCGACGTCGAACTGTCGCACGAGTTTAGGTACCGCGATCCGATTCTTTCCGAGCGAACTCTCGTGGTGTCGATTAGCCAGTCCGGTGAAACCATGGACACCCTCATGGCGGTCAAGTACGCCATGGCGTCGGGCGCGAAAGTGCTGTCCATTTGCAACACTCAGGGCGCGACAATTCCCCGCGAGTCCCACGCGGTCGTCTACACGCATGCTGGGCCAGAGGTTGCTGTGGCTTCCACCAAGGCGTTTGTTGCTCAAGTCGCTGCGCTGTACCTGTTGGGGCTGCACCTCGCCGACATTCGCGGGACTCTTACCGCCGAACAGATCGAGGCGAACACGGTCGAACTCCAAGCAATCCCGGCCAAGATCGAGGAAGTCATTGTTGCTTCCCAGAAGATCGGCCAGCTTGCGCACTGGATGACCGACACCCAGTCTGTGCTGTTCCTCGGTCGCCACGTTGGCTTCCCGGTTGCCCTCGAGGGTGCCCTCAAGCTCAAGGAGCTCGCCTACATTCACGCAGAAGGTTTCGCGGCAGGAGAGCTCAAACACGGCCCGATTGCCCTCATTGAGCCGGGCCAAATCGTTTTTGTTGTTGTGCCGAGCCCGCGCGACCCGCTCTCACTTCACCCCAAGGTGGTCTCCAACATCCAGGAGATTCGCGCTCGCGGTGCTCGAGTCATCGCCATCGCAGAGAAGGGTGACGCTGCAGTGTTGCCGTTCGCCGACGAAGTTATTCCTATCCCGTTAGCGGGAAGTTTGTTCGAGCCCTTCCTTGCGGTTGTGCCCTTGCACATCTTCGGAATGGAACTCGCTTCGGCCAAGGGCCTCGACGTCGACCAGCCACGCAATCTGGCGAAGTCCGTCACGGTGGAGTAACGAACCATGATTGTGGGAATCGGCGTCGACGTGGTGGACCTCGCCCGATTCGAGCGAGCGCTCAGCCGCACTCCAGCCCTTCGACCTCGGCTATTTACTCCTGCCGAGCTCGACGTTGACGGGAGGACCCTGTCGCTGCGTTCTTTGGCGGGACGCTTCGCCGCAAAAGAAGCGCTCATCAAGGCCTTCGGTGATTCCAGCGGGATCCACTGGCACGACATGCAAATCACTTCAGACGGAAGCCGAAACCCATCCTTTGTGCTCAGCGGGGGAGCGGCCGCGCTCGCAGCCACGCTCGGGGTAACCACAACCCATGTGTCGATGAGCCACGATGCGGGAGTCGCGATCGCCTACGTTGTGGCCGAAAGCTCATGAGCGGACTCCTGCGGGAAGCCTTCGTCAATCTCGAAGCGATTAGTGGCAACGTCGAACACCTTCGTGGGCTTGCACAGACCGAGCACACTCTCGTTGTTGTCAAAGCAAACGCCTACGGACATGGCGCTGTGCCCTCGGCTCGTGCAGCCCTCGAGGGGGGAGCCGACTGGCTCGGTGTGGCCGACATCGATGAAGCCCTCGAGCTTCGAGCCGCGGGGATCACCGCGCCGCTACTCGCCTGGATACACGGCAGCGGCGCGGACTTTGCGGCGGCCGTCACCGCGGGGATAGACCTTGGTGTCAACAACGTGGGTCAAGCGGAGCGGATTGCTGCGGCATCCGGAGTCGCCAACGTTCATGTGAAGTTTGACACGGGCCTTGGCCGCAACGGGGTTGCACCTATTGATAGGTCGGCGACAATCGAGCGAGTGGCCGAGCTTGAGCAAGCAGGGCTCATTCGAGTTCGTGGAATTTTCAGTCATTTGGCGGATGCCGGCACCGACGCCGATCTCGCCCAAGTCGCTGCGTTTGAGAGCATCCTCGCCGAGGTTCGCGCCGTGGGGCTCGCTCCGGAGTTTGTTCATCTTGCGGCTACAGCTGGCGCTGTGCGTGTGCCGGGCGCCCAGTTTTCGATGGTGCGCATCGGTGTGGGCGCGTATGGGCTGTCGCCTTTCGCCGATGGAGATTCGACGGCAATGGGGCTCACTCCCGCGATGACGGTGAGCGCCGAGATTGTGTCGGTCAAGAGGGTTTCTGCTGGCACGGGCGTCTCTTATGGTCACGATTTTGTGGCTCAGCGTGAGACCACCTTGGTTCTTGTTCCGATGGGGTATGCCGACGGTATTCCGCGTCACGCGTCGAGTCGTGGCCCGGTGTCGATAAATGGTGAGCGTTTTGTGGTTGCGGGTCGGATTGCCATGGATCAGTTTGTCGTTGACGTGGGTGATGCGACTGTTGCGGAAGGTGACAGAGCCGTACTATTTGGTGATCCTGCGATGGGCGTTCCTAGTGCGAGCGACTGGGCGAGTGCTGCCGACACGATCAACTATGAGATGGTGACGCGCATGGGTCATCGGGTGTCGAGGCGATACACGTGAGCGACTCGTCGGGGCTGGCAACCGTGATCCTCGTCATCGACACTCCTGAGCAGATGAGCGAGTTCGGCGTGTTTGTTGCCGCTCACCTCACTGCGGGAGATCTTCTTGCGCTCAATGGCGAGCTTGGCGCAGGAAAAACAACATTCACTCGTGGGCTTGGCCGTGGCTTGGAAGTCCGCGGCACAGTCACGAGTCCGACCTTTGTGCTCGCACGAACGCACCCGCGTGACGGGGGAGCTCCGCTCGTTCACGTTGACGCTTACCGGCTATCGAGTGCTGTGGAGCTCGACGACCTCGATATCGATTTCGAAGAATCAATTGTCGTGGTCGAGTGGGCAGAGGGCATGCTCGATGGCGTGAGCGACTCGTGGTTGGATTTCAGAATCGATCGACCGGTAGGTGCCACTGAATCAGACCCAGAGGCCGAGGAGGGCGTGGAGCCGAGGCGCGTGCGTGTTGACGGCTATGGACCCCGTTGGCAGAACCTCGATTGGCTCGAATCTTCCCCGTGGCGAACGTAGGCTTGGCTCGTGCTTCTCGCCATTGATACTTCTGCCGGCACGAGCGTCGCCATTGTCGATCGCGCGGCCGGTGTTCTTGCGGTTCGCGAATCTGCTGACTCGAGGCGGCATGCCGAGGTTGTCGGCACTTTTATTGCCGAGGTGCTCGAGCAAGCCGGAGTTGCCGTAACCGACTTATCCGGTGTCGCCGTGGGAATGGGGCCAGGGCCTTTCACGGGCCTTCGAGTGGGAATCGCGGCGGCTCGCGCTTTCGCTTTCGGCGCAGGCAAACCCATCGTGCCGATCGTTAGTCACGACGCTATAGCGTTCGACGTTCTCACCGCTCATCTCGGTGGGCCTGCCGCGGTCTCTGCTGCGGCCACACCGTGGAACGGTGAACTTGCGAAACCCCTCATCGTGGTTACCGATGCCAGACGTCGTGAAGTCTATTGGTCGACGTACGCCGGCCTGGACTCGGTGGGCCTTCCCGTGCGCACTGAAGTACCGGGACTGTGTAAGCCCGAAGATCTGGCCGACAACGTCCCCGGAATCGACGCCCTCCAGAGGGTGGATGCCGCAACAGTCCCCGCGGCAGCGCTTGGCCTTCTCGCCGAGACCCTGTTCGCCAACGGCCGCGCGTTTGCGGCCGATGACGCGCTCTACTTGCGATCGCCCGATGTGACGATTTCTGCGGGCCCGAAGCGGGTGAGCTGATGACCTGGCAATTGCGGAGGGCCAACGATGCCGACCTCGACGCCGTCATGGCTATCGAGACTCCAGTTTTTGGCAGTGATGCGTGGCCTCGGAGCGCCATGGCTTCTGAACTGAAGTCCGCACACACCTACTATCTGGTCGCACACGAGGTTGGCACTCCCGAGGTCATTGAGGGTTATGCGGGTTTACTTGCTCCCGCACAGTCTGGGCAAGGGGACATCCAGACCATTGCGGTTGCGGAGGGGGCGAGGCGCATGGGGCTTGGGAAAATTCTTATGCTCACACTGCTTGCCGAGGCTCGCGATCGTGGGGCGACTGAAGTGTTTTTGGAGGTGCGAGCAGACAACCCCGGAGCACACGCACTGTACGTTGCGCTCGGCTTTGAAGAAATCGCCGTGAGACCCAAGTACTACCAACCCGATGGTGTCGACGCGATCATCATGAGGTTTACCGTGAAAGAGCCGACAATGTCTCCCGCAGACACAACCAATCGTCCACCCCGCGGGCAAGTGGTGAGCTCGTGAGTATCGACCAGGTTCCCCACAACCGCACAGAGCCACTCGTGCTCGGTATCGAGTCGACGTGCGATGAAACCGGTATCGGCATTGTTCGAGGAACAACTCTGCTCGCCAACGTGATCTCTTCATCGATGGACGAGCACGCACGATACGGCGGTGTTGTCCCAGAGGTTGCGGCAAGAGCTCATCTCGAGGCGCTCGTGCCAGCGCTCACTGCAGCTCTTGCCGAGGCAGACATCGCCCTCGCAGACCTTGATGCAATTTCCGTTGCGAGTGGGCCAGGGCTCTCGGGCGCCCTCATGGTTGGGGTGGGCGCCGCGAAAGCTCTCGCGGTATCACTCGATAAACCTCTCTACGCCGTCAACCACTTGGTCGGCCACGTCGGGGCAGACGTTCTTCGAGTCGAGACTGGTGACGACGGTGACTCGACGACCCCACTCGATTACCCAACGATTGCGTTGTTGGTCTCCGGAGGGCACACCTCTTTGTTGCTCGTTCGGGATCTCATCTCCGACGTTGAGCTTCTCGGAGAGACTATCGACGACGCGGCCGGTGAAGCCTTCGATAAGGTAGCGCGGCTCCTGGGCTTGCCCTACCCTGGCGGACCGCATATCGACCGCATGGCGGCCATGGGCGACTCGAAGGCGATTCGGTTCCCTCGAGGGTTGAGTCTCCCCAAAGACATGGCAGAGCATCGCTACGACTTCTCATTCTCTGGGCTCAAGACCGCTGTCGCCCGTTGGGTAGAGAAGACTCAGGATGCCGGCACTGAGGTTCCCGTAGCCGACGTGGCCGCGAGCTTCAGGGAAGCCGTCGTTGACGTTCTCCTCACTAAAGCTATTGCTGCGTGCGGCGATTTCGGTGTGCCGAGGCTGCTTCTGGGTGGTGGAGTTGTTGCCAACGCTCGGGTTCGAGAGCTTGCCGCAGAGCGCTGCGCGGTGGCAGGTATTGAATTGCGCATCCCACCACTGTCGCTGTGCACGGACAACGGTGCGATGATCGCGGCTCTCGGTGCGCAACTGGTTATCGCGGGTCACTCGCCGTCTGCTCTAACATTTGGCGCAGACTCCACCTTGCCCGTGACAACGATTCAGGCCTGAACTACCGACACGACACGAGGTTTCGCTGATTGACTAGTCGGTCTGCTCCTGCCACTATGGGCACCGCTAAATACTTTTGGCACTGATACTTCACAAGGAGACTCACTCATGAGCGAAGCAACACCCGCGTACAGCCCGGCGCCCGCAGCAAAGACCAACGTTCTTGCTATCGTGTCACTCATTACCTCGATCGTCGGCATGAGCCTGATCGGTGTTATCACCGGTCACATCGGACTCAACCAGATCAAGAAGACCGGTGAGGCGGGACGTGGCTTGGCTCTCGCCGGTGTCATCATTGGCTACATCGGCCTTGCTATTGGCCTCATCTTTGTCATCCTGTGGATTGGCCTCTTCGCCTTCGCTGGCGCAACCGGCAACCTGACCAGCTACTAAGAATTGTCAGCGATGGGCCCGCGCTTCGCGCGCGGGCCCATTGTTGTGAGTGCGGGGTGGCTCCAGAAGTCGCTACCCTAGGCAGGAGCCACCGGAATCCGTGGCACAGCACGCAATCACGTCGTCATTTAGGAGAGGCTCATGGCCGAATCGACAGATCCATCAGTCCCGTCCATTCCCATCCCTCCGCCGGCTGCCCTTGAGCCAACGCCCGTTGTCCCGCCAGCAGCAACCCCTCCCGGCTACTACTCCTCAGCGACACCTGCCCCAGCTTCCCCGTATGTGCCGTTCGCGTCCACGGGTTCCGGCTTTTCGGCACCGGCACACGGTTCGGCACCGGCACCGGCATACGGTTCGGCCGCGGCTCAACAACAAGGAATTGGACAACCACAAGGCCTCGCTATCGCCTCGATGGTGTGCGGCATCGTTGGCATCGTCTTGTTTGCATTCTTGCCAGCGTTGGCGGCAGTGATCATCGGACATATAGCCTCCAGAAAGCAACCATGGGCTCGTGGGTTTTGGATTACTGGGCTTATCACCGGATATATTGGCACCGTCATTAGCGCGTTCATCGGACTATTGTGGATTTTTGCCATAGTCCTAGCGGCCATTGACAGTTCAGCAGGCTCAACCTTCTAACAGCCTCGACTGTCTGGCGCAACCCGCGGGTTGTGCGGGAACTCTGCCGTATCTACAAGCGATTGGCGATGATCGCCACGCGACGACCCTCAACCCTCGTCAAGATGAGGGTTGCGGAGTTGGAGCCCTTGAGATTTAAGCGCTTGCGGAACTCGGCAGGGTCCACGTCAATTCCACGTTTTTTGATCTCTAACGTGCCGATGCCACGAGCGGAAATCTCGCGCTTGATCTTCTTCTCGTCGAAAGGCAGTGTTGCCGAAACGTGAAAACCTTGAGCGAACGGGGTCACGACGGGCTCATCTGTTGTGAGCCACGCAATCTGCTCACTCACCATTCGGGCGTTCATGTTTCTCGCGAGATCACCGATAAGGCGAGCTCTGATGACAGCGCCGTCGGGTTCCCACATAAATTCGCCGAGAGATCCAACCTCGGCGTCATCACTATCTGCGGGAGCAGTCAGTTCTGCTGTGCCATGACTGCCGATAACTAACGCAGAGCGACCGACTCCAGGTCGAGCGAGCGGTCCACACCACACTCCAAGTTCAACAACCTCTCGATCGACAGACACCCACTGCGCTTCCGTTCCGTCTGGAATGAGGTCACGGTCGATTCCTGGCCCGAGTTTGATTCCAGTTGGCACGCGCTCGCCGAGGCCAAAAGCAAAGTCGAGACCGGGGCTCCAGTCGGCGGGATCGATTCGCCTCGACCGTGAGTTCCTTCGCGCTGGGTCAAGGTAGACACCATCGAAACCTGCCAGATCAACGTCTTCCGCAGAACCAAAGCGAATAGTTGCGTTCTCCCATGGAGCGAGATTGAAGGCAGCAACCGCGGCGGTCACTTCGTCGCGTTCCACTCCGGTGACTGACAGTTCGATCGCGGCAAGTGCAAGAGCGTCGGCCCCGATTCCGCAACCGAGGTCGGCGATTGTGGTGAGTCCGGCATCCCGAAACCGGCCGGCGTGCAGTGCAGCGACAGACAGTCGAGTTGCTTGTTCCAGGCCCGTCTCAGTGAACAGCATGCGCGCGGCAAAAGGCCCAAACTTTGCCGCAGCTCGAGAGCGAAGTTTTGATTGGCTGAGCACCGCCGCGACGAGTGACGGGGAGTGACCGGCTTTGCGTAACTCGGCGACAGATCTCACGACATCTCGTGAGTTGTCGAACTGAGGCAGAGAGTCAAGCAATCGAAGCCCCTCGGCAGAGAGTAGTTCGCGTAGTTCAGCCGGCTCCATGGCTCAACCTTAACAAGGGCGCGTGAGTCTGGCACTCGGATTGCAGGAGTGCTAACCGCCCGGTACAGTTGACTTGGCACTCTCAGACTGAGTGTGCCAACCCAAGTTTCGCTAGTTCTAGAAAGAAGAGGTCAACCGTGTCGGTCTCCATCAAGCCGCTCGAGGATCGCATCGTCATCAAGCAGGTCGAGGCAGAAACGACCACTGCTTCCGGACTTGTCATTCCTGACAGCGCCAAGGAAAAGCCCCAAGAGGGTGAAGTTGTTGCAGTGGGCCCCGGCCGCGTCGACGACAACGGCAACCGCATTCCCCTCGACATCGCAGTAGGCGACAAGGTCATCTACTCCAAGTACGGCGGAACCGAGGTGAAGTACGACGGAGAAGACTTGCTCGTACTCTCGGCTCGCGACGTGCTCGCAGTCGTCGTTCGCTAGTCGAACACCCCGCTGCGATCCGCAGCAACACTAGGCGCCCGGCGGCACAGCTGCCGGGCGTTTTGTGTGCAGTCTCGGGCTTAAGCTGAACCAGTGCCACGCAACCCGTCCTCAGTGACTTCAGCCAACGCCAGTTCAGTCGGTTCAGGGCTCGCACTCGCGATTTCGTCCTACGCCCTGTGGGGCTTTCTTCCGCTGTTTTTTATCTTTCTTGTACCTAGTGGTGCTCTCGAAATTGTTGCGTGGCGCATCGTGCTTTCGCTAGTTTTTTGTTTGTTCCTGCTGACAGCCCTCAAGGGATGGCCTGCCCTTATCGTTATCGTGCGCGACACTCGCACGATGCTGATTCTGGGAGCCGCCGGAGTCTTCATCCTCATTAACTGGTTGGTGTACGTCTTTGCCGCTGTTTCTGGCCACGTTGTAGAGGCCTCGCTCGGATACTTTACGAACCCCATCATCACTGTTGTGCTTGGAGTGGTGCTCTTGCGAGAGAGACTGCGCCCCTTGCAATGGACGGCCATTGCAATAAGTGCAGGCGCGGTTCTGGTGTTGGCGGTCAACTACGGCCAGTTCCCGTGGATTGCGCTCGCTCTCGCGACGTCGTTTGGGTTCTATGGATTCATCAAAAAGAGCGTCGGTTCCCGCGTGGACGCTGTCGGTGGACTCACTATCGAAACCGCGTGGCTTGCGCCCCTCGCGATAGCGCAACTCGTTGTTTTGGGTGTCACGGGAACTCTCACGATGGGCACCGTCAGCCCCGTCCACACGGTACTGTTGCTCAGTTGTGGCGCAGTAACTGCCATTCCTTTGCTGTTGTTTGCTGCGGCATCCCGCAGGCTTCCGCTCGCCTACATGGGGCTGACTCAATACGTCGCGCCGGTCTTGCAGTTTCTCGTTGGCGTTTTCATTTTGCGCGAAGACATGCCGACCGCGCGCTGGATCGGTTTTGCGCTCGTCTGGGTTGCCCTCATTCTGCTCACCGTTGACATGTTTGCGGCAGGTCGAAAATCGCGACGCGCCTCGCTGCTCCTCGCCACTGGCGACGGTAGTGTTCGAGAAACCACGTTTGAGGATGCGATGACTCTAGATTCAGTTGAGGGGTCGGAGCCAGTCTCGTCCGGGCCGGACGATTCCGTCGCATCCACCAAGGGATAGCTGGAGGAGCATCGATGATGCGTCGCTCATCCTCACGATCGTTTGTTGGGATTTCTGCCGCAGCGCTCGTCTCGATGCTCACGCTCTCGTCGTGCGCACCCGAAACATCAATGCCGGTGCCAAGCTCGAGCCCGACAGAAACCGCAGTCTCTACTGCCGACGGTGTGTTGAGAATCGGCACCCTCTTGCCCGCAAGCAGCGCAAGTCAGGTAGCCGGTGTCGAGCTCGCGGTTCGAGACATCAATCTTGGTGGCGGGGTAGGCGGAGTGCCAGTCGAAGTCTTCCATCGCACATCGGGTGCGGCCGAGACCGGGCAACTCGAGAGCGCTTTTGGTGATCTCGTCGATAAGGGCGTCGACGTTGTCATCGGGCCATCAAGTGAGCAGTTCAGGGACCGGCTCGCCCCTCTCGCCGAAGAGGCGGGGATACTCATCATGTCGCCGACTGTTGCCGTGCCCGAAACGAGAGATGACGCGCTCTTTCTCAGTCTCGCCGCCCCGCTGAGCGCTCAGGCAACCGAGCTGAGCGCAGGACTCATCGACGCCGGTGCCACTCTCGTGACCCTCGTAGCGGTTCGAGAATCGGCAAGCCTTGGCGAGTCCGAGGCCGTATTCACCAGTGACGTGGACGCTCTCGCCGAGGCGCTGCACTCGAAGTTGGATGCAGCGGGCGCGCGCCTAGCGCTCGCAACACGTTTTGACGTTTCCGAACCCGACCTTCCACGGTTGCTCGCAGCTCTCGCGAAGTCGCGCGCCGAGCACATTGTTCTGGCGACTCCGCGTGGCGGTGCTGGGGCCACTGCTGGGCTTGTGAGGGAACTCGCGACCGCGGGCTACCCAGGATCGTCGTTGTGGTTCACTGCCGAGGCGACTGTTAGCTACGCAGGGTCCTTGCCTGCCGGCGCCCTCGAGGGAGCGCACGGTCTGCGCGGTGCAGCAGAGTCCAATTCCGATTTCCTGCTCGGTGTTATCCAGTCCGATCCGGGTCTAGGCTTTCGGTCATCCGCTGGCGAGGCATACGACGCGGTGATGCTCGCGGCGGTCGCCGCTGTCGTTGGCGGAGATGACGGCGGTTCGGCCATCGCTGCGACGGCTCGGAGATCTGTCGCTGACAGCATCCGGTGCTCATATTTCGCAGAGTGTTTGGACATTTTTGCGCAAGGCAGGGCAGTTGACTACTGTGGCGTCACCGGTAGTCGAGGGTTCTCTGCCGGAGGGTCAATTTTGAGTGCGGACTTCGTTCGATACGCTTTCACGGCTGAAAATTCTCCGGTGGTTGCGCAACCTCTTCAGTGACCTCGGGATTCGTGGACAGAGCCATTAGCGGTCAAAAAGACCCCCATTTGGGGGTGATAAGTTGTCACGGTGTGTAACGATTGGCTCGTGTTACAGGGCTGTAACACGAGCGTATTGTGCGCGCGCCTTTTAGCCCATACGTTGACTTTTACAGTTATGCGCCAAGCATGGCTGCGTAACAAACACATTCACATAACGCAAGGAGCAACATGAGCGTATTCGCGAAGGCCTCTGCCTCCCGCTCACGGACCCTTAAGTCGGTCATCGGCGGCATTGCAGTCGTCGGTGTTAGCGCACTCGTCCTGAGTGGCTGCGCATCGACTCCCGCCGAAGAGGAGACCGGTCCCCGTGAGGACCTCGTCCTCAAGATCGGTACGGCTCTGCCCGTCACCGGCAGCCTCGCATTCCTCGGCCCGCCCGAGATTGCAGGCGTTGGACTCGCTGCTCAGCAGATCAACGAAGCTGACCTCGGCATCACCGTTGAGGTCACCTACGGCGACTCGGGCGACGCAGACAACAAGGCATACGCAACAGAGATCCCCCGTTTGCTCAGTGAAGGCGTTTCCGCCGTCATCGGTGCAGCTTCTTCGGGTGTCTCCAAGCTGTTCATCGATGACCTGGTTGGCGCTGGCGTAATCCAGTTCTCCCCAGCAAACACTTCGGCTGACTTCACGACGTGGGACGACAAGGGCCTCTACTGGAGGACCGCTCCCTCGGACGTACTCCAGGGTGAAGTTCTTGGAAACCTCATTGCTGCAGACGGCAACGAGACTCTCGGTATCATCTACCTGAACGACTCCTACGGAACCGGACTCACCGAGTTCACCACGGCCGCTTTCGAAGCTGCTGGTGGCGAAGTTGTTGCTTCCGAGTCCTTCAACATCGGTGACGCTTCGTTCGACGCACAGTTGAGCACCATCACCGCTGCTGGCCCCGACGCAATCGCGATCATCGCGTTCGACGAGACCAAGCAGATCGTTCCCGGCCTCGCAGGCTTCCCCACCGACAAGCTCTACTTTGTTGATGGAAACCTCGCGAACTACAGCGCCGACTTCGCAGAAGGCACACTGACCGGAGCCAAGGGAACCCTTCCGGGTCTCGACACGGCAACGCTCGGTTCCTTCACCGACGACCTCCAGGCTTACTGGACCGGTCAGGGCGAAGACGAGTTGTTGGACTTCAGCTACGCAGCTGAGTCGTACGACGCAGTTATCTTGCTTGCACTCGCAGCTCTCGAGGCCAACTCGGTCGACGGCGTTGACATTGCAGCCAAGCTCCAGGAAGTATCTGGCGGTACCGGTGACGGCACCAAGGCAACTGACTTTGCGTCGGCTGCTCAGATCATCCTCGACGGTGGAACTGTTGACTACGACGGAAACTCCGGCCCGATCTCGTTCGATGAGAACGGCGACCCGACCGAAGCTACCGTTGGTATCTTCCAGTACGCTGCAGACAACACGTACACCCGCATCGCTAACTAGTTTCGACTAGTAGCTGCGATAGCAGTACACAAGAACCCCTCGGCCTTTGGGCCGGGGGGTTCTTTGTGTGCGGCGTTGAGCGTCTCGCGGCCCGGCTGTCGCGGGAAGAACAGAGCGCCGTGCCGTCGCCCACTTTCTGGCCGGCTGGCCCTGCAAACAGAGAAATGGCCCGGAGCCGAAGCTCCGGGCCATTCACTTGCGCGCGAGAGGCTCTAGGCGGCGTCCTCGCCGAGCGTACCGAGGTAGAGCGATATCACCTTGGGGTCGACCAGCAAATCGCGCCCAGGGCCCGTATAAGCGTCTTTACCCTGGTCAAGCACATAGCCGCGGTCGCAAATCTGCAAGCAGCGACGAGCATTTTGCTCGACCATTATCGTTGTAACGCCAGCCTGGTTGATTTCCGAGACCCTGATGAATGCTTCATCCTGTCGAACAGGCGACAAGCCAGCCGACGGCTCGTCGAGGAGCAGAACTTGCGGGTCCATCATGAGAGCGCGAGACATCGCGACCATTTGACGTTCACCACCCGACAGGGAACCAGCACGTTGCTTGAGGCGCTTGCCAAGCTCGGCGAAGATGCCCGTAACGAAGTCCAGCCTTTCGGCATAGACCTTGGGGTTCTGGTACAGACCCATTTGCAGGTTCTCTTCGATGGTCAAGCTGGGGAAGACGTTGTTGTTCTGAGGAACGAAACCCACCCCCTTGGCCACGAGCTTGTTGGCAGCGAGCCCTGTGATGTCATCACCGTTGAGCAGAATGCTTCCGCCACGAACCTTCACTTGACCGAAGATCGCCTTGAGGAGAGTCGACTTGCCGGCGCCGTTAGGGCCGATAATTCCGATGAGCTCGCCCTTGGCGGCGGTAAGAGAACACTCGTTGAGAATGTTTACTCCTGGGAGGTAGCCTGCCGTAAGGTTCTTGACCTCGACAACGAGTGGCGCTGTTGTATCGCTCACTTGTTTCCCTCTTTCTTGGTAGCGCGCTTGGCGCGAGTGGGCTTCACGGGGTCGGAAAGTTCGGTCTCCGCGTCAGCTTCAGCTTCGATCGACTCGGCTGTGATCGTCGTAGGTGCACCCGACGCCGTGTAGCGCCCGGTGACAACACCGAGGTCAGTGTCGATGTGCGCACCGAGGTAGGCGTCAATAACCGCGGGGTCCTTCATGACGACGTCGGGTGGACCCTCCGACACAACGCGACCCTCGGCCATAACAATGACCCAGTCGGCAATGTGGCTGACCATTTGCATGTCGTGCTCAACGAAGAGCACCGACATTCCCTGAGTTTTCAAATCAAGGATGTGGTCGAGTAGCGATTGCGTCAAAGCCGGGTTGACACCGGCCATGGGCTCATCGAGCATGACCAGTTTGGGCTCACTCATGAGCGCGCGGGCCATCTCCAAGAGCTTGCGTTGTCCTCCAGAGAGGCTCGCGGCATAGTCTTCGCTCTTCGCGTCGAGCTTGAAGCGAGTCAGGAGGTCTTGCGCACGTTCTTCGAACTCGAGGTCTTGCTTGCGCCAGAAAAACGGGAACAGGCTCGGGAAGAGCTTTTCCCCGATTTGTCCCGTCGCACCAAGCTTCATGTTCTCAAGAACCGTCAAGAGGCCAAGGGCCTTCGTGAGTTGGAAGGTGCGAACGAGACCCAAGCGCGCGACTTTGAAGGCTGGCATCCCGGAAAGGGACTTTCCTTCGAACGTCCACGTGCCAGTGTTGGGCTGGTCGAAACCGGTCAACAGGTTGAACAGGGTCGTTTTTCCCGCACCGTTGGGCCCGATGAGGGCCGTAATGGCGTTTCTCGGAATCTCGAGGTGGGCAACGTCGACAGCGGTGAGGCCGCCGAAGCTTCGAGTGATGTTGTCGGCGACGATGATCGGGTCGACTTTTGAAACACCCGGGCCGATTTCTCCAGTGTGTAGTCCGGTGGTTTTGACCGGGGTTCCCGTGGTGGGGAGCGAGTTACTTGACAAAGGTCAGCTCCTTCTTGTTTCCGAAGATCCCCTGAGGTCTGAAGATCACGATGAGCATGAGAGCCACTCCAACCAGAATGAACCTCAGTACTCCAGCCTGAATCGAAGTGACGAAGGGCAACCACCCCGCATCGGCCATTTGTGGAAGTGCATTCGCAAGGAACGTCATGACGACCCAATAGATAATCGAGCCGGCGATTGGTCCGAAGACCGTCGCCGCTCCACCCAACAACAGGATTGTGTAGAGGAAGAACGTGAGGCTTGTGACGTACACGCTCGGCACAACCGCGGAGGGCAATACGAGCACGATTCCACCGAGGGCACCGAAGACACCACCGATGATGAGAGCTTGCATCTTGTAGGCGAAGACGTTTTTGCCGAGAGCACGAACTGCATCTTCGTCTTCGCGGATGCCCTTGATAACGCGACCCCACGGGCTGCGCATGAGCGCCCACACGATCAAAGCGGCGAGAGCAACGAGGATGAAGCCGAAGATTCGAACCCACCAGCCGGTCTCGTTGTAGACCCACGGGCCGAAGCCATAGGTTCCCTCGGGGATCGGGTTGGCTGCGCGGAATCCACCGTGGTAGTTGCCAAGTCCGTCAGCGGAGTTGGTGTACTCGTCGAAGACTTGCGTTGTGAACAGCAATCGAACAATCTCAGCGGCCGCAATCGTCACGATGGCGAGATAGTCGGCTCGCAATCGAAGAGTCGGTATACCGAGAATGAATGCGAAGACCACCGCACCGAGGCAACCGACGAGCATGCCGAGCCACCACGGCAGATCGAAACTCAGGATCGAAATTGCGTAACCGTAACCGCCGATTGCCATAAATCCGGCTTGACCGAAGTTGAGAAGTCCCGTGTATCCGAAGTGCACCGAGAGGCCGATAGCCGCGAGCGCATAGGCGAGAGTTTCTGGCGCAATAATGAACGAAGCGGTGTTGTTAAGGATTTGTCCCCAGTCCATGTGCCCGGCCCCTATCCAATTCTTTCTTTACGACCCAGGAGACCCTGTGGTCGTACGAGCAATACAACGATCAAGACGACGAGAGCTCCGACGTACTTGAGGTCGGAGGGGATCCAGAGCGTCGAGAGTTCGACGAGCATTCCGACGACGAGTGCACCAACGAGCGCACCAAACGCAGTTCCCAATCCACCCAGGGTGATTGCGGCAAAGATGAGCAACAGGATTTGCGCTCCCATGTCCCAACGGATGCCGGGGCGGAAGTACGCCCATAGAACTCCGGAGAGGCCTGCGAGAGCTGCGGCGAGAATCCAGACGATGCGAACGACCCTGTCGACGTCGATTCCGCTCGCAGCTGCGAGGGAAGCGTTGTCAGAAATCGCTCGAGTGGCTTTACCGATTCGAGTGCGTTGCAACCAGTAGGCGACGCCGAGAAGTACAACGATGCTCACGGCCATGCTGGCAATGTCGATCGCGCTGAGGGACACAGAACCGAAGAGCTTGATGTCTTCTCCGCCCGAGTCATTCAGCTGGAACGTGCGTCCTCCGAAGAAGAACTGGTACAGGTAGCGAAGAGCGAGCGAGAGGCCGATGCTCACGATCATGAGCTGGACGAGACCCACACCCTTGCGACGCAAGGGCTTCCACAGCCCGGCGTCTGAAGCGTAGCCAAAGACACCGCTGAGAACCACCGCGATTGGAATGGCGATAAAGATCGGCCACTCGAGGTTGACGCTGAACACGAGCGCCATGAGCGCGCCGAACGTGACAAACTCTGAGTGCGCGAAGTTGGACAAACCCGTCGTTCCAAAGACAAGCGAGGCGCCGATCGCTGCGAGCGCGAGCATGAGACCGAAGTTCAGTCCGTTGAACAGTCGCTCGACGAACTGGTCAAAGAAACTCACCGTGACGCGAACACCTTCACCGAGGAAGAAGTTGACGGTTTTATTGCCGCTCAACCCAAATTCAGCTTCTTGAGTCGCTTCACCTTCGATGACGATAACGCCGGCAGGAAGAGTCGATTCGTCGAGAGTGACCCGGTAGGTCGTTTTCTCGGGAACACCAATCTTCCACTGGCCTTCGGCGTCAGTGCGCACTTCGGCGTCATAACCGCCGCCGGAGATGGTGATTCGCACGTCTTCGAGAGGTTCGCTGTTGAACTTCACGTTGCCGCTGAACACGAGATTGTATTCGTCTGTTCCGACCTCATCGGCCGAGACAGCGCCGGCGGCACCTGTCGCAGACAGGGCAAAAGCTGCCATAGCTATGGCAAACAGGATTGTCATAAGACGCGATGTGCGCCGGTGAGTCCTTCTAGCGACTTCCACGGAACCTCCAAGACGGGTCCAGCCGAGACAGGGTTGTCTCGCGGGTTCTGGCGCAACGTCGACGTTGACGATACTTATGTTTTGTGTCCCCTGTGTTTCGGGGTGACACAAATTGTGTGTGGCCTATTATGGCCGCGGAATACCCTGTGGCATAACCGGTTAACATTGAATACCGGGATTCGATGGCGTAGCCGGCTCTTATTAGCGTTCACATTTCCACCCCAAAGGACTCCATGGACCAGCCTGATCCATTCGGCTTTATCGGCCTCACCTACGACGACGTTATGCTGTTGCCGGGCCACACCGACGTTATTCCGAGCGAAGCAGACACCTCATCCCGCCTCACCAAGCGCATTTCCGTCGCATCGCCTCTGATTTCTTCGGCTATGGACACCGTGACCGAGTCGAGAATGGCGATTGCGATGGCTCGCAACGGCGGTTTGGGTGTTTTGCACCGCAATCTGTCGATCGAAGACCAGGCCGCTCACGTCGACAAGGTCAAGCGCAGCGAGTCCGGGATGATCACCAACCCCGTTACAACAACCCCAGACGCGACAGTCGCTGAAGTTGACGCGTTGTGCGGCCAGTTCCGTGTATCGGGCCTCCCCGTTGTTGAAGGCGACGGAACTCTCGTTGGCATCATTACCAATCGCGACATGAGGTTTGTCTCCAACGCAGACAAGTTCACGACTCTCGTGCGCGATGTCATGACGAGCACCAACCTCATCACAGCTCCCGAAGGAATTGGCAGGGATGCTGCGATCGCACTCCTTGCGCAGCACAAAATCGAGAAGCTCCCCTTGGTTGACGCAACCGGGCATTTGCGCGGGCTCATTACTGTCAAAGACTTCGACAAGAGCGAGCAGTATCCATTCGCCACTAAAGATGCCGAAGGGAGATTGCGTGTTGCAGCCGCCATCGGTTTCTTCGGTGATGCGTGGGATCGTGCAGTCGCCCTCAACGAGGCGGGAGTTGACGTTCTTGTTGTTGACACGGCCAACGGCGACAGTGCGGGCGTGCTCGATATCATCGGCCGCTTGAAGTCTGATGCGGCTTTCGCTCACATCGATGTCATCGGTGGCAACGTCGCAACGCGCTCGGGTGCACAAGCGCTCGTCGATGCGGGTGCAGACGCTATCAAGGTGGGCGTTGGCCCCGGCTCGATTTGCACAACCCGAGTTGTCGCTGGTGTTGGTGTTCCTCAAGTTACTGCCGTGTATGAGGCCTCGCTCGCTGCGCGAGAGAGTGGCGTTCCCGTGATCGCCGACGGTGGCCTGCAGTATTCGGGTGACATCGCCAAGGCTCTCGTCGCCGGCGCTGACACTGTGATGCTTGGCTCGCTCCTTGCCGGTTGCGACGAAAGCCCCGGTGACCTCGTTTTTGTCAACGGCAAGCAATTCAAGAAGTACCGCGGGATGGGTTCGCTAGGCGCACTGCAAACTCGCGGAACCAAGACCTCGTATTCGCGTGACCGCTACTTCCAGGCCGATGTGCCAAGCGATGAGCAGCTCATCGCCGAAGGCATCGAGGGCCAAGTTCCCTACCGTGGACCGCTCTCGGCAGTGTCGTACCAATTGCTCGGCGGGCTTCGCCAGTCGATGTTTTACACGGGAGCTCGCACGATCTCCGAACTGAAAAATAAGGGCAAGTTTGTGCGCATCACGGCGGCGGGCCTCAAAGAATCTCACCCGCACGACATCCAAATGGTTGTCGAAGCGCCCAACTACCGCCGGTAAGAGCCGGATCTGCTGTTCATCCTCGATCGGGCCAACGGTCGAGGTGCCGATCCCTGTACAGCGGATAGAGTTGAGTAGTGAATGACTTCGAGATTGGCCGCGCCAAACGAGCCCGCAGGGCCTACGCATTCGACGATATTGCGATAGTTCCATCCCGCCGAACGCGCGACCCACAAGATGTGTCCATTTCGTGGACGATTGACGCTTTCTCCTTTGAGATCCCCGTGCTCGCCGCACCCATGGACTCCGTAGTCAGCCCGGCAACCGCGATCGCAATCGGCAAGCTCGGCGGCCTCGGTGTGCTCGACCTCGAAGGACTCTGGACGAGATACGACGATCCAGAACCACTCTTGGACGAAATCTCTGCGTTGCCACCAACCGCAGCTACCGCTCGCATGCAAGAGATTTACGCAGAGCCCATCAAACCGGAACTCGTGACGGCGAGGCTCGCCGAGATCCGCGCGGCCGGCGTTCCCGTAGCGGGGGCGCTCAGCCCTCAGCGCACGAAGGAACTCCACAAAACAGTTGTAGACGCCGGTGTCGACATGTTTGTCATTCGTGGCACGACTGTGAGTGCCGAACACGTGAGCAAAAACGTCGAACCCCTCAACCTCAAAGAGTTCATCTACGAGCTCGACGTTCCCGTCATTGTTGGCGGCGCGGCAACCTACACGGCAGCACTGCACCTCATGCGCACGGGCGCGGCAGGTGTACTCGTTGGCTTCGGCGGGGGAGCAGCGTCGACGACGCGCGCGAGCCTCGGCATCCACGCTCCCATGGCGACAGCTGTTGCCGACGTTGCGGGCGCTCGTCGCGACTACCTTGACGAATCCGGCGGTCGCTACGTTCACGTCATAGCTGACGGTGGACTCGGTTCCTCTGGTGACATTGTCAAAGCAATATCCATGGGAGCCGACGCCGTCATGCTCGGTTCAGCTCTCGCTCGAGCAACCGATGCTCCGGGTCGCGGTTGGCACTGGGGCCAAGAAGCTCACCATGGCGAACTGCCGCGAGGCAACAGGGTCGAGGTTGGGCGACTTGCCCCCCTCGAGAACATTCTGTTTGGCCCGTCGCGAGTCGCCGATGGAACCGTCAACCTCATGGGCGCACTGCGGCGCTCGATGGCAACAACAGGCTATTCAGATCTCAAAGAGTTCCAGCGCGTCGAAGTTGTCGTCGCGCCGTACAGATCACACTGACCTCCGCACAGGAACAGGGGCTAATCGTGGCACAACTCAAATCGGTCACCAGGTCAAACAAGCTGGGAGCTGAAGAGCGGGAGGCCGCCATCGCGGCCCTTCGCACCAAAGAACTCGACATTCTTGTTGTTGGCGGCGGAATCGTTGGAACGGGTGCAGCACTCGACGCTGTGACGCGCGGCTTGAGCGTCGGCATGCTCGAGGCTCGCGACTGGGCGAGTGGAACCTCGAGCCGGTCGTCGAAGCTTGTGCACGGCGGCATCCGGTATCTCGAACAGCTCGACTTCAGACTCGTACGTGAAGCGCTCATTGAACGCGGGCTGCTGCTTCAGCGCATCGCACCCCACCTCGTCAAGCCCGTGCGTTTTCTCTACCCCCTGACGAAGCCCGTCATCGAGCGCCTCTATGTAGGCGCCGGGATGCTGCTTTACGACATCTTCAGCTACACGGGAGGCCGTCCTCCCGGAGTGCCCCACCACCGTCACTTGAGCCGCAGGCAAATGCTGCGCGCGGCGCCGAGTCTCGCTAGTGACGCATTTGTCGGCGGTTTGACCTACTACGACGCTCAAGTCGATGACGCCCGCTATGTGTCGACTCTCGCTCGCACGGCGAGCTTCTACGGAGCACACGTTGCAAGCCGCGTTCGAGTCGAAGGTTTTGTGAAGGTTGGCCAGCGTGTTGTTGGCGTGAAAGCTCACGATCTTCAAACCGGTGAGAAGTTCGAGGTGCGCGCTCGCCAAGTGGTCAACGCGACGGGAGTGTGGACCGACGACACTCAAGCCATGGTCGGCGAACGCGGTCAGTTCAAAGTGCGCGCCTCCAAAGGGGTGCACTTGGTTGTGCCGCGTGACAGATTCCAGTCGAAGCTCGGTCTACTGTTGCGCACCGAGAAGAGTGTGCTTTTTGTCATCCCGTGGGGGCGACACTGGCTCATCGGAACAACCGACACCGACTGGAGTCTCGATAAAGCTCACCCTGCGGCTACAGCTGCCGATATCGACTACATTCTCGAACGAGTCAACACTGTTCTCGCGGTCAAGCTCACTCGTGATGACGTCGAAGGCGTCTACGCAGGGCTACGCCCGTTGCTCTCTGGCGAGAGCGACGAGACGTCAAAACTCAGCCGTGAGCACATCGTCGCCCACACTGTTCCCGGGCTCGTTGTTGTCGCGGGAGGCAAGTGGACGACGTACCGCATCATGGCTCAAGACGCCATTGACGAAGCGGCCGCGGCCCTCGATGGCAAGATCCCCGCAAGCACGACCGAGGAGATCGCGCTCCTCGGGGCCGAGGGCTATCAAGCAGCCTGGAACAAGAGAGCCAAAATTGCGCGAGCCTTTGGAGTTCACAAAGTACGCATCGAGCACTTGCTCAACCGCTACGGTGTGCTCACCGACGAACTCCTTGACCTCATCAGGGAGCGTCCAGAGCTTCAAGAACCGCTTCCAGGGGCCGACGACTACATCGCTGCCGAGATCGTTTACGCTGCGACGCACGAAGGAGCTCTTCACCTCGAGGACGTTCTTGCTCGACGCACTCGAATCTCCATAGAGGCGTGGGACCGCGGGGCCGAAGCCGCACCTGTTGCCGCAAGACTCATGGCTTCGGTGCTCGGCTGGGATGAGGCGCGGGTTGAGAAAGAAGTAGCTAACTACCTCAAGCGTGTGACCGCAGAACTCGAAAGCCAGAAGCAGCCCGACGACGAGTCTGCCGATCGTGTCAGACTCGAAGCGCCAGACATTACGGTTGCCAAATAGGGTGACCGACAACGAATTTTCGCTCCACCGGGGCGCGCAAACGCCAACAATGTGGCAACTGGCCAGGCAACCGAAGTGGATGGGTGGACTTGTACTGTGTCTCGTCATTGCGGCGGGGTTTGCCCTTCTCGCCCAGTGGCAAGTCGGCAGGAGTGTCGAAGACGGCCAAGTAATCGAGCGCGAAACTGAGACCTCGGTGGCACTTGACACTATCGCCGAGCCTCAAGGGCCCGTGACAACAGCAGCGGCCGGTCAGCTCGTCACAATTACCGGCACGGTTATGTCCAACGAGTTTGTTGTATTCTCGGGCCGACTTAACAAAGGCGAAGACGCGTATTGGCTCGTTGGGCACGTCGTCGCCGAATTGGACACGGATGCCCAGACTGGGGCCGCTCAAGGCCCGAGCCTCGCCGTCGCACTCGGGTGGGCGCCCACGCGAGAAGCCGCCCTCGCCGCAGCGTCGAACATTGAGACGGGCATCCCGCAGCAGTTCCTCGGGCGTTATCTGGTGAGCGAAGCTCCGCAAGAAGATGACTTTGAAAGCGGTGCTCACAACTCTGTTTCTGTCGCCGCGCTCGTGAACCAATGGTCGACGGCGCCGGAGGGAGTCTACGGAGGCTATCTCGTATCGGCTGAGGCGCCGGAAGGGCTTGCCGTCATTGACTCGCCCCCGCCCAGCAGCGAGATTGTGCTCAACTGGCTCAACGTTTTTTACGCGATCGAGTGGGTAGTTTTCGCGGGCTTTGCAGTCTTCCTGTGGTACCGATTGCTTCGTGACGAGTGGCAGCGAGAGCAGGAAGATGCCGCAGAACGAGCGCTTCTCGCTGGCACCGATTAGGCACACTCTCGGAGCGCCGCGTCGGGTTCGCCCATCGCGCGAACACACAGGAAGCGCCTCGCTAAACTAGGTTCATGCCAGCAACTCCACGGCGGTCAGACGCCCCCCGCATTCGTGGCGCGTTGCGCCTCTACCGTGTCACGTCCCTCGTTACGGGAACCTTTCTCCTCTTGCTCGTGCTCATGATGGTGTTCCGTTACGGGTTCGGGGTAGACATCGAGGTCGGCGGGCCGTTCGGTTTCGTTGCGCTCACGCCGAAAGAGGCGATCACAGCGGTCAACTTTTCGACGATCATCTTGATCGTGCACGGCTGGCTCTACGTTGGCTACTTGTACAGCGACTTCCGTCTCTGGAGCCTCGTGCGTTGGCCGCTCTGGAAGTTCGGCCTCGTTGCCCTCGGCGGCGTCATCCCATTCCTGTCTTTCCCGCTCGAGCGGTACATTCACCGTCAAGTAGAAACACAACTTGTCGAACTTGAAAAACCAGTGGAGGCTCCTGTTGGCTGAACCAACAACACCGTCGACAGCCCAGCGGCCCGTATTGGTCGTCGACTTCGGCGCGCAATACGCGCAACTCATTGCGCGGCGAGTTCGTGAAGCCAATGTCTACTCGGAAATCGTGCCTCACACGATCTCTGCCGCCGAAGTTGCCGCCAAAAATCCCGTCGGCATCGTGCTGAGTGGTGGCCCGTCGAGTGTCTACGAAGAAGGCTCGCCCTCCCTCGATGAAGGCATACTCCAGCTCGGCATTCCCACCCTGGGCATTTGTTATGGCTTCCAAGTTATGGCGACCCAATTGGGCGGCGAAGTCGCTCAGACCGGTCAGCGCGAGTACGGGTCGACGCTCGTTACCCTCGTGGACGTCGACAGCACTTTGCTCGCCGGTCAACCCGCCGCACAAACCACGTGGATGAGCCACGGAGACTCGGTCTCGAAGGCGCCAGAAGGTTTCACTGTTCTCGCGTCGAGTGCGTCGACTCCCGTCGCGGCCTTCGCGTCCGACGAGAAGAAGATGTACGGCGTGCAGTGGCACCCAGAAGTGAAGCACTCCGAGTTTGGGCAGCGAGTGCTTGAAAACTTCTTGCACACGGCCGCGGGTATCCCTGCCGACTGGAACAGCGGTAACGTCATCGCCGAACAGGTCGAACGGATCCGCGCTCAGGTTGGCACGTCGCGAGTTATTTGTGGACTTTCCGGCGGTGTCGACTCCGCGGTTGCCGCGGCAATCGTGCACGAGGCCGTTGGCGATCAGCTCGTGTGCATCTTTGTTGACCACGGTCTTCTTCGGCAGGATGAGCGTCGCCAAGTTGAAGAGGACTATGTGGCATCCACGGGAGTTCGCCTCGTCACTGTTGACGCGGTCGACCAGTTCCTTGACGCTCTTGCCGGTGTCACCGACCCAGAGCAAAAGCGGAAGATCATTGGGCGTGAGTTCATCCGCAGCTTTGAGAATGCGGCAGAGGCGCTCGTGCTTGAAGCTCAAGGCGAAGGGGAGCAGATCAACTTCCTCGTGCAAGGCACCCTCTACCCCGATGTTGTCGAAAGTGGCGGCGGAACAGGCACTGCCAACATCAAGAGCCACCACAACGTTGGCGGTCTCCCCGAAGATCTGCAGTTTGAGCTCGTTGAGCCCTTACGCACCCTCTTCAAAGACGAGGTGCGGGCGATCGGCCGCGAGTTGGGCTTGCCAGAAGTCATTGTCGGGCGCCAGCCGTTCCCCGGCCCAGGGCTCGGCATTCGTATTGTCGGAGAGGTCACTCGCGACCGACTGGAGCTTTTGCGTAAGGCCGACGCGATTGCTCGCGCCGAGTTGACCGCCGCGGGGCTTGACAACACCATTTGGCAGTGCCCCGTCGTGCTGCTCGCCGATGTGCGCTCGGTAGGAGTGCAAGGTGATGGTCGCACCTACGGTCACCCGATCGTGTTGCGCCCCGTGAGCTCGGAAGATGCGATGACGGCCGACTGGACGAGACTTCCCTACGATGTTCTCGCTCGCATCTCCAATCGCATCACGAATGAGGTTGATGGCGTCAACCGCGTTGTGCTCGACGTAACGTCGAAGCCGCCGGGAACCATCGAGTGGGAGTAGCGCGTTAACCACAACGCGGCCCGACCGCACGCAATGCGTGGGTCGAGCCGCGTTTGTGGTTAAGGCTTCGTGGATGCCGGTCGCGAGCTAGTCGCGGAGGATTGCGAACAAGCGCAGAATCTCGAGGTACAGCCAGACGACGGTGACCATGACACCGAAGGCCGCCTGCCAGCCGAACAAGGCGGGAGCGCCGCGCTCAACGCCTACCTTGATGCTCGTGAAGTCGAGCACGAGCGAATATGCCGCGAGAAGAATGACAACGACACCCAGAATCGCGCCGAGCGGGATCCCAAGAATAAGAGTATCCCGGAGACCGAACTCACCAGTGGTGACTCCCGTGAGCATGAGAACGAAGTTGATGAGCGAAAACGCCGCGTAGCCGATCATCGCCACGAGGAACACTTGGGTGGCACGCTTCGATGCGCGAATCTTGCCGCTAGCGAAGAGTGCGAGAGTCACGCCAACGACCACAAAAGTGCCGAGTACAGCTTGGCCAACAACGCCTTCGTATCGCGCTTCGAAGATTGACGAGATGCCGCCGACAAACACACCCTCAACCGCCGCGTAGGCGAGGATGAGTCCGGGCGATGGTTGCTTCTTGAAGATGTTGACGAGAGCGAGAACGAACCCGATGATCGCTGCGGGGATGGTGAGTACGGGAATCATCCAGCCGACGACAGCGCCAACCATGAGCACGGCAAAACAGATCGCGATTTTCTGGATCGTGTTTTCGTAGGTCATGCGGTCTGCACCGGAGACCGTTGCGGGCTGGTTGTACAGCTCAGCGAGCTGCTCTGCTGACATGTTTTCTGTCGCGCTCGGCCGTGCAAGCTGGGCGGCCTTGGTCGCGTTAAGCGTGAAGGCCGGAGAGTTGGTGAACGCTGGGTTAGAGCTGGCAGACGCCATGGCTGTCTCTTTCTGTGGGGGCGAGAAAATCGTTCCTGAGAGAGATTTTAGCCTGTCCTGCCCCCTCCGCAGCTGAAAGTTCGCCTATTGGCCGTAGACGATCGCAAGGATGCCGCCCACGACAGCGAAGGCAAGCAGGATCCCTCCGAGGCTCCATCCGAAGAGAGCGAGGGGACTAATCACGGGAATGTCTTCAGCGTCGAGAAGGTCGGGGCGAATTGCACTGGGGATGCGTCCATCCGCGTGGTCGGAGTCGACTGCTG
>Ga0070753_1000126_pt1 | contig 47792 bp, 54 predicted proteins | sample VirMetDEL_Aug_31_FD_77441 | JGI IMG/M metagenome (GOLD analysis project Ga0070753, IMG submission 77441) | Aqueous microbial communities from the Delaware River and Bay under freshwater to marine salinity gradient to study organic matter... | ecosystem: Environmental > Aquatic > Marine > Coastal... | reverse complement strand
GTATTTGACAGTTTTAATCCGACTCCAAGGGTCGGTGAGTTTGGAACCGGCGATTCTTTTGCTGGCATGGAACTTGCTCCAAAACCCAGCCTTGTAGATCGAGCAGTGACTAGTATAGAAAATACAGTCAACGATGTTGGCAACAGCGGCCTTTTCCCCCGCGGCCCCGAGGCTCAAGCTGCGATAAATAAAAAAGCTCTTGCCGACGCTAAAGCTCTATATGGAAAAGGTTTTACTCCGGAGCTGGCCGAAAAAGCCGTGGCAGCCGTACAACCCGGATTTAAACAATATGTCGGTCCCGCAGCTCTTGCTGGGGTGGGCGCATATGCTCTGGGAGCTTTTGATGAAGAAGAAGGACCTTCCTTCCAAGAAACTGCGGATTCTTTGGGCTTCGGAAAGCTAGACCCGCTTCCGCCTATTTTTGATCCGGCAACCTTTAGGGAGCAGCGGAACCCGTATGCAACCACCCCAATAACTAGTGGTTACGGCCCCGTTCAGGCGGCTGAAGGCGGTCCAATTTACCCGCGTAGGAACGGCGGCATCATGCCGGATGAAGGTGTCCGTGGTAAAGACAGCGTGCGAGCGCTGTTGATGCCGGGTGAATTTGTGATGACGACAGATGCTGTTCGCGGGGCCGGAAAAGGTAATTTAGAAACCGGTATCCGTAACATGTATTCAGTCATGCGTGATTTAGAAGCGCGCGCTTCGTAAAAGGTTTGTGAACCATGGCGGAAACTACCTCAGTCCAAGTTCTTCAGGAAAGCCCTGAAATTGAACAGGCACGCATCCAACTTCTGAACGACGCGCGGGCTCAAGTGGCTCGAGGTTTAACTCCGGTTGATTTTCAAACCGCGGGGTTTAGTGACTTTCAACAACGAGCCTTGGATCAAGGCCTCAGCCAACAAAACAACTTTCAACCCTTTTTAAACCGCGCTGCGGCGGGGCTGCAATCCGGGCAACTGTCGGCTAACCGAGTTATGCCCGGCGCGCAACGCTTTCAAGATCAGGGCGCTAGTCGTTTTCAACAAGCGGCCCTTCAAATCCCAGTTCAACAGGCTTTACTTGCGCAGCGACAAGCGGCCGCTCAACAATATGGATTGAACCAAACGGGTCTTGCTCAACAGGGCCTGGGGGCGGCGGCAAGGGGCGCTCAAAACATAGCGCAAGCCAATCTAGCCAACCAAGGTGCGATTTCCGGACAGATTCCCGGACAGATTGGTGCGGCCCAAGGTGCGATGGGCGCAGCTAGTGGTCTTGGGTTGAATACTGCGGCTGCGGCTAACGCTGCACAGGCCCCTATTCTAGGACAACTTGGCCAACAGCTCGGTTCGGCTACACAAGAGGCTCGACAAGCCGCTCAAGACACCTCTGCCGGAGGAATTAGCGCCTATGAACAAGCGCTGCAAGGCAGTCAAGGTGCTGTTCGGAACGCACGAAACATAACGGCGGACGCAGCTTCTGCTCTCCAACGCGCAGGCGCTTTGGGTGAAAGCAGCGCTTTATCCGGAATTGCGCAACTTGGACAGACGACGGGTGAATTTGATCCGGGCCGCGCAGGCGCTTTTATGAATGAGTTTGAGGACAAGGCCGTACAACAAGCTTTGGCGGACGTTGCTCGTGCGGGTGATATACAGCAACAAAGTGTGGCTGCGCAAGCTGTTGGTGCGGGGGCTTTCGGCGGTTCTCGGCAAGCGGTGGCAGAACAAGAATTGGCGCGAAATGTACTTGAACAGCAGGGTCGCACCGCCGCTCAAATGCGGCAAGCTGGTTTTGAATCTGCTTCCGCTCGGGCTCAAGAAGCGTTTGAACGTCAGCAAGGTCGCGCGCAGCAGGCGGCGACGTCTACTGGTGCGCTTGGTGCACAAGGTTCTTCTTCCGTGGCGAATGCCGCTCAGTCGGCCGGTGCTTTAGGCTTAGATGCGGAAAGACTGGCTTCCGGGCAATTTTTACAAGGAGGTCAGCTTGGTCTTGGGGCTCAACAAGCTGCAAATCAGCAGCGCCTTGCCGCCGAACAATTGGCTGCGTCAAATGCACAAAGCTTGGCGCAAACGGGCCTTAGCTTTGAACAACTCCAAGCTCAGACGGGCATTAACGCCGCGCAGCTTGCGGGGCAGTTGGGGCTACAATCGGGGCAATTGGGTCTTCAAGGCTTGAGGTCACAGGCCGACATCGACAATCGGGCCGCGGCCCTCGGCATTACAAGTCAAGAACTTGCAGCACGATCCGCGCAGCAACAAGGCGCTTTAGGTCAGAATCAGGCGCAGCTCCAGCAAACGGGGGCAGGTCAGCAAGCTCAATTGGGTCTTCAGGGCGCTCAACAATTAGCGGCTATCGGCCAAGGGCTGGGTGCTCTGGGGACAGATTACGGTCGTCTCGGGTTGAACACGGCTCAAACTCAGGGCCAGCTTGCAACGCAACAAGGTGCTCTTGCCGAAGGTACGCAGACTTTGGGGCAGAAACAAACTGGGTTCTTGTTCGACTTGGGTCGTCAACAGCAACAGCAGCAACAAGCGCAGTTTGATACGTCTCGACAGAACGAAATGCAGCAGCGGTTTAACCCGATGCAGCAGCTAGGGTACTTGTCCGACATTTATTCTAAAACACCATCGTCGCAAATGTCGTTCAGTCAGAACTTAAGCCCAGGTCCGTCTGTCGGACAACAGGCGCTGGGATTTGGTATTAGTGGTTTGAGCGCAGCATCAGGCGCAGCAAGAGCGGGGCTATTTTGATGAATAGAGCAATTATGGGTCGTCAGATGTTCCGAGACGGCGGAATCGTGCCTATGCAGTATGGCGGCATGGCTCCTACCGACATGCCCCCGCAGGATATGGGGATGGCTCCGCCTCCGATGGCTCCGCCTCCGATGGCTCCGCCTCCGATGGCTCCGCAGGACATGGGCATGCCCGGCGAAGACGAACAAATGCTGATGGCGGGACTTTCCGGCGCACAGAACGTGCTTGGTGATCTGGATGCGGCTTCCAACGTCGAGGAGGCTATTAACGCCATCCGTCAGGACGCGGCTCCACTTGAAGCGCGCAGGGACGAACTTGCCGAGTTTGTGGGTCCGGAGGACGCGGCCCGCACACCAGATTCGGTTCTTCTCATGCTACAGCCCGTGATTATTATGGATCAGGCGTCTGCGGGGGGGGACCCCATGGACGCGGGCGTTGGCGGGCTTGCTGCGGGGGCCATGGATGTACCCGTCGAGGGTCCGATGGCCGAGGGCATTATGTCCACGGTAAATATGGACCCCGGACCAGAAGCTCCCATGGAGGGCCCCCCTGTAAATTTTAGCTTAGGCGGAAACGCCGAGCTAGAAAAAGCACTGCAAGAAAGAAGTGAAATTTATCGCCGGTTGTTTGGGGCGACTGAGGCGGAACTTGAAGCCGCGACTGAAGGTGCGCGGAACACGGCCGAAGCAAACATTCTGTTTGATGCGGCTGCGGCCGGTCTGAATTTAGCCGCGGGCCCCGTTCCGGGCGGCAGCGTCATGCAAAATTTGGCTGCGGCTTTCTCACCCGTTTTGGCCAATGTTCCGGGCCGATCGGCTCCGATTAACGAAATTCAAGCTGACCAGAAAAAGTATTTGCAAAGTCTTGATCTTGCGGCGTTGAGCGCGGGGGAAGCTGCACGCGCCGCGGCGCTTAAAGCGGCGGCGGAAGAAAGAAAAGCGCGCATTGAAGCGCAAAAACCGGGTAAGAGGAGTGTCGTCACCGCGTACTTACCGGGTATACCAGGGGTTTCTCATAACATAAACAAATCCAGTCCCGATGAGGTGGCTACGGCAAATGAGATCGGAATGATCTTTGGTACTACACCAACGCCTGCACAACATGCCGTGGCTTTTTCTAAAATGACTGACCGCGTAAATGCCTTGCGTGATGGGACGATGCCTCAAAACGAGCAAAACGCCATTATGCAGGAACTCCGTATCGCTCAACAAGACCAAGTAGTACGAGGGGTTGGCGTAGACGGTCGCCCCACTGAAACAGTGGTTAGGGGCCTGACACTTATACCGCCGGTAAAACAAGCCTATGATGCGGCCCTGGCGCGAATGAATAAGGTTCCCGCTCCCGCTGCCGATCCCGCTGCGGCTGCCGATCCCGATCCCGCTGCGGCTGCTGCCGCTGCCGTTGCCAGTTATGATGCGGCCCTGGCGGGAGGGAATAAGGCTCCCGTTCTCCCTGCCGCTGCCGATCCCGTTCCCGTTCCCGTTACCCCTGCCGCTGCCGTCGCCGATTATGATACGACACAAAGTGTTTTGGGTTATAAAACTTCGCTCGACGAGTTTAAGGTAACCGTTCCTCGTAACGAAAATGACGAAAAAATCGAGGGTTTAACCCCGTTACCGGCACGACAACAAGTAGGTTTGCTTAAAAACGTAGATAAGGCCTTAACTAAGAGCTTAGGAGACGACGAGACTGGTGCCTTTGCAGCGTTTGAAGAGGGTTTTGTGCCGCATGCTTTTGGAGTACCAGGTGCTATTAAAAACATCGCGTCCCGTATTGCTGACACGGCTTTTAAGGCTAGAATTGCCACCCAAACCACTAAACTTCGGGAAACCCTGTCAAAGATAAACACGGATTTTGAACGTTGGTCTTCTGGGCAACCCGGATTGCGCGATTCCGTTTGGCGCGCACAAGACTACAAAAAATTACTCCCATCGGCTGATTTTACTCGCGGTCCCGAGGACGTAAAAAACCGCACTGTCAATACACTACGTGAAATAGACCAACGGTTACGAACAGGAAAAGCGATGCTTCTATCCGGGATTGTTCGAGCTCCCGAACAAATAGCCGTTCTTGAACAATTTTTGATTGATGGTGTGGTTTTCCGCAATCAATACCAAAGCCTATTGGATCAATTAGAATATGTAAAACCCGCGGACGATCCCGAGGACCTTTTTAAGGGCCGTCGCTTGCGACAGGAAGCTCAAAAGAAATCGGATGAGAGGAAGCGGAACCGGAACGGGGGGAAGTGATTAGATATGTACGAGGCACCTAACAACGTAAACCCCCTCGAAACGGGACCTACTGCTACGGAGACGGAGACGGTGGCCGAAACGGGACCTACTCCTAATGAAACTTCTATGGAAGGGGGTGTTGAACGGCCTTTCATGCAGAGGTTGTTCGGCTTTGACCCCGATGATTACCCGAATTTTCCCACTGATTCGGAAGAACGTCTTCCCGGTCTTTTTTATGTTGAAAAAGGCGAATTAGAAAATTTGGCAGAATCGGTTGCATTTAAAAATGCTCAAAATAAACGAGAAAACTTAAGCTCAGAAACCGTTTCAAGCGGCCTTGCGCGGTTTATTCTTAGGGAAATTACAGGCGGAAACCCTCAAGACGCCACTTTAGAAACTATGCTTGACGGGACGGCTCCTTTAGCTCTCCGTGAAACCCCTGATTTTACGGACGAAGAACGACGGATAATTTTTGATTCTCCCGAAAATATTATTTTGCACTTTGTCCGAGGTCCGGGAGGCCAACCGATTGTCCGAGGAGACACACTTTCAGCGGTCTTGGAGAACGCACAACGTGGGGCCTTAACGGGAGCCGCGCAAACATACGCCTTCGTGTGGGGCATGGAAGAAACTAACCGTTTGTTGAGGAATGTTATTCCGAAAAACAGAAAAACATTACTTGCCCGGTTGTTAGCCACCGTTAGTGGGGGCATTACCGCTGCAATAGCGGCAAACACCCCCATAGAACTTACAGAAAAAGTATTGTTCGGGGAGGAAGACATTCTTCTTCCGGGAACGGAAGGTCCTGCTAATGTGACGAGAGGCGTGGCTGAAGACGTTGCTGGTGGGGTTTCGCTTGTAAACAGGATTCAAAACAACACTAACTTAGGCTACCGTAACCTCATAGAAACCAGCGAAAAAAGAGTAATTACGGGTCCGGGTTTGGGTGCGTCGGACGGTTACACCGTCGCAGACGCCACTGGAAAAGTGGTGGCGCGGTTTCCGCGCACGGTTTCCGGTAAAAACCGGGCCAAGGACTTTGTCTTAAACAATCCGGGAACGCTGGAAGTTTTCAACCCAAACGTTGTGAACCGCGCATTTAAGTCTCGAACTTATTACAAACCCGAAAGGGGTCGGCTTGTTCGCGAAACCGGTAGCATCCGTGCGTCGCGTACTATGGAAGATATTATCAACCGCATAGGAGAAGACGCGCGGAAACACCCGGTTGTGTTCCTGAGCACTGAATTGGGCGCGTCTGGCGCAGGTCAGCTTGCAAAAGAGTCGGCGCGACAAAACGACAACACCGCTCTGAACACCTTTCTTTTGGAGATGGGTGCAAACATGGGTGCCGGTTACAGCATGGACCTTCTTTTGAGGAAGGCCGTTCCGGCTCTAAAAGGTGTTTCTAAAGCAGCTTTTTCCCCCATACAGACCGCCAAAAATATTGCGGCTTCTGGGGGCGATTTTTTTTCCGGTCGCCGAGACCAACAAGAGTCCGATGTTCAAATTTTTTTACAGGCTTTTTTGGAAAAAAACGGAACGTCCACTGAAGAAGTTCTGAAATCTTTGGACAACAACGAATACGGAGTATTCAGGGAATCTTGGCTAAAAAACAACCCCGGCAAAAGCCTGCCGGAAACCACTGCTCTCGCAACAAACAACCCTGCGATTTTAAAACTCGAAGAAGCTTTGGCAAATTCTTTTTTTGGAGGCGCGTCTGTTTCCGCGGCTCAAAAAGATACGCTTGCCAAAGAAGCTTCTTCCATGATTTTGGACATGTATTTTTCTGGGGATTCTACGCTTGCGGCCGCAGCGGCTGAACACATGAAGAATACGTTTGAATTATCTTTGCAGCTAAAAACCGACCAAGCTAAAGATAACCTTCTTGATGCTTTAAAAAAAATTTCACCCAATTATCCTGAACTGATGTCGGCTACAAACAAAACCGCTTTTTTGGGTCGCAAATTAAAAAACGTGGTCGAAGAACAACAGCGAAGGGCAAAAACTATTTCTGACGCTTTATATAAGCGCATAGACCCGGACCTCCGCGTTGCGGATTTTGTGGACCTTTCCACCGGTGAAGAAACCGACGTTCCAAACGTTGTTTCTTTCTGGAAAAGTATAATAGACGCGGAAACTACACATTCTGACAGGGTCGCGTTTGGAAGAATATCGGATTTAATTGCCTATTCTAAAGAAAAAGCGAAAGATTTAAACATACCTTTTGCGGGCCCAACTCAACAAAGTTTAAATTTTGAGTATTTTTACAATGCTTTGTCTGCCAGTCCGGATTTAAAAAAATCTTTTGACAATCTTTCTGCTTCTAAAGGATGGGACGAACCCGGACAAGCCACTTTAACGTCCTTAGACGATTGGTTAAACAGAAACTATAGGCGCGGTGAAACTAAAACACCGCTCATTGAAGCAGTTCAAGCAAAAAGAAACGAAATCCAAAAAGGCGTAGTGGATAGTCGTTCTGGTCCTTCTGACGAAAACGACTTCGACGGAATTTCCGTTAGAGGTTTAGTGGGTATTCGCAGCGCAGCCTTAGAAATAGAAAACGATTTTCCCGGAACGAGGGCCGCGCAGATTGCTAACGCTTTTAGAGCCGCGGTTCAGGCGGATATAGACGCGCTTCCGCCGGGAGTCAGCGTAGATTTGGACGTAGCTCGGGCAAACTACGCAGCATATGTTGACGTTTTTAAACGTCAATTTCCGGGTGAAATTTTGGGTAGAAAAAAACGTGCGGACATAATCAACCCCGACGACATTGTCGGTTTAACTTTCGGAAACCTGAATGGAAGTGAACAATTTAGAGAAATTTCACAAATGGCCAAAATTGCCGCGGTACAACACATGGGAGCTCTTTTTTCGGGAGCACCAGAGGTTGGAAAACGGTTAAGAGAATCTTTCTTGAAGGAAGTTTCAATGTTTCCAGAGCGTGGAGACGGAGATGGAGACATTATCAATCTTCGAAAGGCGCGCAAATGGATTAATAATCGTAAAAATAAATTGGAATTAGAATCTTATTCAGGGTATAAAGTTCAGTTTTTTTCTGACCCAGAAACGGGAAAACTAACCGGGAAAATGGTTGAAAGCGGTACGCTTTTTGATTCTTTAAACGAAACAATTGAAGATGCCATTACCACAGACGGGCTTTTAGAAACAGCGCTTCGCCAAATTAAACACCAAGCTTTTCAAAAATTCGACCCTGAAAAACCCGCAACATTTAATGTTGCCGAGGTAAAAAAATGGGTTAATAATCCTGCAAATGAAGAAACTTTAGAGGCGTTGCCGGATTTAAAAGCGGACTTGGACGCCATACTTAAAGGCGAAACCGGCTTTTTAAATATATTTGTAGACACGTTAGAAAAAACCAAAAGAGAGATAGCGGATAAGAAAAAAGATTTTTCTTTTTACACGTTGCTTCCCGACAAAGACAGTGGGGGGTTTGAAAACCCTGCTGCGGCAGTTCATTCCGCTCTTTCCAAGTCAGATACGCCTTTTCAAAATCTGGGTGGTTTGTTGGACGTTGTCCGTCACGCCCCGTCTTTTTGGGTAAGCAAAATAGACAACGTAACTTACGTCAAAGAAGACGCTATGGACGGTTTTCGTAGTGCCGTTATGGATTACGCTTTGGCTAACCCAGGTCGATTGGCTAAAGATTTTGACCCCTTGGTAGTGTACAAAAACCTTTTTGCTTCCAATCAAAGAGGTAAAGAAAAACAATCCTTGGCGGATTGGTTGGTGGATAACAAGGTTTTTTCAAAAACCCACTTGGAAAATTTACAAAAGGCCTTGGGCCAAGCGGCTAAGTTACAAAACCAAGTTAAAACCGGAACTCCCGCAGAACTTGACAAAATTATGGGTCAAATGGCTCCGGGAGTTAGAGTTCTCGCCAGCGTTGCCGGTTCCTCTGTTGGCGGAAACTTGGCGCAAGCTATGGGTTCGCCTAATTCACTTATTGCTCAAGGAACTACGGCGGCAGCGGCAAGAGATTTAGCTGCGCAAGTTTTTGAAGCGGCCCCCGGCATAACAAGAGCAAACATTATCAAAAGATTTTTGGAGGACCCAACGTATGCTCAATATATTCTCCGTAAAGGTAAATCAGAAGAGGAAAACGCTCGTATCGCAGGAGGACTGGTTCGGAAGCTCATTGTAGACGGCACCATCGTACCTCCTCTTCGAAGAACGGCCGTTCAAGTTGTTCCCTCCGTCTTTGAGGAAGATGAAGCCGAGCAGTTTAGGAAAAATACTCCAGAACGGTTGGGAACACCTGCTTCGAACACCTCTTCGTCCGCTGCCCTCAATATTTTCTCTACAGCAAACGCTGCGGAAATGCCTGCCGGACCGGCCGGTCCTTACCGTCCCCCGGCTACCGCTCCGCGGCCCGCGGCTCCTGCCCCGATGACCGGCGCTGCAAACCCTGAACAACGTGCCCGGATGCAACAATTGTTTCCGGGTGATGCCATGATGACCGGGATTGGGAGTTTATGAGATGAGCATGCCAGTTCTTACTTTACAAGAATTAAATAGTTATCCCAGCGCGCGGAAGCGCGCTCAAAATTTAAATAGTTATCCCAGCAAATATGGACCTTTACCCGCAGGGGCGGCTTTTTCGGTTGGCTCGCCTATATATGATGTCTCGCGAGACAGATCGACGACAGGTCCGAGAATGGGCTCAAATAGGGGCCCAGGGAATTTTCTTAACGATTATGCTGATGCTCTTCGCAACAAGCATATCAGACCTAACGACAAAAAATTAAATGATTTTATAAGCGACATTAGGCGCGCTGAAGAACAAATATTTGGTGGCGGCGGACAGTCAAATGTATCTCCGGGTTTTTCTCAGAGCGTTGGCCAGGGCATAGGGTCTGTCTTCGGCAGTTTATTTAGCGGCGGCGGACAATCAAATATATCTCCGTTTGGGTCTAACATGCCCCTGCCCACTGTTGCTCAACAGGGCATAGGCCAGGGCATAGGGTCTGTCTTCGGCAATTTATTTAGCGGCGACGGACAATCAAATATGTCTCCGTTTGGTAGTCCTTTGCAGTCCTTTGCAGAGGGCGGCCGGGTTCCAGAACTTTCTGAACTGGAAGTCCCTGTGACGTCGGTTTCAGATGGCGACCCGTCGTTAACTTTTGAAGAAGAGGTTCTTTCCGATTACGCTCGCTTAGAAGAGCTGAGAAACAACATTAATGATGAATCATCTGCGGTAGAGATGCGGGAGTTGGAAAACTTCCATAACATTCTTCTTAGCAAATATGGAAGTTTTAGTGAGTTTGAACGTTTGTTGTCAGAGGCTTTGCCGGAATATAAGGCCGTTTTTGACGCGTCTCGTAAATTCTATTCTAACTTGTTGGAAGATGCGGGAGCCGTAAACACCTTGAACCGCGAAGCCCCCGCAGAAAACGTAGGCCCCTTGGACTTTGAAGACCCCTTGGACTTTGGAGACCCCTCAAAAGACGACGTCGCGCGGGCCACGGCCTACGGCTCCTCTGGCGGGATCGGAGCATATGCCGCTGAACCAAAAGAAGGGTCTGTTTCTCCTGTAACAATGCAGATAAGACCAGAGTCGCGGGCACAGGTACGGTCTCCACGCCCTATCCGGGCACCGGGCGGCGCGCTATTAAACAACACAGAATACTTGGCTGTGCCGGAATACATGCAAAGGCCTGATTATTTCGACTTCAACCCTTCCGCGGGGGCTGATTTTACCCAACAACTTTTGGCGCGGGCCGCCGAAGAAAAAGCGGGCGGATTTTCCAATCTTGTTTAGGTCAGCCACTTTCGGGCTTCTTCTTTAAGGACTTCGCCCGCGAGAATAATTTTATCTCGTAGAGCTTCCAAAATCTTTTCATCCACGGTTTTTGGAGATACAAGGTCCACGTATGTGACCTTGTTGGTTTGACCAATGCGGTGCGCTCTGTCTTCCGATTGAAGGCGGATTTCTAGGTCATAGCTGTTGCTATAATAAACGACGGTGTTTGCCGCGGTCAGCGTAATGCCATATCCGCCGGTTCTAGGTTGTCCGACGAAAAACCGAAGCGGGCTGATTTCGTCCTGAAACCAATTAACGATCTGCTGCCGTTCGTCCTGCGGCGTTTCTCCGTAGTATGTAGCCACCGAATCCGGTCCAAAACGGTCGCTGAGTGCATTAGATATGCTCTTGATATCATGAGTGTATGTCGCCCAAATTATAGCTTTGCCCTGCACTTCCTCGGCCAAATCCATCAAAGTAGACAAGCGGTTGTTGGGAAGTTCTTTTAAAACACCTTCGTCGGTCGTTATGTGACCGCAGCAGATTTGTTGCAGGCGCATAATTTGCGTCAGTACGTTCGACGTGGTCGCAACTTCGCCGTTGCCCAAAGCGGCCAAGGCCCATACCACCATCTGGTCGTAAGCGGACCTCTGCTCTTTGGTTAATTCAACTTCGCGCCGGACAAATACTTTTTCCGGTAGGTCCAGACAATCTTGTTTGAGCACGCGGTAGCTAAACTGGTCCAACTTTTCGGACAGTTCGTCCAGCCTGCGATATCCAACAATTTCTTGAAAACTGCGGTGCCCCACGGATCGTTGACGGACCACGGCATATCGGGCTTGGAACGCGAAATAGCTGTTATAATTTAAGGCGCGCTTGTCTAAGAACAGGCTCTGGCTAAACAAATCCATAGGGCTTTTCGTAATGGGAGACCCTGTCAGGATGCGTCGATATTTAGATAGCACCCTAAGTGACATGATGTTTTTTGTACGAGCGGCTTTTCTATTTTTTATAGTGGTGGATTCGTCTACGAGGACAAAATTCTCTGGGTTTTGGTGCAAAAACGCTTCCGCAGCTTCCACTCCACGCTTCGTGGATAACGCTTCAACGTTCATAACAAATATCTTCAACATGCTTTCTTTTGAAAGCACAAAATCCACCAACTCCGATTCATATGTTTTAGTTTTTTTCGGAACCCAACGCATGACCTGACGGTTTATTCTTTCCGGCAGGTGCGTGGGGATTTCATTGCGAACCCAATTGTCGTAAACGCCTTTTGGAGCTATGACGAGTGCGGAAGTTATTTCACCTTTTTCGTAAAGAACAGCCATATTGTCGATGGCGACTTTTGTCTTACCGGTCCCCATCTCCATGAACAGAGCAAAAAAAGTTGAGTCCCAACAAGCGCTTAACGCTTTTTCCTGATGTTTGTAGGGTTTCGTTTTAAACTCGTAACCAATCATTTCAAACAATCTCCTAAAAACAGGTTGACACGATACCGGTATAAGATAATATCAGTCTTTGTCAAGGTCGGACACGGCCTACAACAGCGAAAAGGAACTACGGATGACTGATTTAACTAGTCTAATGGAAGAGGAAAATTCGCAATCTGTCGAAAATGTCGATCAGGCGGATTTGTCCAGCGTCGCGGGGATCGCACGATCCATCCGCGAAAAAGAAGAGCTGATCTCCGACTTGGAGCAAACGCTCAAATCGGAAAAAAAGGCTTTGATGAAGCTTACCGACGAGGAGCTGCCTGCTTTATTGCAAGAGGTCGGCATCAACAAGTTTGAACTTGACGACGGTTCCACCGTTGAGGTCAAGCAAACTTATGGTGCTTCTATTTTAGTGGCGAACAGGGAGACCGCATACGCGTGGCTCCGAGACCACCACTATGATGACATCATTAAAAATCAGGTGAACGTGCGTTTCGGTCGAGGAGAAGACGAACTCGCCGCATCGTTTACGGACCTCGCCGCTCAACAGGGTTATGCACCCGAGCAGAAAACCGAAATTCATCCTCAGACTTTGCGCGCCTTTGTGAAAGAGCGCGTCGAGGCTGGTGATGAGTTTCCAATGGAATTGTTTGGCGCTTGGATAGGCCATCGCGCTGTCATTAAGAGGAGCAAATAACATGGCAAGAGCTGTGGCTAAAAACGAAGATAACGCTGTTTCCGTCGTAGACGAAAGCCTTTTTGAAGCGGATGCCGGTGCGGGCATGGAAAACATGGGACAAGATGATCTTGCCCTGCCGTTTCTAAAGGTTCTCAGCGGTAACGACCCTGTTCTGGACGAACGTGACGACGCTCGCAAGGGCGACATCTACAACACCGTCAGGGGCCATTTACAAAGGCAAGGACGGTATCTCCGTCATTCCTGCCGCGTATCAACGCCGTTTCATTCAGTGGGCACCACGGGGCTCTGGAACGGGCGCACCCAGCGCTATCTACGAGCCAGGGGACACCCGTCCGCGCACTGAGCGGTCTTCGGACGACAATAAGGATTACGTCGCCGACGGTTCTGGTGAATACATCGAGGAGACGCACCAACATTTTGTCATCGTACTAAACGAAGACGGTAGTGCTGAAACGGCGTTGATTGCTATGAAATCTACTCAGCTCAAAAAGAGCCGTAAGTGGAACAGCATGATGGCCAGCCGGACGATGAACGGTAAGAATGGACCTTTCACTCCGCCTCGTTTCAGTCACGTCTACCGCCTCAAAACCATTTTGGAGGAGAACTCCAAAGGCTCCTGGCATGGCTGGGAGATGAGCGTCGAAGGACCCGTGCAGAGCGTTGATATTTACCAGCGGGCTAAAAGCTTTGCGGCGAGCATCAGCCTGGGAGACGTTCAGGTTAAGCACTCGGACGAAAGCGCGTCGCCCGCAGCGCAAGACGACGACATTCCGTTCTGATCCTAAGTGGCGGGGCTTCGGTCCCGCCACATTTTTCTGAGGCGCACATGCAAGTCAAGCAGTTCATGGCCATATTCGATGGCCTGAAGGAAGCCTACGGCTACTTCAAAATTGAAAGCACCGGATCAAACGGGAAGGCTAAAGGCAAGGCCGGAATCCTGCGCGAACCGCGGACCACGAAGCTTTGGGAGGGCCACCTAAACGGTGACGGGGCGGGCATTGGAATTATTCCGATTAACGCCGACAACAAAAGCAAGTGGGGGTGCATTGATATCGACCAGTATCCCCTAGACCACAAAATGCTGATTGAAAAAATACGGCGGATGAAGTTGCCGCTGGTGGTTTGCCGATCAAAGTCTGGTGGCGCGCATTGTTTTTTGTTTTCTAGGGATTGGATTGCCGCGGCTGACATGCAGAAAGCCCTGCAACATATGTCCGCGGCCCTGGGCTACGGTGAAAGCGAGATTTTCCCCAAGCAAATACGTTTGCACTTGGACCGAGGGGATGTAGGGAATTTCCTGAACCTTCCTTACTTCGATCACGAGGCGGGTCTTCGGTACGGGTTTTTAGACGACGGCACGTCCGCGACGCTAGACGAGTTTTTTGAGCTGTATGAGGCTCATGTTCAAACTCCCGAGCAGATTTTAAAGCTGCAAGTCGAGACGTCTGGAAAAACAGACCATTTAAAAGACGGGCCGCCGTGCTTGCAGATTTTGTGTAACTCAAAGATTTCGGAGGGCGGTCGTAACAACGGCCTCTTTAACCTGGGGGTTTACCTGCGCAAAGCTTACCCAGATAGCTGGGAGTCCGAGATACTGCGGTTCAACATGGACTACCTTGAGCCGCCGCTGCCGCTGAACGAGGTTAACATTGTCGCGAAGCAGCTACAGCGCAAAGACTATGTCTACAAGTGCTCTGACAGTCCCATCAACGCGCATTGCAACAAAGACCTGTGCCGAACAAAAAAGTTTGGGATAGGGGCGGCGGTAGCGGGCGCTACAGTAGCCAACTTGCGTAAGTATAATTCCAACCCTCCGGTGTGGTTCATGGACGTGAACGGGGAGCCTTTGGAGCTAGATACTGACGCTTTGATGAACCAGCCGGTGTTTCAGAAAGCCTGCATGGAGCAGTTGAATTTTATGCCCATGTCGTTGGCCAAGGCCCAGTGGGAAGCACGCATTGGTGCGCTTTTGACAGAGATGCGGGACAACGAAAGCGCCATTGTAGAGGTGGCGCAGGATGCCAGCATTAGCGGGCAGTTCTACGACTATCTGGAAGAGTTCTGCCGACACCTACAGCAGGCTCAAGACAAAGAAGAAATCTTGCTGCGACGTCCGTGGACCGACGAAGAAAAGAACCAGACTTTTTTCCGGTTGAAGGATTTTGAGGCGCACCTGCGCAAAAATAAGTTCTTCGAGTACAAAAGCCATAAGATTGCGCAACGGCTGCGCGACATTAACGGCGACAGCGTCGTTCTTAAAATCAAAGGACGCTCCGTGCGTGTGTGGCAAATACCTGCCTTTGAAAACGCCGATATGGTTTTCGATACGTCCCGGCTAAAACGTCAGGCGGAGGTTCCGTTCTGATGGAGGACTTTCGAAAGAGACACCGGGAGAGGAATTGGAATATTTGGCGGATGCGCGTTCTGGAGAAAAGAACGCTGCCCAGCATTGCCCAGCGGTTTGATCTTAGTCGAGAGCGGATTCGTCAAATTGTTCTGGAAGGTAATGCGATCTTAGAAAATCGACCGGACTATTTTGGCAGGAAACAGTAATGTTTCGCATTTTTGGACCGCCCGGCACCGGAAAAACCACTACGCTTCTGAACATGGTCGATGAAGCCCTGGAGAGCGGCGTACACCCGCATAAGATTGCGTTCTTAGCCTTCACCCGCAAGGCTGCTAATGAGGCCAGGGACCGTGCCGCAGCGCGTTTTAACCTCGACCCTAAGAAAGACTTGAGTTACTTCCGAACGCTGCACTCTTTAGCCATGTCTCTGAGCAATATCCGCAGTGAGCAGGTTATGCAGGAGGAGCACTACCGAGAGCTGTCGGAAACGATAGGCGTAGAGGTTTACAGCTCCACCCAAGTAGGCGCGTTCGAGGAAGACATAACTGCCATTACGTCGAACAAAAACCCCATCCTGAACGTTATCAACCTCGCCCGCCTGCGGAAGGTGGATTTGAGAGACCAATATAACGAAAGCAATTTGTACGAGTCGTGGAACGTCGTGAATTACGTTGCTACAAGCCTGGAGGCATACAAGGGCAACATGGGCCTTTATGATTTCACAGACATGTTGGATGAATTTATACGGTCCGCGCATATGACCTGCCCGCATTTCGATCTGTGCTTCATAGACGAAGCTCAAGACCTGAGCCCGCTGCAATGGGACCTCGCGCATATTTTAGACGAGAACTCGACGCGAACTTATTGCGCAGGAGACGACGACCAAGCGATTTACCGATGGGCCGGTGCCGACGTTGACCACTTCATCAACCTCCCCGGCGGCTCAGAAACGCTTTCTCAATCGTACCGAGTGCCGCGTCGAGTTCATGCCGTCGCGCAAACCGTCGCCAGTCGCATTAACCGCCGGTTCCCGAAGAGGTACGAACCAAAACCCGAGGAGGGGCACGTCCAAACTGTGGCGGGCATTGAATATTTAGACATGAGCAGTGGCGAATGGCTCATCTTGTCTCAAGCGGGATACATGCTGCAAGACGCCGCCGCGTGGCTTAAATCCGGCGGATATTTGTTTAATTACCGCGGCTCACGGTCCATTGGCAAGAAATTATCCGATGCCGTGAACGGGTGGGAGACTTTACGCCGGGGCCATTCAATCCCTGTTGTGCTAGCGCGGCAGGTTTATGCTTTTATGTCTGCCGGGACGCGCATAAAGCGCGGATTTAAGAAGCTGACAGGCCTAGAGGACGACGACGTGGTTAGTATGTCCGCGCTGATGGAAAACCACGGCCTGTTGGCAGATCAATCCATGATTTGGTCAGAAGCTTTGGATAAAATTCCGGAGACCGACAGGGCGTATGTTACGGCTCTTTTGCGCCGCGGCGAAAAGTTCAACGCCGAACCCCGGATTTCGCTGTCCACGATCCACGGTTCAAAAGGCGGCGAAGCCGACAACGTTGTTCTCTACACTAGCCTGACTAAAGCCGCAGATGATGACATGCAGCGCAATCCGGACGACATGCACCGGGTGTTTTATGTCGGAATTACTCGAACCAAGGACACCCTTGTCCTCGTAGAACCCGAAGATGCAGCAAGGAGCTACTACATATGAACCGTGAACAAGTCCTATCGAAAGCTGAAAAGCTAATTAACGGTCAACGGGCTACAGATTATGGCGACGCTTATGAAAACCATGCTCGGATTGCAGAGGGTTGGAACGTGATTATGCGCGGAGCGTTGTCAAATTCTGGATATCTGACACCCTCACACGTCGCGCTCATGATGGACTGGCTCAAGACATGCAGGCTGTTATCCACGCTGGATCATGAAGATAGCTGGGTCGATAAGGCGGGGTACACGGCCCTCGGTGCTGAGTTCGCTTTGAAGGAAAAACAGGTTGACTAAATTGCAAATGGCGATGTTTCCGCCAAAAAGCGAATGGGTCCCCCCGCTGGAGCTGCCCGACATCACGTCAGCAAAAACAATTGCAATCGACGTTGAAACGTCGGACCCAAACCTGAAATCAAACGGTCCAGGGTGGCCGACCAAAGACGGGTTCATCGTAGGATACGCCCTCGCCGTGGACGGGTGGTCTGGTTATCTGCCTGTAAAGCATTTCGGTGGTGGAAATCTCGACGAGCGCATCGTGTCCCGATGGCTCAAAAAGGTGTTTGAGTGCCCGGCAGACAAGGTGATGCACAACGCCCAGTACGACCTCGGATGGATTAAGGCTACCGGGTTTGAAGTTAATGGTCGGATCATCGACACGATGGTCATCGCATCGTTACTGGACGAAAACCGCTTCAGCTACAGCCTAAACGCACTATCCTACGACCTGCTGAACAAAACCAAATCGGAAAAGGGGCTGGTAGAGGCAGCGCGCGAGTTCGGCATCGACCCAAAAGCCGAAATGTGGAAGATGCCCGCCATGTACGTCGGACCGTATGCGGAAGCCGACGCCGAGCTTACTCTTGAATTGTGGAACTACTTCACCGGACAAATCCGTAAAGAAAACTTAACAACCATCGCCGATTTGGAACTGAACCTCCTGCCATGCCTCGTAGACATGACCATGCGTGGCGTGCGCGTTGACCAGAACAAGGTCGAAATCACGCGAAACAGCCTTCTCAAACGAGAAAAAAGCGTTCTTCAGGAGATTAAACGGATCACCGGAACCACCGTTGAAATCTGGGCCGCTCAATCCCTCGCCAAAGCGTTTGATGGTATGGATATTGGATATCCCAAGACCGAAAAGGGCGCGCCAAGTTTCACCAAACAGTTTTTGCAAGAGCATGAGCATCCAATCGCGAAGCTTATTGTCGAAGCGCGGAACCTGAACAAAACGTCCGGCACGTTCATCAACACAATAATGAAGCACTGCCGGGCCGACGGCCGCATTCATAGCCACATCAACCAAATTCGTTCTGACGACGGCGGAACCGTGTCGGGGCGCATTTCAATGTCCAACCCCAACTTGCAACAAATCCCGGCCCGCGATCCAGAACTCGGACCGATGATCCGAAGTCTTTTCTTACCGGAAGAGGGCGACCAGTGGGCGGCCATTGATTTCTCGCAGCAGGAACCACGCATCTTGGTCCACTACGCGCACCTTTACGGTAAAGCCCGCGGCGTGCCGCTGCGCGGCGCAGAGGAGTTTGTGGAAGCTTACTCAACAAATCCAGACACTGATTTTCATACCATGGTCGCGGAAATGGCCAACATCTCCCGAAAGCAGGCTAAAACCATTAACTTGGGCATGATGTATGGCATGGGTGTAAACAAACTGTCGGAACAATTGGATGTATCCGTGGACGAGGCCAAGAGCCTGACTAAGCAGTATCATGATCGCGTGCCGTTCGTTAAAGGATTGATGAACGGCGTCATGAACCGTCTTAACGAAAAGGCGTCGTCCGGTTCGCTCCGGTCCATACTCGGCAGGAAGTGTCGCTTCGACCTCTGGGAGCCGGACTCGTTCGCCATGCACAAGGCCATGTCCTACAAGGACGCGGTCCTCGAACATGGGCCCACGGCGCGCTTAAAAAGGGCCTTTACATACAAAGCTCTGAACCGTTTGATCCAAGCGTCCGCAGCCGACATGACAAAAAAGGCTATGGTCGATATCTACCAGAGCGGTAGGCTACCGATGATCCAAATTCACGACGAGATAGCCATGTCTGTGGGGTCAAAAGAAGAAGCTTTCGATGTCGCGAAGATCATGGAAAACGCCGTGCCGTTAGAGGTTCCGTCGAAATGTGACGTCGAAATCGGAGATTCCTGGGGGGCCGCAGAATAACCGCAGAATAACGGGATTGCCCTTGCTTATTCGGATAAATTCTCATATGTTCTTACAAAATCTTTTTATGGAGATGAATTATGGATACCGAGCGTTGGAAAAGTGTTTTGACACCCCGTGACGTGTATGACGAATTGAAAAAAATCTCTCGCGAAGAGGGACGCACCATCAGTGGTCAACTCCGATATATGTTTGAGGTGTATAAAAACGTTACACCTAGTCAAAAAATGGACGTGAAGATAAAACATTAGTGGCAGGTATGCGATAGACCATTGACATACGCATAAACGCGCTTTATTTTCACCCTACTGCTCGTAAGGTCAGACGGTGCAGTGCCTCTCCCGTTGATGACCGCGACGCCCCCGGTTCCTCCCTGTCCGGGGGCGTCTGCTTTTTTACATTGTTATGGTTCTCGTTGATAATTCGTATATAGTCGTTGATAACTCTTATATAATCGTATATAATCGCTATCTCACAAAAAAGGGAAAGCGAAATGACTTCGATTACAAAAAAAATCTCCTGGTCCGACGCTAAATTCGTTGTGGAAGAGGCGGTCGAGAGCCAAATCGCTCTCTTACAACTTGGGGGGATGGGCACTCAAGAAGAGCGCGACGCAGACATCCAAAAAATGCGCGACGCCTGGACCCGAATATTGGTCGGATAAAAAAACAGTTGACGACCTATGCGATAACCCGCATAGTGTTGCTTCTACATAACACAACAGGAGTATAAAATGGTTTCGAACAGCTATCACAACCCAGTGCCGCGGGATGACGCGGAAATGCTTTCGATCACTCAGGTCGCTGACCAGACGGGTTTTGGCGAAAGCACAATTTATCGCAAATCTCGTGGGGCAGGTTTTCCCCGCCCTCAAAAAGTCTGGGCCGTGGCCCAGGGCGGCGCTAAACGTTTGCAGCTCCGTTGGGATGCGGAGGAAATAAACGCTTGGATGGAGCGCCAAACAAACCCAGGGCGCACTGGTCGGAGCGCGCCACGCCCTCAAAACCGCAAACCGCGTAACGAAACGGTGGTGCCCGTGCCAAAGACCGCGGCCCCCGAGCCATACAATTGGAAAAGGGAGCTAGCCATTGGGTTGCCAACAGCGCTCGTGGGCGCAGGAGCGCTAGGTGCGATCCTGGGACTGGCCTTCCCGACCCTGATACGCTGGCTGGGAGCGAACTAATGGATATCAGTGTGCACGATGTCACCGACATCACGGTCGGTCCAATTCAAGAAAGGGACAAGGTTTATTGGAGGAAAATTAAAATTAAAACCCGCAGGGGAAGGCACGAAATCGTGTGCTTTGAGGCCCCCTGGGCCAGAGCCGACAAAGGCGAAGACTTGGAAATCACTTTGGCGGAGGAGCCGGTGTAATGAAGAGAAAGTTTCATGCCGGGGACTACGTTGAATGCCCCGTTTGCAACGGCACCGGCACGGTTACCGTCGAGGACCACGTCGTTTCGTGGACCCACGGCGGTTATATTCGTGACCGTGAAATTGAGTGCTTGGAGTGCGGCGGTAGCGGCTCGATTGAGGGAGAAGAAGATGATTGAAACAGCCTTCCTGTGCTTGGCTTTGGCCGTCTACTATGAAGCCCGTGGCGAGGAACCAGCCGGGCAGCGCGCCATAGTGCATGTAGCGGAAAATCGTGTGGACCACCCCGCATTCCCAGACAATGCCTGCGCCGTAATTAAGCAAAAAAACGCTTTTTCGTTCTACTGGGACGGCAAAGACGAAAACCCCAAAGATGCAAAGGCCTGGGCGGAAGCGCAACGCGCCGTCCGCGAAGCGTGGGAAAATCCGTGGGAAAATATGGGCGCGACCCACTATCACGCGGACTATGTCTCACCGACATGGTCGCGCTCCGCAAACATGACACGCCTTGGTAAAATAGGCCGTCACATCTTTTATTTGGAGGACAGAAAACAATGAGCGCTACAAAAAAAGCGGGAGATATGGCTCAGGAAGGGTTCGCGGCCGAAGACATCGCCACGATGCTGCAAACCACCCCAGCGGTAGTCCGCACCCTCCTGCATCGAACGAAAAGCGGGGGCAAAGCACTGAACCTGCGGCTTCCGGACGACATGCTGTCGGAATTGGAAAAAAAAGGGGCGTCTTACCAACAACCGCTAACCGCCAAAAGCATCGCTCAAATCCTGTTGATACGAACCCTGCGCCAACAAAACTTGGAGGAAAACAATGAAAGTCACACTTGAAAGCTACAGCCAACGCCAAAATCATCGCGCCGGTAACACCCTGCTCGATGACATAGCTTATTTTGCGCGTGTCAGTAATCCGACCTCTCAAATCAGCGGCCTCAACAACCCCGGATTGATAAACTACCTGATCCGCAACAAGCACTGGAGCCCCTTCGAGATGGCTCACGCCTGCCTTTGTATCGAAACAAGCCGAGCAGTTTCCAGACAAATTCTTCGGCACGGAAGCTTTAAATACCAAGAGTTTAGCCAAAGGTACTCGGCCACCGAGACAAACACCGACCGGCAGGAAGCGCGGCTCCAAGACCTTAAAAACAGACAAAATAGTCTGGAGACCGACGACGAAGGCCTTATCCATTGGTGGCGTGACGTGCAAGACAGCCTCATCGCTTCTACTTTTGATGTATACGATGAAGCGCTCAAGCGCGGGCTGGCAAAAGAGGTCGCACGGGCCGTGCTGCCCGAGGGCTTAACCCAAACACGATTATACATGACCGGGTCCATCCGTTCGTGGATACACTACTGTGAGCTGCGGTCCGGGCCTGAGACGCAGAAGGAACACCGGGAGGTTGCGCGGGCCGCGGCCAAGGCCCTGACTCCGGTCTTTCCCTTGATTATGGATTTCGTGCAATGACGCTCAAAAATGACAAAAAAAATGACGAACGCTTGATCAGGATGCGATCCATTCCGACCGGAACACCGCTGCACAAAAGCTTGATCCAAGCCACCGAGGAAGTGACCGGATCAGACGATTTTATGTGCAGGTCTAAACAAAAAAGATTGGTGCACGCTCGGCAGGTTTTGATGTGCGCAACGCGGTTGTCCGGTTGTACGTTCGAGACCTGTTGCGTCTTCGCCGGTCTCTACGATCACACCACCGCCCGATTTGCCTGGAAGAAAATGAAACGAGACGAAAAATTAAAGACCGACGCCCACTCGACATACAACCGGTCAAAAGAACTTTTGTCGCAACGTGAACTCAAATTTGCGGATGGCGTCAAAGAAATGGCAGACAGCGCAAAAGACGGGATTGATCTCTTGGTAAAACCCAGACAACTGGTCGGTGCGAAAAAACCAAAAAGCTTACGTCCAAACGTGGAGGAGCTTACACGTAAGCCTTGGGAGGGGGACAGTAAAAAAGCTAAAGAGATCGCCCGGAAAAGAGACCAATATTACGGGTGACATGCCGGTGGGAGACTTTCCGACGGTGACATGCCGGTGGGAGACTTTCCGACGGTGACAAACCGGTGGGAGACTTTCCGACGGTGACAAACGTGACTTGTTTGCGTTTTCCGCAAAGAAGTCCCTTGTCGCTCACGAAAGGAGGGCGCAGCATGAATAGCTGGATCATTGTCAACGCCGAAACCGGCGAAGCCGTAATGGAGGCCGGGGCATGAGCAACGAAATCTTCACACACAAGTTCTTCGGTTGGCTTGAAGCCGAGGCCCGCAGGCATATCAACCCGGATGGTTCCGAAGGCGCTATTGTCGCGGTGACGGCACGGATTGCGGAGGGATTAACACTAAGCGCATCAATAGAGATTGGCCCCGACGCGTATATCAGCCCCCGCGCGAAGATCGGCTCTGACGCGAAGGTCGGCCCGCGCGCAAATATCGGCTCCGAGGCGAAGATCGGCCCCGGCGCGAAGATCGGCCCGCGCGCGAATATCGGCCCCGGCGCGAAGATCGGCTCCGACGCGGATATCGGCCCTTACGCGTATATCGGCGAAGACGCGAAGATCGGCCCCGGCGCGTATATCGGCGAAAACGCAAATATCGGCCTCGGCGCGGATATCGGCCTCGGCGCGGATATCGGCCCCGGCGCGAATATCGGCCCGCGCGCGAATATCGAAAAGGGCGACTGGTTTATGTCCATCGGCCCCATTGGTTCTGAGGGACGGCACACCACCATCGTTCATAAGTGTGGCGTCGGATTACGTTTTTGGACCGGCTGTTTCCAAGACAAGACCGTCGCCGAGTTCCGCGCTGCCATAGAGGAAACGCACGGCGACAACGACCATGCCGCCGCTTATTTGTGGATGCTGGATAGTGTTGATAGCCACCCCGAAGTATTGAAGCGGGAGGCCGTTACGGGTACTGGAGCAGATTTGTTGCAGGCGCAGCTCTGACTGAGCGCAAAACTGCGCATTAACAACAGCCCCGGATCGGGGATCGCGGCTCACGGGTCCAGATTAGCTAGCGCCAGCTTCTGGGGACGGGTCGCGGACCACGGTCCGGGGTTTCTTTTTTCGGCCTATATAGTGATTTATTCTCCAGAAATAAAAATAAAATATTTGGTCAAAATAGCCGTAACCGGTGTAACCGTGTAACTTTCGGCTAAAAACCCTTTATATATATAGGGTTAAGTAGACACACAAAGTCGTTTTTGAAAAAGTGCCGGAACCGGGGTTTATGTAACTTGCAGAATTGCCTCAATGGGGGGGTAAATGGTTTTTAAAAAAAAAATGATTTCAGAAATGGATTGTATATAAAGGCTGTTTATGGGTACAATCGCATACGACAGAAGGGGATACGAATGACTGCACGGTCAGACAAAATCACGTGGCGCGGTAAGAACAAGCAAAAGATTGGGCAGGGCGAGGTTGGGCGTCCGGGCGTGTCGGTAAACACTCCGCTGACCCGAAGGCAGGAATTGTTTGTAAAAGAGCTGGTCGCAAAGGATGGCCAGATCACACTGCGCGAGGCCGCCATCAACGCAGGATATACGGCAGGCTCTGCACACACCCGTGCATATGAGCTGACAAACCCGGATCATAGCCCACACGTCTGCGCAGCGATCCAAGCCTATCGCCAAGAGCTGGACGAGAAGTATGGCGTGACGTACCAGCGCCATCTGCGCGACCTGCAAAAAATCCGGGACGTGGCTTTGCAGAACGGGGCATACTCTGCGGCCGTCCAGGCCGAGTATCGACGAGGGCAGGCGCAGGGAGATATTTATGTTTCCAAATCCGAAATCCGGCATGGCAGCATCGACAGTATGTCGAAGGACGAGGTCATGAAGGCCTTAGAGGAGCTAAAACAGTCTAATGGCGAAATCACTATCGACATTACTCCCGAAAGAACGAGCGATACCGACGACGGCAGCGAACAGGGAAAGCGGGTTCTGGAGGACGATGAAAGCGGGGATGGCGACGACGAACCGGAACTTGACGGCGACCCGTCTTGAGTCTTGGGCGCTGCCGGGCGTCCCAGACGTCATGCTATGCGACGAGCAGGGTAAGTTCCATTTCGTCGAACTAAAGGCCACAGCGGGCCGCGCAGTCGATTTACGGCCCCATCAGGTCGCGTGGCTCCACCGACATGCGAAGTTAAAGGCCAGCGTTTGGGTTTTGGTGCTGAAGGTCGCGACGAAAACCAAACCGCAAGAGGTGCGTTTGTATCCGGGATCGAAAGCCTCCGACCTAAAATTAGAGGGCATGGCGGTTGAGCCGTTGTACCTGGGATCAGAAGAAATTGATTGGGATATGATTTTAGGATTGATTGCTCCCATATAATCGCGTAGAACGGCTGCGTCATAACCAAGGGAGATACGACATGACGATATGTGCGAGACCGCACCTGAACGGGAACGACGCGAAAGATTTCGCGGCGTCCAGCGCGCTAATTTCTAACGCTGCCGAAGAAATGGAGACAGCGCTGCGATATCTGGTAGGAACCCCGTTTCACGGCAGGAACTACCAAGGCAGGCACTCGCCTAATTTGAGCCGGGCGCACGATCTGGAAATTGCGCATGAAATGTTTGAGGCCGTCTCCAAAATGCGGGACCTAGCCCGCGATCTGGCCATTGCGTCTATGGAGGATCAATAATGTTTTTCCTGTTCAATTGGATTTCACGGCTGATCTATGGCGCAGAAACAATGGATCGTGCGGAGCGGATGGTGCAGCAGAGGCGAAGGCCTCGACGCCGACGATAATTTTTTAAAAAAACATGTTGACTGCCAGAACGGCCCATGCGAGAACCCGCATAGGCCGTTTGCTTTGAACGGCTGACATAGGGAGAATATCATGACTTACGTTACGAACGCATTCCAGCATGGCATTGGCAACACGCAGGTATCGAGCCAGTGGTTCAGCCGCCCGGACGATCAGAAGTTCCTGTCGCTGGACGATATGCTGGCGTTTAAGAAAGTCGATGCGGGCCGCATGACTAGCCGCATCGTGGACACTCACAAGATGAACGTCCTGGGCGACGTTAACGAAGGCAGCCCTACGGCGGGCGAAATCACTATTGAATACCGTGATGACGCTAATGGCGAGCATCAGAACGCCCCGACGAATTGGTCGTTCGGGCAGCTTGCCTCGTTGTCCGGCGCTCCTGCGGGATATTTGCGGGACCTGCCCGCACCGTTGGCCGCCGACTGCATCCAATGGGGTCTGCGTTATAACCGGAACCGCGAACTGGTTAAGGTGTACGGCAGCCAAACAGAAGGCGGCGAGCTGCGAGCTGCAACCGGACCGGATTATGGCCGCATCTTCGATTGGGAAATATTAGAACCAATCAAGCAGTTGGTTGACGATAGCGGCGGGCGCTGGAAGGTGCCCGGCATGATGACCGGCAGCCGCGACGGCATGGCCGTGTATGACCCGGACGTGCCGGTTACGTTGGAGACCACGACGTTGTTCGCCAGCGACCGCGACGTGTTTGCCTTTTTGGTAGATGATCGCAACCCGATTGAGGTCGGCACGCTTCCGAACGGTGAACCGGACCTGATGTTCCGGGGGTTCTATGCCTGGAACAGCGAGACCGGAAGCAAAACGGCAGGTATTGCGGCCATGTATCTTCGCGGCGTTTGCATGAACCGTTGCCTTTGGGGCGTCGAAAACTTCTCAGAGATTAAAATTCGGCACACCAAGTTCGCGCCGGACCGGTTCGCGCATGAGGCTGCGCCAGCGCTGCGCAGCTTTGCGCATGGCGAAACAGCCACATTCATTGAGGGCGTCCAGGCAGCCAAGGCGGCCAAAATTGCGCACGACGACGATAGCCGTTTGTCGTTTCTAACGAAGCGTGCGGGATTGTCTGCCCGTATGGCGCGAGCCGCTAACGCCCGGCACATAGAGGAAGAAGGGCGTCCGGTTGAGACCGTTTGGGATGCTGCGCAGGCTATAACCGCCATTGCGCGTGACGTTCCGCACCAAGACGACCGCATTCAGGTAGAACGCAAAGCGGGCGCGCTGCTGGATAAGGTCGCCGCATAAGCGCTGCGCAGCGCCTCACCTTACGCCCGCCCGGCCTAGTGCTTGGCGGGCGTTTTTGTTTAAGAGTTAACCAAGCCCGCCCCTGTCCCGCGGGCCGCGCTTCAAACGTACCGGGCCGCCGCTGCGCAGCGCCAGGGCGGGCCATCCCGGCTCCTGCCCGCCCCCAGTCGCCCGGCGCTATCGCATACGGCCTCACGGCCCGGCGCTGGCGGTTTATTATTCCCTTGCGGGTTATCGCATAATATTCTATAAAATTAGATAGCGCCGCAATTCAGCCGCGCCAGGGGAGTTTAAACATGCTCAAAACTGTAGCCGTTAGTCGATCAACAAAGACCGCCGGATGCGCCGTAACATACCGCGCCGGTGCCGGGAACCGTTTCGGAACCTGCCCGGCAACGTGCGCCTTAAACCCTACCGGCAAAGGCGCGGGGACCGTCGACGCTGATTATCTGGCCGCGCTTCTGGATGCCGTACCGCGTCGCGGCGTCGCGTTCACCTATTCTCATTTTCCATTTTCCGAATGGGCGGGCGAATTGCGCGACGGTCGCACTGTTATTAATTACAGCGCGGATACGTTAGCCGCTGCCGATGCTGCGCACGCGGCGGGCGTTCCGGCTGTCGCGGTTATGAGCCCGGAGGCTTGGGGCGATAGCGGTCGCAATGCCGCGACACCGGCGGGCGTTCCGGTCGTGCGCTGCCCGGCGGAACTTGCCAAGGGTTTCAGTTGTTCCGATTGCGGCAATGGCGATCCGCTATGCGCGCGCCTGGGCCGTGATTTTGTTATAGGGTTCACGGCGCACGGTCCAGGCAAGCGCGCCGCTGCCGCTGGCGCGGATGATCCCGGCGGGTGCTATGCCGATGCTGGCAACTGTCGCATCCATTGGAACGCGACAGCCCAGGCCGGGCAGGATGAAAGCGACGCCCAGGCCGTGCGCAAGTTTGCGCGCCAGTTACCGCCCGGCGCTATCTTGCGCCACCATGTGGCGGGCGATATCGGGGCCGATTGACGGCGCGCCTGTTATCCGGTTATAACATCATCAGGCGCGGGCATTCCGCCCGCGCCGTAATCAGGGAAACTAAGCAATGAAATACCAGTACACCTTAGAGGACGGCGCGCACTTCATCCTTGCCGCGCGGGATGTTTCGGACCTGCTCGACATCCTTCACGGCCGCATTAATCTGACCGGTGATAAAGTTAAGAAGTGGAAGGTTGACGAGATCAACCGGCAGCTCAACCGCGCGCTCGATCAGTTAGAGTCCGCGCTGAATGAGGACCTAACCGATATCCGGAACCGTCGCGAGGTGCGAGAGGCATCGGATCCGGTGGAATGGGAACCTGCCGACGACTAGTCGACGCGCTGCCGACGTCAAAACCCCGCCGGGCGATCCCCGGCGGGGTTTTTTTGTGCTCTCTGGTCAATCTCAGCGTAGGATTGCCCGGCAATCGACCACCAGATAGACCAGAGAGCACCTTTTTGACCACGTCCCGCATCATTTTGACGTCGGCAGCGCGTCGACGTCTGCCCTGCCGATGTTCCCCGGCCCGACATCCGGCGGCCCGATCTGCCCTGCAGATGTCGCCCCGGCCCGACATCCGGCGGCCCGACATCTCCCGGCCAGATGTCGCCCGGCCCGACATCCGGCGGCCCGACATCCGGCGGCCCGACATCTCCCGGCCAGATGTCGCCTGGCCCGACATCCGGCGGCCCGATGTCACCGGCCCGACATCCGGCGGCCCGATGTCACCGGCCCGATGTCCGGCGGCCCGATGTCACCGGCCCGATGTCCGGCGGCCCGATGTCACCGGCCCGATGTCCGGCGGCCCGATGTCGCCCCGGCCCGACATCCCCCGGCCCGACATCCCCGGCCCGACATCCCCCGGCCCGATGTCGCCCCGGGGCCCCTGGATATCGGGTCATTCCGCCATCACCACCCGGCCCGATCCGCCCGCCCCCGGCGCGCGGCCCCCGGGGCCGACCGGCGGGTGCTAGGGCCATGTTTCTCACAAATATTCCCATAAAAAATGATATGGTGTACTATTATAAGGTACTAATCGCATATAAATAACTTTGGGGGCCCCCATGAAAGCACCGCGGTCCGCGGCCTTAGATGAGAAAGAATTGAAGCTTCGTCTAAGGCTCGCGCAGCTTGAGCAGAATGAAGCTTGTCGAGATAATTTTTTAAGTTTTGTGAAGACGGTTTGGCCTGAGTTCATTGCTGGCCGTCATCATAAGATTATAGCGGAGAAGTTGGAGCGAGTAGCGAGCGGTGATTTAAAGCGTTTAATTATTAACATGGCTCCGCGGCACACGAAGAGTGAGTTTGCGTCATTTTTGTTTCCGGCGTGGATGATGGGCCTCAGTCCGCGAATGAAGATCATTCAGGCGACGCACACGACGGAGTTGGCTGTAAATTTTGGACGTAAGACGAAGAATTTGATTGAGAGTGATGAGTACAAGGAGATTTTTCCGAAGGTTAAGTTAGCGTCGGACAGCAAGGCGTCTGGTCGTTGGGACACGTCATCTGGCGGGATGTATTATGCGGTTGGTGTGGGTTCGAACTTGGCTGGACGCGGTGGTGATTTAGTAATTATTGACGATCCGCATTCAGAGCAGACGGCTATGTCGAATGCTGGTTTTGAGGATGCTTGGGAGTGGTATACTGGTGGACCTCGTCAGCGTTTACAGCCGGGTGGCAGTATAGTTTTGGTTCAGACGCGTTGGTCAGAGAAGGACATGACGGGTCAATTAGTTCGTGCGATGGCGAAGGACCCTTTAGCGGACCAGTGGGAGATTGTTGAGTTACCGGCGATATTTGAGGATGGTTCTCCGTGTTGGCCGGAGTATTGGAGTTTAGAAGATTTAACCGCGGTCCGCGCATCAATACCTCCGAGCAAGTGGAATGCTCAGTATCAGCAGAATCCGACGGGTGAGGAGAATGCGATCATTCCGCGGGAGTGGTGGAAGCGTTGGGATAAGGATCGTGTTCCGCAGTTAGAGTATGTCATACAGAGTTACGACACGGCTTTCAGTAAGCGAGAGACTTCGGATTACAGTGCTATAACGACGTGGGGTGTATTTTACCCGAATGAGGGCGGGAGTGGTCCCAATTTAATATTGTTAGACAGTAAGAAGGGCCGTTGGGATTTTCCGGATTTAAAAAAAGAGGCTTTAGATTTGTATAGGTTTTGGGAGCCGGACACGGTTATCATTGAGGCTAAGGCGAGTGGTTTGCCGTTGACGCAGGAGTTGCGGAACATGGGCATTCCGGTAGTAAATTTCACGCCTAGTAGGGGTAATGACAAGGTTTCGCGAGTACACAGTGTGAGTCCGTTGTTTGAGGCGGGAATGGTTTGGGTTCCGGACGAGACTTGGGCGGATGAGATGATTGAGGAGGTAGCGGCATTTCCCAATGGGGAGTATGATGATTTGGTTGATAGTATGACGCAGGCTTTAATGCGGTATCGTCAGGGTAACTTTATTCAGTTGCCGGTGGACGACTGGGAAGATGACGCAACATCTGTTAAGGTGCGTGCGTACTATTAAGGGTTTTTGTCTAATGGACCGATACCGATTACAAGACTCGGAAATTGACAAAGTGGTCGAAGGGGGTGGTAGCCGTGTAGATTTAGGTGCCGGTTCTCCTCGGCCCACGGACCGTGGTTTTTCTGTGGGGATTCCGGGTTTAGCCGGTTTTGGGATTGAACCAGAGATGTTTGCGGAGGGTTTTTTTGGGCGTGAGAGCCCGAGAGACGGTTTCACGGTTAGTCAAAGTGGCGGTAGCGGTAAGGTTGGCGCAACGGTTGTGGGTCCTGACGGCGATAGGTTCACGGTGGGTGTTCCGTTAAATTACCTTAGTGGCGAAGTTGAGTTTAGTGACGAATTACGGGCACGGGGTGCGCCGGAAAATATAAAATTTGGCACGCCCGGCATTGAGCGGGGGCCGCTTGAGGGTCGGTATGAGTCTCCGGGGGGTTTTAGTGCAAGCGGACGTTATGATCCCAGAACGGGTGAAGGCGGGGTTTATTTAAATAAAAAATATAGGTTTGAAGATGGCGGCGCGGTTGGCGGCATAGGTCCGTATTTGGATCAATTGGACGAGCCGAGAAGGTTCGCGAACGGCGGTCGGATCAGCATGGAGCCCGCGCGTTATTCGGGTCCTTTAACGACTTCGGCTCCGGTATTTCAGAGACAAAGGTCGTTCGGTTCGGGTATTGGCGGACTTTTCGACAGTCCAGTAAGTTACGCCGCGGACTCGGTCAGTGCAGAGGTATTGGCGGACGGTTTAACGGGTTCCGGAGATGGCGGCGGTGGCGGTTATGGGGACCCTTCAACCGATACGGGTACAGCGACTTCACCCGACATTGGGTCTTTTATGGGCTCTGCCGCGACAGCACTTGGTATGACGACGGGCCTTGGTGCTGTCTCGGCTATAGCAAATGCAGTTTCTCAAGCGACAACGGGAAAAAGCATATTCGGTAATATAGCGGACTATCTAGGTTTGGGGGATGATGCTCCAGCCGATCCCGGCATGGATACGGGCCATAGCGTGGGCATGGGTCCTAGCGGCTATGGCGGCGATGACACCGGCGCGGGGGGTGATGGTCCAGGACCAGGGGGTAACGAGGGTGCTGTCGGCGGTACAGATAACGATGCCGCTGGCGACGACACCGGAGGTGGCCCTGGCGGTGATGGCGGCGGTGGCGGCGGTGGTGGCGGCGGCGGTGGCGGCGGTGGCGGTGGCTCTGGTGGCCCGGATGGATCAGAAAATGATGGCATGGGAGCCGATGACGGCTCAGAGTATGCGGACGGCGGAGTTGTAGGTTTGTCCGCGGCCCGTGAGTTTAGAGATGCGGGCACCTTCCCGGACTTTATGGCCGCTCGTTTAGGGTCCATGGACCGTCGGGACGACGCGGTAGCCCGTAAGCTTCTGGGCCGGAACGCGTCCCCACAAGTTTTGGATCAAGCTAGTCGCATTCTTAATTCTTCGAGCGATCCGATAAGGACCTTTGCAGACGGGGGTTCTGTTCGATCTCAGCGGTTGCCCCCTCGCAGGCCGCCCCTTTTAGGTGGTGTTCAAGAAGTTTCGCCGAGCCCCGATTTAGTTCGTATGGCGGATAATGAGTTTGTTCATACGGTTGACCCTTACATTACAAACCCCATTGCACGTATGGAGCTTTTGCGTCGCACGGCCAATCCGGGAGCTTACGAGGGTGAAGAATTTTCCCCGAACAACGAGCCGACTAGTATTTCGGACTTTTTAAACGTACGTCCGGTCATAAAAGACGGAAACGACGTGCGCCAAAATTACTATTTGGGTGGGTTGCGTAACCGCGGCTTAAGCCTAGCCGAACTTCAGGCTCGGTTGGCACCCGGTGTCCGCGGAGCGAACTTTCCAACACCCAAATCGTTGACCGGGTCTGAAACCGGAATACTTCTTAATCAGACCGCTCCCCCTTTCGTAGAAAAATACCACAGAGACCCGGATACGGGACAAATATCTTCAGAAGTTAAAACCGTTTCTCAAGCGGAAACGCTGCAACACGAACTAATTCATGCTGGATTAACACACCTTAGAACGACTGCGTACGATCCCAACTCTCCTCCTTATGTAAGCGTAAAAGGTAAAGATTCGGCCTTGGGCAGGATTTTGCAACCAAATCCAGATAAGAGGCCCAGCGTTTCTAACGATCACTTGGCGTACATAAATATTTTAGACGTAGCCTCCGCAATTAAATCGGGTAGTTTAGACCCGACGGACGAAGAACAGCTAGATACTTGGGGCTTCCTAAACGGAAACAGTGTTTCCGCCATGCAGGCCGGGATTGAATTAGCTAGGGATCGCTCGTCGGAAGAAGACAAGGGCTTGAGGATACCCGAAAAGTATCAAGTAAAGGAGATCAGTTTAGAGGCGGCTAAGGAGTTAAAAAAAGCGGAAGAAGAGCTTATGGAACAGATTAAACCTGTCTTAAAAAGAGACGGTTTTTCCCAAGCTCATATTGAGGCCGCTTTTGGTCCGGAAGAAGAAACCTATTTCCTCCGGTTATTACGGTCCGCCTCGGACTTGTTTTCTATAGAGACCTTTGCAGACGGGGGTTCTGTTCGATCTCAGCGGTTGCCCCCGGACAGGCCGCCCCGTTTAGGTGGTATCTCACGCGTTCCGCGTCGAGATTTAATTCGTCTAGCGGACGACGAGTTTGCTCACACTGTGGCTCCGCACATCGAAGGTAGTCCTTTAGCTTCTGCGGAACTTATGATGCGTCAGACAAGACCGGGATTAGGCGGCTCAGGAACTGAAATCCCTTTATTGTCGGATGATCTTGACGTTCGTCCCGTAACATTACGTCGTCTTTCGGGTACCACCCTTCTCGATCAAGCATACCGAGGTCGCCTTCGCCATCTCGATTCGGGAAAGCCTCTTTATGATAGTTCAGTTTTTGAAGGGCGCTTTCCGATACCTGTACATGAAGGCTTGCAAGGTTTGATGTACGGGGGAGACAGGTTTAATCCAGAAACTGTGGACCCCAGAGTTAAAGGGGTATTGGTCAACAACATTACAGACCGATACGGAAGAACCCAGGCTGAAGCGTCTGGAGATACTTTAGAGGGTCTCAGTGACGCCGCACGAGCAAACAATGAACGCGTGGCTAGAGTGTCTCGACATGAACTGGAACATGCTTTTTTAACTCGCGCTCGCAGCAGTTTATCTGATTATATCGAAACAACGGGGACAGATTCGGCGCTAGGAACTCTTTTGACTACAAATGTGCTAGGAGAAAGAGGCCGCGGCGGAAAAAACGAACACCGGTTTTTGATAAATATATATGACGCATCAAGTCTTGTAGACGATGGTAGGATGGACCCTCGTAACCAAAAACAATTGGACCTGTACTCAAAGATGCTCGATTTAAGTAGTGGGGAAATGAAGGCTGCCGTGGCTTTGTCGGAAACCGGGAATGTCGCGGATTTGCCTGAAAAATATAAAGACCGTGAATATCAACCTCTTGTTGACCTTGTGCGTCGAGCGGAAGAAGAAGCCGCAACTCAGATAAGGTCTGCGTTAAATTCGGAGGGTTATACCAAAGCTCAAATTGATAGTGCCCTTGGAGTACAAGATTTTGAGCGCAGGCCAAAAACAAATTTTGTTGGTATGGACTCTACGGGTAATAATGATGACACGAAAAATGTTCTTCGTGCGGAACCGCATTTTGTTGGTATGGACTCTACGGGTAATGATGATGACACGAAAAACCCTGTGAGCCGGTTCCGGCGCTTTAGGGATACATTTCGGTCGATCTTAGGAGGAAGAAACTAATGGCTGAAGAGCGTAACGGCTTTCAAAGCAGCTTAATGGAAACCAGTGTTCCTTCTGAGTTGGACCCAGACGTCCTAGCGGCCGAAATCGAATTGGAGCTTCCGGGGACTTTGGAAAACGCTTCGTATGAATTAGAGGACGAAGACGAAGGCCCCGTTGAGGTTGTGGCTTTAGAAGACGGCAGCGTCGAGGTGGACTTTGATCCGTCGGACGAGCGGGGCGAATCCGATGATTTCTACGCCAACTTGGCAGAAGAAATCCCGGAGCGTGAACTAGGTCGTATTTCCAGCGAGCTTTCTGGGGATTTTGATTCTAATAAGGCGAGCAGGCAGGAATGGGAGGAAGCTTATGCGGATGGTTTGGACCTTCTGGGTTTCACTTACAACGAGCGTACGCAACCGTTTAGAGGTGCTTCGGGCGTCACTCATCCGCTTTTGGCGGAAGCTGCGACGCAATTTCAAGCTCAAGCGTTTAACGAATTGTTGCCTTCTTCGGGCCCTGTCCGAACTGTGGTCATGGGTAACGAAACTCGTGAGAAAGTTGCGCAAGCTAGGCGCGTAAAGACTTTCATGAACTATTACATCACGAGTGTGATGGAAGAATATACGCCTGATATGGATCAAATGTTGTTCTACCTGCCTTTGGCGGGTTCAACATTTAAAAAGACGTATTATGACGAAACGTTAGGTCGCGCGGTTTCCAAATTTGTCCCGTCTGAGGACCTTGTCGTTCCTTACGAGACGTCTGATTTGGATACATGTCCTAACATTACGCAGGTTGTTCGAATGTCTTTGAACGATTTGCGTAAAAACCAAGTTGCGGGTTTCTATCGTGACGTTGAAGTAAGTCCTGCACAGCAAAACACTTCAGGCGTGGGTCAAGAAATTGATAGAATTGAGGGTTTTGAGCCTAATCAAGTAGATTACGACTGCACACTTTTGGAGTGTCATGTCGATTTAGACTTGGAAGGTTACGAAGACCTTGACGAAGACGGCGAACCCACTGGAATTAAAGTTCCGTACATCGTAACGTTGTCTCAGGATAACGGCGAGGTGCTGTCTGTTCGACGGAACTACCAAGAAGATGACACTTTAAAGCGTAAAATACAGTATTTCACGCATTATAAGTTCCTTCCGGGCTTCGGCTTTTACGGACTGGGCCTAATTCACACGATTGGTGGTTTGTCAAGAACGGCAACGTCGGCGCTTCGTCAGTTAATTGATGCTGGAACCCTTTCCAACCTCCCTGCGGGCTTTAAAGCGCGTGGTTTGCGCATCCGGGACGATGACGACCCGCTTCAGCCCGGAGAGTTCCGGGACGTGGATGCTCCGGGGGGCGCGATCCGGGATAGTTTGATGCCGCTCCCGTTTAAGGGTCCGGATCAGACGTTATTCAATCTTTTAGGTTTTGTGGTTCAAGCTGGTCAGCGGTTTGCTACGATAACCGATTTAAAGGTTGGGGACGGCAACGATCAAGCTGCGGTAGGTACTACCATGGCGATGCTAGAGCAGGGCTCTAGGGTCATGAGCGCCGTTCACAAGCGCCTTCACTATGCTATGCGCCAAGAGTTTAAGATTTTGGCTCGTGTAATGTCGGAAAGTCTACCGCAAGAATATCCTTACGCCGTGGCGGGCGACGACCAATCGGTTATGGCTCAAGACTTTGATGATCGTGTAGACGTCATTCCGGTAAGCAACCCAAATGTGTTTAGTCAGGCTCAAAGAATTGTCTTAGCTCAGACAAAGATGCAATTGGCGTCACAGGCCCCGGAAATTCACAACATGCACGAAGTATACCGTGACATGTATGAGGCTTTAGGCGTATCGGACGTAGATCGTTTAATGAAAGCTATTCCGGCGGAAGTTCCCGAACCGTTGGACCCGGCTCAAGAAAACATCAACGCTTTAGATATGTTGCCATTGAAAGCTTTTGAGGGTCAGAACCACCAAGCTCACATCACCTCGCATTTAATTTTTGCGAGCAGTGCCTTGGTTGGTCAAGCACCCCCGATAGCTATGAGCCTACAGAAACATATTATGGAGCATGTGCGGATTGCAGCGAGCGAGAGGTCTGTGTCTCAGTACATGCAGCAAGTTCAACAGCGCGGTGGTCGGGTTGCAAACGAAGACGAGATGCTACAGATAGAGCAGCAAACGGCTCAATTTATTGCAGAAGGTTTGCAGCAAGTAAAAGAACTTTCTGGTCAGCTTTCCGGGGCTGGTGCTCCGGACCCTGTGGTTCAGCTTAAGGAGAAAGAGCTGGAACTTCGGGCGCAGTCCGATCAGGTGGATGCGCAAATTGACCAAGGAAAGTTACAATTAGATCAGCAGACCGCCGAAATGCGGGCACAACAGTTCCAAGAGCGGATTGCAGCGCAAGAGCGTCAAACGCAGGCCCGCATTGATGCGGCAATGGAACGAGAAATTTTGAAACAACAACCCGATGGCGGAGGTATGCCACAATGAAAAAACGCACAGTTCGAGTAAACGGGTCGGCCCCTAAAGACCCTCCTAAAGCGGTACCGTATGCCGACATTAAAGGTCAAGGCCGCATTCCTTACGGAAAGACCGCAGAGGCTCCTATGTTGGGCGATACGCGTAAGGTTATGACTGTCCGTGGTGCAGGTGCTGCCATAAAAGGCAAGAGCTACATTAGTTGTTAGCTCGCACTAGGTTTTTGGAGAAGGCCGATGGGTGAATTAGATTTACGTCTAATACTCACGCTGGCGGGTATGGGCGTTTCGGTGGTCAGCGCTGCGGTCATCGTGAAAACGAAATTGGCGGCAGTCATTGACACGCTATCCGACATCGAACACCGGCTGCGGAAATTGGATTCAACGGTTGATCGGCAGCAGGCTCATATGGAAGTGGCGAATCAGAAGCTGGGCGTTTTGTCCGGTATGCTGGCACCTGACAAAATGGAGAGCCGAGCGCGCGAGGTTGCCACCATGCAGGCGGAAATTTCTAGTCTTCATAGCTCGGTCTCGAAACTTGCTGCGATGCACAATGGCAGGCACCCTGTCATCAATGACGAGAAATAGGAGATTGAAATGCTGTCAGCACTAATCGGTCCAATTACCGGATTGTTGGACAAAGTAATTCCTGACGCCGACACTAAAGCCAAAATCGCGCATCAACTGGCTACGATGTCACAACGACATGCCCAGGAGGTAACTCTCCAGCAAATTGAGGTGCTTAAGGCAGATGCAAAGGGCAACTGGTTTCAATCGTCTTGGCGACCGTTGGCTGGCTATGTGGCGGTTCTGGGCATGGCGGTGAATTTTTTGGTCAGCCCCATTGCTGCGGGGTTTGGAGTGTCGATTCCACAGGCCGATATGTCCGTGATGATGCCACTTCTGCTAGGCATGCTCGGAATTGGGGGAATGAGGAGCTTCGACAAGGTCAAGAAAACTGACAGTAAGGTTATTAGCTAATGGTTGCCAGAGCATCAATTGGTTCTTTGGCCCGTCCGCCGAAGATCAAACACGTCACCAGCATTGGTCAAAGTTTCCGTTCTTTCCCTAAGAACAAACACAAAAGAAAAAATTGGAAAAAATATAGAGGGCAGGGTCGATGAGCAGTCACAATTGGGTACTTTCTGCGCGTTCTAGGGAACGTTTGTTGGGGGTTAAGCCGGAACTTTCGGACACGGTAAAGCGCGCTTTGGAACTAAGCCCCATTGATTTTGGTGTTACCGAGGGCAAACGGTCCATCGAGCGCCAGAAAGAGCTCGTGGCGCGAGGCTTAAGTCAGACCATGAACTCTAAGCACTTGTCGGGTAATGCTGTAGACCTCGTGGCTTATCTATCGGGACGAGTTTGTTGGGAGATGTCGGCGTACGATGAGCTTGCGGACGCCATGAAACAGGCCGCTAAGGAGACGGGGGTTGCTATTCGTTGGGGCGGTGCGTGGCAGGTTCGGGATATACGTCTGCACGAAGGTACTATGGAAGATGCTATGAACGCTTACATTGACCTGCGAAGGTCAGAAGGTCGTAGGCCCTTCCTTGATGGCCCCCATTTCGAAAACAGTTAAAGGTATTAACGAGGATATAACCCATAAAAACACATTTCCTCCTAGCAAGTCTTATAAAGTTGTGTTAAATATGGTTTAGTATACCTCAAGTAAAGGAGTTATCCCATAGATATATCTGTAACAGAATCGGTGCTTCGTATTTTAAAAGACCGGCGAGAAGGCTGCATTTCTTACATGTCGGCCGGTAATTTAAAATCTATGGAGCACTATCGTGAGCTTATGGGCAACCTAGATTGCCTTACTCATGTGGAACAGGAACTCAAGGGCCTGCTAGAAAAACAGGAGCGATACGATGACTAAAATAGATTTAACCAAAATAGCAAAAAGGCTTTCCGAACCGGAAGTCCCCAAAAAAGCCAGTTTGGCGGACGTTTATGTGGAAAGCCCTCGTCTTGACCCCGACAAAATAGGCGAAAACCTGCTGGACAGAATGCCTAATCCCACGGGGTGGCGCATTTTAATTCTTCCGTACCAAGGAACGTCTAAAACGGCGGGCGGTGTTTTCCTTCCGGGCTCTGTTCAGGAAAAAAGCCAAATATCCACGCAGGCGGGATACGTCCTAAAGCTGGGTCCTTTGGCTTACAAAGACTCAGAAAAATTCCCAGACGGGCCGTGGTGCCAAGAGAAGCAATGGGTCATGTTTGCTCGTTATGCGGGCTCTCGTTTTCAAATTGATGGTGGGGAAGTTCGCATCTTAAACGATGACGAAATTCTAGCGTCAATTCTTGATCCCGAAGACATTCATCATCTGTAAGGTATTTTTTTATGTCTCAAGACACTAACACGGTCGAATTAGACGTGGGCGACGCGGAAGAGACCGAAATCGAAATTTTCGAAAACAAAACCGAGGAAGAAAACTCTCCTCGGGTTGAGGGTTCTTCGGAAAATTTTGAACGTGCAGAAACGGCAACCCAAAAAAGGATTGACCGCCTAACCAAAAAAATGCGGGAAGCGGAACGTCGCGAACAAGAAGCTGTTCGTTACGCTCACGCCGTTCAGAGCGAAGCCACTCAGCTAAAAAGCCAAGTAGAGGCTTTGGACACAAACTATGTTTCGGAATACTCTAACCGAGTTACGTCTGAAATGGAGCGCGTGGAAGAACAACTGGCTCGGTCCATAGAGTTGGGTGATTCCGCAGCCACAGTAGAGGCTCAACGAAAGCTTACGTCTTTGGCGATTCAAGCAGATCGCGCGGCGCAGGCGAAGCTTCAACAAGAAAACTCGCGAAACCAAGCTTTTGCGGCGCAACAATATCAACAGCAACAGCAACAGCCGCAGCAACAGCCGCAAGCGGCAGCCGTAAAAAAACCTGACGCAAAAGCGGAACAGTGGGCGCTTAGGAACTCGTGGTTTGGTCAAGACGAAGCAATGACTTATGCCGCCTTCGGAATACACAAATCCCTTGTAGAAAATGAAGGGTTTGACCCGAACAGTTCAGAGTATTACACTGAATTAGATCGTCGTATCGCTGATAAATTTGGCGGCGGCGCAAAAACCTCCAGCAGGCGGCCCGCTCAAACGGTTGCTGGTGCTTCGCGAACACCAAATGGGCGCACAGGAAAGAAGGTTCGACTCACCCCGAGCCAAGTGGCAATAGCCAAAAAATTGGGTGTGCCGTTAGAAGAATACGCGAAATACGTGAAGGATTAAGAACATGGCCGAGCAAGAAGAATTTTCTGTAGGTTCGTCCGTGGACCGCACTCCTCGCGCAAAAAAAACTCGGGAGAAGAAGGCTATGCGTAAGCCTTGGGCTCCCCCGTCTATGCTCGATTCACCGCCCGCACCGGACGGTTTTAGGCATCGTTGGATTCGCGCTGAAACGCGTGGTTTTGATGATACTAAAAACGTCAGTTCTAAACTCCGGGAAGGTTGGGAACTTGTCCGTAAGGATGAGCATCCTGACTTTGAAGCCCCGGTAGTTGATTCGGGAAAATACGAAGGTGTGTTCGGCGTCGGCGGCTTGCTTCTCGCACGGATTCCGGAAGAGACCATTCATGAACGCACCGAATACTTCGGTAATCGTAACCGCGATCAAATGAATGCTGTTGACCACGACATGATGCGCGAGAACGCACATTCCTCCATGCGGATCAGCAATGCTGATCGGCAATCTCGTGTAACCTTCGGCGGCCCTAAATAACAGGTCCGCCCCTTTAGGAGAACAACCAATGGCAAATCAAAACACTGCCTACGGTCTTCGCCCTATTGGGATGGTTGGCAGCGGTGTAAATTCTACTGGCGTTACTCAGTACGAAATTGCTTCCAACAACACCAACGCAATCTTTCAATACGGTATCTGTGTGCCTCTGGCCGCGGGTGTTATTGATTTTGCTGGTGCCACTTCTGGCGGCACTACGCAAGCGCTTGGCGTCCTTATGGGTGTGGAATACGTAGATTCGGTTTCCAAGAAACCAATCTTTATCAATTACTGGCCCGGCTCTGGCTCGGTTAGTGTTGATACCAACCACCCGGTTAAGGCCTTTGTGGCCGACAACCCAGATCAGCTTTTCAAAGTTGCGTCTGATGCGTCCCTTACGGACCGTGCTACGGCTCTTGCGACGGTGTTTGCTAACGCCTCGCTCGGTACTTCGGCACGAACGGGTTCGACGGACACGGGCTCGTCTAACAGCGCGCTTAGTGTTTCTTCCGTAGCGACGACAGCAACGCTACCGCTTCGAGTTGTCGGCATCATGGACGATGCTGCAAACTCCGATTATGCGGCAGCGGGTATTCCGCTGATCGTTCGTCTAAACGCGCACTTTAACGCTGGTTCTCGGAGGTTTGATTCTCAGACCACCGCAGATTCCACCGGCATTTAAGGAGGGCTAAGAAATGGCTATTTCTCGCGCACAACTTGCGAAAGAGCTTGAGCCCGGCCTTAATGCGCTGTTTGGTCTTGAGTATGATCGTTACGAAAACGAGCACGCTGAAATCTTTGAGGAGGAGTCTTCGGACCGCGCCTTTGAAGAAGAAGTGATGCTTGGTGGTTTCTCCACGGCACCTGTTAAGAGTGAAGGCAACGCCATTACTTTTGATGATGCTCAGGAGACGTATACCGCTCGGTACACGCATGAAACCATTGCGCTGGCATTTTCGGTTACTGAGGAGGCTGTTGAAGACAACCTCTATGACCGTCTTGCTTCGCGGTACACTAAGGCTCTGGCCCGCTCTATGGCTCAGACCAAGCAGATTAAAGCGGCTGCCATCTTGAACAATGCGTTCACGGCGGGTGCTTCTGCAATTGGTGACGGCGCAGCGCTTTGCTCCACGGCACATCCAAGTCTTTCCGGCAATCAACGTAACCTTCTTTCCACGGCGGCTGACCTTAACGAGACGTCCCTGGAACAGATGCTTATTGATATTGCAGGTCTGACGGACGAACGTGGTCTGAAGATTGCTGTTCGCGGTATGAAGCTCATTATTCCAAAAGAGCTTCAGTTCATTGCGGAACGAGTTATCAACTCTAACCTCCGCTCTGGTACTGCCGACAACGACCTCAATGCCATGAAGACCATGGGTATGCTTCCTGACGGCGCGGTAGTTAATCACTTCCTCGTTGATACGGACGCATTCTTCATTAAAACCGACGCTCCAAACGGTTTCAAATACTTCAATCGCTCTCCGATTAAGACGGCGATGGAAGGTGATTTTGACACCGGCAACATGCGCTTCAAAGCGCGTGAACGCTACAGCTTCGGTGTTTCCGATTGGCGTTCTGTGTTCGGTACTCCCGGCGCAGCGTAAAACGACAGGTTTTACCTGCCGGCGAGAAGGGGCTTCCCGAAAAGGGAGGCCCCTTCTTTTTTGTTTACTTTCTTGTTAGAATGACACCTGTGGGCATTAAAAAAGCTTTGCAGACAGGTCCCTGCCCTCCTGACGTTGCACAGACTGCAAGGCAAACCCTTGTGCATGAGGTGAAGACATGGCTTCGACAACGTTTTCTGGTCCAGTCCGTTCTGAGAACGGCTTTCAGACAGTTTCTAAAAACGCAACTACCGGTACTATTACGGTCACCAGCGGCAGCAAAATGGCCGTGGAGGCCGAAGCTGGTGCGGGTATTGAAGGCACCGCGGAAACTTACATCACGCAGGTGGAGCGCTTTAAAAGCGACGTAGGCACTAACGTCAACCTCGTTAAAACCACTATTATGCTAGACCTTACCGGTCTTCAGTCCACCGCCGCCGGTGACATTATCGGCAAGAACGGCTCGGGCGTAGCCTACTTGGGTCAGGTTACGACGGCCAATTCGGGTGTTGTCTTTGGCGTTACGATGGAGTGTTTTGAAGCTCCGGCGGGCGGCGACCCAGACATTGACCTCTATTCTGCCACGGAAGCAACTGGCGTTGAGGACAGCCCGATCAGTGATCTAACGGAAACACTGATTATTAACGCAGGTGATGCTGCTGTTGGTACGCGTGTGGCGGGCGGTACTATTGCTGCCGACCAGTACCTGTATTTGGTCGCAGGGTCTACTACGGACGCTGAATATACGGCGGGCCGTCTGGTAATCACCATCTTGGGCTATGACGTAGCCTCGTAAGGAGTGAGTCATGGCAAACTCAGACGTAAAAACAAAACGTCTGACCGGAACAGGGGCGGCCTCTATTGGTCGCTCCCGTCTGCGTCAGGTGCAAGTTTTGACCGCCGCAGGAGCTGGACGCCTTACTCTTACCGACGGTAACGGCGGCGCAACTGTTTTGGACATCGACTTTTTGGCGTCCGATTCCCACTCTGTAAACATCCCTGACGAAGGTGTTTTGTTCACAACTGATTTTTATGTGAGCACTGCAACCAACATCACGGCGATGACTATTTTCTACAGCTAAGAGGTTATCATGGCCCGCGAAGTTAGTTCTATTTCACGCGTTGGAACTTCCGAACCGTTTGAGCTTCAAGTTTCTCGTGGGCAAATTGCTTACCACAAGCCGCTGTTCAAGTTCGGCAACAACGCTTCTGTTGGAAACAGCTTAGAAACGATATGGTCAGAAGGCGGTCTTTATGTTTACCCGCCCAGCGCATCGGTGATGACCGTCTCCAGTAGCTCGACTGCCGATACCAGTGCTGGGACTGGCGCAAGAACGGTGACTGTTTTTGGACTGGACGCCGACTACAATGAAATTTCTGAAACTGTCACCCTGAATGGGCAGACAGCCGTAAACACCACCAAATCATACCTGCGGGTCAATCGGATGATTGTGCGATCTGCTGGTTCTGGTGGCGCTAACGCAGGCGTGATTTATACAGGAACAGGCACTATTACCTCCGGCGTCCCAGCCAATGTTTATGCCAGCATTAACGGCGTAACCGGCTCAAATCAGAGCTTAATGGCTCTTTGGACCGTTCCTTCGGGATACACGGCGTACTTGCTCCAATATGACATATCTAACGGGACGACCTCTAACACTCCAGCGGTCTGTAAAATGATTTTAGCGGTGAGGCCGTATGGCGAAGTTTTCCAGTCAAAGGATGTTAAGTCTTTAACAACAGGGATGCACGTTGAAGAAACATTTTCCGTGCCGGTCAAGGTAGCCGAAAAGTCGGACATTGAGGTAAGAGCAATATCATCCTCCGGTTCTGTGAGTTTTGATATTTCTGCGGCTTTTGAGCTTATTTACATTGAGAACGGAGATGTTTTGGCGTAATGGCTACTACTAAAAACGTTAAAAGACTTCCTTCTGGAAGATTGAGTTATCGAGGAGAAACCTTTGCAGGATACAACAAACCAAAGCGGACTCCCGGTAAATCAAAAAAGAGCGCTGTTCTCGCCAAAATAGGTTCTGAAATTAAGTTGGTTCGTTTTGGCGACCCAAATATGTCTATCAAAAAAGATCAGCCTAAACGTCGAAGCAACTTCCGGGCTCGACATTCTTGCGATACCGCGAAAGATAAATTTTCCGCAAGGTATTGGTCTTGCAAGGCGTGGTAAAATTGTTTGGAGTAGGGAATGGCCTATTCACGCAAGTCTAAGAAATCTTCCTCAAAAAGCAAAGGAAGCAAAATATGTCCGGCAGGCAAAGCCTGGGCAGAGCGTACATTCGACACATACCCATCCGCGTATGCGAATATGGCGGCCTCAAAGTATTGTAAGGACCCCAACTACGCCAAAAAGGCGAAGGGCAAAAAAAATGGGTGAATTAAAAAAATGGCGCGACCAAGATTGGGTTAGAATAGGCACGGACGGTAAAATCAAAGGTGCCTGCGGGACGTCTAAAAACAAAAAGAACCCTGACCGGTGCTTGCCCCGCAGCAAAGCGAAGAGCCTCACTCAATCAGAGCGCGCCGCTACAGCTCGTAAAAAGAAAAAAGGAGGCGCAAGGGGGGAAAACGTTGTTTCCAACACAAAAAGCGCAAAAGTAAAAAACATGGCACGGGGTGGCGTTGTTGCGCGGGGCTGTGGAGCGATTATGAACAATCGACGCAAAGTAACCAAGGGTTCTGTGACGCAGTCATGACCCTAGCTTTTTTGACACCTTCTTTGGATACGGAACAAGCGGTTCATCAAGAATTGCTAGATTGGTCTTCTGAGGTTCTGTCAAAACCTAGTCCTCACTTTAATGACCTTCCACCGTGCCCTTACGCTCAACAAGCTTGGATATCCAACAGTGTTTCTGTCTTGTTTAAGTACGAAAACAACAAGCAATGTCTATACAGCGCAATTTCTCGGTTTGACGATTTGTTTGACCTCGCCATAATTGTAGACTTTAAATTTGACGAAGACCCAAAAATTTTCCACGATTATCTCGATCAAATAAACGACGCCATTTCTGACGGCATGTTCATCGACAAGGACATGTGGGTTATGGGTTTTCATCCACATGACGAGGAAAGCGAATTTGTGCAGGACGTAGATTTTGCACCGCGCCTAGCAACAGAATACGCGATGATTTTTGTTCAGCGCTTATCTAAGTTACAACAGGCCGCAGACAAGCTGGATAAAAAAGGTTATTATAACGTATACGACGATCAATATAACGCCCGTGAAATCTATGAAAAGCGGGACCGTTTTCACAGGAGACTAGAAAATGGCTATGAAACCTAGGCGATTTAGCAATGGCGGTTCTGTCGTTAACTTGGGGGCGGGTGGTTTCCAGAGCCCGCCTTCCGGCTCGGACACAACGGTTGGTGATCCCGATTTTGGTTCTGCCGTGGCTGCCCAGAACGAAGAGAATAAAAAGAATATGGCGAAGCCGCCTCCCCCGCGTAAACAGCCGAAGCCGAAGCCGGAGTCGGAGCCTGTGCGGAAGATGCGCGGCGGCATGGTTAAGAAGACGCCTGTGCGGAAGATGCGCGGCGGCGGCATGGTCAAGAAGATGCGCGGCGGCGGCATGGTCAAGAAGAAATAAGATGGCCACTTCGGGAAGCACAGATTTTGAGTTAGACGTCGCTGATTATGTAGAAGAGGCGTTTGAGCGTTGTGGTATTGAGGTTCGTACCGGTTACGACCTTAAAACCGCAAAGCGTTCTCTCAATCTGTTGCTTGCAGATTGGGCTAATCGAGGCTTAAATCAATGGACCATTAAACAACGTTCGTTGACGCTGGTTGTAGGCGACGGGGAATACGATCTAGGAGCAGACGTCATTGACGTATTGTCTGTGATTGTCCGTCGGGATGGAACAGATTATTCCATGGATCGTCTGAGCCGGGACGAATACCTTACTATTCCTACCAAAACCACGCAGGGCCGCCCTAATCAATTCTTCTTAGACCGTCAGCTCACGCCAAATTTAAAGATTTGGCCAACTCCGGAAAACACCTCGGATGTTGTGATTTACGATGCGCTCACTCGTATGGATGACGCGGATGTTTACACAAATACCATGGATATGCCCTTTCGTTTTTATCCGTGTTTAGCCGCAGGATTGTCGTACTACTTGTCTTTGAAACGCGCGCCAGAGCGCACTCAACTCTTAAAAGCCGTATATGAGGAGGAGTTTCAACGCGCGGCCGAAGAAGATCGCGACAGGGCCTCCTTTAATGTCGCCCCGAAATATGACTATTACGGGGGCCGATAATGGCAAAGTTTGCACTGGGTAAGAACTCTTACGCCATCTGTGATCGTTCGGGATTCCGATATCCTTACAGGGTTATGCTGAAGGAGTGGAACGGTCTTTTGGTGGGCCCGGATCAATATGAACCAAAACACCCTCAATTGGGTCCTTTTCGAAAGGTGTCTGATCCCGAGGCGCTTCGCGATGCGCGACCGGATCGTATAGAACCCATGGATGTTTACGTGGGTTTGCCTTTAATAGAGGACCCCACCCTTCGGCCCTGCCCCGGTTTTGGTCAGGTCGGCTTAGTAACGGTGAGCACGCCATGAGTTTCACATACGATCAGCTAAAACAAGCCGTTCAAGACTACACCGAAAACGACGAAACGTCTTTCGTTAACAATCTTCCGGTGTTTATCCGTCAGGCCGAAGAGCGCATTCTTAAAAATGTGCAATTGAGCTTTTTTCGCAAGAACGTGACGGGGAACATGACCTCGTCCAATAAATATTTGGCCGTTCCCAGCGATTTTTTGGCTCCTTTTTCGCTTTCGTTTGTAGATTCAAGCAGTGACCACGTCTTTTTGGATTTTAAAGACGTAGATTTTGTTCAGTCTTTTAACCCAAACTCCGCAACAACCGGAAACCCTCGGTATTATGCCGTTTTTGACGTGGACAACTTCGTTTTAGGTCCTACTCCGGACTCCGCCTACGCCGTGGAATTACACTATTTCTACAGGCCCGCCAGCTTGACAGCAGGGTCCGGTTCGGGAACTACGTGGTTAAGCGAAAATGCAGAATTAACCCTTTTGTATGGAACCTTGATTGAGGCATATATCTATATGAAAGGTGAACCGGACATTATGGCTCAATACGAAAAACGGTTTGTAGAAGCAATCCAGAGTTTGAAAATGTTTGGGGAAGCCAAAGAGGTTACCGACGAATATAGGACCGGAAAGGTAATTAGGCCCAAACAATGACGGTAGGAACTATGCAGCTAAATCCCGGTTTTCATGTTGAAGTTAAAACCACGTCTCATCGCGGTTTTGCTCCGGAAGAGATAGCCGAAATAGCGGCCGACAAAATTATTTCTATTTCTGACGAAGCTGATCCGGTCATCCGGGACCAAGCTAAAGCGTTTCGTGAGAACATAACGTCGGTTTTAGCTTTCTACATGCGTCAAGCGGTAAAAAGTGATAGAACTACCGTATACAACGCGTTGAATGACGCAGGCCATAAAGATTTGGCCGAAATGATAAGGAGAATGTGATATGGCCTTTTCGGGTAATTTCATGTGCACCAGCTTTAAGAAAGAACTTTTGGAAGCCGTACACAACTTCAAAAACTCTGGTGGCAGTACCTTCAAAATCGCTCTGTATACCAACAGCGCAAGTTTCACGGCGGCCACAACCGCTTACACCGCTTCGAACGAGGTTAGTGGAACTAACTACACGGCTGGCGGAAACACCTTGACGCGAGTGGACCCTTCAACTAGCGGCACCACCGCTCTCACTGATTTCGCGGATACGACTTGGAGTTCCGCTACCATAACGGCGCGTGGAGCCTTAATTTATAACGATTCTGCGGCTGGTGACCCCACTGTGGTTGTCCTTGATTTTGGATCAGATAAAACTTCGACTTCCGGCGACTTTACGGTTGTTTTCCCGGCCGCAGACGCAAGTAATGCCATCATCCGGATAGCCTAATGTCGGGCATTGTCGTCCCCCTCGGCGGCTGGGGCCGCTCTGGCTGGGGCGCAATGCCTTGGGGCCAAACGGACCTACCTAAAGCCACCGGCTCTGTAGGTTCTGTTTCGGTCACGGCGGACGCTATTACCGCTGTTACGGGTGTAGCTTCCACCGGCTCTGTAGGTTCTGTTTCGGTCACGGCGGACGCTATTACCGCTGTTACGG